>Ga0233430_1000738_pt1 | contig 55015 bp, 38 predicted proteins | sample SI_118_April2016_2_FD_179883 | JGI IMG/M metagenome (GOLD analysis project Ga0233430, IMG submission 179883) | Seawater microbial communities from Saanich Inlet, British Columbia, Canada - SI_118_April2016_150_MG | ecosystem: Environmental > Aquatic > Marine > Inlet | place: Canada: British... | reverse complement strand
CCCCGACCCCGTATCCCCGACCAGGCAGTGGCACTCCCCCGCCCTTATCTCCAAATCTACTCCCTCGAAGACGAACCCCTCCGTATCCGGATAGGCGTATCCGTACCCCTTCAGCTGCAGAATCGGGTCACCCACGCCGCTCAGAACGGAATCCGACAGCCGCCGTACGCCACCCGCCCCTCCTGCGGCAGGCCATAACTCTGCTCGTAATTCTCGTCCAGGAGATTGTCCACCCCCAGCTCCAACTCCAACCTGTCCCCCACCAGCCGCTGCCTCAATCGCACCGCCACCACCGTGTAGTCGTTGAGCGACTTCTTCTCCCGCGGCGGCTCCCCGTCCCTGTCGTAAAACGACTGTCCAGCCACCCGCATGACCGACAGATAGGGCATCAGCCCAAACGACAGCCGACCGGATCCCTCCAGACCGACCTTGTGCCGGGGCCGGTGCTGTAGTTCCTCCCGATCGCTGCCCGGGGAACGGTTCTCCGTATCCATAAAGGCGTACGATCCCCGCAGCAGCAAACCACCACCCAGCCCCTTCTCCACCGCCAGCTCCACTCCTCTGAAGCGATATTCCTGGAAATTCTGATAAAACTCGGTCTCGTCCTTCTCGATAAAGTCCAGCGCGTCGATCGAGAAACCGGTCACCGAGACCAACCCACCCGAAAAAGACCGCTCCACCCCCAGCTCGTAGTGCAGGCTCCGCTCCGCCTGCAGACCCGGATTGCCGGCGCTGACATCGTACAGCTGTCGGATCGAGGGGAAGCGGACCTTCCTGGCCCAGGAAACCTTCAAACGCGTCTGCTCCGACAGATCGTACCAACCCCCTGCCAGGCAGGAGAAGTCGCTCTCCATCTCCTCCCCGTCCTGGGCGTGATACGCACCCCCCAGCACCACGCCCACACCCTGTGCCGGCCACGCCTCGTACTGCAGGGCGGCCGAGTAGACCCGCAAATCCTGCTCCTCGTCGAAGTCGCTCTGCTTATCCCCTTTTGCCACCTCGAATCCCGCGCTCTCCCAGCCGTCGTTTTCCCCCATCAAACCCAGCGTCGCCACCCCGCTCTCACCCATCTCCCGCTTCACCTGCAAACTGACGCCGGCCACCTGCGTCGCCGAATTCGCACTGCTCGCTCCCTTGACCGCCTGGGTGCCGTAGCTCGCGTCGTCGTAGCGATTTTCCACCATCTCCAGCCGGTTTGCATAGACCCATCCCCTGAACGCAAACGGGCCGTCCGTGGCGTGACTGAACGCCGCCTGCACCCCGTACCCGTCCATATCGTCCACCCGGTCGTACTTTGCCTTCTGCGCAAACGGATCGTTCTTGTCGTAATTGCTCACCGGCGGCACTCCATTCTCTCCCTGCAGCCGGTTCACCGTCAGGCCGATCAGGCTCTTCTCCGACCGCGCATAGCGGACGCTGGCGAACAGGTTGTGCCGCTGCAAGTCACTGTTGTTCCGCGCTCCCCCCTCTTCCTCCTTCGTCCCCTCGAAGCCCCCCGCCAGCGGATACTCTTCCCTGTCGCGAAAATCGCTGCTGGCAAAGACGCTCCACTTTTCCGTCCCTCCGGACAGTATCATCGTCCCTTCGTGTGCACCCCCTTCCCCTATCCTGCCCGCCACCGAGCCCTGTATCCCCTCGATCCCTTTCCGGGTGATGACGTTGATCACACCCCCATTCCCACCCGGCCCGTACAGCACCGATCCGCCGCCGGTGGTGAGCTTGATCTTCGCAATCTGCTCCACCGGGATCGTCGTCGGATCGAACTGGGCGTCGTAGGTATCGTTGATCGGAATACCGTCGAGCAACAGCTGCACGTGCCGCGTCCTGAACCCCCTGATATCGATGCGCGGCGTCCCCGATCCTCCTACCCTGACGTGCAGGCCGGGAATCAGCCGTATCGCCTCGTCCAGACTCTGCGCCCCGCTGGCCCGCAGTTCCGCCGCCGTAACCGTCCACACCGTGCTGATCGTCTCCACCCCGGCATCCCGCTTTGCCGAGACCACCACTTCTCCGAGTTCGTACAGGGAAACCGGCTCCTCCTGAGCCTGCAGACTCCCCCCAAAGACGCAAAACCCTGCGCAATAGAGCATGGCACAAAAAAAACACTGCCTCATTTCATCATCCTCCAAAAAACGGCAAGCCGAAAATTCCCGTAAATATATGATTATAATTGAAATACTTACTTTCCCAGAATCCTCCTTTGCACACCAACCCCGCCCTTCCTCCCATCCCTACCATTACCCCGCAGATGCCTTCCCCGCCCCCACCGTCTCCATCCGCCCCGTCCGTTCAAAACTGTATCCACTCACCCCCCGGGCCGCTGCTGCCTGCAGATCCTCCATCACAAACTCCAAAAAACCGGCCACCCGCGGGTGCGCCGCAAACGGCAGCGGCATAGCCAGCTTGTACGATTCGGTGTCCAGCTCGACGAAGTCCAACCCGCACAGCTCCCCCGCCAGCTGCGTGCCCATTCCCACATCCGCCTCCCCCCTGCGGATAGACAGCGCCAACTCCAGATGGGACGAAAACGGCCCTATGCGCTCAAAACCGGAGGTTTCGACCCCCTCCCGATCCAGCAACTGCTCGGTCAACCGGTGCGTCCCCGACAGCGGCTGCCGCTCGGCAAACCGGAGCATGCTCCCGGACAAATTCTCCAACCCGCCAATCTCCGGATGCCGTTCCCGGTCGAAGATCAGCCCCTGCCGCCGCTCGAACAGAGTGACCAGGTAGCATCCCTGGCCGGCCGTAGCCTTCTCCACCTGCTCGTTCTCCACGTGGCAGCCCGCCAAATGCGCCCTTCCCCCGCTCATCGCCGACAATCCCGCCAGGCTCCCCACCCGCGCCGACACCACCGGCACCGCACGCTCCTCCTGAAAATGCTCTGCCGCCCTCCCGAACAGCCAGTCGTCGCTCCCCTGCACCACCACCAGTTCCTCCAGCACCGCACCCATCACTCCAGTCGTCGGATAGACCGTATTCTGCTCCACCCACTGATCGACCAGATGCCGGGGAAACAGCCACTTCCCCGAAACCCGGGCCGCCGGCAGCTGCCCTTTGGAGACCAGATCGTACACCTTTTTCTCGTTGAGCCGCAGATACGCCGCCACCTCTTTAGTAGTCAGATATTCGGCCATTACGCCCTCCTCTCCCCAAGTGCGGGAGACCCAAATTCTATAGCTTCTTTGACAAGGAGTCAAGAAAAAAAGAGACAATTAGTTACAAAAAATTACCTCCTGAGATGGACCCATCCACTTACCCGGAGTGCACCCTCCCCTCAATCACCTCCTCAACTCACCCCGGGTCCGTCTCGCGCGACCCGAATTCAGCGCGGAATCCCAGCTCTATTGCAACCTTCCTCCTTAACCGCTACTCTCACTCTATCTCCCCGATCTCCCCCTCTTCCACGCGGAACTCCCCGAATTCCATCCCCTCTTCCCGCTCGATCTCCACTCTCCCAATACCCATTCTCGTCCCCTTCCCCAGCGCCACCCTCTCAATCTCCCCTTTCGCATCCACCCGCACCCAGCACAGTTCCCCTTCCAATTGCAGCCCCCATTCGGGCTGAATTGCCACCTTTGGAGCATGCTCCATATCCAGCACTACAATCAAATCGCGCCGCCCATCCTCCAGCACCACCTCCAGGGCCACATGCGCACTCCCCAATACCCCTCCATCCTCCGTTTCCAGAGAAAGTCTCGAAATATTGTTTATACTCGACTTACCTTCATACGGCTCCAACACCCCCACAAACGTCGACGCCAGCGGATCTTCCCCCTGACGTCGCATCATCAGCCGCGGAATCCACGCCTCCGCATTCTCCTCGTCGTATCCCAGCGACACCCACGCCTCCGCCACAAATGCTCCCGTCTCCTTCGTCAAATCCGTATACCGCAGATGCACCTCCTCTCCGGGTCGCACCCCGTACCGGTCCTCTATCTTCCAATCCGCGCTCCATCCCGGCGCCACCAGATCCTCCCCGCGGAAATTCCGCATCTGCGTCCCATACCCGTACTCCTCCGCCTCCCTCAGCACCACCCCCTCCACGGCTATCTCCCCGAACCCGCTGTGCAGAAACCTGGCGTGGTCCGTCCCACCCACCACCCGGAACAAGTCCATCACATACGACTCCTCCTCCGAAATATCCACCAGCATCGCCGTCCGCTCGTACCGCTCAATCCCGTACAGCTCTTCCGCCGCCACCCGAATCACCTTGAACCACTCCCCATCCCCCCACAGCGTCGTTTTCCCGGCCCCGTCCCGCTGATCCACCCCGTCCACCACCACCGTGTTGTGCCCCGCCGTCATCTTGTACCAGTTCGCCCGCTCCGAGTTCCACCCCCCGAACTGCACCGGCGGATACCCGAACTCCGGCAGCAGCTCCATCCCCCGCGCGAACAGGCCCAGGTTCATCCCGTCCCGGTGACAGTGCCTCCCTCCCGCGTCGTAGTGCAGCCACAGCGCCCGTTTGTGCTCCCCTGCTCCCGAGCGCAAAATCCCAATGTGCCACTCCTCCTTGTTCACGCTCCCCACATTCGACTTCTCCCCCTCCTTCTCGATAATCGCTGCCACTTCCGCCTGAAACGCTTCCGGATCCCCGCAGAACAAATCGTGCGGCAACCCCTCCGTGCTCCCGCCATTCCCCTCGTACAGCACCTGGACGAACGCCGCCTCCCCGGTCAGCTCGTACATCCTCCACATAAAGCTGAACATCGACGCCGCCAGACCGGCACCGGCCGCAAACGGCACCCCTGCGTACCGGTCATACGGCCGGGTAAAACCCCCGCTGTCCCCCACGTGTGGATAGAACCTCCCCAAACAGCGCGTGTCCACGTGAAAGCGAAACAGATCCCGCAGCTTCGGATGCCGCCCGTACACCTCCCCCAAAAACCCCTCCTCCAGCCGCCCGAACAACCCCAGGATCTGCGCCACGCTCTGCGGTCCGATCGTCCCGTACCCGGCCAGCCCCTTCTCCCCGGTCACCCCGTCCACCGCAGTGGCCGCGCCGATGATCTCGTCGAGCAGTGCGTGCACCCGCTCCCGGTTATCCGGCCAGCTCAGCACCGTCTCCATCACCAGCAGCGCGTTCTCCTGACGCGGATAGTTCGAGTGGATCTTGTCCGCATGCTCCAGCGCCTCCCGCAAGATCCCCCCCTCGATATTCCGCTGCACATCCGCGAACATCTCCTTCCGGTTCTCCAGGCCGTGCTCTGCCGCCTTCTTCCCCAAAAACGCCACCAACTCCCCATCCTCCCGCAGTCCCTCAAACACCCGGTCGTACGCCTCTGCCAACTCCCGCGTCTCCTCACACGCATCGTGCCACGTGGACACGTACCCCGTGCTGTGCGACCGCTCGTACGCCAACCCCTCTTTCTCGAAATCGAAGCTCCCATACAGATCCGCCACCCGATCCAGCAGTACCCCCACCTTGTGCGCATAACCTCCTTCCCCAGTAAGCACATACGCCGCCGACAGCTTGTTGATCCCTCCCAGCACCAGCTGCTTCCACTGCCCGTACACCAGATACGCCCCAATAAACCGCCAGCGCTTTTCCCCCTCCACAAACCCCTCCCCATCATCCACCCCAAACCCACGCAGCGGATCTCCCTCCTCCGGATGCTCCTCGTTGAACAACAGCGCCCGGTCCGCCCGCCCCGGCTCAAACACCCCCTGCTCGTCCAACCCCGACCGGTGATATGCCGCAAAGTCGTTCTTCGGAAAAAACTCCCGACAGTGCGGACAGCGCACCTTCCACGGGTGCGCCAGCGCGTCGATCTGCCAGGTGTACATCGGCGTCTCCCCCCGACAGGCCGGGCAGTGGCCGCTCGACCAGACCATCCACGAGCGCGTGATCGTGTGCCCGAACATCATCCCCCACAGCGCTTCATCCTCGAATTCCAGCCAGGGTCGCGCCTCCTCCACGATCCCGTCCCGCATCTCCGCCGCCCAGCCGAACCGCTCCACATTCTTCCGCACCCGCGCCACCAGCTCCATCGGATAAAACGCGCTGCCACTCTTCTCGCCGTTCTGTGCCATCTCCGCACTCCTCTCTGTTCGCAACAATTCGGAGCAACGCCCCAAGTACTAAGAAAACCGACCTCCGTGCGCCATCGGAAATCGGATTTTTTTCTTTAACACCCCTCTACGATCCATTCGAGAAACTGCACCCCAAGACTTTCGAATAAAGTCGTCCAAGATATAATAGAGAACATGACGACAGTAAAACCCTACCTGCTACCCTTGATCGGCCTCCTTCTCCTGACCATACCCCCGGCATACGCTCACAATGGCGCACTGGCCATTGCCGCACCCCTCAGCGGCATTACCATCGACGGCGATCTGTCGGACTGGCCCGAAGACCTGGAGCGCTATCCCATCAGCATGCCGGAATTCGGAGTGCGGCCTCGGAATGCAGAGGACCTACAGGCCGCCTTTCGCCTCGGTTACAACCTCACAGAAAAAGCCCTCTACATCGCAGTAGAAGTGCAGGATGAGTCTGTCGTCGTCCTGCCGGGAAGCAGAACGTGGAACAATCAGGACGGCTGCGACATTCATATCGACCTGGAACACCGCGACGACCAATCCCCGGTGCGCCAATACGCCTTATGGGGCGATGCCCGCAATGTCTTCGCCTCTCCGGGCACGGTGGGGCATCTCGAAGATGCTCAGATGGAAATGAGACGCCTCCCCAATGGACACCACTACGAGTGGAGGGTGGACCTGAAAAAGATGGGCGGAGGCGTTGTGGAACCGGGCGCGGTGCTCGGTCTGGATATCGTCGTGATAGACCAGGACGCGGATAGCTCTTATTCCTGGCTCGCCCGAGGTCCAGGCGCGGACAAAGTCCGCTACTCCAGCAGGCTGGGAGATGTCATCCTGGGGGCTGAACCGGCAACGCTCGGACAAGTGCAGGGCCGGATTTTGTGGCGGGGAGAGGGGGTCAAGCGGGGCAAAGCCGTCATCCACTCCCACAATCCGGCCGGGTTCAGAATCGTAGTTGGCGCCGACGCACAGGGATTCTTTTCGGCCGAGATACCGGCCGGCTCCTACAGCGTGCGCGCTTTGGGCCGCGGGGATAAAATCCCGCCGATCGATCTGCAGATACAACAAAACGCGGGGCAGGAGGTGGAACTTCTCCTGCCCCCACCACAGGGATACATCGTCGCCGCCGGTCGAGGTCGGACGGCGACGGCCGGCCCCGGACTGCGGCAGAATCTGTGGCAAACCTTCGGAGTGCCGGATGGGCTAGCCGCCGCAAACGTCCACGAGATCATCCAGGACCACCGTGGCCACCTGTGGATCGGCACCAACAATGGGCTGAGCCGCTACGACGGCGTGACCTTTACCACCTTCACCACAGCGGATGGACTACCCCATAACAACGTGCACGTATTGCTGCAGGATCGGGAAGGCAACCTGTGGATCGGCACCAGCGAAGGGGTGAGCCGCTACGACGGCGAGACCTTCAAAACCTTCACCGCAGCGGACGGACTGGCCGACGACTACGTGCAGGCTCTGTTGCAGGATCGGGAAGACAATCTATGGATCGGCACCGGCCGTGGAATCAGCCGTTACGACGGTCGGCACTTTGCCAGCTTCGCCATGGAGGATGGACTGGTCGGTAACGAAGTGAGCTCCATACTGGAGGATCGGCAGGGCAATCTGTGGATCGGCACCGGTCGCAGAATATTGCGGGGTGGCAACGGAGTGAGTCGATACGACGGCAAGACCTTCACTTCCTTCACCACAGCAGATGGACTGGTCGATAACGAAGTGCACGCCATGCTGCAGGACCGGAAGGGGAATCTGTGGATCGGCACCAACGAGGGAGTGAGCCGATACGATGGCCGACAGGATGTCGGCGAGGCCTTTACTACGGTGGCCACCCTTGCCGAACTGGGTCACCCTCTGGTGACCGATATCCTGGAAGATCGCCAGGGATATTTGTGGTTTACCACAGGCAGTCCGGGCCGCCTCCCCAGCGGCAAGGGCGGAGTGAGTCGATACGACGGCAAGACCTTCACCCGCTTCACGATCGAAGATGGACTGGCGGACAACCAGGTGATAGAAGCGCTCGAAGATCGCCAGGGATATCTGTGGTTCGGCACATCGCGCGGCGGCGTGAGCCGCTACGACGGGGGCCGCTTTGCCGCCTTCACTGTGGCAAACGGACTGATCGATGACGATGCCCAGGCACTTTTCGAAGACAGCCGGGGACGCATATGGATCGGCACCAGCAACGGCGCGAGCCGCTACGATGACCAACAGGATGTTGGCCGACAGGACCTCGACGCCACTTTCAAAACCTTCACCACCAAAGACGGGTTGGCCGACAACGACGTGCGGACCTTTCTGGAAGACAGCCGAGGACACATCTGGATCGGCACCAGAAAGGGCGTGAGCTGCTTCGATGACCAACAGAATGTTGGCCAACAGGATGGCGGCCGACAAGATGGCGGCAATGTCTGCAAAACCTTTACCACCAGAGACGGGCTGGGACGCGGCGCCACAAACGCACTTCTCGAAGACAGCCAGGGACGCATATGGATCAGCACCGGCAACAGCGTCAGCCGCTACCACACCCGACAGGATATCGACCGACAGGATGGCGGCACCGCCTTCACAACCTTTACCGCCAAAGATGGACTGGGACGCGGCATCGTAAAAACACTGCTGGAGGATGACCAGGGGAACATCTGGATCGCCACCGGCAGAACAGTGACCCGCTACGACGGGGCGAATTTCACCCGCTTCACGACCGAAGATGGACTCCCGAGCAACAGCGTGCACACCCTTGCGAAGGATGGCCAGGGGAACATCTGGATCGGCACCGGCAACGGCGTCAGCCGCTACGATGGCCGACAGGACGTCGGCCGACAGGACGTCGGCACGGGCTTTACCAACCTGACCACCGACGATGGCCTGATCGAATTCACCGTAAACACCATTATGGAAGATCGCCAGGGCCACCTGTGGCTGGGCACCCCCAGCGGCGTCAGCCACTACGACGGCCAGGTCTTCCAGAATATCTATCGCCACGACGGCCTGATCCACCCCGAAATACGCGCCCTGCTCCAGGACCGCCGGGGGGATATCTGGATCGCCACGGCGGGTGGCGTGACCCGCTACACCCCGAACCGGACTCCCTTCCCAGTGCACCTCACCAAGGTGACGGCCGATCGCGAATACGGCCCTGTCGAGCGCCTCTCTCTACCCGCCTCCCAGCGCTATCTGGCCTTCCAGTTCTCCGCCGAGCGCCTGTCCCACCGGGCGGAAGAACTGATCTACCGCTACCGCCTGGAGGGCTATCAGACCGACTGGCAGCAGACTCGCACAGGGCGCGCCGAATACCTGGATCTGCCCCCGGGCAACTATACCTTTGAAGTGCAGGCAATCGACCTCGATCTGAATTATTCAGCTCCAGTGCAGGTGATCGTGACCGTCTTGTCACCCTGGTATAAAGATGGGGGGAAGGTTGTCTTGCTGAGCCTGGCGCTCGCCCTCTTTGGTTATTTTTCCTTCGGGTCGAGCTGGCGCTATTACCGACAGCGACAGGAGGCTGCCCAATTGCGTCTGCAGATGCAGGAGCAGGAGCACCAGGCACGCGCCCAGCTCGAGGATCAAAACGCCCGGCTCGCCCTGGCCAAAGAGGAAGCCGAGCGCGCCAATCGAGCCAAAAGCAGCTTCCTGGCCAATATGAGCCACGAAATCCGCACCCCCATGAACGCCATCCTCGGCTACGCCCAGATCATAGAAGCCGAAGCACAGCTGGATGACCGCCACCGCAAAGCGGTCGAAACCATCGGCCGCAGCGGCGAACACCTTCTCCGCCTGATCAACGAAGTGCTGGACCTCGCCACCATCGAGGCCGGACGACTGGAACTCAGACCGACCGACTTTGATCTGACCGATATGCTGACCGGCCTGGGAATGATGTTCGAGCTGCGCTGCCGGGAAAAGGAACTGGCGTGGGTGATGGACGGCTTTGCCGAACCGGTGCAGGTGCACGCCGACGGGGCCAAACTGGGGCAGGTGCTGATCAATCTGCTGGGCAACGCGGTAAAATTCACCTCCATCGGCCAGATCCGCTTCAAGTTCGCGGCGCAGGGCCAGGACCGGTATTACTTCGAAGTGTCCGACACCGGCCAGGGCATCCCCGCAGAGAAACAGGCCACCATCTTCGAGCCGTTCCAGCAGGCAGAAGAGGGCTGGGACAAGGGTGGCGCCGGCCTGGGCCTGGCCATCTCCCGGCAGCACGTGGAGCTGATGGGGGGACAGCTGAGTCTTAAATCCACGTCTGGAGAGGGTGCCCGCTTCTTCTTCACCCTGACCCTGCCCCCCGCTCAAACGCAGCCGGAAACCGAAGGGACGATTCCATGGACCCAGGTCGAACATCTGGCCGCGGGCTTTTCCGTGCAGGCGCTGGTCGTCGACGACCAGGAAGCCAATCGAGACATCCTCGCACAGATGCTCACCCGTATCGGCGTCCAGGTGGAAACCGCCGAAAACGGTGCCCAAGCCCTGGAGCAGATCCGCCAGCGCATGCCCGATATCCTGTTTTTGGACATCCGCATGCCGGTCATGGATGGCTCCCAGACCCTCCGTCACCTCTTCGATCAATATGGCCGAGGGGCAACTAAAGTGGCGGCGGTAACGGCGTCGGTATTTGAACATCAGCGGCAGGAATATCTGGAAGCGGGTTTTGACGAGTTTATCAATAAACCCGTGCGTGTCGAAGAGATCTATGCCTGTCTGGTCGCGCAGTTAGGAGTGGAATACGACTACGCCGCAGTGAAGGAAACCCCGGTGTCCGACGTCGTAGATTGGACCGATGTATCTCTGCCGCCACCCCTGTACGCATCTCTGGTCACTGCAGCGGAGGAGCACAGCATCACGCAGTTGCAGGAGCACCTCCGTTCGCTGGAAGGATTGGGCCCCAAAGGGCAGAGCCTGGCGGCGCATTTGCGCCTTTTGGAAAGTCAGTACGATATGGATGGGATCAAAGCGGTCCTGCAAAAAATCGATCAATCGTGAGATACAATGAGTATGGATAGGAACGGAATGGATCTGACCGGCGCCAAGGTCTTGCTGGTGGACGACCAGCGCGAAAACCTGGACCTGCTGGTCGACATACTGAAGCCGGAGAGATACGACATTCGCGTGGCCCTCAACGGCGCTGTGGCCCTGGATCTGGTCCGCCGCTTCGCCCCCGACCTGATCCTGCTGGACGTGATGATGCCGCAAATGGACGGACTTGAGGTTTGTCGGCAGTTGCAGGCGAATCCGGCCCTGCGCGACACCCCCGTAATCTTCCTCACAGGACGGACCGAGCTGGCTGACGTCGTAGCCGGTTTTGAGGCCGGCGGGGTGGACTACATCCCCAAACCGTTCCGCGAACAGGAGCTGCGCATGCGCGTGGCCACGCAGCTGCGCCTCCGTCTCTCGCTGCAGGAATTAGCGCAGAAAAACCAGATTCTGGAAACCGAGATTGCTCACCGAGAGGCGCTGAGTGAAGAGCGAGATCAACTGGCCGGACGGATATCGCTGATTTCGGACGAAGAAGCCAGACACTGGGGCATCGACGGTTTTGTGGGGCAGAGCCAGACCCTGGGGAAGATTCTCGGCGAGATCAAACAGCTGCGACAGGTAGACACCACCTCGGTGCTGATCACCGGCGAGAGCGGCACCGGTAAGGAATTGGTGGCGCGCGCCCTGCACTTCGGCTCCGCTCGGGCGCAGGGACCATTCGTGCCGGTAAACTGCTCAGCCATTTCGCGCGAGCTGGCCGATTCCCTGCTCTTCGGCCACGTGAAGGGGGCGTTTACCGGAGCGGACCGGGATCGAGTGGGCTATTTCGCCCTGGCCGAAGGGGGCACCCTGTTTCTGGACGAGATCGGCGACATGCCGCTGGAACTGCAGGCCAAACTCCTGCGCGTGCTGGAGCAGAGAGCGGTGCTGCCCGTGGGCGGAAACAGGGAAAAAGCCGTCGACGTGCGGGTGCTGGCGGCGACCCATGCGGATCTTGAGGCGCAGGTGCGCGAGGGACGATTTCGCCAGGACCTCTTCTTTCGCCTGGCTGGATTCCCTGTGCAGGTTCCGCCCCTGCGAGAACGCCGGGAGGATATCCCCCTGCTGGCGCAGCACTTCGTGGAGATGTTCGCCATCGAAATGGGCGTTACTCCCCCGTCGATCACCCCTGACTCCCTGGCTCTCCTGACCGATTATGCCTATCCGGGCAACGTGCGAGAGCTGAAAAACGGTATCGAACGAGCCCTGATCGAAAGTGGCGGCAAGGATATCCAAAAGCAGCACCTGCACCTGAGCGCCGATGTCGCAACGCCTACCGCCTCTTCCTCAACTCCTTCGTTTGACGATCTGCCGCTGAATCTGGAGCGAGCCGAATGGACGCTGATGCAACGGGCGCTGGCCCAGACCAAAGGCAACGTAGCCAAAGCGGCCCGACTGCTGGGCATCAATCGCACCAAGATCTACCGCCGCATGGCCGCTGAAGGTGAGGAAGATTTGAGCTAAAAATGGCCCCATAGAGCCTTTGAGATAAGCTCATAAAAATGCCGCAAGTGTTTCTATATGAACACTTGCGGCATTTTTATGAGCTTTGTTTTTAGTTTTTAATATTTTGTAAATATTTGTTTTTAAACATATTGTAAAATAAATTTTACTATGGCATCAACTTTGCAATATTGCTCCTGAGAAAAATGCTTAACACACTGCCCGCAAGGGCAATATCGAGAAATGGAGCATGCCTTATGCGCATTTTTGACCGGATAGCTCTGACGCTGGCACTGACAGTATCAGGGGGTAGTTTTGTAGCAAACGGTGCGGCTTATGCCCAGCCGACAACGGAAGACGCCAAGATCGTGGCGGCAGATGGAGCTGCCAACGACGGGTTCGGCGGTTCCGCCATTTCGGCCGACGGCGATCGCATGGTCGTCGGATCCAGAGGCGATGACGGTCTGGGCAGTGCCTACATATACGAGTATGACGGCAGCAGCTGGATTCAAAAAGCCAAAGTGCGAGACGCATATAATGATGGAAAGTCTGGCGACTCTTTTGGAGGTTCGGTATCCCTGTTAGGGGATCGCCTCCTAGTTGGCGCGCCATTGGATGATCCCCCCTGGGGCAACCAGCATGGAAACTGGGGCAGCTTTCATTTTTTTAAGTATGACGGTAACTCCTGGAATCAAGTGGACGGTTTCATTCCTGCATTCGATCCACCAGACTCTCGATTCTACCGAGATGACCCTCAAATGGGATTTCGCCCGGCGAACTCGGCATTCAATTCTCGAGTTGGTGCCCCAATCGCACAGTCGGGGAATCGCGCCATAATCTCTGCACCCGGCAACAATCAGTACCGGTATAACGGCGCAATTAATCAAGTTTCCGGTGCAGGTGGTGCGTGGATTTACGAGTATGACGGCACTACCTTTCAGGAAACGGCCTGGTTGAGTATCAACGAGTGGTATCCGTACCAGGAGAATTTCGGTCGCAGCGTGGCCATGGAGGGGGATCGTGTTGCGGTCGGAGCGGTGCCCGCCTGGTGGCATGGCAATACGACAGACTCTGGTTCTGTCTATGTCTTTGAGTATGACGGCAACGACTGGATTCAGACTGCCAAACTCAAAGCTCCATTCGGCGAGGAGGCGGGACAGGATGGCTTCGGTACTTCTGTGGCGCTCTCAGGCGATCGCCTTTTTGTCGGCGCCATGCAACATGTAGGTAGTTATGTAACTGAAGAAGGCAGTGTCTATATCTTCGATTATAACGGCAGCACCTGGGATCCAGTTTCCAAGCTGCAGGCCAGCGATGGAGCAGATAATAATCGTTTTGGGGCCCCTTTATCTACAGAAGGAGACCGGCTCCTCGTCGGCGCGTCGTTCGACGACGATCCGGGTTCGGCATCGGGCGCTGCGTATCTGTACGAGTTCGATGGCGCAAATTGGAACGAAACGAAACTGGAGGCCAGCGATCCGGCGGACGGCGACAGGTTTGGCGAAACAGTATTCCTGACCGACACCCGCGCCTTTGCCGGCTCCATCGGCGACGACGATCGCGGGTCGAATTCGGGCAGTGTCTATGTCTTCGATTTGGACGGCAGCGCTCCCCCCGTTTCTCAGTCCATCATCTTCGAGGACTTCTCCGACCTGTCTCCCTTTCACCTGAACGGCAGTGCCAACGGCGCCGTAAATACCCAGGGGGACGATGTCTTGCGCGTTACCCCGGCGGTGGGCGGCCAGGCGGGTAGCGCTTTTCTGCTCGATCCGATCTCTCTGGTCGGTGACGCCGCTTTCAGCGCTGCGTTCAGTCTTCAGATAACCAATCCCGGACCTGGCATCTACAACGACGGCGATGGTCTTGGTGCTGATGGCATGGTCTTTGTCGTAACTCAGACACCCAATGCGGTGGGCCTTGTGGGTGCGGGCATTGGGTATCAAGGTATTCCCAATAGTATCGGTGTGGAGTTCGATACCTGGAATAACAGCCCTTCCAACGCCAACTTCTATTACCCGGACAACTATGGGGACAACACGGGCAACCACGTATCCATCAACGTGAACGGCAATATCAGCAACCCCATTGGCTACGCCGACGTAGGGGAAGCCAGGCTGAATGACGGCCAACTCTGGTATGCCTGGGTGGACTACAACGGTCAGACCCAGACCCTGGAAGTGCGCCTGTCCCTGTCGTCGGAACGACCGGCAGCACCCCGCATCAGCGTGGTGAGAGATCTGGCTTCGACATTGGGAGACGATGTCTATATCGGCTTCACATCCGGAACCGGCGGCGCCTATGGCAACCACGACGTGGTCGGACTGCAGTTCAACAACGAATACGACCCGGTCATCGACGTACCCGGCCCCACCAATAACCCGCCGCTGGCCAACGCCGGTGTGGATCAGACGATCACCTGCACTCCGATCACTGGCACCGACGTGACACTGGACGGGTCGCTTTCGTCCGATCCCGACAGTGATCCGCTGAGCTATTCGTGGCGCGAAGGCGGCGTCGAGATCGCCAACGGGGCCAATGCCACCATTTCCCTGGCACCGGGCGTCCACACTATCGACCTGGTCGTCAACGACGGCACGGAAGATTCCGCGCCGGATCAGGTAATCATCACCGTGGTCGAAGATGTCACACCGCCGGTAGTAACGCTCAACGGCGCGGCCGAGCTGACCATCGAGTGCAGCATCGGCACATACACCGAGCAAGACGCCACAGCCCTCGATGAGTGCGATGGCGCTTTGACGGTGAGCACCGCTGGCAGCGTTGACACCAGCACGCCGGGTGACTACACCCTCACTTACACCGCCACCGACGCGGCCGGCAACAACGCTCAGGCCACCCGCCTGATCCACGTGGTCGATACCACCCCGCCGGCGATCGCGCTAACGGGCATCAATCCTCAGATCCTGGAGTGCAGTGTAGACGCCTATGCGGAGCTGGGTGCGACAGCGTTGGACGCCTGCGCGGGCGATCTGACCGCCGCTATTGTGATCGACTCCAGCACCGTAGACGCGAGCGCGCTGGGTGATTATACCGTGACTTATACAGTAACCGACCCCGCTGGTAACAGCGCCCAGGTAACCCGCACGGTGACAGTGGTCGATACCACGCTACCGGAGGTGCTGGCAGCTCTCAATTCCGTGGAAGAGCCGAAGAGCAGCAAAAGCGGCAAAAGCAGTAAAAGCAGCAAAAGTGAGAAGAGCAGCAAAAGCAGTAAGAGCAGCAAGCACTACCAGGTGATGGCACAGGCCACCGATATCTGTGATGTCTCTCCGGTAGTGACGGCGTTGATCAATCAGCCGCTGACGGCTTCTGATGTCATCACCAAGATCAAGTACAAGGAGTCCAAGAAGGAAAACAAGATCGAGATCAAGATAGGCAACAAGATCGAGGTGACACTTCGGGGCCCGGACGAAGCCGTGCTCCAGGGGTTGCTGAATGATGCCATTGCTCAGGGTGGCTTCCCGGTCTCCGACGGCCAGGTGTTGAAGCTGAAGTCGAAGGAACTGGACGAGGGCAGCAAGAGTGAGAAGAGCAGCAAGAGTAGCAAAAGCGAGAAGAGCAGTAAGAGCAGCAAGGAGAAAGATCCACGCGATGGTCATTACAAGTATGAGTTCGACCTGGATCTGACTCTGGAGGAAGTGGATGGGATTTCGGTTCGCATGATAGTGTCTGCAGTCGATGCTTCTGGTAATGCGACGGAGCCGGTAGAGATAGAGTTGCCATCGAGCATCGCCCCGGCAGCCAAGCTGGCGGTCGAGCAGAAGGTGCTGCCCGAAACGTTCAAGCTGGGCAACTATCCCAACCCGTTCAACCCGAGCACCACCATCGCCTATCAGCTGCCCAATGCCGGCGAAGTTTCGCTGATCATTTACAATGTGATGGGTCAGCAGATTCGCGTCTTGGAGCAGGGATTCAGAGCACAGGGCGTATATGAGGTCGAGTGGAATGGTCGCGACGATAATGGTCAGACCGTTTCCAGTGGGCTCTATCTGTATCGCTTCATCAGCGCTGATGTAGCCGAGACCCAGAGAATGACACTGCTCAAGTAAAGCTTCTGGGTAGTATAACAAAAAGGGCCCGGCGTCAGTTTTCGCCGGGCCCTTTTTCTATTGTCTCTTTCCAGCCTTCATGATCGCCATCAATAAGCGACTCCTCTTGGCCAGCCGATCATCCCCCCCAATAAACCCCTCGCCGATGGGGAACTATCCGCTTTGCCCCTCCACGATCACATCGACGCGAGCCTCTTGCTCTCGACCCATATATCCGAGCAACGCATGGATAAAGAGCACAATGCCCCCCATCTCCATCCCCTCCTCAACGGCAGTCCAGAGATTGTAGGCGAGCGTATTCAAGAGATCCTCGTCCGCATACCAGTCGGTCGACATTTCCACCCCGACCGCGCCTCCTATAAACACGGCACCCGAGACCACAAAGAGCCACCGGGTTTGGGCGGGCAGGTGCCACAAAAACCTGAGATACAGCAGGCCAAAAATACCGGCCGCAATCCCCCCGGGAATCGCCCAGGAATAGTCGACCATAATGTTGAGAGTTTCGTGGAAACCGGCAATCTCATCCAACGAAAGAGCCGCAAAAGCCAGCGAGAGCCCATACCAATACCGAACCCATGGATCTCGATCAACTCGCTTGCGTTGACTGATGAGAAATAGCAAAACGGACGTCAACAGCAGCGCACTCGTCGAATACCAGGTGGGAATACTGTCTTCCTCATCCACGTCAAATATCTGCCGCAGCGGCCAGGGCACCTCGCTCCATTCGTAGTGCCAAATCTGCAGCGAACAGTGGATCGCCAGGAGTCCGACCACGAGGATAGTTAAGCCTCGAACCAAACATCCGATAGATAGGTTTAGCTGATAGTATGGTTCGGTCTTGATGGCCGACTTTTCCTGCATAAGAATGTGTCTCCGGTCTGCTCCCCGTTCCCGCAGGTAGATTGTAGCAGAATTCTGGGGGTCGTGCTTTGATAGATTGCTCGAAGCCTTGTTACTGCTCCAGTCGAATGTCTGAATGTACCGTTCCCCCCAATCTTATCAATCCCAAACCGATCTGAGCAACGGGATTCAACATAAAGAGGAAGAACTCGGCAGAACACAACCAGGCCCTTCCTCTTTTTTGTATGAATCCGTACTTACCCCTGCCGCCTATAAACCAGCAGTGCAGCATCGGGCCGAGTCGTAAGGGTTATGCCGACCCCTTCCTCCATCAATACCCGACCGGTCGCCTGCCATGGCTCGTCGACATCGACATCGACATCGACATCGATAATAGTGTAGCAAGCATCCGCATCCAGACCGCGAATCTTGAAGGACACCGACTCATCGGCACACTCCGAACGACGGAACGCCTGCACAACCCCAATCCCCTTATCCGGCCGGTCGAACTGCCACGCCATCCACTGATCCTGTCCAAGATTACACGGAGTCAACGGATAGAAATCCCCAAAGAAGCACTCCCGGACCGACAGATACTCCTTCATGAAACGCTGCAGCATATCGACGTCCAGCCCCTCCTTGCAATCGGCCGGTTTCCCCGGCCAGCCTACCATCATCGCCGGTGCATACGCACTGCGCATGGCATAAGCTCCCATCCTCACGAGCGGCGCCACCGCACCGTGCAGCGGAATCCAATGGGATAGCCCGTAGGTAAACGTCTGGCTGGTGATCGGATCGAAGTCCATGTTGGCCTGGCAGTCGCTGCGCCAGAGCGCCACGCTGCGCTTGATCGTCTCGATATCCAGACGCCGACCGCCGGTTGCACAGTTGTCGATCATCAGCTTCGGATCCTTCTCCAGCAAACCGTCCCAGAACGCATAGCAGCCCTCCACGCAGCGAATCTGGTTGATCCCCTCGCGATCGGGACCCTCTTCCACCGGCCAGGTGGGAGTCCCGTCCTGGCGAAATACATCCACACCGTGCTCCCGGGCGACTCCCGAGAAGTAGTCGATCATAAACGCGTTGACCTCGGAATCACAATGGTCCAACCAATAGAACACATTGTCTCCATACGCCGGATCCGTGAACGGCTCCCCGAGCCACTCGGGATGTTCCAGACCGATCTCCACCTCGGGATCGAGACTCTCGGGCACCAACCACAGCAGAAACTTCATCCCCAACTCATGAACGGCATCCGCAAGCGGGCGCATGCCGTCGGGAAACAACCGGCGATTCGGCACGCGGTCTGACTGCTGGTTGACCCAGGATTTATCGATGTCGCCACCCCATCCGGCGTCGACCCAGTAGCACTCCAGAGGCAGATCGTTTTCCACCCACCACTGCGCCTCGGCGATGTGATCATCGCAGTTCATCCACGCACCCCATACCGCAGAAGTCAGCAGGCCTGCGAACGGCTTGCCACCCGGCCGCGGTGAGTAATACTCCAGCAACAGTCGCCGCCACTGATTGTGTCCGTCGATCCGATCCCCTTCCCAGAACAGCACCAGATTGCGCGCCCCGCGAATCTCCTCCCCCGGCCTCAGCGCGAGATGGATGCGATCCATACCGATACGCATCCGCAGCAAACCCCCATCCTCACAGGTGAACGCCCCCACCCACGGGCCGGACCACCCGCAGGTCGCAATGATGCCTCCGCCTCCGGCAGCCACGTTGAAAAACGGCATATACTCGACGGACGGGCTGCCGCTCGGTCCTTCCATACACGTCTTCACCCCGTGCGAATGCAGACCGAGCGGCGATCCCTTCGATACCGGCTCACAAAGCAACTCGTAATCGTTGACCTTGCTGTCGCTGCCCCTGGAATGATAGACTCGAAAACCATCGGAGCCACCGCTATCCACGACCATGTCGATCGGCTTGAAATCCTCGATGATCGGCGTATCCACATCCCCTTCATTGCGACAGTAGGTGATCCACTCGACCGCATCGTATGCCGTGTACTCGATCGCCTCACAGCGAACCACCAACCCGGTTCTCAAATCCCGCCATGTCAGCAAGTGACGCACCCGGCCGGCGTCAAGATCTTCCCGGTCGACAGTTGTCCGCCAGCCGGGAAGGAGATCGGCGGAACGGCTCCCACCATAGGTGAACGAGAACGGACGATCCCGAGTGCCGGCACCAAGATGTTCTTCGATCCATGCGCGTGTGACGGACATAGTCTGTCTCTTTCGCAGATATACTCAGTACTTCACGAAAATGGAGAGGGGATCATAATTGGACCAGATTTCGGATTTATCGAGCGAGCCACCCCCGCCTATGCCATCCCTTCTTCTCCGCTCAGCGCGGAACTGTCCACGGCTACTCTGGATCATTGGCACTACCCCACTTGAGGCGCCCCTGGCCGATCGATTCAGTAGTAACCGGCTCGTCGATATTCCCTTTGAAGCCGGGAGGAAGAGACGCTTTGTTCTCTTTGACCCATAGACGAGCCTCCTCTTCCCCCTTTATCCATACCAGTACAGCCTGCACCAACTCCGCGTTGCCCGAATGGAGAAAATCTGCTGCCATCTGGTTACTACCGTATTTTTGCAGGATGCTGATGAGAAAGGACTCTGAGCCCCGCTCTCCCCTGGCGATGTACAGCGGGTACACAGACCTGGCCGCATCCTTGCGAACATCGGAACGTGGATCCTCATTCACTACCTTGCTCAAAACCTCAATAGCACCTGTGTCACCCAGCTTCAGAAGAGCATCGACGGCGCTGTTCCGCACAGAGGGATATCGATCGTCCAGCGCAGTTCTCAAAACGGGGACTGCGCGTTCAGCCCGCAGCTCCCTCAATGCTCCGGCCGCCGCCGAACGGACGTTGGGCACGCTGTCCTGCAGAGCTGCGATCAAAGGATCGATAGCGCGCTCGTCTTTCAATACACCCAGAGCCCGTGCGGCGTGAGCCCGTAACTCCTGTTTCCGAGATATTTGTAGAGCATCGATGAGGGGAAGGACAGCCCTGCGATCACCGCTGGCACCCAGGGCATCGGCCACCTCCACGTAAAGCCAACTGGTCCCTCCTTCCCGGAGTACTGCAATCAGGGGCTCCACCACCCGGGGATCCTTCTTCTTGACCAGTATCTTTGCAGCCTCATTCCTGAGGCGGCGGTTGTTGAATGGATTTTCGTCCATGAGCACGGCGATCAGTGTCTCGGTGGCGCGCGCATCCTCAATCTGCCCGAGAGCTTGAAGAATCACTGCCCCTCGATTTCGATCGCCACGCCAGTCCTGATTCAAGGCGGCAATCAACGGTTCCACCGCACGCGAATCTCCGATTTGCCCCAGTGCCAGCGCGCACCGACCGAAGACGAAGGGATCCTCATCCTGCAGCCCGGCAATCAACACCTCGAGCGAGCGCGGCTCTTTGGCGATCCCCAGCACTTCGGCCGCCGTAGCCCTCACAAAAGGCTCCTCATCCCCCACCGCCGCTATCAAGAGCTCCGGTGCTTCCGACCCCCGCTGCCGGAGCTCTCTGGCCGCTTGCACGCGGATATCGGACTGTTCGTGCTTCAGGGCGGCGATCAGATCCGCGATGTACCGACGCTCGTAGAGCCTCGCCTGCGCCATGCTTCCGGATGAATCCACTCTATCCGGGAAGTAGTAGGCCTTTGCTTGTCTTTCTAATTCCTCCTTCGCCCACTCTGTCCATTCCCGTGAGTGAGAATACACCCTGGTGCGGATATCTTCGGGGAAGATGGCGTCTATATCCCGCTCAAACGCACCTTCTCCTTCCTCTGGAATCCGATGATAAACCAGAGGCAGACGCCCCTCCCGTTGCTGCACGATCAACGCCAGTTGAAGCCCGCTGCCCGACCCCTCCATCAATCTCCCCTGCGGCAGATAGTGCTCCTCCAGCAGATAGTATTCCTGCAATCTACTCCGCATGTACACGATCGTCGTTTCCTCTTCCCATTCCCAGCCCATGACGTCGAAGACGCCGAATACGACGCCTCCAAAAGAGGAAATCCCTCCACTTTCGATCAGGTAACTGCGGACGAGTTCTTTATCGATATGGGGAGGAAGATCCGTTCGGGTCGGTAATTCTCCACTACTTCCCATTGAGAAAAGCAATGACCCCAAAAAGGCGAAACGGGAGAAGGCAGATAATCTTTTATACACTTTGTGTCCTCCCCTCTTGGCTACAGTCTCCGTCACCGCGCACAGATTTCATAGCCGCACCCCGGCTGCGTGGCGAATTCCACATACGCCTGACCAGGCACAAACGCGACCACCGAATCTGCCCCTTCACTCTCGACGACGACCTCGCGATGCGGCCAGGGATTGGCCACTCGGCACAGGCCCCCCAGGCGGGATAAGATCCGCAAGTCCTCAACCTGCCCATCCGCAGTGCGTACCGCCGAGACGAGAAACCCACCCTCGGCTGCAAAGTTCTCCATCGCGATCTCCCCTTCCGGGGGCACGCACGGAAAGATGTGAATCGACTGGTAGGAGACCAGAAAGTTCTCCGGCTGCAACGTGGCTCTATCCTTCCAGACACCCAGCCGGTTGCGGATGCAGCTATCCATGTACCCGCTGTGCGGCTTCCAGATGCGCAGTTGCTGCATAGTCCGCCGCGCCAGCGTCAGGACCTCCGGAGCGCTGTCCAGACCGACGTCGTCCCCCCAGAACACATTCGCGAGGGGAACGGGCACGTTGTATTCAATGGGCGGCGCCCCGGCCACATCCACCCACACCGGCCCTTCATCCGTCTGGCAAGTCGGATAGGGTACCAGTCGCACGGCTGCCCTGAGCCACTCGGCCGCCTCTCCGGTATCGACGCCGAGGATCTCCGCCGCCTCTGCCGCCGCTTTGAAAAGATACTTCACCAGCGTCAGCGCCGAGAGGCAGTCCCGGTTGCGCTCGAAATCGGCCGTCAACCCCCAGTGCTCCGGCGACACGGTTGGAACGATGTGCAGATAGCCGTCCTCTCCCTCGCTGAGGTACGCCCGGCAAAACCTGGCGCAGGATTCCAGCACCGGCCACGCCGTTTGCCGCAGATACTCCACATCGCCGGTGTGCCGGAAATACAGCCACAACGGTTTGCTCACCAGACCGTTCAAACCGATATCCTGCTCCCAGGTCAGGTTTGCGTGACAGATGCCGCGGGTGCGCAGTGGAAAATGCACCAGAGGGTACATACCCCCGGGCAGCCCGTATACGTCGTGGGCGTTCTCTTCCACCATGGGGAGCAGATTGCGGACCAGTTCACAGTACGGCAACAGCTCATCCGTCTGGCCGAGAATCAACATCGACTCGGCGCGCAGCTCGTTGAAATGGAAATCGTTGTGCCACAGCCCGGCATCCTGGAACCACAGCTTGGTACCCAGAACCGTGCACAACGGCACGTCGCTGTAGTAGCCATCGGGCCGGCGCAGACGCGGCAGGACGATCTCCGGGGCCAAGAGCTGGAAGTCCGTCCCGACGCGGACCGACGCGCGGATCTCGCGCCTCGCCTGCGCACGCTCCTGGCAACGCTCGGACAGCAGGGCATCCGCACCGAGCCGACCCGTTTCGCGCAGCATCTGCATGGCGGCGGACGCAGCATCGAGGTCATCGTGAGTAGTGGCGATGGCGGCCAGAACGGTAAACCGCTGGGGAACTTCGACCAGCGTTGCCGTGGCAGCAGCCCCCGGCGACTCATTTATGGGCGTGTACCGTTTGATAATTCCGTGATCGACCCGACCCTCTTGAGGCGCCCATAACGGCGTCCCCAGATGGCGGACCCCTTCGCTACACTCGACCTGGACATCCGCCCCCAGCACCATCCCCGCCACCACGGCCTGAAACCCATCGGGGAAAGTCATCTCGGGAGGAAAATCCTGGGCGATTCCAAACCCCTCACTGTCGCTGAATGCTCGCGGCGGCGCCAGCGGCTCAAAATCGCCGCTTCGCTCAGATCCCAGAGATTCATTGAGCGGACTCTCCGGCGTCAGCGTGTCGCGATGACGCCAGACGCGGACCCACAGATCACCTGAGACAAGCCCCTCGCTGCGGCAATCCGCCACCACCAGCGAACGCGTCAAGCTGACCCAGATTTCAGCGTCGAGCCGCCCCGCGGAACTCACAGCCGATAGTTCGATCACCCCGTCCGGACGCCTGTGGGCGCGGGTTGCAGTTGCGAAAGGACAGCCGAGGATCACCTGTCCCCCCGGCTTGGGACACGGGAACTCATAGCGGCCGTACAGATCGTAGACAGTATGGTTGTCCTCCGGGGCCACTTCGGCCAGCCGATCCGCAGAAGCCAGCTCTTTGATCCGCGCCATGGTCACCAGCGGCTGGCGCTCGGAAAACCAGCGGCGATCCCAGATATCGGCGCGGCCCAACGAGAGCGTCGGCTGGGTGGCCGGTCCCCACAAACGCAGACCGACGATGTCATTTTCCAGCGTCAGCGCATCGTACGGATCGGGCGGAAGAACCTGGTAATCGCCATTGTCTTTGGATTCGTTCATCTTCTCTCACTCTGGTGACGATCAGAATGGGGTTACTCCATACGACGTACAGCTGAGGATGCAGTCGCTTCCATCTGCACGCAGTCGGATCTGCTACGGGGAAGGTAAACAAAAAAACTCCCCGTCGGCCAGTGGTCGGCGGGGAGTTGCTGTTGTGAGTCGGCTCTACGGGGTGCGTGCCGGAATCCAGTCATCCCATGCTACGGATGGGGCGTTATCGCGATAACGGTAATCTGGCTCCTCTCGGGACCGTAATACCAGAATATTCTGTAGGCTGCCGGAGTGGACTGTTCGGCATACGCCTCGAATACCTTCTCTCCGCCGGGCCCCTTCAAACTAGTGAATTCATGGGTTTGCAGGCTGTTGTGTCGCAGACCGGCCGCCAGGAAGCGAATTGCCTTGGCCACAGCCTTGTACCGCTTCTGCAGTGCCCGATCCTCCCGCAATTTGTCCAATTGCTGTCGGGCCTGGTCCGTCAGAAGAATCTCAAACATCTACTACAATTCGTCGAGATCGAGCCGAGAAACTCGGCCCGCAGAGGCATCCTCCAACCCCTTCTGCACCGCCTGCAGCGCTTCTCTATTTTGGAAGAGCCACGCCTCGGCAGCGGGAATTTCCGTGAGCGGTTGGAGGAAGAACTCACCGCGGTTGTTTTTGTAGATCCGCACCCTCCGGGTGTCTTTGAGCAGACCGCCCAGAGTAACCCGCTTGCGGTCATCCACCGTGTGGGTGGCCACTTCTTCGAACTCGTCGTCAATTCTGACAGTTTCTCCCATAACCTTTTCTCCTTGTAAAGGGAATATAGTTTATTTCCCATTATGGGTAAACCCCCTCAACCCATTACGGCCATGGAAACAAAGAAGGAGAAGCAAAAAGCCCCGCCGGAATTCACCCGACGGGGCCGCGACCTCATCTCATCACTCTCAATTCGGCTGTTCGCCGTCTCTGGTTTACGCCTCTTCGAGCACCTCCTCGAGCGGGATACCCAGGGCATCGGCCGCCCCCTTGCCATAAGCCGGATCGGCCTTCAGGCAGTTGCCGATATGGCGAACCTTGATCTCGCGGGGCGCATCCCCCATGGCCCGGCCCGTGTTGGCACACAGCACCTCCTGCTGTTCCGAACTCATCATCCGGAAAAGCGCACCGGGCTGGGAGTAGTAGTCGGCATCCTCGCGATGGTTCCAGTGATCGGCCGCCCCTTCCAGGCTCAGCGGCGGCTCCGAAAAATCCGGCTGCTCCTGCCACTCGCCGTAGCTGTTCGGTTCGTACCCCAGCGTGCCGCCGTGATTGCCATCCACCCGCATCGCCCCGTCGCGGTGATAGCTGTGAAACGGACAGCGGGAGGCATTGACCGGAATGAGATGATGGTTGACCCCCAGCCGGTAGCGCTGCGCATCGCCGTAAGAGAAAAGCCGCCCCTGCAGCATCTTGTCCGGAGAGAAGCCGATACCCGGGACGATGCTGGCCGGATTGAACGCCGCCTGCTCCACCTCGGCAAAGTAATTCTCCGGGTTCCGGTTCAATTCGAGCACACCCACGTCGATCAGCGGATAGTCGGCGTGCGACCAGACCTTGGTCAGATCGAATGGATTGAACGCACACTCGGCCGCCCCCTTCTCGGGCATCACCTGGATCTTCAGATCCCAGCGCGGGAAGTCCCCCTTTTCTATGCTCTCGTACAGATCGCGCTGGTGACTCTCCCGATCCTTGGCGATGATCCCCTCCGCCTCCGCATCGGTCAGATTGCGGATTCCCTGCTGCGTCTTGAAGTGGAACTTGACCCAGTAGCGCTCGTTATCGCTATTGATCATGCTGAACGTATGGCTGCCGTACGCATTCATATGGCGGTAGGAATAAGGGATACCGCGATCGCTCATCGTGATCGTGATCTGGTGCAGCGCCTCGGGCAACGAGGACCAGAAATCCCAGTTGTTGTGGGCGCTGCGCAAATTGGTGCGCGGATCCCGCTTGACCGCGTGGTTGAGGTCGGGAAACTTGATCGGATCCTTCAAAAAGAACACCGGCGTGTTGTTGCCCACCAGGTCCCAGTTTCCCTCCTCGGTGTAGAACTTGATGGCGACACCGCGGATATCCCGCTCGGCATCCGCCGCACCGCGCTCCCCGGCCACGGTGGAGAAGCGCACGAAGAGATCGGTCTTCTTGCCCACCTCGGAAAAGATCTTGGCCCTGGTGTACCGGGTGATGTCGTGCGTAACGGTAAAGCTGCCGTAGGCTCCCGATCCCTTGGCGTGCATCCGCCGCTCGGGGATGACCTCCCGGTCGAAGTGGGCAAGCTTCTCCAGAAACCAGGCATCCTGCAGCAGCATCGGTCCGCGCGGTCCAGCGGTCATCACATTCTGGTTGTCGGCGACGGGTGCGCCGGCGTTGTTGGTCAGCTTCTTCTTCTCACTCATCCTGTTTCTCCTTTGGTATGCCCTCTAGCTGGATGCCAGAGGAAGTTAGTTTATCAGGACCTTAGATCAGTTCGGGTATTTTTTTATATACAGCCTCCTCAAATTGATATTGTGCATGTAACTAAGCAAAATATAATAAATCCCATCTGTGAAACTGTAACTTTTCGTAGTACAAGATCGGTTGTTATTACTTTAGAATTATTCTTATATAAGAATAATTCTTATTAGAAGATCAAAAAAAACACCCTGCCATATCTCCTAAGACCCATCTGTCTCCCCGGATTTCTCCAGACATGCGCGGCACAGACCCCGCAGTTCAGCGTGCAGTTGGTGGACATTGCCCCAGTTTTCCATATCCACCGGCAGCGACATCCCATCCACCTCTGGCCAGTAGAGATCCTGGACCGTGTCGCAGCGGACGCATACCAGGTGATGGTGCCGGTCGAGGTTGGCATCGTATCGGCTCCGCTCGTCGAGCACCTCCACCCGGGTGATCAGACCGTGCTCCTGGAGAGTGCCCAGCGTGCGGTACACCGTATCCAGCGAGACGGTCGGCATCCGCACCTTGATGCCGTTGAAAAGCGTTTCGGCAGTGGGATGCTCCTCGCTGGCAGCCAGTTCTCGAAAGATCTCCAGCCGCTGAGGAGTTATCTTCAGACCTTTTTGTCGGCAGACATCCACAAACCGCTCGAGCCGCCCCTGGATCTGCTCTTGAGAAATATCGGACATGAATCTATTGTCTTTCTAAATACGATTAATTCTTATATAAGAAATATAAGCAATTGTGCGCCAAAATTCAAGTTCTTCCCGCCTGAATGTGAAGATTCCGGAAATTAGGGGGGCCTTCAATATCATTACATCAGGCACGCCGGATCATACCGACAATCCCGGTACGCCTCGACCATCGCCCGAAAATGCGCTTCCGGCAGATCCCCGGGTAAATTGTGCACCCCCGCAAAGATATACCTCCCGTTCGCGCTCAGCGCCCGGATATTCGCTTTGACCGCCTCGTAAACGACATCCGGAGCAATATTCGCAGGCAGATCCACGGCATCGAAGACACCGCCGAAAAAAATCAACCGATCCCCGAACCGCTCCTTCAGTCCTGCCGGCTCCATGCCGTTGGCCGACGTCTGCACCGGATTGTAAATGTCGACACCGCACTCGATCAAATCACCCAGAATCTCGTTCATCGACCCGCAGCTGTGCAGATTGACCTTCATCTCGGTGATCTCATGCCATCCGCTGAACAGGCGCTTGTAGTGCGGCTTGTAGATCTCGCGCCAGAGATCCGGCCCCATGGTGATGCCGCGCATATCCCCCATGTCATCCGCAATCCCCAGAATCGCGCAGTACACCCCGATCGCCTGGTCCAGCTGCTTGAGCTGGGCCAGCGCCGCATCCACCGCTTTCCCGAGAAATTCGTGACACGCCTCCGGCTCGGAGACCATCCGCATCCACCACGATTGAATACCACCCGCCTTGTGCTGCAGGTCACCGATCATCTCTCCGCAGGAGATGCTGTAGTCCATGTTCTCGTAGAGCCATTTTGCATCCTGCTCCAAACGCGAGAGCAGCTCCTCGGGCAATTCGTGAAGCGGGTTGAAATCGTCCGGAGACGGATTCTCCATATCGTCGAAGCTCACCGCCACCCGTTGCCCCGCTGGCGGATCGAAATACAACCCTCCGGGCGGACACATGTTACCTCCCCACCACCACGTCCCATCCGCATCCCGCCGGAACTCCCAGTCATTGGCCACCTGCAGATCGATATCCCAGATGTGCAGCTGCTTCCATTCCCCTACCGCATCCGATCCCCAGAACCGGGAGGGACACATCCTCGAACCGAGCAACACGATATCCCCCTCAACCGCCTCGAGCACCGATGGCTCGAAAATCGCGTTGTTCATAAACGTGCAAACGCGATTGCTCGGATCATCGATCCCCAGCACATTCTTCAACTTATGGTAGGCGACATTGTGCAAACCCGCCGTTTCGCAACCGCCCAGACCGTTAGGAATCCGATCGACCGATTCGCCGTTCAAAAAAGCTCGCATTCGTTCGCGGGGCGTCATTTGCTCTCCATCTCAAAAGTCAACGATCTGTCGCTCAACGGCGTGTACCCGTCCCCCCCAGATCAGCCGACTCAACCAGTACCCAGAATCGACCGTAGCTTGGTCGTGAGTTCGGGGCCGAGTCTATCGTCCGCTTCCGCTTCGGCCAGGATAGAATCCGCATCCATCAGGCTCAACTCCCGCGACCAGCACCTGCGCGCAACTCTCAGTACGACCTCCTGAAGCTCCGGCTCCACAGTCAGGTTCTGCAGTCGCGCCCTGCGATACGCCATCTGCACCTCTGGGGTTGCGATCATCTCGCTGAAACTCGACAATGCCTTCCCAAACCCCGCGGACAGGTCCACATCGGGGATCGAATGATCGCCAAGATCATCGACGCGATAATGCTCGTGCACGAGCTCTCCATTTGCCGCGATCTCCAACGTCGCAATCGTCTGTACGGTCTGGCGACAGATCGCATTGCCGGAGGCGATGGCGCCCGGGTTGAGCAGGAGGACACCATCCACCCACTGAGCCATCGGTATGTGAGTATGGCCGTACACGTAGATGGAAGCGCCATGGCGCTTGGCCTGCGCTGCGCACCCCCTCAGCTTCGGCTCCCATTCGTCCGACTTGCGGGATGCCATCTCGGCGGCCCTCTCGGGCTGATGACTGTGGCAGAGCAGCACCCGACGGCCAGCCAGTCCCAGTAGCTGCTCGTACGGCAACGCTACGGCTGCCTCCTCTGTTTCGTCGTTACCATGTACGGCTACGACCGGTGCAATCGAACCGAGCGCATCCAGTACCCATAGCTCGCCCACATCCCCTGCGTGCAGGATCAGATCGACCCCGGAGAAATGCTCCTCCACGAGAGATGGAATCCGTGGCCATCTCTCTGGTATATGCGTGTCCGCAATAAGACCGATACGCAGAGTCATGAACTTCCTCTCTCAGCGGAGCATCGCCGGCACACTAATAGAATCTCTCGGAGTTTTGTCGAGATGGGCTTTCAGTACATTGTCGGATATTTTCATAGCCAATCTGTCAGCGGCCAACTCATGCATACTGCCGTTTCAGAATCTCATCGACGAGAAGCAGGACATCTCGATAATACTTGTCGTGTCTTATTGATTCCGCTGCCGGCGCTCCGCTACCCGGGGCGCTCTCACGGCACGGAGAGCCACTCCGTCACCTCGGGGCGCCCGTACACCGCTCCGCCCGTCTTGACTTGCAGATTCGGCCGAATCTGCGCTTCCCCCGCCCCGTGCGTGTGCCCGCAGAGTACCGTCACCCGCTTTTCGGGTAAGCGCGCCATCACATCCTCCAGCACCTCCCCCACTGCCCGGCAGCTGAAATGTGGCAAATAGTCGTCGTTCGAAATCTCCCCCTCGTGCCAGCAAGCCCCCCTGAACGGAGGAACGTGCGTGAGGACGATGGCGTGTTGGTGCGAATGTAGAGCTTCCGCCAGCTGACCCTCCAGGACCCCTGCGGCCTCGTCCCCCAATTCGTTGAGTTTCCGCAGACGCGCCTGCGCATCCAGATCCCGCAGTTCCTCGATGAGCCAGTAGTCGTTCAGCTCCACCCTGGAACGGGCAAACTCCCCCAGCCGTCCATCCGCCCACCCATCGTGTCCAATGAGCGCGGTTTCCGCAGTCAACTCGACGGGCCCGCACCGGGACAGATAGTGCAGCCAGGGCGATCCCGCAGCCAGTTCGCTCACCTCCCGCCGCACCCCGGCTATCGAACCCCGGTAGAAGTCGTGGTTGCCCAGCACGAAGTAGATCGGCCGCTGCAGCCGATCCTCCAGAAATCGCAGCAACAAAACGACATTCGGCGCTTCCCCGATATCCCCGCCGATGAGGAGCCCGTCCACCCCACCCGAGATGATCTCCCGGACAAAAGCCTCGATCCCCTCGACCTCGAGAAAGTTCAGATGAATATCCGTCGTCCACGCCCACCGCTTCACGGCGCTCCACTCTCCTCCGGCAACGCGGAGGCGAACTCCTCCCGCCGCACCGTGTCCGCGAACAGGAGTTCGGCGCTACCCTCCATAAGAATCGTATCCCCGTTGGCCTTCAAATCGTCCGTCTGCCTGACCTGCGCCAGACCGATTCTGATTTCGTTCATCTCTTCTTCTTCGGCGTGATGAGCACTGAAACGTTCACACCCCTAACCCGCGCGGGGATCTCTCGAAGCACAAAGAGCGTTCTCCCGTTCGCTTCATCAAACCTGTAAACGCTACGCCACCGGCCCGTACCCCCCGACCTCGGCCAGCGCCACATCCACCTGCTCCAGTTCCCCGTTGATTGCCACCGCCAGCAGGCTCGCCTCCTCCAACTTATCCTCCGCCTCGTCGTAGAGCGGCTCCGCCTCCACAAAAGAATTCTCCTGTTCCACCCTCCATCCCTCTATAACCTGATCGTACGCCCCCAACCTCAGCAGGATCAGCTCCCTTATATCGCCGTGCAGATCCACCAGCGCCTTTGGCGGCTCGATCTCCTCCACCTCCTCCAGCACCGCCAGCATCCGCGGCTTCAACCGCGAATACGCCGCCGCCAGATTCTCCCCCGTGGCCCGCCCCGCCGACCCCACCGCCGTGCGCTCCACCTCGTCCTGCACCGCGTTCACCTCGTCGACGATCGCGTCGATCTGTCTCCGATAATCCCACACTTCTTCGGCGCTCCCGTACGGCGTCCTCTTCCCATCATCCCCATCGTCGCCGCACCCTACCACAACCAGCGCAATCAACATCGGAACAAACAAAACTCCGCGCATACTCTCATTCCTCCTCAAAGCTCAGTGACCTCCAGAGATCTCCTGCAGAAACGCAGCAGAGCCGAAGAACTTTTCAGCACTGAATCCATCCGACGTTCGCATTCTCGATCCGGAGGAATCCCGTTCTTTTCATCCCCTCATCACCCATCCGCCCCCTCTCTCTTCGGAGACTCTCCACCCCTCTCCCTCGTTCCCCGTCCGCCCTCCGGCCGGGTCGCCAGCAGCCCGGCCATGATCCAGTCCTCCCGCGTGCGCAGCGCCTCGCGCAAATACGGAGCACCCAGACACACCGTAACCCCCGGCAGTCACGCTCTCCGCAATATCTGCTTGTTTGGTGTAGTAGACTGTCGGGACAAATTTCAGTCGTCGGAAGTCACAGTAGTATCAGCAGAGAAAAGGGACATGGTTCAACTCAGTCCGGTCCCGGGTTACACCTCCAAGACAGACGCTGGCGTCCAAACCGTAAGGGCGACCGGCCGGTCGCCCCAACCCCGGTCGGAAACCTGTAACCCGCTTTTGAACCATGCCAGATAAGGATTAGCTTTTTCGGCACGCAAATCGTAAAATAGAACTTCCAGGCACCACAAAAAAAACGAGAAATGAATACAGAATCACTTCCAAGGTATGAGGTTATAGATGAAAGCGTCCCGCGTTAAAAAAAAAGTCGCCGGAAACGGCGGTCTCCACTTGAATGGACTCCCCTTCCGAGAAGGCGAATTGGTCGAAGTAATCATCCTCTCTCGTGAAGAGGAACAGAACCAGAATCCCAGATCTCCCCTGCGCGGAAAAGTAATTCAGTACATAGACCCAACCGAATCCGTTGCGCAGGACGACTGGGAAGTGCTCAAGTGATCTTGAAAGCGTTCAATCCTCCAACCCCGCCGCTTCCCATATCCACCCCAGCGCCTCCGCCGCCCCCATCGCCAGCCGGTAGTCCACCGCGTGCGAAACCTCCGTCTCCCCCGGATTGATCTCCACCGTCGGTATCCCCATATACGACGCCTCCAGCACCGGCTGGGCGATGTACGGAAAAACGCTCGTCGTGCCGATGCTGAAGACCATATCAAAACCCCGCTCCAACTCCCGCTGCATGACCCGCACCCGATCCTCGGACAAGAATTCCCCGAACAGCACCACGTCCGGCCGCACCAGCCCACCGCACTCTGGACACCACGGCGGCAGCTCCAGCCCGCTGAAGTCCTCCACCGTGCGCGCGTACTCGCAGTTCAAACAAAACAGATCCCGCAGCCGCCCGTGAATCTCGATCAGATTCCTGCTCCCCGCATCCCCATGAAAACCGTCGATATTCTGCGTCAGCACCCACGACCCCGGCTTCCGCTCTTCGATCTGAGCGATGACCCGATGCCCCTCGTTGAACACCGCCCCCCTGCACGCCTCCTCCATCTGCAGCATATACTTCCACGTCAGCTCCGGCCTCTGCTGCAGCATCTCCCCCGACAGCACCGCCTCGATCGGCATCTCCTCCTCCGCAAACCGATCCTCATACAACCCCCCGATCCCCCGATAAGTCGGCAGCCCCGAATCCGCCGACATCCCCGCCCCCGTAATAAACAGCACCCGCTCCACCCGACGCAGGTGCCCTGCAATCTCCTCAATCTCCCGTTCCATCCTCACTCCTCCGCAAACACCGGTCGCCCCAGCGCATCCGTAGCATTCTGCCGCACATAAATCGGAATATCCCCCCCCGCATCCGCCAGAATTCTCTCCCGCGCCAGCCCAATCCGATCCTCCGCCCCCTCCGCAATATCCACCTGGCAATCCGGATCCGCTTCCAGGTCGAAAACCCGCGCCCCACTGAAGTCCCCTCTGCTGAAAAACCAGGTCCTATCGTCCCGATACCACACCGAATTCCCGTACCGACAGGTCACATAATCCCGCGCCTCAAAACCATCCCCCCCCTCCACCAGCGGCAGCAAGCTCTGCCCCTCGATCGCACCCACCGGTTCCACCCCCGTCCCCGCCATCACCGTCGCCGGAATATCCAGCGAATACACCAGCTCGTCGCGCACCTGCCCCGCACCCTGTCCCTCCGGATGGCGCACAATCAGCGGAATATCCATCGTCCCCGGATACATGTATTCCGCCGGTTTCCCCGTCACCCGCTCCGGATTCTCGGCGAAGTTCGTGCCGTGATCGCTCGACAGCACCACCAGCGTCTTCTCCCCCATCCCCAGCCGGTCGATCGTATCCAGCAGTTTCCCGAACCAGGTGTCCACCATCGTCACCAGCCCGGCGTAGTTCGCCCGCAAGCTCGGTAACCGCTCCTCGATCTCCGGATTCCGCTCCAGCGGCCCGTACGGCACCGTAATGCACATCGGCTCCCGCTCCTCCCGACTCCCGTACAGATCGAAGTAGTGCAGCGGCGCCTCCCACGTCTCGTGCGGCGCAAAGCTGTCCACATACAGATAGAACGGCTGGTTGCCCGCATTCTCCTCCACAAACTCGATCGCCCCCCGAAAGACCCGCGGCGCGTGCCAGTTCTCCTCGGGAAGCTCCGGCCGCACATTGACCAGATGCGCCCTGATCCGCTCCGCATTTCCCAGATAGCGTGACAGCAGCGCCGGATCCGCCTTCACCGCCGCGTTGAGCCGATCCTCCGCCTGCCCCCGCACAAACTGCCACTGCTTGAAACCGCGCGTGAAGTTCATTCCCGGCACGAAGTAGTGCGGCACATCCGCAAAAAAGCCGGTGTGATATCCCTGCTGCACCAGCGCCTCGGCGATCGTCCCCTCCTCCGGCGACATCGGCTGCCATCCCGGCAGATACACGTTGTCCCACGGCACCGGCCGGTAGTCGCGAAACGGAAACGCACGCCGCCCCGTGTGCAGCGTGCGCCGCGTCGGAATCGTCGGCAAACTCTCCGGATGCGCCCGCGAAAACAGCGTCCCCTCGCGCGCCAACCGGTCCATATTCGGCGTCCGGATCCAGTCATTGCCGTACGCCCCCATATACGCCGTGCGCAGCGTGTCGGCGACCACCACCACCACGTTCCATTGCTCACTCATCGCACTCATAGCTCCTCCTCGGTTCACATCTGTCCGTGCGGGCAGCTGTACAGACACATCCCGCACACCGGAAACCCCACCTTCTCCTTCATCTCTTCCTGATATACCCGGCAGGAGCGCGCGTCGAGACGCACATCGCGCGCGTCCGTCTCCCGGAACGGCTCCCCGGTGATCGCCCGGACCGGACAGGTGTCCACGCACTCGCTACACGAGCCGCACCGCTCCTCCATCGCCCTCCCGGTCGCCGCCAGCGGCGCGTCCGTCAGCACCGTGGCCCAACGCACCCGAGGGCCCGCCTCGGGCGTGATCAGCAGACAGTTCTTGCCGATCCACCCCAGCCCGGCCAGATGCGCCCCCATCTTGTGCGAAAAAATCGCGCACAACTTCTCTTCACTCACCGTCTGCGATGCCGGAACCGGCAGCACCCGGTGCCCCACCCCCTGCAACGCACTCGCCAGCCTCCCCGTCAGCTGATCGAGCCGCAAATTGACAACGTCGTACGCGTGATGCCGATAGTTCATCCCCACCAGCCGATCCTCGGCGTGCCCGGGCAGCAAATCGACCAGCGAGTGCATCAACTTCACCCCGACCGAAACCGACCGCGGATAGCCCACCACCAGGTCGCCTCCCTGCGCCGCGATCGCCTCCCGGGCCGGGGCCAGATCCGCCACCCCGTAGAAGTCCGCTCCCAGCGACTCCGCCAACTCTCTAATCTCGACGTCGATACCCATGTCCATCCTCCTATTCCGTATCCGTGCCCACTGCCATGCTCTCCGGCAACGCCTCCCCCATCGACTCCGCAATTTTCGGGCTCACCCAGACCACGCTCTCCCAGCCGCCGTGGGCCGCCAGGAACTTCTCCGATTTCAGATACCCCGGTGCCCCCCCGGCAACCCCCGGCGTCTGCTTCCCCGCCAGCGCGTAGTGCAGATCCTCCCACGTGCGCCCGTCCGGCGCCTTCCCTTTGAATCCCCGCTGCATGATCCCGATCCCCGCCTCCATCTGAAACAACACCATCTGAAAGCAGCCGCAGCCAGTGGTCGGCGCCTCCTCCAGGGAGTGCAGCTGAATGCGATTCGTCCGCCCCCCGGTCAACCGCGATGCCGCCTCGTTGATCCCCGACCACTCCCCAGCCACCCCGTCGACCGCCTCCCCCTTGGGCGCCATGCCGAAGGAGTTGACCTCCGCGTGCAGCACCCGATGATGGATGCTGCTCATATCGTCGTACCCGTAGAGCGCCCCCGCCTTGATCATCTGAAACGACCGGTTGCACTGCGGCGGCCGCTCCGGCGTCAGCACGCAGACGTGGTCCGGCGCAAACGGCGAGCATCCCACGCAAACGCCAAACGAATCCATATCCTCCTCGGTCGCCGCCGCGATCGCCGCACTCCGCTCTACCCTCTCCCCACGCACCTCCTCCACCATCCCCGCCAGCCACACCCGATCGAAGATCACCTCCGCCCGCACCCGGTCGATCTTGGGAAACTCGTGCCGCAGGGTCGCGATCAGCACCTCTCCGATCCGCTTCCCCGCCACCACCCCCTCCTCAGCCAGCTCGATCACCAGTCTCCCCCCCTCGCACTGCGCTCGCACCCCGCGCATCATCCCCAAGCTCCCGACCGCCTTTTCCTCCAGATACTCCCGATCGAAGGCATCCATCGGCTCCACATCCACCGTCAGCACCACCCCCATCGCCGCACTCGGCTCGCCGACCACCTCCACTCCCGGCTTTTCCACCTTCCCCTTCCGCAGGATGTAAAAACTCTCCTCCGTCTCCCCCCACGTAACGGCCGACTCGAACTTCTCCCCCGCATGGCTCGCATCCAGATATTCGGGCAGCACCGGAACCTCCGGAAAATCCATCAGCCGACGAATATTGGCGAACACCACCGTCGCCACCCCCACCTCTCCCAAATCCTCCACCCGCGCCTGTCGCCCCAGCGGAAACGGATACGCCTCCGGCACCACTGCCGGCACGCCGATCTTCATCGTCGCCAGCGACAGCGTCAGCTCCAGATCATCCATCCCCGGCCGACAGATGAGCAGCGCCGGCGCGAAATCCTCCACAAAATGCCCCATCGCATGTGAATCCCCAAACCCGATCTTCCCGTACACAAACCCGTACCGAACCACCATATTGAGCAACGAATACAAACCCGTCCGCCGCTCCCTCCCCTCCACCAGCTTGAACTTCCAGCTCTCGTTGACCTTCCTCTCCACCTCAGCCGGATCCTCTTCCCCCAGCACTCCAATCCACCCATTCTGCCGCTTGGTATTGAACGCCATCCCCAAAAAAGCCCCATCGGCCGGCACGTACTCCTCAACCCCCGCCTGATTCCCCTCATACAGCTCCAACAACACCAGCCCCCCCTCCAAAGCCGCCACCGGATCCTCCTCCAGCCGCGACTCCACCAATTCCCGCACCTCCTCTACTTCGGGGACCTCTCCACAAATCGCCATTGTCAGAGGCAGCGGAAACCGCTCCGACCCCGTCTCCCGAAACGACATCCCCTCCGTCAGATCCAACAACTCCCTCAACCCATTCACCAAAATCCCACGGGCCTCAGGCTCCAACTCAACCCCTGCACCATGGCTATGGTCTCCATGCTCAGCATCCATAATACTCCTCTCTCAATTCAAAATGTCCCCAACCGCAGCCCCTCATCCACAAAAAACCGATAAGTCTCGTATTCCGTCGTAGTGGGAATAGAATGATCCGAATGCAAGATATACCCGAACCCCTCCTTGAGCACCGGAATCTTCTCCTCCAACTCCGCCCTGATCGCCTCCCGATCATTCGCCACCAGATTCCGCGCATCCATCCCCCCAAACAGCGCAATCCTATCCCCGAACTCCCGCTTGATCCGCAGCGGATCCATCCCCGCCTTCACCTCCATCACCTGCAGACAATCGACCCCCGCATCCACCAGATCCGGCAGCAGCGGCTCGATAAAACCGCACGAGTGCACGATCACCGGCAGATCCAGCGAATGCGCAAACGCCATCGTCTTGGCGTGCGCCGGCTTGACGATATCCCGATACATATCCGGCGACATGAACGGCCGCTGCTTAAACCCCATATCCTCGTAGAACCAGATCCCATCCGGCTTCCCCTCCTCGGCAAACAGCATCTCCATCAGCGCCACCGTCAGCTCCGCGAACGTATTGGTCATATCCTTGACCCAGTCCGGATCTTCCGCCATCCCCATCAACATGTACTCATGACCGCAAACCGGATGCATCAACTCGAAGACATTCACCCCGCCCCAGCAGAAGAACCGCTCGTGCTCCCGCGCCCCCTCTTTCGCCGCCCGGTACCCCTCGAAATTGATCCGCTCGCGCGTTGGCGTCAGATGCGGCTTGATCAACTCCTCCCACCCCTGCCGCTCCTTGACCGCAAAGTCGATGTGCTCCGGCGTCGAACTGTGCAGCTTGTGATGCCGCAACACCGCCCCGTTGCCGTCCCGCCTGACGATCGTCTCCTCTGTCTCCTCCAGCACCTCCGGCTCAAAGTCGAGCCGCGCCACCGAATTGAACGGCCAGCTCAGCGACATATCGAAACCGAAGTGCAGCGCCAGATCCTCCTCCTTGCCGATATGCCCCTGCTCCTGCCACACCTGCAACGTGTCCCCCCAGAAATGCTCGAACAGCCCGATCCGATCCACCGGCTTGCGCCGCAGAATGTTGTCGATTCGCTCCCTACCGGTCAATTCAGCCATCTCTCCTCTTTCTCCTCTCCAGAATGAGTCCAACGCCTACACTATATATCTCCGCTATTTCGCCGCCCGTGACAAGTAAAAAGCCCGCGTACTCGCCGGGAACAAAAAAACGGAGAGCCGCTCCCCGTCAGCTCCCCTTATTGAATCCAGGAGATCAAATTTGTACTTTATCGATATGGATTACCTCGATATGGATCTGCGCCTCCACGACGCCAATACCGGTTACTGCCCCCCGGAATGGCAGTGGGACAACGTCAAAACCGGACAGTGGTTGGGAATGCTGCTGTGGCTGGTCAAGGGGGGGAAGGGCACGCTGACCACCCCGGAACTGACCTACGAGCTGGCGCGCGGCGACTGCCTGCTGCTATCTCTGGACGACTTCTACACCGGGCGCCACGATCCGACCGACCCCCTGCTGATACCCTGGTGTCGCTTCGACTTCATCGGCCCCGACGGCCAGCCGTGGATCCCGTCTTCCGATGAGCTGCCCTCGTTTCGCCACCTCGACAACATCTCCTTCCTCTCCAGACTGCTGGACCGCTGCGTCGAAACCTCTGCCGGAGGGGAAAGAGAGCGGGCCGAGCACTGGCTGCGCTCGACCCTGATTGAAATCGTCGAAAGGGACCGCAGAGGCAGGAGCTTCGCCGGCACCAAAGGGGAGCAGGAATCCCTGGTCGACGACATCTGCGAACTGATCCGCCAGACCCCCGAAAAATGGTACCGCGTCGAGGAGTTGGCCGCCTATATGTATCTGACCCCCGATCACTTCATTCGCGTCTTCAAACAGGTGACCGGCCTCACCCCGGGGGAATACATGATCCAATCGCGCGTCGAGGCGGCCAAAAATCTGCTTCGCTTCTCCAGCCACAGCGTCACCCGCATCGCCGACATGCTCGGCTACCGCGACGTCTACTTCTTCAGCAAACAGTTCCGCCAGCGCAGCGGCCTCTCCCCCTCGGGCTACCGCCGCTCGGCCTAGGAGCGATCCTCCGCACCTGGAAATCCACCGCGCACCAACGCCATCGGAATGTGCACTCCTGGCGGAATCGAACTATATGAACTGATCGTCGGGGTCGCCGCGGATAATGGTGATCTGTCCCTTCTCCTCGAGGAGGCGCACCTGCTGGACGATGCGCAACTGTACCTCCTCCACCTCGCTCAGCCGCATCGGCCCCAGGAACTCCATCTCCTCGGTGATGAACATTCGCACCTTTTCCGACATATTGAACAGAACCTTCTCCTTGAGTTCTTCACTGGCCCCCTTGAGAGCGACGACCAGGTCCTTCTGGTCCACCTGCTCCAGCATCGCCTGGATCTCGCGATCGGTCAGCTTGGCAATATCCTCGAAGACAAACATCAGGTTGCGCACCGCTTCGGCCACTTCCGGATCCTGCCCATCCATCTGATCCAGCACATTCTTCTCCACCGAAGATCCCGTGCAGTTGAGCATGTCGGCTATCACCTTAGGGCCTCCGACATCCTGATTGCCTCCCAGCATATCGCGCAGCGAGGCTTCCAAGCTCTCCTCAATCTGCTTGATGACGTTGGGAGTGATATTCTCCATGGTGGCGATCCGGTAGGCCACATCCGACTGCATCCGCTTGGGCAACTGGGCGAGGATGCCACCGGACTGATTGGCATCCAGCTGCGAGAGGATCAGGGCGACGGTCTGTGGATGCTCGTGGGAGATGAACGGAGCGATCTGTTCGGGTCCCACATTCTTGAGAATGTAGAAACCGGAGGAGACCTTGCTGCAGACCCGATCGAGGATCTCCTGAGCCTTGCGCGGTCCGACCGCCCGTTCGAGAGCCGCACGGGCAAAATCGGCTCCCCCCTGACTGACCCACTCACCGGCCAACAGGTGCTGCTCGAATTCCTCGAAAACGCGGTCGATAAGCTCGTTCGAAATGTTCTTGAGACCGGTGATCGCCTGGGTGATCTCTTCGATCTCGTAGTCGGTAAGATGCTTCATCACCTCACCGGCGACTTCCTCACCCAGACCGACCATGATGACGGCGACCTTCTGCATAAGGGGAAGATCGGCTCCCCCCTCCGATTCCGCCTCCGGAGCCGCGCTCTCCACCACTGGCCCGGAATCATCCTCTATGAGCATAGTGCGCACGAGTTTGGCCGCATCTTCGGGCCGCTCGCGCACCATCTGCTGCACCCGCATCGAGATCGTCTCGTGGACCGTTCCCGGCCGTTTCCGAGTATCCCCCTCCGCTTTGGAAACGACTTCTTTCTCATCCACCCCTCCGCTGTCCCGAGTCCCGGCCGGATCTTCCTCTACCGTTTCACTTTCCCCTTTTTCAGTCGCCGATGCGACCTCTGATTCCGCCTCGACCTCCCCTTCTTCCTGCTCTTCGGAAACCTCCGCCGCTTCCTGAGTCCTGGCCCTGAACGCCGCTTCGGCGCGCGCCAGTTTTTCCCGGGCGGCCGCGACCTCCCGTTCCCGTCCCTCCGTGCTTTCCCCCTCTCCTTCCTGCAGGACAGAATGCGCCTGCCTCCATGTCTCGGAGGGATAGACCGACGCGGCGGGCATCTCTCCTACTTCAACCTGGGTGGGTGGAACCCAGTTCTTTACGACCGCCGTTTCCGGCCGTCCTTTCCGCATTCCCAGAATGCGGCCATCCGCGCGAGACTCTGACGTGCTCATGGAGATTTCCCTTCTTCTCTTCTCAGGCATCCATAGCGATGCGAAAACCGATAGTTGCGCGGGAGGCAACCTCTTTGACCCCCTCCCGATGCGTGACCCGCAGAGCGGCTCGGGTCTCCCCGAAACTGCCGCCGCGCACCACCCGCTCCTGACCCCCATCCGGCCCCTTGGGATTGGCGCCCGGTCCGACCTTGTAGTAGTCTTCGTCGTAATAGTCGGCACACCACTCGTACACGTTGCCGCACATATCCCACACCCCGTACGGGCTGCGCCCATACGGAAAATCGTTTACCGGGGTGGTAGCACCTATTGCGTTGTTGCCGTTACAGCGCTCTCCATCGACAAACCGATTACCCCACGGATAGTTGCGCTCATCCGTCCCCCGCGCCGCCTTCTCCCATTCCGCCTCGGTCGGCAGCCGTGCGCCCTTCCATCCGGCATACTCCTGGGCATCCCGCCAGGTCACATTGACCACCGGATGGTATCCTAAATCGGAGGGGTAGGTACCTTGCGACCAGTGGATCGGCGCCCCGTGGCCTGTGTTCTCGACAAACTCGTAGAAATCCAAATTGGTAACCGGGTATTGTCCGATGAAATAGGAACCTAGAGCGACCGAGTGCGCTGGCCGTTGGTTGCGGGGACTGTCTTCATCCCTCCCGCCCATGATAAACGGTCCGGCCGGTATATAGACCATACCATACTCGGCAAAGACCTGTTCCGAGCCCCTCTTCTCGGGAGGAGAAGTCGGTATAAAATCGGTAACATGCCGCTCGAGACTCGTCACCCGACAGGCCACCTGCTCCGTGACCACCACCACCTCGCCGGAAGCGAACGGATGGCCGTTCACCCTTATCTCGAAAGCCTCCCCGGCCAGCTTGTCCAGCTGGATGACATCCTGCAGCTTGATATCCCGGACCTGACTCAGCATCATCTCCTTCCGCCCCAGCTCCAACTCCACTTCCACGGGCATATCGGCCAGATGCTCGATATTATCCTTGCGGCACTGCAGTAGCTCCGCCGCCTTTTCGGAATCCATACTTTCCTGTGAGCTCATCCGCTCTACTCCTGATCCAGGAGTTCGGTCACCCGCACGCCGAAGTTCTCGTTGACGACCACTACCTCGCCGCGGGCGAACAGCGTGCCGTTGAGGTAGACATCGATCGGATCTCCCACCCGCTTGTCCAGTTCGATGAGGGACTGCTCTCCTATGCTGAGCACCTCATTGAGCGGCTTCACCGTTCGCCCCAGCCCCATCGACACCGTGACGGGCACATCCGGCAATCGCGATCCTGTGGTATCCTTTTTCTCTTCTTCTGCCATAGTAGACCTCTTCCTTTTATCTCCCTATCAGAAACAGTAGTAGACCACATTGAATGTGAAGTTGTAGAGATGTCGCAGGTGCCAGCACTCCTACTGCAGTTCGCGGGGCACCTTCCCCACGACCTGCAGTTTGATATCACCGCTCTCCGTGGCAAACGGATGCGCGTAGTATTTCGGCACGCCTCCCACGGAAACCACACACGGATCGCTCTGGCGACTATCCATGCAGATCACATCCCCCACCTGAATGCTCTCCGCCTCACCGAGAGGCAACACCGTGCGTCCCATTTCAGTAGACAACGGCACCTCCATCGGCCCCAGCCTCACTATATTCTGCTGCTCCAGCTCCTGCTGGTTCATCCGACTGGTGCGCACATACGACTGCTGACCCAGCCGCGGCAGGATCGACTCCAGCGTGAAAAACGGATAGCACAGACTCACCAGGCCACTGGCGTTTGTCGAATTCACCTCGAACGCCAGCAGCACGCAGATCTCGCTGGCCGCCGTGATCTGCATAAACTCCGGGTTCGTCTCCAGTTCGATGTCGGTGATCTCCACCCGCAAAATCGGCTCCCAGGTCGCCTCCAGATCCTCGATCACCCGCTTGGTGATCCGATTGATCACCCCGATCTCGATCGGCGTCAGCTGCCGCGCTTCCACCCCTTGGGACGATCCCTTCCCCCCGAAGATCCGGTCCACAAAGCCAAAGACCACCGGCATGGCAAAATCGATGATAGCCTGACCGGAAGTCGGTCCCAGAGTATACTGATACGAGCAGGACGGGTTCGACAGGGACATGATGAACTCGGCGTAGGTCGTCTGATCGATAAACGCCGTGTCCACGTCGACGACCGCGCGCATCGCCCCCGAGAACGTCGAACTCAGCAACCGCGCAAAGTTGTCGTGCAGGTTCTCCAGCGTGCGCATCTGATCCCTGCTGACCCGCGCCGGGTGCTTGAAGTCGTAGCTGATTACAGTAGGCGCTTCGGGAGCTTGCTCGGCTTTCAGCTCGCTCTTTTCGGTCTCCTTGTCCATCTCCTCCTCCTTCTCGCCCTCTTTTCCAGGATCTTGCTCTTCCTGGGCTGCACCAGATTCCTTCTCATCCATAGCGAACGCTCACTTCCCAATCTTCAAGTCGGTTCCACAGTCCTGAGAAATCCACCCGACAAAAATCGTCGAATCGCAGGTAATATACCGAATAGAATCGACAAAATCCCAATTTTCTGGGATAGCCATGGACGATTCCGCGCCCAGCTTCCGGAGGGACGGTCTGCTGTTGTGGAGTGACCAGCCAGCAGCGCGACCACCAGGGGTGCACTGAACCGCATCCAAACCGGCTCCGTCAGACCGCCTCCGCCTCCGATGGGTGATCGCGAAACAGCGATGGCAGGGAATACCTGTCGAGGAGATCGTCCTTCTGTGGAGATCTCAACGTCCCCGCTTTACATAAATACTATTTATTGGACAAAAAGAAACCCCGCCAGATTTTGCTCCAACGGGGATCTGAACTACTCAGTCTTCAAGTGAGTAATCCACCTTGAATTTTCCCCAGGATCGCTCCGATACGCTCGTTGAGACTGGCTCAAATTCAAGCATCTCGGAGAAAAAGGGCAGTACATACTCCCTCAATCGTTTCCCCGTACGGTTGGTGTGAGTGCCTGAGAACTCCTCATAGCTGTGTTCAATGCCAGCAGCGGTCAGAGCCTCAACCAGTGCTCTGGCTTCTCTGTTGTTTACGTCACCAACTACTTGTGAATCCCCAGCATCGAATCTGATCGCTCTTAGTTGTGAGATTTGCTCAGGAAATGATCTTACCATGGAAACCGGTTCGTATTGCAGCCAACGCTGCCAAATCTCGCCATCGCGGACAAGGGAACCGTCATCGTCTTCCCCCCAAGGCCAATCCACATAGATTGGGGGATTATCAGGGTTTGGAGAGAACGCCATGCCGGCAGAAAAGAAAAATTGATCTAAGAAACCAACCGACTCAAGCGCTGACTGGTCATCGGCTTTGGCAATTTCGTTTCCTTTGCGAAGCGGCCCTTCATTAAACGTCTGTTCGAAAAGAATGGTGAAATCAGGCCCTGTAGCATCTTGCCCATAGACGACAGAATAGATGTCGGGATGTTTGAAGGCCAGATAGATTGCGCCGTATCCGCCCATAGAATGTCCGGATATTCCTCGACTTTCCGGCTGTGGCAAAGTACGATACGTGTTATCGATGTATTGCACGAGATCGTTTGATAAATAGTCATCGTAATTTCCCAGCACGGACGTATTGTTGTACCAGGCGACCCACAAAGAGAGGGCTGATCCGTCTCCGCCATTGAGAACGTATGGATAGGCATCCGGCATCACTATGATCATCTCCCGCAGAGAACTGGCTTCAATGCCCTCGTCCATCACCTTCGGTATATAATGAGGACTGATGTAAGAGCTACCGCTTATCCACATCTTGCTGGATATCCCACCACCGTGGAAAAGGTATAACGTTGGATAACGCTTGGTGAGTTGGGCGTCGTAACTAGGTGGTAGGTAGATGAATACTTTCCTGTCCGCTGAATCCCCTACCAGATTATTTTCGAGAGCGGGGCTATAAAATGACTCTTCAACGACTCTGCCCTGAGCGAAGAGTTGGGTTGTCCCGACGAGCAAGACAGTGATTGTGATCTTTAGTAGCATACTATTACCTCCATGGGGATGGCTTCTCAGATTCGATTTCGGATCGGTTCGTATACTTAGCTCCCTCCTTGATTTACCCCACGATACGAAATATTCCCCAGCGCATCAACGACAAAGCCCCGCGGGATCGCCTGTGCTGGCCAACCTCGGGGCTGTGAGCATCGGATTCAACCTGATGTCCTATCTTTTCGCTTGAGTTAGAGATACTTTCCATGTATATGGAACTCGGAAACGCTTCTCTCCCCTGTAATAACACCTTGCACCCTCTTCAGAAAGGCCATCCCAAATTTGAATCAAAAACTGCATCCGTCGGGGTTGCGTGAGAAATGGTTCAGAAATCTCCCCTGCTCTCAGCATCCAGGCATGCCGTGACGCCGCCACGATTTCAGCCCGCCACGAATCACCTCGACCCCCGACGCCAGACTCGTTTCTCCTCCCTTTCCCTCGCCAAACACGGACACCACCGCAAAGGCCGCCACCTTGCCCGTGGCCATCACCGTATCCACCGCCGCCTGCACCTGCTCCATATTCGGCCCATTCGACTCCACGGTCACGTGATTGGGTACCAGCGACCCATCCAGCACGTCGGCATCGATATGTAGATAGATCAGGTCGCACCGCTCCGCCAGTTCCGCCACCGCCGTCGCTAGATCTTCGCCGCGAAAGCCCGGCGCCACCCTCGCCACCGTCACATCTGTCGCCTCGATGAGCTGCTCCTCGGGTGGATCCAGATTGCGCACATCGACCAGGATGATCCGCTCCGTCGGCAGCGGGACCGCCATGCGCGATCCCTCTCGCCAACCCGGAAAGGCCAACCCGGCGCACACTGCCACCGGCATCCCACCCAGCATCCCGGACAGCGTCGTTCCCGGCGTATTGAAATCCCCGTGCGCGTCGAACCACACCAGCCCGATCCGCGTCCCCGATCCATGCGCCTCCTGCAGCCCGCCCACCACGCCGGTGGTGTTGGCGCAGTTGCCGCCCGCCATCAGCACCCCTTTCCCCTCCCGCCGCGCTGCGGCCACCTCCTCGGCGATCAAACTGCCGATCTCCCCCAGATTTTCAGCCTCCTCTTCACTCCGCTTCTCTTCGGGAAATTCCGGCATCACCACTTCGAAAGGCACCTCCGCAGCGCTGTACACTCCGGTCTTCTCATACGCGTCCAGCTCCATTTCGTCGGAAGGCCGACTCCCCCAGTAGCGCACCGCCACCACCTGTAACTCTTTCAATTCGCCCATTCTCTCACTCCTCCACGATTATATCCCCCCAAATCTCCAAACCAGCCCCAGTCCTCGCGGTGGCGTCACGAATCTCTCTGCAGACAGCAGGGATCATCCTTATGCTTCGGAAGGAATTGGAATTATTCTGGAAATCTGGTATATTATTCTTGAATTAAAAACCGCATCCGTAAGTCCTGGACCGGCTGCTCTTGCGTAAGCAGGTGATACTCCGTCTCTGAACGGTGAGAATCGGCCCCCAGGGTGGAGCGGTTTTTTTATAGTGCAATCTCAATAACCCTCTCCTTCACAATCTGCCACAGTCTTTCATTCTGGTGCTCGTATTTCTGCAGTAGGCTCCACGCAATCGCATCGGCCACCTGCAAGGCGTGCTCAGACGCGGAGTCCGCATGCTCTATTGCCAGCGTGATGCCCAGGTCCTCTACCCCTGTTGCCAAAGCGTTATTCAAACGCTGACGCAATCCTGGATTCGTATAGCGTTTGTCCAGCGTCAATGACAGTGGACCGAAGTGCTTAAGGGTCTCTCTTACTATCTGGGTACAAGCATAGCGATACAGATCTTCCAGATTTCGCGGCTGGGGGAAGCGACGCTTGTCGATGATGACCGAGATCGCATCAAAGCCGTCTCGATCTACTTGTCGCAACAGCTTCTCCACAATCCGTTTGTTCCCTCTGGCAGCCTTCAGCTCTGGGATGTTGCGGAGTCGTTTACCCAGAGATCGGCGGGTGCGAGCTACGGCTTTGCGCAGCAGCTCCGGCTGCCTGACTACCACGATCACGATCAATAAGTAGGTAGACGAACTGCCAGCATATCCCACATCACCAGCCTCGTCTAAAAAACCGTATTTCACAAGCGATCTTTCCCAAATTACAGCGTCAACTCCCTCTCATCTTCTGATCAGTAGATCTCTAAACTCTTCCATACTCTCCTCACTCCTCCACGATTAAATCTTGCCGGATCTCCACCCCCAACCCCGGTCCCTGCGGCGGTGCCACGAACCCCTCCGCATCCACCAGCGGCGGGTTCTCCATAATCGAAAAGCCGTTCCGATAATCCCCTATCGGTGGATCGTGTAGCAACTCCAGATACGGCGCATGCGACCAGCTGCACACCAGGTGCAAATGGGCGATCACCCCCAGATTCCCGCCCCCGTGGTGCGGCGCCACCTGCTTGCCGAACGCCTCTGCCAGCGTCCCGATTTTGCGCAGCGCCGTCACCCCCTCATTGACCATCGACTCCGGCTGCAGCACGTCGTACACCCCTCGCTCCAGCATCTGCACAAACTCGTGCACCCCGCGGTTGTTCTCCCCCCCGGCGATCGGCATCTCCACCCGTGCGTTCAGCTCTGCCAGCTGATCGAAGGCGTATCGGGGCAGCGGCTCCTCCAGCCAGTAGCAGCCCAACTCCTGCAGCTGGCGCGCCGTCTCCACCGCCCGCTGGAAATCCCAGCGCACCCCCGGCTGCCAGTCCCCCGCCGACTGCGCCTGGTTGCCGTCCACCATGATCACCATCCGCTCCCCCACCGCCGCGCGCACCTTCTCCACCACCTCCAGATCCTCCGCCATCGTCTCGTAATGCAGACGCAGCTTGATCGCCTTCCATCCCTCCTCCACCAATCTGCTCGCCAACTCCGCCCTCTCCTCCGCCGTCGACAACCGCACCATGCTGGCGTACGCCGGCACCTTCTCCTTGGCTCCACCCCATAGCTTATACAGCGGCTGCCCGCACGCCTTGCCGATCAGATCCCACAGCGCGATATCCACCCCGGCAGCTCCTCTGTACGCCGGTCCCGCCGCATAGTAGCGCAGCGCCCCTGCGTGCCGCTCCGTGTCGAACGGATCCTCCCCCACCAGCACCTTCTCGATCGCCGGCAAAAGACCGGGGTCCACCGCCGGTCCGATCCCCACCAACCCCTCGTCCGTCCGCACCTCCACATACGCACCCCCCCCCACTCTGAACTGCATCTCTCCCCCCGGATTCCACGCCGGCTCCAGCGTCCCCGCCTCTTCGATCGTCCGTAGCCTGACCAGCCGCACCCCGGTGATCTTCAACCTCGATCTCTGTTCCATCTCCCTTTCCTTTCACTTCTCTTAGGACTGAAAACAGAATAACCCCTGGCTAATTGGAGGGTTCTATCAGCTCTCGGAATCTCTCCGTATGGACTGAGTTACTGAACTTTCAGTCCTCTAGGAAAAATCGCCTCTAACCCCGCCGCGCTCTTCGGCGACCAGAACATCACCGGCGCCGTGATCCCTCCCGTTCCCAACTCGTTCAGCTTCCGATTGGTGATCTCCACCGCCACCACATTCCTCTCCCCAAAACGCACCACCTCCGACACCTCCAGGTCGAACGGCTTGAACGTTCCGACATCGCTCTCCCCGACCAGCTCGCCGTTTACCCACACCTTCGCCTTCTCATCCACCCCGCCGAACCACAGGAAGACCTTCCGCTCGCGGAATCGCTTTGGGATCTCCACCGCCGTCCGATACCACGCCAGCCCCTTGTAGTAGTGCAGCCCTTGATCGCTCCAGCTCTCACTACTCGTGCGCAGCCGCTGCCAGTTCCCCCCGATCTTCCCATCGCGGAACCACCCCAGCATCTCTCCCCCCTCACTCGGATCGATCAAAAAGTCCCACTCGTCCGGCCCGCTCGCCACCAGCTCCCCGTGCTCCACCGTCCGCGCGTATCCCGCCTTCGTGCACGGCGACCAGAACCTATCGATATACGACGCCACGCGCGGATAGACTGGATACGCTTCGAACTTGTCCTCTCTCTCCTCCTCCCCCTCCGCCGGGTAGAGTCGATAGCTCACCATCTCCTCCGTCAGCTCGTACAGCCGGTCCAGCGCTGCCTGTGCTTCTGCGAAGTCGAACTGGTCGCGCGCCTCGAGCATCGTCAGAAACGACTTCAGTCGGTCGTGGTTGAGTTTGAAGATCCGCACCCGCTCGGTAAACGTCGGATCGTCGGCCGCCAGCAACCTGGCTTCCCAGAACCACCGCTTGCAGTTCGCCATCCGCTCCGGCGTAAACACGTGCGGCATGCAAAAACTGCTCCCCGTAATGCACTCCGTATCCCGGAACCACCCATCCACCGCCGCCATATACCGCCCCATCGGCTCGGCCGCCGGACCGAAGAACTTCTCGTAGTAATCCGCCATCAGCGCATCTACGTCCGCATCCGCATCCCACATCAACCGCGCCGCCACATACAGCGTCGGCCCATTCGATACCCACGACGGCATCGTCTCCACCCGCCACCCCTTCACCCCCAGCTGATGTGCCACCACGGTCTCATCGCGCACCGCGTGGATCTTGCTGAACGGCAGTCCCGGGCAGGCCAGATTGAAGTAATACCCCCGCTCGTACACCTCCGGCACCACTCGACACCACCCCTCCATCACCTCCCGATACACCGACCTATCCGGCGAGACCGGATTCGACATCCCGTGGATCCGATCGTGGGAGATCGGCGCCAGCGCCGGCACCAGAAACGGACTCACCGGCTGCTTTTTAGGCGGAAACTTGATCACCGTATACGCGTAAAACCCGATCCTCTTCTCCGGATACTTCTCGTGCACCGCCTCGAGCACCTGGTTGAACAGCCACACGTACCGATCCGTAAGCATCGGCTCCCCCGACACCGGATCGATCTCCCCGGCGTCGAGCTCCATGCAATGTTCGCATTCACAAAACCCACCCCCGTCCCTCGGCCCCATCCCCATCCACGGAGCCTCCGGATGCTCGTCGAAATAGGCCACCGCCGCCGCCTGCGCCCGCCGCACCACCTCCGCATTGGAGATGCACAGCTGCGACTCCCGCCGCTCCCCGTCGATCAGCGCAAACAGCTCCGGCTCCGTTTCAAAATCCCCCCCCGGCAGCAGACTCACCCCATGCGAACTCGGAAAGGATATCCCCCCCATCCGCTGCCTCCGCGCCCATGGCGGCATCGACCCGCTCACGTTCTGCAGATGCCTGTCCGAAAACGACGGCACCTGCACCGTCTCCCCAACCTGCAGCGCCACACTCTTTCGCTGCGGAATCACCCTCCCCAACTCTCCCGGCATAAACCACCGACATCCCAGCTGCTCCAATAACTCGTACGCGGCGAACAGCGTCCCCTCCGGCGAATTCCCCACCAGCCCGATCCTCTCCTTCGTCACCGACAGCACAAACGCCCCCGGATCTTCACTCCGCTCCCACAGCTTCTTCGCCATCCCCGGATCGAACCCCGCGCCGATGCGCACCTCCAGCCTCCCCGCCGCTCCTTCCTCCCCGACGATTTCCAGCCGTGCGCCCGACATCCGCTCGATATGCTCCTGCAGCTCCCGGGCGGCCAGCAGCTCATCGCCATCCGGCTCATCGGAAACTACCAGCGCGGCGACCGGCTCCCCCTCTTCGACCAGCAATACCTCCGCCGCCATCCCCGGAGTCGCAAACCCCAGAATCAGCAGCGCAATCCCAAAAATCATCCCTCGTCCCTCAACCCTCGCTCTGTTCGGAAACCTGGCCATCGCCATCATCCTCCATCTCCTCTCTCAAAGAGAACCGCCACCGGCAAAACATCTCCGCCGGATGCGGGTCCGGCGGCGCGAACTCGCACTCCACGCAGATCCGTTCGTCGATCACCCGCGCAAAGCTCTCGAACTCCCGCCTGTGCATCTCCTTGCACACGTACTCCCCCATCCCCCGCTTCAGCCGCGCCTCCTGCACCGGGCAGGAAGGCACCGAAATGACTACCTCATTTTTCTTCTCCTCGATCTCGAACCCGATCAGAACAGCCCAGGGGAATAGCCTCTGCGCCGCCACAAACCCCTTCAGCCCCTTCTCCTCGATCCCGAACCTCTCGACCAGATCCTTCGCCGCCATCCCTCCCACTCTCCCCCACACCTTCTCGTTGAGCCGCTCCGCCGTCTCCTGGTCGAACTCCGCCGCCGCCTCGATAAACCAGAACGCATCCACCACTCTGTAATGCCACAACAAAAACTCCAGATACTGCCGCAGTTCCCCCTCTTCCATCCCATCGAAAATCGCCGTATCCATATCTAAGTCTCGTCCAGAAATGGTTCGATCGTTCTTTAGTTCTGCCAATGTCCAAAAATCGTCACCTTACTCCTGGATTCAGCCTGACCTACCTCTCCAGCATATCCACCTCGCGCACCTTTTTCCGCTTATCATCCGGAACAAAGAAACTCTTCACCTCGTTCCCCCTGAAAACCGCACTCCACTCTCGCCCCAGCGCCGGAATCCCAAACGTCCCCTTCCTCTTCTTCCCAAACCATTCCATCGCCCGCACGACAATCCCCCCACCCTCCTCCGCCTCCTTGATCGCGCCGATGTAAACCCCTTTCCCTCTGCACTCCACAAAACCCGCCACCGCCGGCAGCCACCCCTCGTGAAACGTCTCACTCAGCGACCGGGGAGGCCTGTTCAGCTGCCGCGCCACCTCGATCACCCCGCTCTCCCGCCAGTCCCCCCCGTGCGGCACCAGCGCCAGCTCGAACCGCTGCACCCCCTGATCGGTGAACTCGTGGCGCGCAAAGTCGTCCGGCTTGAACGGATTGTGAAAGGCGTAGGGCGGGCTCCGCAGAATCGTCACCCGCATCTCTCCCGGCTCCGCGCTGCACGAATACCTGCCGTCGTTGGCCACCGCCAGTCCCCGCTTCCCAGCGCTCAAATCCAGCCACTGCTGTATCGGCTCCTCCTCCCCGTTCGTCGCCCGCACCATCGTCCCGTACGCCACCTCCCCCGTCCACTCCTCCACCCGCAGTGGCTGCGGGAACGCCAGCTTGAGCAGCTTCCACTGTTCGCGCCAGTCCACCTTGCCGCGCACCTTCACAAACGCCTCCCCCGCACCCAGCGAATACTCAAGCGTCAGTAGCGAATCCCCCCACGCGTAGCGCACCACCAGACAGCCGCGCACCGGCCCATCCTCCACGACCTCCGCCCCCATCCTCTTGAACCGCCCCACCACCTTGCGAAAACTGTCCACCCCGTGGCTCCAGGTATCGCTGTGATCCTCGATCACCAGGGGAATTCCACCCCCCTTGTCGAACACCTCCCGCCGTCTCTTCCGATCGTACAGCGTCGCGTATCCTCTCCGATCCAATCCGACCCGCAAATATTCGTTCTCCAGCGTCAGCTTCCCCGCGCGCACCCCACTTCTCCCCAGCAACTTTTTCGCCGCATTCGCCGCCACCTCTCCCTGCCGCACCACCGCGTATCCCAGCGCCGGAATATCCACCTTTACCGCAAACCGCCGCCGGCCGCAGATCGTGTGCGGTTCCACTCCCTGAGACGGCAGCACCTTCCCCTCGTTGTCGATCAGCCCCGGCATCCCCTTCCCCGAATCCGCCACCAGAAATCCCACATCCTCCGTCTCCACCACCCCCGAAAACGGAAACGGCTGCTCGTTGAAGAGCACCAGCGGCGCCCCCTCCCCACTCGTGTCGATCTCCCAGCTGATCGCCTGCCGCGCGCCGTTCCCCGCCACCTCGGCCGCGTGCACCGCCGCCCCCTGCTGCAGCTCCGCATCCCGGCACGCCTCCTCCACCGAAGAGCCCGCCAGAATGTCGTGGAACTGATTGAAGAGCACGTCCTTCCACGCCAGCGCCATCCCCACTGTATCTGGCCTCCTCCCCAGTGCCATCCTCGCCGCCGCCTCCCACATCTCGGCGCCGATCAGTCTCTCCTCCCCCCTCCGGTTACCCACCTTGAGCGCGCTCACCGCCGAGTAGCAGCCGCGCGCGTGGTGCTGCATCTCACCTTTCCACATCGGCAGCCGCTTCCCCTCGGCGACCTTCAAAAACGCCGGCAGCGACGAGTGCACCAGCTCCGGCATATCCTCCCGTCCCTGCCACTCTTCGATCCGACGCAGGATCTCCTTCGTCGGCCCGCCCCCGTGGTTGCCCACCCCGTAGAAGACGAACACCTGATCCTTCAACGGCGTGTTCGCCGCCAGCTTTGCACTGCGATCGATCTCCTCCTCCAGCCGCTCCGGCGTCCCCGCCCCGTACGCCCCCGGAATCCGCAGCGTCGTCACCTCCGACCCATCATCCCCGCACCAGCGAAACGCCAGTAGCGGCACCTCTCCGGTTTCGTGCGGGTGAGGTCGCATGAACACGTAGCCGCGCATACCGCATCCGGCCAGCAGCTTCGGCAACGTCCCCGCATGCCCGAACGAATCGACGCAGAACCCCAGCTCGCAAATCCGCCCGAACTTTTCCTCGAAGTACCGCTGTCCGTACAGTCCCTGGCGCACCAGCGCCTCGCCACCCGGAATATTGCAATCCGGCTCAATCCACCAGCCCCCGACCACCGACCAGCGCCCCTCCTTCACCCTCTCTCGGATCTCCGCAAACATTCCCGGATCGCTCTCCTCCACCCACTTGTAGAAAACCGCCGAAGAACTGGTGAAGACGTAGTCGTCCGTCTCCTCCATCCGGTCCAGGGCCGAACGAAACGTCGCCTTGACCTCGGCAAACCCCTCCTGCCAGCGCCACAGCCAGACCGGATCGATGTGCGCATTGCCGATCAGATGTACCGCTGCTCTCTTCTCGCCTGTCATCACGCCTTCTCCTATTCAGCGGCCAGCCGCCGCGGAAAATCCTCCTTCAACCCAATCTTATCGACCTCGATCGGCACAAAGCCCATTTTCAGAACCGGCGACTCCCGCCGCAGCCTGAAGTCCCGCTTCTCCGCATCCACGAACAGCGGATCGGCCACCGCACTGCCCCCATCGAACCCCTGCCCCTGCCACCGCGCCAGCGCGCCGCTCCCCGGCCCTCCCTCCACCATCACCTCGCGCCCCCCGTTCCAAAACAGATTCCCATCCGCCCGCGCAATCCGTCCCTCGCTCCAGTTGATGAATTCATACGCCGCCCGCCGATCGCTCGGCGACCACTCCGCCTGAATCACGACCCGATGTTTCCCCGCTTCCGGCTCCGTCAGTTCCACCCCTTCCGGCTGCCATTCCAGATCATCGCACAGCACCAGCGCATCCAGGTCGATCCCACCCCCCTCCACATTGACCCAGCGCAGCGCGCGCTTTCCCTGCGCCAGCTTCAATGTCGCCACCTTCCGCCACTTCCAGTGATCCCACCCACCGGTCGCCCCCAACCCCTCGAGCGCCACCGATTCTCCATCGTCCACGGAAATCGCCGTCTTCCCCCCCATCTCCACGCTGGTCGTGTACCGCAACCAGAACCCGTAATCACCACTGGCCGGGATCTCCACCTCCCACTCCAGCACCGTCCCCATCCCGTGCAAATCCCTCAGCCGCTCTCCGAACCCTCCCTCCGGCGGCTCCGGTGGCGGCTCGAAAACCACGATATTCTTCGCGTACTCGTGCCCGTCGCACCGCTCTCCCCCCATCTCCATCGAGCGAATACCGGCCACGTTGGTCCGCCCCACCACCAAAACATTGTTCTCGATCCGGTTGCCGATCCCCTTGGCGAAAATGCACTGATCGCCCCCCGTGCCGACGACCCCGTAGATGATGTTGTTGGTCACCGTGAAGTAGTCGCTGGCGTCGTCCAGATAGATCCCGCTCTGCAGATTGAATCGATCGTTCCCCACGTCGTGGATCAGATTGTGATCGTACACATTGTCCCGGCCCGGCCCCCACGACTCCATCGCCCCGGTGTCCTGGCTGTCCATGTTCACGTCGTGAATATCGTTGTACGCAATTAGATTCTCTCGCGAGTGCAAAAAGTCATGCCTGTTCTCAAACGTCACCCCCTCCACCTGCTCCCTCAGCGACTGATACCGAATCCCCTTGATCGTCGTCGCATAGCGCGGCATGTGGTGGATGTGGTTGTAGACGACCCGATTCTTCCCACTCTGGCCGATGCGCACCCCGTACCCGTGCCCCACCAGCCGCCCGCAGTGATGAATGTGATTGTTCTCCACCACGTGCCGAAAATTGACATCCGGTCCCGGCGGCCCCATCCCCTGCAGCGCCACCCCATGCTGCCCCTGCTCGCGAATCTCATTCCCGTAAATTCTCACCCGCTGCGCGCGCCCGTGCACCTCCACTCCGTTCCCCTTCCCATTCTCGATCAAACAAAACCGAATCGAGCAATCCTCCACCCCCATAAACTCCACCACATCCCCGTTCCCCCCCGCCACATCCAGCCCCGCAAAATGCAGATTCCGCACCAACTCCTCTTCCGTCCCATGCACCCCGATCACGTACTCCCCC
>Ga0233430_1000719_pt1 | contig 55952 bp, 42 predicted proteins | sample SI_118_April2016_2_FD_179883 | JGI IMG/M metagenome (GOLD analysis project Ga0233430, IMG submission 179883) | Seawater microbial communities from Saanich Inlet, British Columbia, Canada - SI_118_April2016_150_MG | ecosystem: Environmental > Aquatic > Marine > Inlet | place: Canada: British... | reverse complement strand
CAATCGTTCCCTGACTCTTTGCACAAAGGCGGTGAAGACCTCCGCCTGGTAGTCGAGCCAGCGCGGATCGAGTTCATCCAGTTCGCGCGGGTCCACGCCGTGCTGCCGCTCGAAACCGGCCACCATAACAGGCTCGTACAAAACCACGGGAATGCCCCTGGTGAGACACAGGCAGACTCCATCGGGGTCGTAGGCGCCGATCTCGGCGATCAGATCCAGCATGTGATCCTGCACCTCTGGAACCGCGTAGCTGAGTCGATTCACAGAATTGCCATCCCGATCCAGGCACCACCACTCGGGATGATCGTAGAAAAACTGAGACCAGACCAGCTCTTCGTGCGGATAGGAACCCGCAAACGCCTCCATGCGGATATACACGTGTAGCTCCCAGGCCCGTTTCTGGGTGTACTCCCTGACCAGACGCAGACTGTCCCAACCCGGCTCCTGCCACTGCCGTACATTCGGCAAACCAAAGGCACCGTCGATCGAGACGTGGGGATCCGGCCACTTCTGGAGAAACATGAGATTCCCCACCTTCGTCGGGTAATTGCAGTTATCGGCATTGCCGTTGCCCCACAGCAGGCTGCGCATACAGCTCGAATCGGGTACGGTCTCCAACGTCTCCAGCAGATCTTCCGGCCGGTGGTGCGGACCGTGCCGGAACACACCACAGCCGTCGTTGGTTATGCACATGCCGCGCCATACCTGAGGGCCGGGCTGTGCCTCTGGCAGCGATTCCACCGGTTCGAGGTGCAGATATGCCAGAGCGCCGGCCAGGGGCTCGCCGGCGTAGGCACCTTCCAGCCACAAATCCTGCCCGGTGAGATCGCACTCCTTCCACAGCAGCCCGTGCAAAACAGGTGACTCGAGCACACCGTAGGGCGGCGCCGAAAACTGCGTGCAGCACAGGTCCCGGGTCAGACGGACGCGGATGGTGCCACTTCCCCAGGCATACAACCCCAGCCAGATCCGATACAAACCGGTAGCACCCAGGCGCAAGCGGACCGGCTCCGGACAGGTGGCTTCCCCACATCCCAGCATCACGCCGTCGAAGCCCTCCGCCTGATAGGGCACGGTGCGCCAGTGTCCGGGTCTGGCCACCGGACTGATCGGGCCCGACTCAACGCATTCGTTCAGACGAGATAAGAGCACATCCCCAAGCGGTGTCTGCGACATAATTTCCTCCTCAGAAGGACAGCTTCAGACCATCATAGGCCACAATGATACCCTTAGACTCCTGCTCTTCGACCATCCCGTCGTGGGGTCCAACATTGCCACAACTCAGATGATCGGCCACGATGACGGTCTCCTCATCGATACAACCCGCCGCGCGCAGATCGGCCAGCGTCTCATCGAGCATGACCCAGTTGTGATGACCGGACGTGGCCGGATCGATCTCCCGGGGCCCAAAGGTCGCATCCATAATGGCCAGGTCCAGATGAATGCCGGTCAGCAGAGCCAGCGTCTGCGGTATCATATACGAAGAATCGAGGCCGTAGAACACCTTCTTCTCCTCCACTTCGATCAGAAAATTGAGGGCCTGCTCTTCCATAATATTATACTTTTTGTTCATAGAGTGACTGCTCAGCACCGCGGTCACCTGCACCTCTCCGACCGCGATCCGACTCCCGGGAGCCAGCTCGACAGTCTCCAGATTGTACGGCCCCTTGGGAGACACAAAGCGCCCTGATTCTTCGTCAAACAGATTCTCGCGACAGAACTCCAGCGCATCTACCACCATGCTGCTGCCATACACCTTGAGAGGATGAGGCAACGATGCTGCAAAACGGATGATCTCCAACGGCTGAAAGTGATCGAAGTGCCCGTGGCTGATGAACAGATACTCAATCGAACTCGGATCGATGCCGTATTCGTCCAGCGCTCCCGGGGTGTGGTTGTTGAAATCGATCAGCAGGTCGGGAGTCAGGTAATTGCAGGCGTATCGGCGCAGATCCTTTGGGGACAACTGTGTGGTATCCGGACCGCCGAAATTGGCATCCCCTGCACCGGTCCCGAGAAACTGGAAGTAGCACGACTCATTCATATTTGCCTCCAAGGTAGATTGCGGGAGCATATTGGCCGGGATGGACCCGCCGCGGAAGAAGCGACACCCGGACAGCGGCCGGCAGCCGCTCCTGGCCCTCCTGATCGTACTCCCTTTCAGGCGATCATCGCATTCAGTTGCCGCCCGAGTTTGGTACCGTCGGGATACTTGTCCCGCGTGAAAGCAGGTTTGAGGGTCCACGCCTGCAGTCGGAAGTGTTTGAGGATACCTTCCTGGTTGTATTGTGGACCGTGTGGCTTCCAGTCCCTGTAGCGCTCGACCCGTTCTGTGGCCTCGGCAACCCCTGGAATGGCCTCAACCGTCAAATGCCAGTCGGGCACGTCAGCCGGATCTCGCCCGATGGCGTGACAGGCCAGCAAGACCAGCGCCGCTTCGGGCCCCATGTCACCCGAATGCCCGTCCAACGCCGTCGGCAGGTACCCGGACCCGGTCACATGACGGACGATTTCTCGGCTGATCTGACCCACATCCCCTCCATCTGCGCGGGTGATGGTGGATGCTGGCGACTCCGCTGTGGGCCCCATGACCTGGGGCACCTCATAGGTATCCGCTGGTTCCAGGTTCCGTCGAGCCATGAGGTAGAGGAGTTCGCCCGCGGTGAGCAGGGGGGTGAAGGTCGGCCCTCTGTTGGCCACAACCTGAGCCGCACCCTCGACAACCGCCGCATCGCTCACCTCCACGGGGCGATGGCCGAACAGCTCGGAGATACCCGCCACCGTCGTCCACTCCACCTCGGGATGGTTCACCAGCTTTGCGATGAAGCGCTCGAAATTCTCCAGAATCAGTGGGATGGATACCCCCTTTACAGGCGTCGGCGCCTGCCACTCGTGGCGGGGAGGCGAGGCGCCGTCGGCAAAATTCACCGCATCCGGGAAGGCTTCCATAACCGTGATCACCGGGTGGCAGCCGAACATCGGCCAGTAGTCTACCTGCTGTGCCAGTTCGGTCAGATAACCGTCCACCCTCGCCAGCCTCTCCTCAAAGCGGGGCGTGTCTCGGTAGACCGTGTCGAAGTACAAACCACCCCGGCCGCCGGCCCCGGCCATGAGCAGGTTGTTGCAGTACCAGACCACACCCCGCCCGGGCAATTGGAAGGGCGAATACAGAAAGGGGTAGCCCATCTTACCGGCGGCGTACACGATCTGGGCGGCGAAGGTGCCGCCGTGCTGGGTGATGCCGCTGCATTTTCCGAATACGCGGTGAAGCGTCTGGAAACCGGTGAATTCGCGGAAAAGCACGCGGTCCACTCCCTGGAACCAGTCCAGGTTGGAAACCTCCTCCGCAGTGGTGGGATGCACGCTGCCCCGGTCGTAGTGCAGACTCACATCGTGTTTGCCCACAGCCTCAATCACATCGGTCTGCCCGTGCCGCTCCATGAACCGGACCTTCTCGCCGTGAATGTGGAAGCAGCCGACCAGGCCGCGCCTGTCCATGATGTCCGCCAACTGCCCCGGTAGCCGGTGAACCGGTGCCTCCGGGGGGGAGAAGAAATCTTCGGTGTCGAAATACAGGAGACTGTACATGGTTTCCTCCAGTTGAACAAAAGCTCCCGCAGCACGTCGATAGCGCGCCACTGGGCAATGGCGCATTCATGCCTGCCCGGGAGCCACTACACCTCCTCATCCCCGACTTCGGCAATCCAGTTCCGCGTCCATTCGACCGTGTCCAGGCCGATGTCGCAGATACAGTTGGAGCAGAAAATGACGCCTTCGATCCAACCTTTGCAGATCCAGTCGTGATACTTCTCGCATTGGAACTTCATGTCGTCGATGCTGAGCGACCTGTGTTCGCCGTAGTTCCACATGTAACAACCGGCGATGCGGCGCTTGGTCGGGGCTCGCCTCAAGACTTTCTCGATGTGCAGGTCCTGGTCCGCCAAATCGGTGCCGTTCCAAACCCAGAGTGTGACCACGTCGGTCAGGTCTATATAATCCTGAACGTCGTAGTCGAGCTGGTAGCTGTACCAGACCATCCAGAGGTCGAGCCGGCGTTTTTCGAAGCGGTGTAGCCGGTCGCGCATGTTGCGAATGCTGCCGATCGAATGCCGCGCGGGTTTGCTGTCGGCGAACTCTACGGACGAAAAGAAGTCGTCCAAGACTGCGCCGGTAACGTTTGGATAGATCTTCGCCATGCGCAAAACTTCATCGAGATCGCTTTGATCATCATTGTGCTGTTTCACGCCCCCTGCCCCGATCGCGGACCAGACGACCTCGTCCAACCCCTCGATCTTCTCCGCCTCCTCGTCGAAAGGCGGGAACGGTCCCGTCCACATGGTCACCCGACAACATCTGCTGATACCGAGGAAGTCACAACCTTCACGTGAATCCATCAGGTTCTCGCCGGGAAGATTGTAGCTATTCTCGCCGTTCGGGTTCAGGTGGTGACACCCCGGATCCTGTCCCCAAATCCAGAGTCGATCACGCAGCTTTGTCATGGTTTGTCCTTTCTCTTCTGCGCTGGGTGGATGATCCGCTGCAGGTTCTGCATGGAGCGGATGTCGTTGTCGTCTGCGAAGAGAATCTGCGGCATTGCCAGTCTCCAGGGAGATGGCCCCCCAGGCCGCCCCTTGGGCGACCTGGAGATTTCTGGAATCCTGGGGTCTGATACCTCACAGGGTTGAGTGCATGTACTTGTGGAGGCATGGACGCACCTCCGCTCCCCAAAATATTGTTTCCTGTTGGGTGTGTCCATTTTTTTGGGGAATGTCAAAGGTGCAGGAAGAAGTAGTAACTTTGCCCTCAGGGAGGCAAACAGGTACATTGAGCGGCGCCCGGGAAAGCCCTTCCTCTGCCAGATACCCGATTTCGGAGTTCGATGTGAAAACCATGATCAATGCACTGGTTACAGCTCTTGTTTTGCTGGCCTCCAGCATGGCCATGGCAGGTCAGGCGGCGGTGGTTGCCAGCGACTACAGCTACGGCGGATACACGCCTGGCCAGGCGTGGGACGGATCCCTGGTGCAATTGGGCTACGATCCCACCCGCTTGGCCAGCGGCCGGGTGCGCCAATGGGGAGGGGCGTTGCCATCCTATGATCTCGTCCTCTTGTCCGCCGTGTATGCCGGCGACCCCAGGGCCGCAATGGTGCAGTGGTCAGAGCACGCCGGCGAATGGGCGACGTACATCCGGGCCGGCGGCGTGGTGGTCCTCGAAGGCGCGCGCAGCGACTACGCACCGGTCGCCTGGTTCCGCAGCGTAAACCCCGCCTGGGACCTGTCTGTCAACAACCGACTCTCGGGCCTACCGGAGTGGATCGAACCCGCTCTGCTCGAGCCACACCGTCTGCCGGATGGGCTGGAAGTCGTTGGCCACGACGTGGGCCGTGCACCAGCACCCGCGGCACCCGACTACGCCAACGGTGGCATACACGGATACCGGACCGGACAGGTTCTCGCTCGCAATCGCTACGGGCACGCCACGATCTGGACAGACACGCTGGGTGCTGGACGGCTCTTCGTAACGACCTACTTCAAAGGCTACGGACTGAACGACCTGCTCCTGGAGAATCTTCTGGCGTGGCACCAGCGCCAGGCAGGGAAACCCTACGAGACGCATCTGATCGAAGGGCCCAGCATTGCCGAGAGAGTGAAAGCGTGGGAGCCGCTGGAGACCCGCAGTCCGGTACAGGTGAGCTTCGACCGCTGCGGCGTGATGCAGATCGACGGACACCCATACTTCCCCCACGGGTTCTACTGCGCCAGGGACAGTTCGTTTGAACTGATAGCTGCCGAAGGTTTTAATTTTAGCTACAATCACAGCGCGGCAGCAGCGAATTTTGGCCTGCGCACGTTAACCGGTGCTTTTGCCTGGGACGTCTCGCGCACGGCTGAGGCTATGGAAGGCTGCGTTGCCGACAGTGCCCTGGTACTCTGGGAGATGATCCAGGAACCCAGCAACAGCACCGTCAGCAGTCGCGATGTGCAGTACGCCGCAGCCGTAACGCGTAAGCTCGATCCCAGCCGGCCCATCACTTCTGCCCTCAACAATCCCGCGTCATTCGAAGGCTATGCCGAGATCGGCGACATGACGATTTTGGACCCCTACTGCATCTGGGGACCGACATCGCCGTTGACCCGGATAGCGCGGGATATCGGCTCCGCCCACGAAATCACTGGCGGCAAGCCGGTCTGGGTGATTCTGCAGGCCCACTGGTTCTCTGCGGGCCTGGCGTTGCCAACCCCCGCTCAGCTGCGGGCTGAATTGTACGTGGCTCTGGCAGCCGGCGCCAAGGGGGTCGCATGGTTTGCCCTGGATGATAACGGATATGATCGCAGCATCACGTTTCTGCGCTATGCCGATGGCCGCGCCCAGGAACCCCAATGGAGCACCATCTGCCAACTGGCCGACGAGTTCAACGCGATGGCGTCCTACCTGGTCGGCGCTGATGATCGGGTTCAGGTGAGTGTGGTCAGACCGGCCAACGGAGTCTATGCCCTCTGTTTCACCCGTGAAGCGGTACCACGCCATCTGCTACTGGTGGTCAACGCCCTGGCTTCGGAGCAGAGCATCCGCTTGACCTGGCCCCTTGCCGGCGAGCATATCGGGCTGTTTGACAGCCCTGATCTGCGCTTCCTGGAAGATGGACACCTGGAGGGGCGGCTGGCTGGATACCAGCGCGGTGCGTATGTCTTCGAGTAACGGGCTCTGGCTCCAGCCGGGATGGGAACTGGCCAAGTCCAACGCCATCCCGCACTGCTTGCTCCATTATCTCAACCACATCGACGACGATCCGGCCCTGCGTGAGAAGGTCGCCCTGGGTCTGAAACTCTCGGCCATCGATGCGATGCACGAATCAACGGCAGTAATGCGCAACATCCCTCCGACCGATCTCAACCTCCATCCCAAGTCATACTATGGCGTCGGCTGGGTCATCGATTCAAATCCAGTTCGATGCGCATCCAGTGAATCTTGCTGACCTCATCTTCGTGGCCCCAGAAGACGAGAAGGATCGAACCATCGTCCTTCTGCACCATCTGGGGGAAGCCGAAGTGCAACCCGCTCAGTTCATCAGAGCGATTCCCCGTACCGGTCATGCCGCTCCCTATCAGACTCGTCCCCCAGAGCGGCAGCTCTTCGGCCAACGCCACACTGTCACCCTTCAATTCCGCCAACTGCGCCCAGAGACCGGGGCAGTCCACGCGTCGATACACGAAGAGGAGGCGTCCATCCTCCAGGGCACAGGCCTTGCAGGTCTGCCCGACAAGGCCGAGTTCTCTGGCCGAAGCAAAGCTCTCACCCTGATCTCGGCTGATGGTGTAGCGATTGGGCAGGTGCGCTCCGCTTTCCGGGTGATACACCCAGGACACGACCAGGACGCGGTCGTCGGCCAACGCCACCGCAGACTGCTCCCAATGGATGACCGCTTCAGCACTCCCATCGAAGGTCACGCCGAAAGTAGGCCATCCGACGCCCTGATCGTCACTGATCAGGACAAGACCCTTCTCTCCATTGGGCAGATCACCATCCCATCCGCGCCAGGTTGACGTGGGTGCAAGCCAGCGCCCACCTGCCAGCTCCACCACCGAGTGGCAGACCTCAAAGCCGGGACCGACAAGGGGCGGCTCGATCACCTCCATGGTGGAGAAGGTGCGGCCCCCGTCCCCAGAGCGAACCAGGACCAGGTCCATCGGCACATACCCCAGATTTTCCCGGTTGAGCACGCCCTCGTCGGGATGGTCCCGCCACGCCCGATGCCCAAAGCCAATCAACTCCTCGCCACACCGGCTGACCCGAATGGAGTGGGTACTCGGCCGCTCGGTCTCACCAGGCACAAGCCTGCCCTCAAAATCCCAACTCCCGCCATCGTCCACACTGCGCGCCTTGTAGGTGCGGTAGTCCAGCGATTCCGGAGCCTGGCCAATATCAAACGCGCAGAAATACTCATCCCCCCCCAGAGACACGAGTGTCGGGTGCATTGCCTGTCGCGAACACAGGTAGGGCTTGGGGTTCTCCCAGACAACACCTTTCGCAATCACCTTCATGGTATCCTCCTAGATCATCGATCTATTTTGCAGGAAAGCCCCGAGCGTCTCCATCTCCGCGTCTGTCAGGTCGGGCAGGGGCTTGCGGCGCCACCGACCGCATATGCCGGCCAGCTCCAGCAGGGCGTGCTGGGCGGCGTCCCCGCCGGCCGGGTACGCCGAGTAGAGATGCTCCACCAGAGGCATGTCATAATCGCGGATCACACCGGCAGCAGCAGCCAGATCCCCCCTCTCGATCGCGCCCCAGTAGGAGTGAGCGATCTCCGGTTTGCAGGTCATGTAGATCGACATGTACCCATCGCAGCCGTAGGGATGCATGTCCATGTGGGTCTGCTTCTGTCCGCCGGCGAAAATGGCCCACCGCTCATGAGCCGCCAGACAGGCCGGCCGGGCAAAGGCAGAGCTGAAGTCCTCCTTGAACCCCACCACGTTGGGAGCCTCCTCCAGCAGAATGTTCACCGCTTCCAACGCCGCCCGCACACCGGCCGCGCCCAGGGAGCCGCTCAGGATGAACACGGGCAACACCTGGCTGGCTGCCGTATAGAAGTTCACCAGTTCAGCCACTGTGCTTCCCCGTATGGGTGGCACCGCGATATAGGCATCCGCACCCACCGAACGGGCATACTCGCCGAACTCCAGAGTCTTGCCGGTCCACCAGAAATCGCCCGCCGCGATGAACAGCGCACGATCGCCAATATGTTCCGCAGTCACCCGCGTCAGCTCCGCGACCTCATCATCCGTCAGGGCCATATACAGACTGTCGCCCGGCGTGAACAGCAAGGCTTTGGTGCCGGCATCGATGGCAAAGTCCACGAACTGACGCAACCCCGCGAAGTCTATCTCGCCATCGCGGGTGAACGGTGTGTTGATCGACACCACCGGGCCGGTTACCTGCTGGCGGTAGTATTCAGTATCCATTGCGTGGCAATCCTGGGTTCGGGAGAGAAAACCTCGACGCGGGCCAGATGCAGTCGCACCGTTGTCGAGTACATGTACTCACGGAAACACACCCACACCTCCGCGTTCAAAGATATCGCCGACTGTTGAGTGCGTCCACTGATCTGAGGCCACCCTCGCGTGAACCTCGCGCGGATATCGAATCCTGGTGATCTGCTTCAAAGCCACCTGGTGATGCCATGTCACCTGAACCGGAAGGAGTAGAAATCGGCGTTGCTCATCGCGATCTCCATTCCCACCATCCCCCCGCGTCGATCCAGCCCCTTCTCCTCGAGCGCTTCGGACTCCGCCATATCCGCTGGAAGAAGGGCCTGGATGCGGAGATCGGATTGGCCGCAGAGCAAGACACGGCATGCGTCAGCGGCGACGAAATGCCTTGCCTCACCGGGCAGTCCACAAAGCGACCGGGGTGTTGGGATGATGGCTGGAATAGGGGGCTTCATTCGTCCCCCACCACCAGCACCAGGTAGTCATCGTCGGATTCCGGCAGACCCAGCTGCCCCGAACCCTCGACAAGCTCCTCGTGGAGACAACGCTTTTCGTTCAGCGAATACACCGCCCAATGCAAGGGCACTGAGGGAAGATTCCGCAGCGCTATCTGACAGGCCTGGGGACGCGGCAGCCGATACCAGTTGCCGGAGAGATCGGGACAACTTTCCAGGTGTTCGTGATGGGTGCAGTTGTACACGTAGGCGATGAGAGACTGTCGGTCCGCAGACCACAGGTAGCTGGCGCGATAGCCGGAAGATAGACACAGCGGCCCGGATGCCAGCAGCTCTGCCGGTAAATCCGGCGCCGCAAAGGGTGATGTTGCGGCGAGCACCGTCAGCCCTGGCTCGGGGGTCTCATGTGGACCCAGATAGCGGGTCATCAACGGTAGCGTCGAGAAATATTCCTCGTACTGCCCCAGCGTATGACGCCCTTCCGAGCCCCACGGCCCGCCGCCGACATGGGAGGACTCCACGCGAATTCCCACCAGTGCCGGCTGGAACGGCTGCGACCAGTTGATCTTCCGGCGCACTTGCTGCAGGATACTCCGCTCGTCCTCGGCGTACTGCTCCTCCCAGGTGAGCATCACCGGATTGCGGTGCACCAGCCCGAGGTAGAGGCTGTCGCGCACCCTGCGGCGATACCGTTCAGTGCCCGCCCAGCTGTCCCGGTATCCCATGAAGCGCCGGTAGAGATGGGGGCAGGGCCAGCTCCCCTCGCCCATGAAGTAGTCTCCCAGTTGGAGAAACTTGAACTCCACAGCGAGATCGATTTCGGGGTGCAATTCCCGCCCCATCCAGTACAACCGGCTGCCCGCCAGCTGTGGTTCCCAGGCCACGTCGGTGCGGCAACCCTCGGCTCTTTTCTGTGCCCCACCCTGCAGATGCCACTGCCTGCGGTGCTCGTCCGGCAGGTCAAAGAGCTGGAAGATCGGCTCACATAGGAAAATGTGGTTCGGCATGTGCGTCTGCATGAAGCGGCAGGTGTCGTTGACCCTATCCGGTCCGGCTGCGATATCCCCCTCACCGGAGGTGGACAGGGCAAACAGCGCCGTCTCATCCCGAAACAGATCGGCGTAGTCGTGCAGGTAACCATGGAACAACTCGGTGAATCGCGTATCCGCGTCGGGATGTGTCCAGTCGCTGTCCTGGTAGCCCGCCTCCAGATACTGCCGCAGGACGGGTGTCTGGCCGTTGCCATAAGGGTAGTGCGAGAGGGCCTGTAGCAGGGCCATACCGCGCCGCGCCGCCACCCGCAGGACCATCCCGACCTGCTCCGCTCCGTGGGGCGCAATATGCCCGCAGGCATCCAGTTTCTCCCAAAGGCCCCAACCCTGACACAGGTGGAGCAAGTCCCAGCCACAGCTCTCCAGATAGGCAAAACGCGTCTCCAGCTCCGCTTCTGTAAGCGCCTCCCAGTAGTGCCAGTGTTCGGCATCGGGCTCCGCTTCATGCCAGGCACTCCAATCTGCCTGCCCCTGCACCAGCGCTTCCTGTGGTCGGCCAATATCACGGGCAAAGACCATGCCCTGGTAGGAGCCGCTGAGCGGCCCCAGGGGTCGGCCATTGCGCATCAAGCTGTGTGCTGCTGGCGCATACTGCAGAAAATGGCCATCGGTGACGCGCAGCACCAGCGAGCTGGTCAAACGGGTATCGCCAGTTGTCTCCAACTCGGCCAGATGTTCCCCCTCTGGCAGTTCCTCCAGGGTGGTGGACCACAGATCTCCTTTTGCCTGCAGAGAGGTGGTCCGGCCGTTGACCCGGATCGTGACCTGTACGTCGGGGTGCGTTCCATCCGCATCCACCACAACGGCGGAGACGGGGACAGGGCTGCCGACCTTGCGCACCACGGGCAGACAGGGCACCAGCGCCGCGTGTCCGGGCAGCTGGACCGCAAAGGTTATGGACGCCGGGGTTACCGGCGCCCCAGTCCACAAACCCACGGCAACATGCAGCTCCGCGAAGCGCTGGCTGTAGCCTCTGGATCGCCAGGCTTGGGCCAGATCCAGGTCTACGGTGCCACACCCATCCTGCCAATTACTCGCCACCAGCGGTGCCCCGCTGCGCCCCTTCACCAGCACGCAGGCCTGCCAGTCGGCAGACGCGGCGCTGACCGACACCTTCAGCGTGGGATGCTGGTCCAGGTTGATCTGCAGACCTGGCAGGACCACCACTTCCCGCTGGCGCTTTGACTGCTTCTCCAGGGTCAGGTCGGCCCCGGCATGCCGCAGGCTATTGATTGGATCGCTGAACCAGTCGCCGATGCGAGCCTCGCCGGTCAGTGCAAGGTTCCCTCCCACTTCATAGGGCAACACCGTGGCGTTGGGCGTATCCGCCCAGCGCATGGCCCGGTTGAAGGTCCAGGATTGATCCAGCACGGCGCAATACTCCGGCTCCGTCTCCCGCCCCGGCACGCGCCGTTCGTGATAGACCTCGTCTTCGTGGCCCTCGAGGACAAAGCGGGGCCGCACCGCCGCAACCTCTGGCACTCTGCGGATCTGCTGTACGGTCTCAACCATGACGCGGAAGTTCTCCGGTGGAATGAGTGGGTTGATCTCACTGGAAGAGGCCACGAACATGCCGCCGGTTTCCAGTGCGTCGGTTGCGCGGATCTGGCGCTGCACCTCTGCTCGCACCTGTTCCGGTGTGCCTCGCTCCATCAGATCGACCCCGTCGACACCGCCGGCCCAGACCATCTCCGGCCAGGCCTTCTTCAGCTCCACCACATCCATACCACAGTTCGGCTCCAGGCAATAGAAACCGTCCACATGACAGGCCTTCAGGTCCGGAATGACGCGCTTCCAGTTGCCGTCACTATGGTAGAGAACCTTGACATCGTGCTCATGCCAGGCATCAGTCAACTCCGTCACATAGGGATAGTGGTAATCGTGCAAAAACTCGGGAGAGAAGATGGGACCTTGCCTGGTGGCAAAGTCCTCGGGTATCAGGATCACGGGAGAAAGTTCGGAGTCTGCCACAGCATGGATTCTGCGGAGTTCACGCGCCACCGAGGTCTCCATGTACTCTTTGAGCACCTCTGGATACTCCAATTGGAAGAAGGTGAAGATCTCCAGTCCCATCTGGTCGAAGGAACGGCAGAAGCCGGTGGCGGAGTAATTCAAAATGACCGTGTCGCCAATCCTGGATTGCAGGTCCAGCATGGACTGGCGATAGTCCGCCCGAATCGTATCGGCATCAAAGGGGCCGCTCCGAATGGACGCCGTGAGATGGCGCAACCAGTCGCAGGCGCCATGTTCGTCGGTGAACGGACGGCTGACATGCCAGGTGGTCCAATTGTCCCTCTGCACCACAAACCCATCCGCTGTCGTCTCCCTTGCCGTCCCCCGAGGCGCTACCGGAGGCATCACCAGGTCGCAGGTCCGGCCTATAACCTGGCAGATATCATCGAGGGTGTAGTTGAATCCGTCGATCTTCTTGCCTGTCCAATCGGCAATGACGCGCGGATTATAGCTGAGCTGCTCGAGGAGAGCGCAGCAATCCACAGGCTGGTGATCCAAGGTCGCCTGGACGCGTTCGCGCCGAGTCATGCCAAGGGTCATAGGTTGGTTTCCTTAACGGCCTGGAAGGTCGGCTTGCTGACGCATCTTCCCCAATCCATCTCGTCCTCCATGTCACAAAGAGCAGTCCAGAATTTCAATGAATTTGGCGATAGTCCAGGATCGTATTTTAGAGAGCCGAGATCCAATGCGCCCTCACCTGAACTGGAAGGAGTAGATATCGGCGTCGCTCATCGTGATCTCCATTTCCACCGGTCTGCCGGATAGAGCTGCGAGACCATCCTCCCTGAACTCGACCATCCTGTCCAGACTGTCACCGAACAACTCGATGGACTCGAGTGTCGTGTCTCCTCCCCAAAGCCGTATCTTGACGTATCCCGCAGCGGAGGTAGCGAAATTGATCGAGAGCATATCGCCGGTGAATATGAAAGGTCTCAACGTGACTTTACAGGGTTCGTATGTCGCCTTGTAGGACACAAACCCGTCGATCCGGATCGCATACCGGCGCAGCTGTGCCGGTCTCATCGCCCAGTGGTAATCAAATGCGTACATGGACAGTTCATTGGGCGCGTGAGGCCAATCGCTTTCCGTCTCTATCATCCCGAGCGCCGGGTAGCAGTCGCCATACACCCAGTTGTATTCGTGCTCCAATCCGGGCGTCATGAACGCCTCGTCCCATCGCTTCCAGCGTTTTCCATCCCGGGAAGACATGAACAGACAATCGGTGATGGTGAGACCGTATCGCGGTTGGACCTCCATCCGTTTCCTTCTTCTATCCGCACCGTCCATCTGCTGGAAGTTGGATGTCCATTCTTTCTTTTCCACGTAACGCGAGGGGAAACCGACAAACATGCTATCCGCCCTGTAGTACTGCTGGACGACATTGGTGTAGAGCGGATAGTCGTCACCGGCCCCAAAGTCGAGCAAGATGGGTGTCGTCCACTCTTTGAAATCGCTGGACACCATCCAGCGAACATCTCGTATCCCCTCATTCAGGCCTTCGCCCGCAGGGATGTCGTGAAAATCGCGTATGTAGCAGAAATACTGCTCCGTATGCCTGTCCCATAAGGCGATGTTCAACGTGTCGAACTTGCCCTGGTTTGTCATCTGCCATGCCTTGCGGAAATGGATGCCGTCCGCGCTCGTGAAGCACCACAGATAGTGGTCGTTGCCGTCCAGGCCGACACCCTTGTAGCGCTCATCTTCGGGACAGGCGCTGTTCGTGTCTTTGAACACCGAGAAATTGTCGAATTTCGCGGTATGGTCGTCGAGGATGATATTGTTGCTCTTCGATCCCTCGAATTCACAGATGCCGAGATCCGGCTTCGTCCAGGTTTTCCCGTCGCAGCTCTCTGCGTAACACACAACTATCGGGCGCGGTACGTGTTGCGTCACGTCCGGATTCATCGTTTCCCAGCCCAGATAATACATCCGGAACAACCCGTCGTCGGCGACAATGCAGTGGAAATCGCAGCCGTCTCCCTCCCATGGCTCATCGTGATTGACAGCCACGTCTCTTGGCTGAAGTGTGTGCAGTTTCAATTCCGCCGTGGTCCTTGCGGTATCGATCAGGAAGTCGTCCCAGAAAAGCTCTCGGCGATTGCCGATGTTCACAGTTTCAAACATCCCTATCCATCTCCCTTAAATGAGATATTCTTTAAAGTTGCAGATGGGCACAAAAAGAGCGTATGCTAACAGTATTCCCATACCCTTAATCCCTCGATGGGGGGAACAAGGATACGCTCGCCATGGGTGATAATACGGCCAAAACTGGATGGGACACAAGAAACGGGGAGACATTGTTCACAGGATCCGTAGCGCAGACATGGAACGATCTGGCTGTTTACACCGGCGAGAAGGCGATTCAGGCACTCGTCGGCAAGGAGCGTCAACAGGTATTCAAAGTCAACGCAGCCCAGATGCGGGCCAATTACGACGGCGGGGTGGATTTCCAGCTGCGCGACGCCTGCACCCTGCTGTGCGCCCAGACCGCAGACTTCCTCTACGACGAGTTCACCCCCCGGCAGACGCGGTATGCCGCAGGCTCGCGCCCCGTGCTGGAGGCGGTTGTCAAAGAGCAACTGAATGGGACGACGGGCCAGCGTGACCGCATGCTGATGCTGATGCGCTTTTGCAGAGATCTGTACCAGCGAGACCCTGGACGCAACATCACCGACGCGGACTACATCTTCGGTGGACGGGAAGAGGAGCTCATCGTCAAAGGCGAAGAGTTGTGCGAATGCCTGGGACGGCTGTTTGTCGCTCTCTGCGAGATTGCCGCCATTCCCGCGCGCTATGTAATCCACATCGGGGGCGGACACATCGTGGCCGAGGTGCTGGTGGACGGACACTGGGCCTACGTGGACCCGCGTACGGGGGTCCACTTCGAGCGCGATGACGGCCTGCTGGCCTCCACCTGGGACCTGTGGTCGGACCCGGGTCTGTTCCGCAAGCAACCCGATAGGATCAAGGCCGAGATCAGCCCTCGCTGGACCTGGGACGAGCGCGTGTGGAAGTGCGAGCAGATATTCTTCCAGCCCCAGGAGATCACCGGTTTCACCAACTACAGCCTGATGGATACCCCTCGGTATCGGTACGCCCGGGTGACCCAGAAGGAAGCGACGCGGCTGGGACTCTGGTCCCATGCCAAGGAATACCAAAAACTGACGGCCCGCATCTTCGGCCTGGCTGCAGACGGTTGGCGCCTGGACTGGTCTGCCCGGAAACTGGTCCCCAGTGAGCTGATCTACCGGAACGATGGCTTCTCTCAATTCTACTATCACACCGCCCCTATGAGCGCGGCACAAATGGCGGCGGAGTTCATCGACCCCCTGGCCGGCACCAACGTAGATATCCTGGAATGGGGACTGGGTCCCGGCAGCGTCTTCTGCTATGACACCCAGGTGGGACAGATCTTTGGGGAGGATCTGACGGAAGACCAACGCGCCATGCTGCGGGAGGGGGATATCAACGTCTGGTGCAATGTCATGGGCATGGTCCGCGAAGGGATCGATCCATTGCGGGCCGCCATAAATCGCGGCCACCAGCAAGGCCTCAAGATGTACACACGCCTGGAGATGAATCACGAATACGGCCCGGCTGACGACGACAACTGGATGTGGATTGGGTTCGTAGGGGACTTCAACAAGCAAAATCCCCAATTCCGCATCCCCGGCAGCGTGCGCCTGGACTTCAAGCATCCAGAGGTGCGGACATTCAAGCTGAACATCCTGCGCGAGGCCGCCGAACGCGGCAGTGATGGCATCTCCATGGATTTCGCCGTATACCCCCCCTTCTTCGAGACTCCGGACCCCGAGATCCTGACCGACTTCGTGGACGAGGTCCGCGCCATGGCCGATCAGGTGGGAGCGGCGCAGGAACGCTACATCGAGCTGATGGTCCGCTTCCCGGCCGCAGCTGCCGACGAACTGGGATTGGACTGGAAGCGCTGGATGCGGGAACACCTCGTGGATGCGGTAGTCCCCTCGTTTCACCCCTTCAAAACGGAATTCGATCTGGATCTCGACGAGTTCGTGTCGATGGGACATCGCACCGGCGTGAAGGTGTACGGCTGCATTTTCCAATCGCTAGGGTTCCACGACACAGATGCCACGCCGGATGACGAAAGAATTGGTCCCAAGTACGACAAGGCGAAGACGGTCGAGGTGTTCTACGCTCAGGCCATGCTGTTTCATCGCGCCGGAGTAGACGGCATCCAGCTGGCCATGGCCGAGGGGGAGTGGAATCGGCGGCCCTTCTTTGACGATCTGTCCAATCCCGAGCGCATGCTCTATGCCCCCAAGCGCTACATGGCGAACCAGGGGCCGGACTCGGTCCGGGTCGTGATGTTTGACCCAGATCAGTCGTCCACGCAGGTAGATCTGCGCCTGGCCGATGATACGGCGGCGGCCCAGGCAGCAGGCCACGCACCGCAGGTTCGGCTGATGCTCTATCTCGATCGTCATCTTGCCGAGCGCGAGCAGGTGATAGTGCAAATCAACGGCCGTTCCACAGTAGTGGTGACGCGACAGGACCTATCCTGGGATCGTCCCATGCCCGACAGGCACGACTACTTCGATCCGGACTGGTGGCGGGTGGGAGAATACACGATGGATATCGATCCGCTGAGTGTAAATCTCGGCGTCAACAGACTGGAATTACACCACGTCAACTCGGCGAATGGCGAGCAGAAGACGCTGTCCGTGCGGTGGATCGATGTAGGCGTGTCCTACTGAGCAACCTCTTTGGAAGATACTTCGACCAGGTAGCCGGACGGGAGATAGAGGGAGAAGATGGCAATGAGATCAACCAGAGGAAATCGGGCGAAACCGATTGAGCTTACAGCAGAGCATCTGGCCGCTGCTGCCAGACACCGCCGGATCGTGGTCAACCTGGACACGGGTTGGGGATTGCCCGGCGTCGAGGACCTGGACCCCGCGACGTTCGTCGACGCGCATATCGATTACCTCACGGGAATGGATGCAAGTCAGGTCGACAGCATCTGGTGGTGCTGGGGTGACATGAACTACGCCCCTTACCCCAGCAAGATTCTCGCGGTGAACCACGAGTATCAACGATGGTGTAAACAAGGGCTGGATCCACTACCCATCTGCGGCTGTCGCAGAGCAACCCGATGCTGTGAGCGAGGATGGAGGCGATCTGTGAATCGGGATCTATCCAGAGAGTTCCATCCTGCACCCCGACCCAACCAAATCAGAAGGAGATCTCCAGCGTGAGCAAGTCCAGAGACGACGCAAAAACCGCGACCAATGCACACGGCCAGCCGAATCAGGATCCGTTGGCCTCGCGGACCCAGCTTCCTCCCGTGGGCCCGTTGGCCGCCGAAGTCCACGTGGCACCCCACGGCGACGATGCCGGCGACGGCAGCGCGGCGCATCCCTTTGCCCATATGACCCACGCCCGCAATGCCGTGCGCCAACTGCGGACCCAGGGCATGGAAGGCCCTATCGCCGTGACACTGGCCCCCGGCGAGTACCAGATCACCGCCCCTCTGGAACTCACCGCCACGGATTCGGGCACTCCGGAGAGTCCGGTGATATACCGGGCTGCTGAGCCCGGACGCACCTTACTGTATGGCGGACAACGACTGACCGGCTTCACGTCGGTGACCGATCCCGAAATATGGTCACGCCTGCCGGCCGAATCCCGCGGGCACGTCATGCAGTGCGACCTCAAAGCCCAGGGCATCACCGACTTCGGCGAGTTGCGCCCGCGAGGCTACGGCCATCACTCACCTCCGGCCACGCTGGAACTGATGTTCAACGGCCAGCCCCAGACGGTGGCGCGCTGGCCCAACCAGGGCTTTGTGGACATACGCGCTCTGGTAGATCCGGGCTCTCCCTCCACAGGGAGCCCCGCAGTCCTGGAGTACGAGGATCCCCGCCACGAGCGCTGGACTCAGGCCAAAGATCCGTGGATCTTCGGCTACTTCCGCTATCTGTGGGCCGATGCGGCCATCCCCGTAGGCGCCATCGATCCGGTGGCCCGGACACTCACCACGGCGGTACCGTACGCCTACAGCGGCAGTCAGGGCATGAGCACAGACCAGGGCATCATCTACTACGCCTTCAACCTGCTGGAGGAGATTGACGAGCCCGGTGAATGGTATCTGGACCGCGACGCGGGCCTGCTCTACTTCTACCCACCCTCGGATCCCGATCAGGCCACCGTGGAGATCGGCATGCTATCCACTCCCATGATCACGCTGGACGGGGTCAGTGACATGCGTCTGGAGGGACTGACGCTGGATCTAGGACGCGACAACGGCGTGGTGGTGCGAGACAGCCAACGCTGTGTGATCCACGGCTGCACCATCTCCAGAATGGCCGCCAATGGCATCCTCATCCATGGCGGCGAAGCCAACGGTATCCTGAGCTGCGACATCCACACCATCGGTCGCCGTGCCACGGAGATAATCGGCGGCGATCGAGAGACGCTGACACCGGGCAGGCACTTTGTGGAAAACTGCCGCATCCACGCCTTCGGCCGCATTGATCGCACCTACACACCAGCCATCCAGCTGGAAGGAGTGGGCCACCGCGTTGCCCACAACCTGATGTACGATTGCCCCAGCAGCACCATGCGCATTGAGGGCAATGATCATGTCATTGAGTACAATGAGGTCCACAGTGCCGTGCAGGAATCGGACGACCAGGGGGGCATGGAACTGTTCATGAATACGACCTATCGTGGAGTCGTCTTCCGCTACAATCGCTTTCAGGACCTGGGCAAGACCGGCGCGGAGACCGCAGTGCACGGTCAGGCGGCTATCCGTCTGGATGATGCCATCAGCGGCATCCAGCTGTACGGCAACCTGTTTATCCGCTGCGCCAACGGCAATTTTGGCGCGGTGCAGATGAACAGCGGCCGCGACAACGTCATCGACAACAACCTGTTCGTGGACTGCCGCCAGGGAATAAGCGGCGGCTGGAACCGGGGCAACTCGGTCTGGGAACTGCTGCGCGACGGAAAGCCACCGGCAAATTTCTACTTCAGTGACCTGTATCTTTCGCGCTATCCGCAGCTGGTGGGCCTGCTGGAGGAACCCGGCATCAACCACGTCTGGCGCAATCTGTTCTACCGATGTGGTTCGGCAACTACGGGGAAGTCGGAGTTCCTGGATCTGCGCGACAATACCGAATGCGCGGAAGAGGATCCCGGTTTCGTGGATGCCGACCAGGGAGATTTCCGCCTGCGCCCCGATGCGCCGCTGTTGGCAGCGGGATTCCAGCCCATTCCGGTGAAGCAGATGGGACTCTACGCCGACGCACACCGCCCCACCTGGCCGGTGCCTGTTGCGCCGAAGCGCATGCCGGACTGGCGGGACCGGGATTGATCACAGCCTCGATAATGGAGATTGAACGACGTTCGATGAAGCCGGATACACCTTATCTTTTCTGGATGATGAAATCCGAAAAAAAGACTTCCTGCACCTGGATTTCCTTCCTGTTGTTTTCGTCGATTTTAAAAACCTTCTGGAAAAGATCCTTGTTGAGAGCCATCCTCACTTCGTCTTTCACCTTCTGAATTACCCGCTCCTCAAACTCATCTGCGGTCTTTCTATGCACCCGTAGAGTGACGATCGACCTGATCAGATTATCGTAGAGACCGATCCTCTCCAGCGCGTCTGTGTCTTCCGCGAGACGATCCGTGACATCTTCGGGAGGGCTCTTCGCATGATCGAACGCCACCAGTCCTAGATGCGCGCTGAACGTGATCAAAAATCCGGAATCGGCACTCGCTGGAGGAGAAAACGCAATATCATCCAGAGTGACAGACGAATACATATAGGCAAGATCGGTTCGAGCTACAGGCGTCGATTTGAAGCCCTTTCCGGCATCGTCCGGATTATCCTGCTGCCGGGGCAATTCGTTCTCTAATACAGTGGTGTAATACCCGGTCTCCCGACCGACGTCGATATCTGGCAAGCACTGATATTTTTCGAAATACCGGTAGATCGACCGCAGGCCGTCCCAGAAATCAACCAGTTCGGGGCGAAGTGTCCCGTAGTGTTGCAGAATTTCCTCATTCTCCGGCACATCGAAGCGACAGGGGAAAATGTGGAGCGTCGCGTACCCTTGCTTCGTTCTGCCGTTGCGGCTCAATAGCAGAAAGATTTCCTCAATCCCCGAATCCCCCACCGGAATACAACCGATAGTGACGGCATCGCCGTGCAGGACGATGGCTCCCCCTGTTCCTCGTCCCGGTTGCCAGCGATCGCGACGAATGCGGTCGCCGCGATGCGGATAAGAGATCAGGTAGCCCAGATAAAAGTCGCTCCACTCGTTTTGCCAGGTTAGCCTGTAGCATCCTTCCGGCACTTTGCCGTCCCCCTGCACAGTTTTGGGACCAGCATCTTTTCCTCTACCGTCCGGAGAGTAGGTAAAAGGGCTGCCCATCACCGGAAAAACCCACAGAGGTAGAAACGGATCGCCAGAGTTTCTCCGCCGTGCGAAGACGTGCACCTGCTCCTCCTTTTTAAACACCTGCAGATAGATCTCCAGGTTGGTATCGGGCAGACCATACGTGCGCAGGGAAGAGGTCAGGGAAAGAGGGAGAGGATGCCGGCGATACCAGCTGTCCAGGCGACCCAGATCGGCGGTATTCAGAGAGATCCGAGGAGTGATCTTTTTCTCCGTCGATATTCTTTCCAATACCCGGACGATTTTCTTTCGATCGTCCAGTTCGTAGTAGCCCGACAGGTAACCCAGGCGGTGCAGCAGGATCAAAGCCCGTTTGCGCAGCCACAGCTCGGCGACGAACGCCTGTATATCCCCGGATTCCCCCGGTGCGTCATGTAGAGCAATATCCATGCGGCTTCGACAGCGCTGATAGGCGCTGAGCGTTTCGGGACCCAGCAATCCATCCCGCGTCACCCATTCGCGACAGCCGTTGTCTAATACGCGCTGCAATTGGAAAATCTGGTCGCGCGTCGGCGCTTTACCCTCCGCACTCTGAGCCACAACCAGAAGGATCGCAAAAAGAAATCCGTCAACCTTCATTTTTCCTTTCGTTCGCACGCGAGTCCTCACTTTCCATCGGAACATCCACTCGAATCTCTCCCTGCCGATATATCCCTTTTCTCGTTGATGCGCAGCCCCAGGTCGCCACCGCTATCGAGTGTATCAAAGACCGACGCGTGCACATCCCGCGCACAGCGAAAACCAGTAAACCTGTCTCTATCACCTTGCAGAACCTTGATGAAATAGCTGGAAACCAGATGCTTGGGGATGGTCCACCACCCTCCTCCACGAGCTTCGACGAAGAAATGGTCGAATTCTCGATCTTGGCTCAACGAATCCCATACTGCGACGTAGGTCGTCTCCCATATGGCCTCTTCAAACGTTATCCACTCCCCATCGCACAGGGCCGCAATAGGGGAAAACTCACGCCAATGGGAATGGGGATTCCCTCCCATTGCTCCACAGACCACGATTTCAATGCGGCAACGACCATTCCAACGACGCAGCCACTCATTCCCAAAGTCATGCCCCACACAATTGCCCCAAATGCGGGCATGCCATATGAACCACCCACAATGGCACCAACGAGCGAGCCTGAAAGAGAACCCCAAAGCAAACCGCGTCCTCCCCCTTTTAGCGTGCGCCCCCTCCCTCCTCCAATCGACCAGCCAATGGCACTCAACCAGAGAGTCGATTCTCTCTTTGCCTTAAAATCGGGAAAAAGAGCAAAAGGGATTGCTCCTCCTATAGCTCCCCCCAACCACCCCCCCGGAGAATTGAACTCACGGCGGCGACCACGGGAGATATCGAGGTGTGCAACCGAGGAGAGAGGGATTGACATAGTGTGACCGGGTAGGAAAATCCGACCTGTGGATTTTATCACGAGGGTATCTATATCAGCGGCGATCACCCTCCCCACTACCCAATAGGTGGTCGGGTGATACTTCAACCGCACTCGTGCACCCGATGCTATCAGAGGTGAATCCTGGGCCGCTACATCCACGGCCAGCACCTGCAGGAATGCCGCGAGAAATACGCACCTCATCCTGCTCTTCCTTCAGAATCAGTCATCGATCACGGCCCTTTGCTCTCTTGCAGGCAGATCCAGCTTTCCCAACTCCCGCGCCTTTGTATCCACTCCCAGGAAACTTACCACGATACCCATCAGCCAGCGTTTGCTTCTATCCGCCAGTCGTCGCAAAATACCACCTACCGGAGCCACATCCAGGTCGAAATCGAATTCCTGCATAGGCACTGCCAGCACCCGGGGATCTCTTTTTTTGCACTGCTGGCGCAAAAATTCAATCCCCCGCTCCCAGTCTTTGGGGAACTCGCCGTCCAACCATTCCAGCGCCTCCTCGAAATCCCCTTGCTCGCGGGCCAGCTCTGCAAGCATCACACGATCTCCCGGCTCTTCCGCACCGAATAGCTGGCTCAGGCGCATCATGTTCTCGCGCTGTGGGATAGAGAAGCGCTCCGGCCCTCCGTTTAGAGATGTGTCCGTGCGCCAGGGATCGTTGCCGCACCACCAGGCATGCAGTCGCACATACAGTTCCTCTTCTTCATCCACATCGCGAAAAATGAAAAACTGCAGATACTCCTCTTCATCCGGATACAGGAAGGGCTCTGCGCCGGGGAAAGGGCCATCCTCTTCCGACACTGCATCCAGTTCGACTTCTTCGATGATATCTGCCGCTTCTATCCACAGCATTTGCTCGCAGTGCGGGCATTTGACCAGAAAGGGAATCTCCGGCATCATCGGCGCTTCCAGTTTGCCGTCCGACCAAAAGGTCGCCCCAAAGGTATTGCCCGACTGCAGGGTCCACTGCTGTATCGGCTGCCCGCACAGATCGCAGGCGCGGATGACTATGGGACCTGGCATCATGATCTATTCTCCAATCTTTTGTTTCGCAGCTCAGAATCGCGCGCTAAATAAAACAGGCGGGGCATAACCTCAGATTGCTTATAATCTGTCCACATTTTAGTACTATGTGATACTGTATCATAAAAAACCCATGACCGATTATCAACCACTTTTTTATCCCTCACATCAATTAATTTCGGCGCTTTACGTGAAGGTGTAATTACGACTGGCAGAGATAAAATTGGCCGTTTTCAGCTTAAAATTAGCGATCTGATCTGATAACGGCCAACCAGACGCTGTTGCCAAATCGTCTGTTAATGAGGCAAATAATCAAAAAAGCTTGAAAATATCTTCTGGATTGTGTATAGTAAATAATACTATGTTGTATAATTATTATTTATCCTCCATTTCTACAAAAACACCGCCCACAGAAGGCCTGGTAGGAAGGAAAAACCGATGAGAAAGATCGCACTGATGCTACCGCTGATACTCGCTGTAGGCTGCGCAACCACAGGCACACCGTCTCCCCAGACGCGCAGGATCGAGATCAACGCCGAGGAATGGTAGAGATGGATTGCGAAATGCTACCCGGAAAATGAGGAGGTAAAATGGCGGGAAAGACCAGCGGTGATAGCCCCGTAAGACAGAGCAAAAATGCACTCGTTCTCGTCCAGAAAGCCCCCTCAGACCTGTTGGCCCTCGGCTGCCGCGATCTGGCGGATCTCAATGGACATGTGCGCAACAGAGCGATGCTACAACAGGCGGCACGCCAGTATCGATCGGGCGCATTTCGCCGAGCCTGGGCGATCTTCAAACAGGTTCTGCGAAAGGACCGCAACGAGCAGGCGGCCTGGGAAGGCTGTGGCTTCTGCGCCTTCCAACTGGGCCAATACCGGAAAGCGCAAACCTACCTGAACCAGGTGCGTGACCGACTCAGCCGCTGCTCCTTTCACACATCACAGGGAACAGAAATGGTGTACGTGCCCGCCAGCCGCTTTCACATGGGCGCTACCGAAGGAGAGCTGGCCTTCTGCTGGGAGGCGGAGCTGACCAACCAGGCGCGCGAACAGCGCTATCCGCGGGACGAGGTGGAGATCAAAATGCCTCGCCTGAGGCGCACCGTCGAGCAGCGCTATACCCGCCGACTCGTCCGCCTGAATGCGTTCAGTATGGCCAACACCACGATCACCAGCACCCAGTACCGCGAATGGCAGCGCGATTACAGCACCCGCTCCCGACTCTGCCTGGACCACCACCCCGCACTGGTAGACTGGCAGCAGGCGGTCGACTTCTGCCAGTGGCTCACCCGCCGCGAGCACCGTCTCTACCGGCTTCCCACCGAAGCGGAATGGGAGTACGTCGCCCGACGGCAAAGTATTCAAAAAAAAAGCAACAGGGAGCCGGACCCGAATCCTCGCTTCCCCGACCTGCGACGCAAGGTGTTCCAGTGGTGTATAGACATCTATTCCGATACCTATCCGGCAGAGGCCGACGAGGTGGATCCATTTGGGCCGCACGAAGGCGATGAGCACGTAGTGCGCGGCGGGACCTACGCATGCCGGAAAAACAACGTGTGCATCTATCCATGGGGACGGCGCGCATCCGACCGCACGTTCGACCAGGTTACGCACGGGATGCCGCACTGCTATCATCTCACCGGCCTGCGGCTGGTCTGCGTATGTGATCGCCCCCCTCTTTTCCTGGAATACCTGTCTTCAGATTCACTACAAGCATAAACAGAGGAAAGATCCAACTATGAGAGCCAATGTTGAAATGGACCGCGCCAGCGATCCCCAGCGCGACGAGCTCCGCCGCCTGGGCCGCGAGATCGAGACCCTGTGCGCACATATCGCCGATCTGAAAATCCAGCGCAGCGACATGGACCGGGAGCTGCGCAAGGTCAAAGTCGTCTTCTTCGAGCACGTGGGACCACTCTACATCGAAAAGATGCGGCGGGACCTGGCATATCGCCGCTTGCGTCGCCGGATAGAACTTATCCTGGAGGGGACAAAGTCCGATGCAGATATCGAATCCCGCCTGGATCGCGAATTTGGACGCGAACAGGCGGAGGTGGAAAAGCTGGCCGGAGAGCAGGATAACCTGTTCGAGGAAAAGGCTATCGTCGAAGAGATGGCACAGATCGACCCCGACCTCAAGCGCACGCTGCGGCAGCTCTACCTGGATATGGCCAGAAAGTTCCACCCGGATCGCTTCACCGATCCCGAAGCGCGCGCCCAGGCGGAAGAGGTTATGAAGGCGGTCAACGAATACTACGAGAGCCACGATCTACAGGGCATGCTCGAGCTGCAGCAGCAGGTGGGACTCGAGCTGTTCCACGACCCATCGGAAGAGATAGAGGCACGCATCCACCGGGCAAAGCTCATGCGCGCCAAGCTGCGCCAGACCGCAGCGCAGTTGGAGAATGATATCGAGCAGCTCAAACAGGGACAGCTGTATCAGATCAAGCTACAGATGGAGGCAGCCGAAGCAGAGGGACGGGATGCCATCGCCGCCCTGACGACTCAGCTCCGCCGGGAGATACAGGATATCAAGGTCAAAGACGCAGTCCTGCGCCGCAGACTGGCCAATCTGGCCGGTGGAAAAGGAGAGGTGGAATGAAAACAGAAGAGGCAAAGCGTCCCCAACCGAAAAAGACTAATGGAAGGGCTTCTGCCCTGAAGAGCGAGCGTCAACCCCTTAAGACGGCTTCAACCGCAGTGACGCGCCGATCCTCAGAAGACGCGCTCCTGGTGCAGCGACAAAACTCGGACCTGCTGGCGCGCGGTGTACACGACCTGGCGACGACCGATGTGCGCAAAAAGATCGACAGGCTGATCCGCAGAGGCACGCGATTTTACAAGACAGACGCCAGAAAGGCGTTCAAGGTATTCCGCGAGGCCCTGCGCCTGGACCAAACAGTTCAACCCGCCCTGGAGGGCACCGCCTGGTCCGCCTTTGTGCTGGGCAAACACCAGCTCGCTCAGACCCTGCTGCGCCGCATCCCCCGGACGCTTCCTTCGGAACCGTTCACCCCTCCCCTCGATCTGGAGATGGAGATGGTGCCCATCGAAGGAGGAAGTTTCACCATGGGCGCCGATCCAGAAGAGATGGAGCTGGCCCGGCAGGCCGAGTTGGAGACCATGCCGCGCCTGCCCGACACCATGGGCAAAACACCCGGCGATATCGACCGCATCCAGCGCATGCTTCAGCCCCACCAGGTCGGGCTCAGTTCGTTTGCCATGTCGCGCACCTGCGTCTGCAACGCCGACCTGGCACAGGCCCAGCCTATCGGCCTGTATGAAGACCGAATTCCCGACCTGGACTCCCCCCTGGATCCGGCCATCTGCTCATACGAGCTGGCCGAAGATTTCTGCCTGTGGCTCAGCTGGGACAAAGGAATCGGCCTCTTTCGCCTGCCCACCGAAGCGGAATGGGAGTACGTGGCACGCGGCTGGCCCTCGGTCAAAGAGCCGGCAGGACGCTTCTCCATCCCCGACGTCGACCCGGCCCGCCCAGCCTTCCCGGACATGCGCGGCATGGTCAACCAGTGGTGTCTCGACTACTACTCGGACGACTACTACGAACAATCGCCAAAGAGAGATCCGATGGGTCCGGAGACCGGTACCAAAAGAGCGGTGCGCGGCGGCACCTTCGCCTGCTGGGACGACAACACCTGCCTGCTCCCATGGAATCGCTCGGAATCGGATGCCTCGATCTTCGAATTGGAAGAGGACGACGGCGTGCTCTGCACGAACATCACCGGATTCAGGGTCGTCTGCGTCACCCTGGCCCCCCCTCAGTTCCTGGAGAGCATCGACGCATAGATGCACGCCTGTTAGCCCACAGATACAGGAGGATTCTCGTGATCGAACTCAAAGACGACCGGCTGCTGTTCTCCTGCAAGGAGGTACACCCCCGCGCCCGTCTTTCCATCGACTTCCAGCGCACGCTGAGAATTCCCGACGACGGGGAAAGCCATCCCCTGCCGCCGGGACTGAGCAATTTCCCTCTCTGGCCGATCGACGACTAGGCGCGCCGCTCTCCGCGCCGCCCGACGCGGCGGCAGAAAGTCAGGGAAGCATCCACCGAAGGGGGACGTATTTCATCCAACGCTGAAAATGTGATCGATTAAGGTGCCTTTTTGCCAAAGCTATCGGCAAACATAAAGAAGTCGTCGAAGTCCACACCGCCGCTGTTATCCATATCGTAGGCGGGATCGCTGCCTCCAAAAGCATCGGCGAACAGAAAGAAGTCGTCGAAGTCCACACCGCCATCGGCATTGAAGTCTCCGGGAATACCCGACGGTGGGGAAAACTCCACGCCGAAGGTGCCTTCTGCGAAGATGAGTTCGCTCCTGTCTTCGGCTGAAGCCGTCACCTGCACGGCGGTAATCGAGATAAAGATACCCTCTTCCGGAATTTCTCCCGTCACCTCAAAACTCATGGTACCCAGCGTTCCATCTCCCGATGCCGGAGTGCCCACAAGCTGAGTCCCTCCGCTCTGGATGGTATTCACTGACCCAATCGTGGGTGCTCCAGTAAGAGAGAGCAGCCCGGGGATCAAATCGCCTGGAGTGAATTCTTTAAAGGAGAAAACAGCAGGATCGTACCTGGCTGTGATCACAGTCCCTTTGGCCTGCACAGTATTGCCGGCAGAGATAACCACGCTGACGGTCTGGCCGATTCCGGCCTCTGTAGCAGAGCCAGCTTCTACAGAGACAGAAAATCCACACCCTCCAGGCCAACTTTGAGGATGCCGTCTCTCGTGTAGGACAGGGCCAGCTTGGAAGATGTATTTTCCCTTCAGTGAGAGTAGATCGGAAGATGTACTCCCTGAGCTATGGCTGGACACAACCTGCCGATACCAATTATAACCCATAGCAAAATAGGCCAGCACGCGTGTCGAGCTATCACACCGTCCCCTAGATTTATCCTAGCGTCATCATATGGTAAGTCAGTTGGTCCAATATACAAACGTGAACCAGTCGTTCAAAATAGCAATCGGGCTGTTTTTCCAATTGACTTACTAATTACTGATCGATAGTATATAGGTAAGATCAACAAGGAGAAAAAATGGTTACTGTAACCGTTTCCTCAAAATACCAGGTCGTCATTCCCGTAGCTATTCGGGAAGAGCTAAACCTACATGTTGGCCAGAAAATCCAGCTTATTCCCTATCAGGACCGCATCGAATTTGTTCCGCTCCAGGACATTCGTGAAATGCGCGGATTTTTAAAGGGGATCGATACCGATGTGCCCAGAGACGGGGATCGGGTATGAATGTAGTCGACTCTTCGGGATGGCTCGAATATTTCGCCAATGGGAAAAACGCCGACTATTTTGCTTCGGCGATTCAGGATACGGAAGCATTAATCGTATCGACGATCAATCTCTATGAAGTCTTTAAAAGGATCCTCCAGCAGCGCGACGAAAATGCCGCCTTTCAGGCGATCGCCCTTATGCAACAAGGTCAAATTGCCGATGTGACACCGACGATTTCACTAAACGCCGCAAAGAATAGTATTGATCTGAAACTGCCCATGGCAGACAGTATTATTTACACCACTGCTCAAATCTACAATGCGACACTGTGGACCCAGGATAGCGACTTCGAAAATATGGACGGCGTAAATTTCATCGAGAAGAAGAAATAGCATCTCAAAACGATTTTCTTCTCTCTCGTGACCGTAAACTACAATGCGCGGACCCGGATTTCCCCAGGTCCGCGCATCTGCATTACTCCTGCAAGCCGACGGTGCCGCTGATTGCGAACAAGAGATACTGTCCGTGCGGTGGATCGACGCAGGTATGTCCGAATTCAATGATAGTCGTGGGTTTTTTGCTCCACGCTGAAGCCGGTTTTTTCCTGTATAAACTGGGCCAGCTCATCTGCAGTCATGTACGGACATGCGGGCTTGGCACCCGCCAGGCAAGAGCTGAGATAGACCTTGTCCGGCTGAATTTCGGACATCTTCGCGGTCATGCCTACGGTAGTGGCAGTGGCCCGTCCTGGACACTCGCATTTGACGAAGCCGATGACCCGGGACTCCTCGTCGAAGTTTCCTTCCCCCAGAGCTGCGGCCTTGTTACAGCGCCACTCTCCCGGACACCCATAGCCACTGTCCATATACGCTCCGCATCCAACGATTATTACGTTTTTCATATCCTCTCTCCTCACGGATTACAAACCTTCCACTGCACCCGAAAAAGCCCCTACCTCCCCTCCTTCCCCCGCGACAGACGCTCCAGTACCTGCATCTGGCCGATGATGTACGCCGTGCCGGCCCGGCTGTCTTCGACCAAACTGGGAATGTGGTCTGGAATCGCCACCCCCTTGAAGCCGACCTCCTGCAGCGCCTTCATTACCTGATACATATCCATGTACCCGTCTTCCAGGAACGTCTCCACAAAGTGCGGCAGAGGCTTGTCCACATTGCGGAAATGGACCTTGAATATCTTCTGCCGCTCGCCGAAATAGCGGATCGTCTCGATCACGTCCTTGCCCATCAGCTCCCCCCCCTCCAGCCAGCAGCCGACGCACAGGCAGAGGCCGACGTTCGGGCTATCGGCCATCTCCATCGCCTGCCGATACCCCTCAAAGTTGCCAAAGATGCAGCGCGGCACTCCGGCCAGTTCCGGGACGGGCGGATCGTCCGGGTGGATGCCGATCATCACCCCGGCCTCTTCCGCCACCGGGACCACTTGTTTGATAAAGTGGGCGAAGTTCTCCCAGATCTCCTCCTCGGAGAAGACCCGGTCGTGGGAGAGTGGCATGCGGAACTCCCGGCCGTGCCAGTGCCCCACCTCCGCCTTGCTCAAATCGAACGCCCGGCCCATCGCCCCGCGCGGCGTCTTTTCGCGCCCGGTGCTCCAGATGCCGTTGCCCATGTGGGCATACGTGGTATAGGGAATGCCCGCCTTGCCCAGATTGCGAATATGCTCCTTGTACTCCTCGACCTTGGCATCGCGCTCGGGCAAATTGAGAGTGATGGCATCGACATTGTGCACACTCGAATTGCCAAAACCGTAAACGGAAATGCCGGCCTTTTCGAACAGCTCGCGCCGGCTGGCATAGTACTCGTAGCTGGATTTTGTAGCGTCGGTCCACAACACCGCGTGCGTCACACCCAGGGCGCGGACGAATTCCAGGTCCTGCTCACTCGGCTCGGGCGACATCTGCGCCGTCACTTTGATACCGGGTTCAATCTTGTCTAGAGGATGGGACATTTCTATCTCCTCGCAAATTTGAGTTTCCTATTCGGCCAGTTCTCCAAACCTGGCCATGATTGCTAGCGCCGGATCGACCGGCACTTCCGCCCGCTTTACATTTGCGGGAATACTGATCGTCGGCGTCGGTCGCAGACTCTTCCCCTCGAACTGGGGCAACCACTGCCGCTGCGCCTCCAGCATCTCCGACACCATCTCCCGAGTCTCCCTCAGCGTCAGCACCGCCGAGGTGAGCGGATCCAGCGCGCAGGCGTGGACCAGATGCTCGGGATCGCCGCTGACCGAAGCCTCGACCGCCAGCCGCTGCACATTGATATTCGTCATGTTCAAAGCGGCGCACTGCGGCGGCAGATCCCCCACCAGCGTCTTGTGCAAGCCAGTTCGATCGACGTAAATCGGCCCCTCGGCACAGCAGTCCATCGGCAGGTTGGAAATCATCCCATCGTTGGTCACGTTGCCGTTGAGCTTGAAGGTCCGTCCAGTCTCCAGCGCCTCGATCACGTAGGAGCCGTACTCGATGCTGCGGGATGGAAGCTCGACCGACTCACCGGCCAGGATATCCTGCTCGTTGTATTTCTGGGCCACCCCCTCGCTGAAGAAATAATACGCCCCACTCTCGCCGCCGAACCCCGGCTCGTCGCAGTACCGCTCCAGCGCCTCCTTGCTCTTCCTGAAATAGGGAAGGTATTCGGCCAGATGCCCGGTCGACTCGGTCATGAAGTAGCCGAACTGCCGGAACGCCTCCCCGCGCACCTTCTCGTTGACGTAGTACTCCGGCTGCTCGAATCGCTCCCGCAGAATCGGATAGAGATCCGTCTCCCCGTGCAGCAGTTCCAAAAACCAGCCCATGTGATTGATGCCGGCGCACAGAAAATCGATCTCATCCTTGGGCACCTCCGTATACCCGGAGATCAGATCCAGCGTCGTCTGCACCCCGTGACACAGTCCCACGAACGGCACATCGGTCAAACCCAGGGCCCAGCAAATCATGGCCATCGGATTGACGTAGTTGAGCAAAAACGCGTCCGGACACAGCTCCTCCATATCATCCGCCAGATCGAGCGCCACCGGAATACTCCGCTGGGCGCGGAAGATCCCGCCCGGTCCCAGCGTATCGCCGATGCACTGATCGACGCCGTGCTTGAGCGGAATCTTGTAATCCGACTCAAACCCCTCCATACCGCCCACCTGAAAAGTGGTGATTACATAGTCCGCATTCGCCACCGCCTCGCGCCGATTGGTGGTGATCGAAACGCGGGCCGGCAGTCCATTCGCCTCGATCACCCGATTGATAAACCGCTCCACCTGCGGCGTCCGCCGAGTGCTGGGAGCCATGAGCACAAACTCGGTATCCTCCAGCCCCGGGGTCGCCAGGATGTCCAGCATCAGGGTCTTGCAGAAGACGATACTCCCCGCCCCCACGATCGTCACCTGTGCCATATTGTTCCTCCTTTTTTTAAGCGCCGCACGCCGAAATCCTGAATCTCGTATCTTCGGATTCCCCGATAAATGACGCGTCGATCTTCAGCTCTCCACATGCGACGCCGCAGCGTTCAGTCCGTACCCATATTCTCGAACAGATGCAGTCCGTCCTTGCCCGGCGCCACAATATCGAGCCGTCCGTTGCCGTTGAGATCGGCGATGGCAAACAAGATCCCGCAGCCCGAGGCGATGCCGGGCGTGCCGTAGTCGATCACCTGCTTGCTGAACGACTCGCCGTTCCACTTGAAGTAATACAGCCCCAGGTCGTCCCAGGCACCGGGGTCATTGCCGTTGTGGGCGCGATACCGCTTGCCGGTCACCAACTCGCACTCCCCGTCCCCGTCGATGTCCACCCACTGCAGATCGTGATACTGCGAGTGGAACGGATCGATAGGATGCTTGATCCAGTTCCGCTCCCCTCCCTCGATCCGCTGCTCCCACCAGTCGAGTCCGTACGCGTGGCTCTGACCGACGATCAAATCGTTGAGCCTATTCCCATTGACATCCACAACCAGGACCGGAATACTGGCGCTGCCCAGATCGAAGTCCGCATGAAACACCCACTCTCCGCCATACGTATCCTCGGGCGCCTCCAGCCATCCCTTGGCCAGAATGAAATCCCCCCGCCCATTGCCGGTGACATCCCCGAATCCCAACCCGTGCCCCTGGCTCTGGTCGTAGATCGTATGCGCTGCAAACTCACCGGTCCCCTTCCCCTGCGCATCCGTGATCAGCTTGTACACCACCAGCGGCGTCGGTGGCGTATTCGGCACGATCTCCAGCTGGCCGTCCCCATCCACATCCCAGGCCCGCGTCGTCTCGACGTTGCCGCACTCGGCGATCACGTGCTCCGGCCACTCCGCATCCGGATCGCCCGGATTCTCGCGCCAGCGGACCGTGTTGCCCCACCAGCCGCCGGTGACAAAGTCCAATAGACCGTTGCCGGTGATGTCCATCGGCAGGGTGGAAAAATCGTCGAAGTACTCCCCCTCGGCCATGATCGTCCCGACCGGATGCCGCTTCCTGAAATCCGGCCCCTCGTACCAATACGCCCCGGAGACGATATCCAGCACGCCGTTTCCATTGACGTCGAAAATGCCGGCCGATTCGTACCGTTCACCGGAAATGATGCTCTTCTTGAATTTTACGGGCATGACAATCTCCTGAAAATGAAAGCGTCTGCGTCGAAATCGCCGGTGTCGAAAATCACACCGTCAAAGACCGTTCGGCACTACTATAAATATCCCCGCAGAGACACAGCGTCACTCAGACACCGGTCCGTAAGCGAATATATTGCCGCGCCACCTGGAGATCCTGCAGCGCCTCTTCCGCAACGGTCATCGGCTCCATCTCTCCCTTGATCGCGGCGATGAAGTTCATCGCCTGCTGGCGCATGGCGTGGACCCAGGGCAGCTGCGGCACCACCGTCTCCGGCTCCCCTTCCCCCGAATCGCGCAAAATCTCCACCTTGCCCGGCCGGTTGCTGGCCAGCGGCGCCGGCAGCTCTATCCTCACATATCCCCGCTCGAAGCAGACCAGAGCCGACTCCTGCCAGTCGATGCTGGTCTGATACGGCGACATCTCGATAGTGCAGGCCACCCCCCCCTCGCTCTGCCCGGCCAGCAGTACACCCGAGGGATCCGCATACGTCACCTGATACGGCTCCCCGAGCAGGTGGCGCATCAGATTGACCTGGTGGATGTAGTAATTTACAAAACCAGTATACTGCCCATAAATCTCCGCAGACATATCCTCAGCAGGCGGGTCGAAATCCATCTCCGGTCTGGGTCCGTCCACCCGAATCAGATCGTTGAACCCGCTGGCCACCCAGTCGCCGGCCGGCATCAGGATGCGCACATAGGTCATCTTCCCCAGCTCCCCCGTCTCCACGAGACGATCGATCTCCACCCGCGCTCGCATGGTCGCTGGATCGCTCCGCTTGTGGTAGCCGACCATGTGCCAGGTGCCGCTCTGCTCGACCGACTCCACGATCTTCTCCCCCACCGCAACCGAAGCCGCCAGCGGCTTCTCCGTAAAAACCGGCACCCCCGCCCGGAGGATCTCCGGCAGCAGCACCCCGTGCCGATTGAACGGCTGCGAAGCCACGATGCCATCCAGCTCCTCCTTCTCGAGCATCTCCGCATGGCTGGGATAGACCCCGGGAATCCCATAGCGACTGGCCACCGCCTTTCCCTGCTCCTCGACCAACTCGGCGATCGCCACCACCTCGCACCGATCGCCCAAAGTCATGTAGTTCTTCAGGTGGGCGCACTGGCCCATGCCGCCCACGCCGACAAAGCCGATTTTGACCTTTTCTTTTGACATATTAATATTCCTTTCGCAGCAGATTGTATACGAGATTTGGAACCGCCAGATCCTTCCCGGCAGTAATGATGTGAAAAAAGGGACCGGGGGGAAATAGCAATTCCCATAATTTCCAGAATTTTTATTAAAAAAACGGCAGAGGTGACACAGATGAGCCAGAGCGAGCAGACTTCCCGCCACAACCGCATGCAGGGGAAACGAGTCCTGGTCACCGGCTCCGGCACCGGGATCGGCCGGGAGGTGGCGCTCGAATTCGGCCGCCAAGGAGCCGACGTAGTCCTGCACTACGCCCACAGCGGCGAGGGCGCGACAACCGCCGTCGAGGAACTCCGTCAAATCGGCGTCCGGGCCACCGCCTTCCAGGCCGACTTCGCCCATCTTGAAGAAGTCCAGCAACTCGCCCACCAGGCCGTAGAATTCCTCGGCGGCCTGGACATCCTGATCAACAACGCCGGCATCACCATGAATCGACCGTTCGCCAAAGTGACCGCCGCGCAGTTCGACCTCCTCTACCAGGTCAATGTCCGCGCCCCCTTCTTCCTCACCCAGGCACTGCTGCCGGAGCTGATCGACAGCGGCGGCGCAGTCGTCAACCTGACCTCGATCCACGCCTTCGAAGGCTGTCCCGAACACTCCGTTTACGCCGGAACCAAAGGCGCTATCGTCGCCCAAACCCGCGAACTGGCCATCGAACTCGCTCCCCGGGGAGTCCGCGTCAACGCCATCGCCCCGGGCAGCACGGCCGTGGAGAACCACTTCAAGGCGATGCCGGACTACGACCTGGAAGAGAGCGGCCGCCTGATCCCCTGCGGCTTCGTCGGCCAACCGCTCGACATCGCCCGGGTCGCCCTCTTCCTGGCCTCCGAGGACGCCCGCTACATCGTCGGCCAGACCCTGGTAGTGGACGGCGGCACTACCTCGTGGATGCCCTTCAGCGACGCCTTCCGCCAGCCCATGGGAGCCCAGTTCGGCAAGGGATACGTCCCCGACTTGTAGAGAACCAATCAGTCCCCCGTTCGGCAAGCAAAAACTGGCCGGACAGGGAGTCTCCAGGACAAACGATACGCCGTGATTATTCTCCGCCAGCAGACACCGAATTCGACTGAATAAAGGAGACCGACATGGACACCGACTCGTCGATGTCAACCAGATGGGCACAGGCGCACTGCGCCACCGAGCCCGAACCGATCGTCACCTACCGCACCGGCCTGGTCGCATACGAGGAATCCCTGAGCAAAGGGCGCTTCGTCGGCCGCGGCTGGAACGGCGCCGGCTTCGTCAACTTCTACGCCGGCCGCCTCGACCCCGACCAGCATTCCACCCCGCAGGCGTTCTGGCTGGAAATCGACGGCCAGCTCCTCATCTCCGACTGGGAGTGGGTCAACTTCGAGCAGATCGAGGAGGAGCGCCCCCATTCAGCCTCTCCCCAGCCCTATCAGATACACACCGTCGTCACCCTGAAACACGCGCTCCGCCCCGTCGAAATCCGCATCCACACCGGCCTCGACGGCACCCCCGTCATCGCCCGCTGGCTGGAGATCACCAACACCGGCGAACATCCCGCCGCCCTCGCCGCCGCCTGTCCCTGGAGCGGCGTGCTGCAGCAGGTCGATCGCTGGCGGATGCACCTGCCCGACCGCGAATCCCCCCTCTACTCCATCGGCTACATGGACAACAGCCACTGGGGCAACGAAGGGGACTTCCAGTGGCACGACCTCCCCCAGGCCGGCTACCGGATCGACGGCCGCTACCGCCGGGACCGCCACCGCCACCCGCTTTTCGTCCTGCGTAACAACGCCACCGGCGCAATCTTCTTCGGCCAGCTCGCCTGGTCCGGCGGCTACTCCTTCGACTTTGATCTGGACGCCGACCAGGGCACCACCGACCAGGCCGCCCGCCTCTTCTTCCGCGCCGGCCCCGACGCCCCCGCCCCGCAGCGAATCATCGCCCCGGGCGAAACCGTGCGCACTCCGGAAATGCACCTGGGCCTGACCTTCGGCGACCTGGACGACGCCGTCCAGGCGATGCACGACCATCTGCGCAGCAGCCTCTTCCTGACCCAGCCGCGCGGTCGCGGCAACTGGATCGAATCCGGCATTGGCCCGGAAGTCGAAATAACCGTCGACTGGGTGCACAGCGCCATCGACGCAGCCGCCGACATCGGCGCCGAAGTCTTCTTCATCGACGCCAGCTGGTACGCCCCGCCCCACGGCCACTGGTGGTCCACAGTCGGCGACTGGGAAGTCGACCGCCAGCGCTTCCCCGATGGCCTGGAACCGTTCCGCCGGCGCGTCCACGAAAAAGGCATGCTCTGGGGTCTGTGGCTCGACGCCGAGCGCATCGGCGCCGAAAGCCACATCGCCCAGCAGCATCCCGACTGGATCTCCGTCGCCTACGACGGCGAAAAGCGGCTGGGCGACCTCCTCGATCTGACCAACTCCGAAGCGGCACAGTGGCTCGAGGAAACCCTCGCCCGGGTATTCGCGCAGAACCAGCTCGAATTCTTCCGCCTCGACTACAACACCAGCATCGGCCCGGGCGCCAGAGTCATCCGCGACGGATACGCCGAAAACAGCTACTGGCGCTACTACGAAGCCCAGTACGCTCTATACGAACGGCTCCGCCAGCGCTTCCCGGACATCATCTTCGAAAGCTGCGCCGGCGGCGGCGGCCGCACCGATATCGGCCAGGTCCGTCGCTTCAGCCACACCTGGGTCACCGACTGGCAGATCGCCCCCCGCGCCTTCACCATCACCAACGGCATGACCATGGCCCTGCCGCCCGAATCCGTCGATCGCCTGGTCGGCGGCCAGGCCGGCCACACCACCGCCGAGCTCGACTTCCAGCTCCGTCTGCTCCTGTTCGTGCGCCCGACCTTCGGCTTTCTGCGCCCCCTCGATATGGACTGGAACCCGCACCTCCTCGATCGCATCAGACACATCATCCGGCTCTACAAGGAGTTCGTCCGCCCCTTCATGCCCACCGGGCTCATCTACCACCATACTCCCACTCTCCCCGGCCCGGAGCCGCAGGGCTGGGGCGTCCTCGAGCTATCTTCCCGCGACCGGGAGCGCGGCATCTGCGGCCTGTTCCAACTCGCCGCCCCTCGCGAGCCGGAATACCTGCTCCGCCTGCGCGGTCTGGACGCCTCAAAACGCTACCGCATCACCTTCGACAGCACCGCCCAAACCTGCGAAGTCGATGGCTTCACCCTCATGAAACAGGGTCTCACCGTGCGCCTCGAAGGCGCCCTCACCTCGGAACTGTTGCTGTTCGAAGCGATTTAGCCGGAGAAAACCATGTCCAGCCTGAAATCCCTCACCACCGACGCCGGCCCCCTCTCCCCCGGCTTCAGCCCGGGCCGCAAGCAGTACAGTCTGCACGTGCCGCACCGAATCGACACCCTGCGGTTGTCGGCCGAGCCGGAGAATCCGGATGCCTGTATAACCGTCGCCGGCAGCCCCCTCTCCGCTCCGGTGCCCCTGGACGTCGGCCGCAACCTGATCGCCGTCGAAGTCGCAGCTCCGGGCGTTCAGGCCGGAGAGCGCTACGAAGTCAAAATCATCCGCAGCCACCCCACACCCGACTGGGTGCAGGTTTTGGAGAGCGCCCTCTGGCAACCCCGCGACTCGGCCGGCGAGTTGGTCTTCGCCGACCGCATGTGGCTATTCGGCGGCTACCTCCCCGAGTTGGTCGCCGACGTCTGGTCCTCCACCGACGGCATCGACTGGACCCAGGCCGGGACCATCCCCACCACTGCCGGCATCAACATCCCGGTCAACTGGGTCCACGACGGCAGGATGTGGATCGCCAGCAACGACGGCCAGCTGTTCGCTTCGACGGATGGATCGAGCTGGACCCTGGTCAACGAAAACCCTCCCTGGAAGGGGCGCTATGCCACCGGCGGCGCCGTCTTCGCCGGCCGCATGTGGGCGATGGGCGGCATGGGCGGAGGCATCCACAGCGACATCTGGTCCTCAATCGACGGCAAAGACTGGCAACTGGAGAGCGCAGAAGCACCCTGGTCCCGACGCCAGCTGTTCTCCATGCTGGTGCCCCACGCCGACCGTCTGTGGCTCCTGGGCGGAGGTATAACCACCTACCATCCCTTCCGGGCGTACACCGACGTCTGGTCCTCCCCGGACGGCCGGAACTGGACCCGGGTAGTCGAGCAGGCGCCCTGGCCCGCCCGCATCTGGAGCTCGGCCGTCTCGTACCAGAATCGCCTGTGGGTCCTGGGCGGATTCCGCTCCGAACCGACCTGGAACAACTTCGACGACGTCTGGTATTCCGCCGACGGCGAAAACTGGCACCAGTTGCTCACCGAGCACATCTGGTCTCCGCGCCACGAGCTGTCCGCGTACGTGCATGACGGCAGGCTGTGGGTCGCCGCTGGCAACGCCTGGCCGCTGCAGAACGACGTCTGGAGCCTGGACATCCGAGGACTCACCTTCGTAACTCAACCCGTCGTCGAGGAGTTCGCCACCGCCCGCTACACCTACCGGGCGCGCGCCGACTTCAACCGGAGTTGCGGCCCGATCCGCTATCGGCTGATCGAAGGACCGGACTGGCTCTCCGTGAATGCCGAAACCGGCACCGCGACCGGCACGCCTCCGGTTCCGGGCGAAGCGCGCGTGATCCTGGAGGCGCGCGATGATGCCGGGGAAACAGCACTCCAGACCTACGCACTGCATCTGATTCCGGTATCCTGAAGAGAATGGTTTCCAGCGGCAAAACCGACGTTCTCCTTCCGGCTCAATCCGCTCCTGGGAGCTGGGCACCGTCTCATCGGGAACGACGTGGCCTTGCTCGAAGAGCTGTCTCGAAGCGACTGTGGCAACCCCAACGGGGCGACAACTGGAGAGAGTGAGGAGGCAGGACTGATTTTTCCTTATTTTCCCAGAGAAGAATAAGACGAGCTTTGATTTTTCAGAGATAAAAACGCACCTGATCCTTTCACGGAGAGTCGATCATGCCAGTAAAGAAGAATGTGAGCGAAGGGAAACTGGACTGGGAGAAAATGGATGGTTGGGAGATCGCGGTGACATCCAACCCCACTCCTGCGGAAAGCTACGCGGCCGAGGAGTTCCAGCGCTGGCTCGGCCGCAGAACCGGACGAGAACTGCCAATTCGCCCGGGTGGCGAATGTCGAGCACAACAGATTCGCATCGACTTCGACTCCGAGCTGGAAGAAGAGGAGTTCCGCATCGAAGTCGAGGAAGATCGTTTGACCATTGCCGGCGGTCGCCCACGAGGGGCGCTCTACGGAGTATACCAGGCCCTGGAAGACTTTCTCGGAATCCGCTTTCTCACCGGCGACCATACCCATGTGCCGGAAGGCTCCATCGATCCCACTCCCTGCGGCACGTACAGCTACGCTCCGCCATTTTCATTCCGCTGGAGCTTCTACCGGGAAAACGCCGACCAGCCCGAATTCGCGGCGCGCCTCCGGGTCAACACAATCACCGACGAGGAGCGCCTGGGTGGCAAGACCCCACAGAACCTGATCAACCACTCGGTGCACGCGCTGGTCCCCTTCGAAAAGTACGGAGCAGAACATCCGGAGTACTTTGCCATGGTGGACGGAGAGCGGGACACCAATACCCACGGCGGCGGGCCCCAGCTGTGCGTCACCAACCCCGAAGTGATCGAGATCGCCACCCGGTCGACCATCGCGCACCTGGACGCGCATCCGCAGCTGCGCAACTTCAGCGTCAGCCAGGCGGACACCGACCGCTACTGCCGTTGCCCCGAGTGCGAGGCGATCAACCAGCCCGAAGGAACGCCGATGGGATCGCAGCTGGCGTTCGTCAACGCCGTGGCCGAGGCGGTCGAGAAGAAATACCCCCAGGTCAAAATCGGCACCCTGGCCTACTGGTACACCCGCCAGCGACCCAAAACGATCCGCCCCAGAGCCAACGTGCAGATCCAGCTCTGCTCTATCGAGTGCTGCACGGTGCATGCTCTAGACGATCCAAACTGCCCTCGCAATCAGCCGTTCTGCCGGGACATGGATGAGTGGGGAGAGGCCTGCAATGATATCTGGATCTGGAACTACAACACCAATTTCAGGATGTACGACCTCCCCTTCCCCAACCTGCGCAGTATCGGACCAAACGTGCGCTACTTCCTGAAAAACCAGGCGAAAGGGATATTCATGCAGGCCAACGGCAACGGCCGCACCGGAGAACTGTCCGATCTGCGCAACTACGTAATCGGCCGGCTGCTGTGGGATCCGAAAGCGGATGAAAAGGAGCTACAGCGGGAGTTCATCGAACTGCACTACGGAAAGGCCGGCGGTCCCATCGAAGAATACCTGGAGATGCTCCACGACAACGCCGAAGCGAGAGGAGTGCACCCGAACTGCTTCCCGTCCGCTGAAGAGGCGGGGCTGGACGCTGCTGTGGCGAAGCGGAGCGCGGATTACTTCGCACAGGCGCTCGAATTGGCAACCGACGATGCGATACGCAGCCGGGTGGAAAAGGCATCGATCTGCGCATACCGTGCGCTGATCGTCACGGAGGCGTGGGAGAGCGAAGAGGAGAAAGAACGCTCGCTCGACCGGTACATCGCCCTGTGCAAAAATCACGGCATGTCCCATTCGGCCGAACGCCAGTTGGCAGATGAATATTTTGCGGAATTGAAATCGGCGTGATCCAGGTGTCGGGCTGCATGGATCGGAGCAAATCCATTGGCTCCAAGGGAGAGAGTAGACCGAAGACCAGGACATTAGTGTCCAGGACAACTCTCACCGAGTGCGCTCCTGGCGCGTGTCCCTGATCTCCGCGTCGATATCTTTGGCCGTAAGACGAATTCAATAGAGCGATTTTTCCGCCGGCGAAGGCGACGCTGGCGAGACACCACACACCGGGAGGCTTGCGTGGCCCACAACGACATAGACCATTCCACACAACCATCGCTGACGCGCGTCCCCTGCGTCATCCACGACGACTTCGAGACCGGAGAGATGTGCGGCTGGGAGTCGTACCCCTACGCCCAGGACATCGGCTACGAACCGTTCACCGTTACTCGCAGGGAGCCCGCCCACAACGACAGCCAGTACTCGCTGGCCAAGACCCACCGGGCCCACGACATCGTCGAACTGCGCGAGGGATTCACCAAGGAGATCGACCTGTGGACCGCGGCCGACACCCGCATGCAGCTGGCGCTGTTCCTCATCGCCGACCGCAAACCGGCGATGATCGAGCTCTCGCTCTGTCTCTTCGACGGCCGACGATTCTTCCACACAATCGAGTCGCCCGATGTAAACCGGTGGCTCGAACTCGACGTGCCATTGGACCAGTTCGCGCTGGATGGAGAACCGCTGGGTAGCGGCGAACGCGTCCAGGCCGTCACCATAGAGGCGGAGTACGCGGTGACATCGCACATCCTCAGCTACACGATCTGCCTCGACGACTTCATCCTCAACGGCGAGCGACCCCGCCGGTTCATCGCCCGGGATCCCGCCTCCATCACCTACGAGATGTTCGGCTTTTCGGTGCTCGACCGCCACTTCTACTACGGCGACCCGCTCCGCATCGCCGTCGCACCCGAGAATACTCCAAACACCGCCCCCCTGACGACAGTCACCTGCGACCTCATCGACCCCACCGGCGTAACCGTGGCCTCCGCTGTCGAACTGAGCGCACGGGACGGAGAGTGGATGGTGGAGGGGGTGTACACCTTCGAGGAGGGAGATCCTCGCGGCCAGTGGACCCTCTCCCTCTCCGGACAGGCCGCCGACGGCCGCGAAACAGCCTGGGAATTCCGCTTCCTGATGCCCGGCGAGCGGCTGACCCCGGCGCACCACCCCCGGCTCTTCTTCACCCGCGAGGAACTCGACCGGCGGTTGGAGACGCAGTCGCCCCGCGAACGGGAGATGGTCGACGACTTCACCCCCCAACCCGAAAACTTCGAAAACGTCGACCTCGACGCGATACAGGAGTACGAAAACCTCTCTCCCGAAGCCCTGACCGGACACCAGTTCTCCAAGGTCAACGCCAGCTCGCGCTGGAGCGGACCGATCAGCAGCCTGGCACGGCTCATCGAGAGCGGAGCCCTGCGCTATGCCTTCACCGGCGACGAACGAGCCGGCAGCGTGGCCCGGGAAGCCCTGCTCAAGCTCTGCGCCTTCAAACGCTGGAACCACCCCTGGCAGCTGGCTCGCGGCAACCACACCTACTATCCGGTCGGCTACATCATCGGCCCGGTCGGCATCGGCTACGACCTGCTCTATCCGCTGCTCTCGGATGCGGACAAGAAGGCCGTCCGCGACGGACTCATGGAAAAGGGCATCGGTGCGTTCTACCGCGACATGGTCGAGATGAACCGCATGCCGTCGAGCGTCACCAACCACATCGCGGTCATCGTCTCCAACCTGGCGGTCGCCGCCACCGCCGTGTACGGCGAAGATCCCGACAACCCCTGCCTCGAACCGTACCTGTCCGGCATCCTGGCCAAGATGAAGCGGTTTATCGACCGCACCTACTATGCCGACGGCAGTTACGGCGAACCGATCGGCTATGAGAATATGGCCACCCGCGATCTGGTCGAGGCCCTGTACGTGCTGGAGCGGAACTTCGGCATCGATTACACCACCACGACCCATATCGAGGATATGTACCAGTACCCGCTCCAAGGCGCGTACAGCGACGGCCGCATCGCCGATTTCGGCGACGCCGGCCTCCGCGGCAACTGGGGCTGGGGTGGCAACCCCTTTCTCTGGCTCACCTACCGCACGCAGAATCCCTGGACCGCCCATTACTCGCAGCCGGCTCTCGAAGAAGGGCGCGGCGATTTGTACCGGTGGCTCTGGTACACCACGGGATTGGAGACGAAGCAGCGCGAAGAACTCGTGCCGTCGCGCCACTTCCCGGTGCGAGGAGCCATGTTCATGCGCTCGGACTGGTCGGACGAGAGCAATATCCTCACCTTCAAGAGCGGCCCCAACTCCAATCACTACCACGTGGATCAGGGGACATTCCTGCTGCACGCCGGCGGCGAGCTTCTGGTCAGCGAAGTGGGGCTCGAGCACAGCAGGGGATTCCACTCCTACTACGCCAACCTCTATTTCCCGGCGTACGACACCCAGGCCGCCGGCCACAATGTCCTGCTGGTGGACGGCGACCCGGAGAGTCAGTTTCCGGCCGACTACAGAAACGGCATCGCAGCGCTGAACAGCTGGCCGCGCGTTCGCCACAGTTTCGCCGGCTGGCGGTTCGACGAGGTAGAGGCAGATCTGGCCTGCGTGTACAAGGACAAGCTGGCATCCTATACTCGGTCGTTCCTGTTCGTGAAGCCGGATATCATCGTCATGTACGACCAGGTGCGCAGTACAGACGGCCATTTCTACAGCTGGCTGTTCCACGCGGAGGACAACGACGGCGAATCCTCCATCACGCAGGATGGCAACCGATTCCGCATCGAGCGGCCGCAAGCCTACCTGGATATGGATGTGCTCTCGCCATCGATGGAATCGGTCAGTGTCCGCGCCGGCGTTCGCAACGAGAGTTTCCTGCAGCTGACCAGCGCCGCCGACCTCCGCGCCGTCGATTTCCTCGCGGTCATGGTTCCATCCCTCGGCGCGGCGCCCGAAGAGCGCAATATGACGTCGGAACAGGTGATCTTTGACGGCTGGATCGGCACCAAGGTCGAGCGGGGCGATGCGGTGATCCGGGCATTCTTCCGCACGGGGGAGAACATCGGCGCACCTATCGGGGACTGCTCGACCGACGCCGAACGGTTCGCGGTGGTGACCGATCGCGCGGGCGCGATCACCGGATTCTTCCTGAGGGGGAGTGAATTTGTATACGGTGAGGTGTCGTTTTCGAGCGGCACTGCGGTATCGGCGTCGGTCGCCTACACGACCGAAGGGATGGACGTGGAAGTGGATGCGCCGGAGGAGACCGACATAGCGGTCAGTGTGGCGAGCCGTCCTGCTTCGGTCTCCGTCAACGGTGGACCGGTAAAAGAATGGACGTTCGATGCGGCTTCCCGACAGGTGAAATTAGCACTTCCGCAGGGACACGCGGTCGTCGAGATCCGCTGACAGGTTTGAACTCCCAGTCCTCCGCGGACATTACTTTTCGAGATAGCCGAAGGCTGAAGAAAGTGTCGGGTGCGAGAAAGGAAGAATGACATGGAAAGCACTGCCGAGAGAGGAACTCTCAAAATCCTGAACATACCCTGTCGGTACTATCGGGTATACACCGACCCGGATGTATCCTGCGACGAGCAGAACTTCGGCTTCGTCGAACGCGATCTGTCCATTCCAATCGAACAGGCCGCCCTCGTCCTGGTCGACGTCTGGAGCACCCACTACATCGACAGCTGGCTACAGCGCGCCACCGAAGTCACCCGGGAGCGCATCGTCCCCCTGCTCCAGGCCGCCCGCCGGGCCGGCGTGACCGTAATCCACGCCCCATCCCCTTTCGTAGTCGAGCGCCATCATCCCGAATTCACACCCACATCCGGATCTTCGGCAGAACCATCCGCCTGGCCGCCCCCCGCCTTCCGCGGCATCTACCGCTCCGGAGAACACGCCGACTTCGGCCGCGACCGGGAACCGCGCCTGCAGGACGCCATATCCCGCTACGAAACCGAACTCAAGATTTCCGACCTGGTCGCCCCCCTGCCCGGCGAACCGATCATCGCCACCGGCGACCAGCTCCACGAACTCCTGACCGAGCGCCGTATCCTGCACCTGGTCTACGCCGGCTTCGCCACCAACTGGTGCGTGATCGGCCGCGACTACGGCATCATCGCCATGAACGAACGGGGGTACAATATTGTCCTCGTGCGCGACGCCACCACCGGCGTCGAGTTCCACGACAGCGTGAAAGATCTGACCGCCACGGAGATCGCCATACGCGAAGTCGAAACCAAATACGCCTGGTCCACCACCACCGACGCCTTCATCACCAGCGCAGTCTGATCCGGAGACATCGATAATCCAACAAACTCGTCGGAACAGTTAATGATGGAAAGGAACACAATGCGGGATGAGCTCTTTTCGGTAGAAGGTCAGATCGTCCTCCTCTCCGGCGCCAGCCGGGGCATCGGCCGCGCTCTGGCTCAAGGATTTGCCGAACGCCAGGCACAGGTAATAATCACCGGCCGCGAAGCCGACACCCTCGCCCAGACTGCTGAAGAAATATCCACCGGCGAGCATCCGGTCGCCTTCCGCGTCTGCGATGTATCCAAATCGGAACAGATCGACGCACTCTTCGACAGCGTGATAGGGGAATTCGACCACATCGACACCCTTCTCAACGTAGCCGGACTGAACACCAGAAAAAAAGTAGAAGATTACACCCTCGAAGAGTACGACTGGATCATGGACACCAACCTGCGCGGCGCCTTCGCTCTCGCACAGAAGTTCGGCAGACACATGATCGGCCGCCAAAGCGGCAACATCATCAACATCGACTCGTTCAACACCTATGCCCCACTCATGGGCGTCGGCCCTTACGCGATAAGCAAGGCCGGCATGCAGATGATGACCCGGGCGCTCGCCAGCGAATGGGGAAAGCACGGCGTCCGCGTCAACGGCATCGCCCCCGGCTTTTTTCCCACCGCACTGGCGGCCAAACTCTGGGCGCAGGAGAAAATGCTCAACTGGGTCAATGAGCAAACGCCCCTCGGCAGGCTGGGCAAGGTCGAAGAACTGGTTGGCGCCGCGATCTTCCTGGCTTCTCCGGCGGGTGGCTTCGTCACCGGCCACACGCTCCGAGTAGACGGCGGCATGAGTGCGGGCATCAACTGGCCGGTCGAACTCTAAAAGAGGATCGAAGCAGCCGATCCAATTCGAAATCCAGCCCCTGAAAAGCAGAGCGCGTCCATTCCAGAGCACAACCCGAAACGAGGTTTCATCCGATGCTCACCCGCTTTGAAATCACCACCCGCAGCCCCGTCCTCGATGGCAAGCCCTTCGGCTCTGTCGGCCCCTACGAACAGTTGGAGGGAAGCGCCCACTTCGCAGTCGACCCGGACCACCCACGCAATCAGCCCATCGCCGACCTGCAGTTGGCACCCCGCAATGCGGACGGCCACGTAGAATTCCGCGCCGACATCTGGATCCTCAAACCGGTCGACCCCTCCCGGGGCAACGGCAATCTGCTCTACAACGTGGTCAACCGGGGCCGCAAAGGCATTCTGACCACCTTCAATCTGGCCGCCGGCTCCAATCGCCCCGCCACGGAGTCGGAATTCGGCGACGGCCTGCTCATGAACGCCGGCTACACCGTCGCCGCCTGCGGCTGGCAGGCCGACGTCCCCCCCGAGACGCCGGATGATCAGCACCTCATGACCCTGGATGTACCCATCGCTCGCGCCGCCGACGGCCCCCTCATCGGCCCGGTCGGCTGCGAGATAATAGTCGACGCACCCGTCGATACCCACTCCCTCGGCAGCCGCTACCACCACCCATACGAAGTCGCCGAAGGGACGGAAGACCAGGCCGTCCTGACCGTCCGCGAAAAACCGTACGACGCACCACAGACTGTCGCCAGAGATAGCTGGTCGTTCACCCGCCTCGACGACGGCCGTCCCGGAATCCACTATCCCCCCGGATTCGATCTCGGTCTCATCTACAACCTGGTCTACATCGGCAAAGATCCCGTCGTCATGGGTCTGGGCTTCGCCGCCACGCGCGACTTTATCTCCTCTCTGAAATACGACGGAGACAATCCGACCGCCCAAGAAGATCGTCCACGTATCGACCGCGCCTACGGCTTCGGCTCCTCCCAGAGCGGCCGCTTTCTGCGCCACCTCCTCTACCTCGGATTCAACGAAGACGAAAACCAGCGCCAGGTTTTCGACGGCCTGATCGTCAACGTCGCCGGAGGGGCAATGGGCTCCTTCAATCACCGCTTCGCCCAGCCCTCCCGCCATTCCAGCGCCCACTTCGACGTCTTCTACCCCACGGAACAGTTTCCCTTCACCGACGACCCGCAGACCGATCCCGTAACCGGCGCGACAGACGGTCTCCTGAATCGCTGTCAGAACCGCAACACCACCCCGAAGATCTTCTACGTCAACTCCTCGACCGAATACTGGAACCGCAGCGCCTCCCTCATCCACACCGACATCGACAGCACCGCCGATATCCAACCTCCGGACTGCGTCCGAGTCTACCACTTCGCCGGCACCCAGCACGGAGCGGCGGACCTGCCCACCGGCCCCAATCCGCTGCCCGGCAACCCGACCGACTTCCGCCTGGGCCACCGCGCCCTGCTGATCGCTCTCGACAACTGGGTGTGCGGCGAGTGCGACCCTCCTCCGAGTCACCACGGAAAAATCGCCGACAACACTCTGGTCACCCCCACTGGCTCGACGTTCAACTTTCCCAACCCGCCCGGACTCCCTCGCCCGACTATCCCCCGCATCCCCCGCCGGCTCGACTTCGGCTCGGAATGGGATTCCGGCATCATCTCCACGGAGCCTCCACAACTGGGCCCCATCTTCAAGACCCTGGTTGCAGCCGTAGACGAAGACGGCAACGAAGTAGCTGGCATCCGCCTGCCCGAAGTCGCCGTACCCCTCGGCACCTTCACCGGCTGGCGTCTCCGCTCCTCCGCCATGGGAGCATCCTGGGCCCTGATCGGACTTTCCGGAAGCTGGCTGCCGTTCGCACCCACATCCGCCCAGGTCGCCGAAGGAGATTCGAGAGCCCCCATCGCGGATCGCTATTCCAGCAGAGACGACTACGTCGACCGCTGCGTCGAAGTCGCCCGCTCCCTCGTCGAAGAACGCCTGATGTTGGAGCGGGACGTGGAGCGGGTAGTGGACAGAGCGCGGCGGATGTACAGCTGGGCGATAGATCAGACTCGGAGCTGCTAGCAAAGGTATTTGGAGAGATGCTGCGTGTGGACGGCGGATCCGGGGGCTGCCTCCGGACCCGCCTGCGGAGATTCACTGATTTGCGTTAGAATTAACAATCAAACCGAGGAGCTTCACCATGAGCGACGACCTGCGTTTCCCAACCTACGAATCCATCGGCATCCGTCCCTTAATCAACTGCGTCGGCACATTGACCATCCTGAGCGGCTCCCGCATCCTCCCCGAAGTGCAGCAGGCGATGGTGGAGGCGTCCAACCGCTACGTCCAGATAGACGAATTGATGGAGGCAGTCGGCGCGCGCATCGCCGAAGTAATGCAGTGCGAATGGGGATTGATCACCTGCGGCTGCGCCGCCGCCATGACCCAGGTGACCGCCGCCTGCGTGGCCGGGACAGATCGAGAAAAGATGAACCGACTCCCCGACACGACCGGCATGAAAAACGAAGTGATCGTCCAGGCAAATCATCGTCAGGGATACGATCTGGCGGTCCAGGCGGTCGGCGTCCACTTCGTCGAAGTCACCACTAAAGCGGACCTTGAAGCGGCTATCAACGAGCACACCGCCATGCTGCTCATCTTCGGCGACGCGGCCGAGCGCGGCGAAATTTCAGTCGCAGAGATGGCAGAAATCGGCCACACCCACGACATCCCGAGCTTCGTAGATGCCGCGGCCGAACGCCCGGACGTACCCAACTGGTATCTGGAACAAGGCGTCGACGCCGTCGCCTACAGCGGCGGCAAATGCCTGCGCGGCCCCCAGGCATCCGGCCTGGTCCTCGGCCGCAAGAAACTCCTCCAGACCGCCTTTGCCAACGGCGCACCGCATCATTCCCTCGGGCGACCGATGAAGGCCGGCAAGGAGGAGATCATGGGCCTCCTGGCCGCCGTGGAACAGTGGGTCGAGCGCGACCATGAAGCGGAGTGGCGCGAATGGGGCCGCCGCCTGGAGGTCATTTCCGAGGCAGTAACCCAATTCCCATCGGTGACCACCCCGATCCGCCAGCCCGGGCGCTCCAACGTCGCCCCCCACATGTCGATCCAGTGGGACGCGGACCAGCTGGGGATTGCGCCTCCGGAGGTAAAACGCCAACTTTCCGAGGGCGACCCGCGAATCGAAGTCTCCGGCGGTGAAGACGGGCTCACCATCAACCCCTATATGATGGAAGAGAACGAAGAGCGGATCGTGGCTCGACGCCTGATGCAGATACTGGGATCTGTCTGAAAAATCATCTGCATTCCCATGCGCTGAAATCGCCACTTCAAAACTCAGCCGACCATCGGCGTCCTCCCGGGTCGGCTGAGTCGCCTATGAACTGGACAAGAAACCAGGGAGAAACAGACGATGCACTTCGATTTCCTGTTCTGCTCGGAGCGTTCCGGCAGCAACCTGATCGCCAAAATTCTGGACGCGCATCCCGAAGTGTGCGGTCCTTTCCCGTCGCACATGATGCGAACGTTTTGTCCAAAGTACTACTTGTACGGCGACCTGAGCAGAAACGAAAACTGGACCGACCTCACCGACGGCGTCGCCGACTACCTGGCCGGCATCTTCGCCCAGTGGGAAAGCTCCGTCTCCGCCGAAGAACTCCGTCGAGAGTGCACCGGGCAAACCCTCTCCGAAATCATCCGCTACGCGTACGAAAAGGAGGCTCGAACACAGGGCAAAAAACGCGTCTTCGTCAAGGAAAACCACGCGTATCAGTTCCTCCCCTTCACCCTCGCGAACTTCCCCGATAGTCGCTTCGTCTGGCTGGTCCGCGATCCGCGCGACATGGCTCTGTGCCAGCGCGACTCCATCCTCTCCGGAGGAGCCCAGAGATCCATGCTGGCCTGGAAGGAGGATCAGGCCGAAACCCTGAAGGCGTACGGCTTCCTGAAAGACAGCGGCCGCATCCTGCTGCTCAAATTCGAAGACCTGGTCGGCCGCTCCGAGGAGACCACCCGTCGACTGTGCGATTTCCTGGAATTGCAGTACACTCCCGAGATGCTGGAGTTCCACAAAAAGCCGAACGTCGCCAAAAACGCCGGCACGATCAGCGCCTGGGGAGATCTGGGCGGACCGATCATAGCCGACAACTTCGGCAACTACCGCACCGGCCTGTCAGAGGCAGAAATTCGCTTTGTAGAGGCGTACGGTCGCGAAGAGATGGCGGCGCTGGGCTACGCCCCCGACTATCCCGAAGAAGGTGATGTAGAAAAGTTGCGGGCGGCCCTACCCGATGAAACGACCTTCGAAATACCCCGCACCGAAGCCGAGTTGGCTCGCTACACCCCTTTTCAGAAGGTTCAAGCGCGTCTGCGCAAACGATGGGCGGAAAGAGCGGTCGACGACCCTCTCGATCTCCGTTGAGGAAAGGGATGGCCTCAGAAAGACGGTTCCGGCTCGTTCAACACATTCCACGCCAGACGATGTTGGATTCCGTTGCGCGTTCCGAAACAGACATCATCCATGCTGATCACCATCTTCGGAAAGTTATCGCGGATGGACTCCAGACCGCGGTAATCGCGTTCGATAGTGCTCTCCTCGGAGAGCAGGTAGCAGACCTGCGCGTAAATGCGCTCGTCAGCGCGCTCCAGCACGAAATCGATCTCGAGATTTCGGCTCTGTCCCACATGGACCTGATACCCCAGGGCTTTGAAGTGCAGATACATGCAATTCTCCAGGCGACGTGACAGACCTGGATCAAATCCGGATGCCAGTATCGACAGGGGCGGCGGTCCAGTAATTGTGCTTTTTGAGTTGTTCGAAGCCGACACTCGTGGCCATGGCGTAAGTACTCCGCATTTCAATGCAAAAATTTCACATCCATATGAAAAATTCATCGAAATGAGCATTATTATCAGATTTATATGAAATAATTGACATTCCCCACGATTCAACAACTCTCGATTGGCTCGACAGGCGGGAAGGGGAAGAGTCGCTCTACTGCCACGTCGGCTTCCTCAGTCCGCACGATCTGGCGACCCGCCGCAGCGCTTCATCGACCTGTACGGCGATGCGGAGAATTCTCTCGACTCAATCATCTCCTGAAGAGGAGAAAATATGTGGACCCTGCTGCTGATCGCCATCCTCTTCCTCACCGGCTGTTCCTCTTCGGACAAACCGATCGGCCCGAATGCCGATCCGACGCAGGTGCCTCCCTCCACTTCCGACGACACTCCTGCACCAGAGCAGCCCGACAGCACTCCGACACCCCCCGATGATTCTATGCCAGAGCCCGACACGCCTATGAGACGAAAATGGATCGCCGCCGGCTACACCTACCAGCGACCGGACGGCAACCGGATGGCACTCGGCACTGGTTCACTGCCCGCAGGCACAGAAATCGAAATTCCACTATCCGGCTCTCCCCAGTGGGTAGTAGCCGCGCCTATTCCCGAAGGAAGCATCTGGGCGGTGGCCCTTTCCGACGGCCGCGTGCAGGCCTTCAAAGTCACCACGACTCAGACCGAGTCCCTGACCATCACTCCGGATATACTTCTACCAGGCACTCCTCCCCTGCTCGTCGTCGACGATCAGGGACAACCGGCCCTGGCCAATCCCACAGACGCAGAAGCCTCTACCTTCACCAACCCGGCGCTGCTGACCCCGGAAGGGCGAATCGCCTATATCGACAACAGCGGCGATCTCGTCATACGCGACGGAGATGTCGACTTCCACCTGCCCATCAACGCCCTGCCCGACGCCCGCATCCTGATGGACGAGGAGGAGCGCATCCTGCTGCTCACCAACCCAACCAGCCGCTACGGACACGGCGTTCTGGGAGACGACCTCGAAGCCGCCGGCATCGCCTTGATTGAAACCCGCCCCACCCCTCAGGTCGTCCTGCACATCGACATCCCCGCTCCAGCCGTGGTCGAAGGTCTATCCCCGATCTGGACAGACCTGACGGGTGACGGCCGACGCGAAATCCTGGTCACTCTCAGCGACGAAGAACAGGGCGCCCGCATCGCCGCCTTCGACGAAACCGGCCGCCGGATCGCCACCGGCCCGGCAATCGGCCAGGGCTATCGCTGGCGTCACCAGATCGCCGTGGCCCCCTTCGGTCCTCTGGGAGAAATCGAGATCGTCGACATTCTCACCCCCCACATCGGCGGCACCGTCGAATTCTACCTCCTCATCGATGATGCCCTGGACATCGCAACCCGAATACCCGGCTACACCTCCCACCGCATCGGCTCGCGCAACCTGGACATGGCCGTGGCCGGCGACTTCGACGGCGATGGCCAGATCGAACTACTGCTGCCCAATCAGGCCCTCACCCAACTGGGCGCCGTGCGCCACACGCCGACCGGCGCCCGCATCGTCTGGACCCTTCCCCTGAGCCAGCGGATCAGCACCAATCTGGCCGCCGTCACCCTCGCCGATGACCGCCTCGCTCTCGGTCTGGGCTATGGCCAGACGCTGCATCTCTGGCTGCCATAAAAGAGAAAAACTATACAGGGGGATACAAAGGACAGAGAAAACCAACCGTCGTTAGGGTGTTAGCCGATACACTCGGAAATTGTCGATCCTCATATGGTTCCGCACTGTGCGAAAACCAAACCAGCCCTCCCTGAATGGTTTCTCGTCCAGGAAATCAAAGACGATCTCACCATCGCGCAGATATTGAATCTTGCCACCATCGGCAATGATCTGAATCTGGATAGTCTTGTTTGGCTCGTGCAGGAATTTCTCATCCCCCAGGTCGTGCTCCGGAAGACACGGGCGCGAACCATCGCCGGGGTATCGACGAAATCGGGTCGTGGTATTGTCGTTTGCCCCATAGCCGACATAGTACAGACGCAGAGAATGGTAGTTAGCGAATGAGCCCTGACGGCTCTTGTTAGCAAAGAGATCTTCGGGGTGCTTGAGGTCGATCGCCATCCAGAAACAGTTCAAATCACTCACTCGATCGTGCTCTCCATCCTGCTTTATCAGGGTGGCTTCATATTCGATCATGATGGCCCCCGCCAGCTTCTCCTTGAACCACACGGTACACCCTTTAGCATCATCGATCTCAAGCTGTCCGTTCTGCAGAGCCGTAGTGCCCCCGGTCGCCTGTTCAACAACCCATTGAGACAAATCTGTGTCAAAATCGTCTTTGTGAAGAACTCGATGTGTCACTGTATCAGATTCTGCATCTTCCGTTAATGATGCTGCGTCCTCTGCAAACGAGGCCGCTGTCATTATGAGCAGGACGCAAAGCAACCAGCACATTTCTCTTCTGCTTAAATAGTTCATATCACCTTCCGTTGAAGCAAATTGCTCGGATACCCGCTACTCGTCGGTGCACCCAATATAACATGGGCGTAGCGAAATCTTCAGAGCCTCTCCTAGCGCGCCTGCAAGAGTGAACGAAATCACAAATGCCATCACAAGGTATTATGCATTATTCAGATAGCAGCAGCCATAGCGGAGGCTGACTACCCGGTAACAAGGCTGACTGCTTGACACACATCAATATACTTGATATACCATAGGCCAAAGCAACAAACAATTTCCCGGGAGAATAAGCCTCAATGCACATCGAATACACCACCCTGATCATCTACCTGATCATGCTTCTGGCCCTGGGGGCCTATTTCTCTCGCTTCAACAAAAACCTGAGTGACTTCATCCGCGGTGGCGCCCAGGGTACCTGGTGGATCGTCGGGATGAGCATGTTTGTCTCCGGCATCAGCGCCTTCACATTCACGGGCAACGCGTCCGCAGCATATGATGCCGGACCGACATTCCTCATCATATACCTGGCCAATGTGGTATCCTTTGGAATTTCGGGTCTGTTCCTGGCCAAGTGGTTTCGCCAGACCCGAGCGCTGACGCTGGCCGATATCATCCGCGACCGCTTCGGCGTTGCCATGGAGCAGTTCAGCATCTACATAGGGGTGCTTCTCGCACCGATCGCCGGCTCAATCCAACTGTGGGCACTTGCCGGTTTTGCCAGCTCGACGTTTGGATTCCCCTTGAAAACCACAATCGTCGTGATCGGCGCCATCGTCGTACTCTACTCTACCATGGGCGGCAAATGGGCGGTGATGGCGACGGACTTCGTCCAGGGTCTCATCATGATGGTCATCACCATCGTCGTCGCAGGTCTGGCCCTCAACGAGATCGGTGGCCTCGGCGCCTTCTTCTCCTACTTTACAGACCCCCGCTTTGTCGAGGACTTCCGGTTTGTCAAAGACCCCGGCCAGTTTCCCAACAACAAATTCACGTGGCACTGGATCATCGTCATCTTCGTGATGCAGCTCTACGGGCAAATCAGCCTCTCCTCCGCAGGCCGCTTCCTCGTCGCCAAAGATGCCAAAGAAGCATCCAAGGGCTCATGGCTGGCGATGGGCTTAATGGCCCTGGGGGCGCTCATCTGGTTCATCCCTCCCATGGTCAGCCGCTTCCTCTACGAAGCTGAGATCAGCGCGATGAACATCGACAATCCGTCCAACGGCTCCTACGCATTCATCGCTCTGAAACTCCTGCCGGATGGACTCATCGGCATCATGATCGCCGCGATGTTCGCCGCCACCATGAGCAGCATGGACACCGCGTTGAACGGTCAGGTCGGCGTGATCGTCCGCAACATGATCCCTCGATTCCGCGAGAAGATCGGCATGCCGCCGCTGGAGCCCGCTGCCGAAATGTGGCTGTGTCGATTCCTGACCGTGGCACTCGGCGCAATCATCATCTTCTACAGCCTGCTCTGGGTCACGCAGAAGGATATAGTCCTCTTCGATGCATATCTCGCAATCAGCTCCATCATCGGGATTCCGCTTGGTTTCCCCATGCTGGCGGGACTGTGGCTCAAAAAGCTCTGGAAATGGTCTTACTTCGTGATCATCACCGCCTGCCTGCTCCCGTCCGCCTATGCTTACTACGATGGTCAGGTCAATGACGTGGCCTGGTCGATACAGGGCCGCGCGATGTGGATCTTCATCTTCGGTGCGATCTCTACGGCCGTATGCGTCTTCCTGTCGAAGCTGAACGACTCGGAATACGATAAAAAAGAAAAGACGTTCTTCGCAACGATGGCCAAGCCAGTCGATTTCGAGAGTGAGATCGGCGGCAATTCCGACAAGCGCCAACTCACCATCATGGGGAACGCGTCACTCGTTCTCGGCCTGTTGCTCTGCCTTCTGGTATTTATCCCGAACCCCCTGTCTGGAAGATTGCTCGCCGGTGGCGTAGCGCTCACAATCGTCGCAATCGGCGCCATCCTCCGACAGCGCGGTAAGTCGGTCGACTGACCTCGATTACTTCCCTCCCATAAATTGAAAGGCGGGCCGTGACACAGTCACGACCCGCCTTTCAATATTCGTCGCCAGATAAAATTTCACCACAAAATTTTAACATCCGCCGGCCATTGCTCAACATCGGTATAAATCTGATTGCCTTTGCCGAAGCTGCTGTTTTCCATGGTGACGTCACATTTTAACAATCCCATGTCGATTTTCTTATTGGCAAAGGTGCAGTTGATGACATAAGAATCATTGACAGCCCGCCACATAGCGCCCCATGTATTATCGACTATGACACACCTGTTCAGGATAACATTTTGCGGCGCGTATTGCGGATCTTCTTTATACGTAAACTTGTCGTAAAAATCCTCGCAGGGAAACCACAAGGCGACCCACCCACATCCCGAGATATTGTATTTGTGGAAAAAGATAAAACCGGCTTCCTCATGGTCTGATTGGATTCCATTTACTTTGGAATCCTTAATGGTGCACCTCTGGGCCAATACATAC
>Ga0233430_1000714_pt1 | contig 56188 bp, 33 predicted proteins | sample SI_118_April2016_2_FD_179883 | JGI IMG/M metagenome (GOLD analysis project Ga0233430, IMG submission 179883) | Seawater microbial communities from Saanich Inlet, British Columbia, Canada - SI_118_April2016_150_MG | ecosystem: Environmental > Aquatic > Marine > Inlet | place: Canada: British... | reverse complement strand
TGCGTAGGCGACCTGGTTGAGCAGAGGGCCGCGACTGGTGCGCTGCAGGCCGGTGCCGAAGATCAGACCGAGGCGGTTGTCGAGCAGTCGGCGCCCGGCGGTTGCGGCCAGGTCGAGCTGCTCGCCTCCCCACTGGTTGAAGCGGGCGGCCCGGTCGCCGTAGCCGGTAGCCAGGTTCAGGGAGAGCTCAGGTTCTTTGGGAGCGCGCTTGAGGACCAGATTGACGGCGCCGCCCAGGGCGTCGGCGTCCATGTCGGGGGTGAGGGCTTTGGTGATTTCGACGGTGCCGACGTTGTGGAGCTGCAGCAGATCGAGACCGACGGCACGTCCTTCGTTGAGATTGGCGGTGGGGCTGGGGATGCGCTGGCCATTGACGGTGACAGAATTGAACTGGGCATTGAGGCCGCGGATCTGGACGTATTCCCCCTCTCCCTGGTCGCGGTCGAGGGCGACGCCGGGCAGCCGCTGGAGGGTTTCAGCCGCGTTGCGGTCGGGGAAGCGGGTAAAGAGTTCGTGGGAGGTGATGCTGCGGATGTTCGGGGCGGCGTTCTGGGCGTTGAGCGCCCGGGCCTGGGCGCTGGTGATGGCGCCGACGACGAGCACTTCGTCGAGCAGGTGGACGGCGCTGGCGAGGGTGAAGTCGAGACTATCGGTCCGGCCGGCTCCGATTTCGACCTGGCGACGGCTCGGCTGGTAGCCGATGTGGGAGGTCTGGACGGTGTAGAGGCCGGGGGAAAGGTGTCGGAGACGGTAGCGACCGTCGTCGTCGGTGACGGTGCCCCACGGGGTGTCGATCACCTGGACGGTGGCGCCGATCAGGGGGTAGCCGCTGTCGTCGGTAACGGTGCCGGTGAGCTGTGCGGTCGGTCCGGAGGCGGTAGAAGTTTGCGCCAGGAGAAGGAAGGCGATCGGGAGAATGCTTCTTATTAGGGGGAGATTCATTCCATACCCTCCTCGGATGAGATGAGGTTAATCTACAAAATATATGCCTGGATACATATCGAGAATTTTGCCCGCGATGGTGGAGGTGGAGGGCTGAAGCGCAGCGACCATTTTTCATAGGTGAGTAAGAGGGGGTGTCCGGTCGGGTCGAACGGCGCAGCCCCCTTTTTCGTTCTCCTTCACCGCGGGTCAGGGACCCCCGTAGACGAACTGATCCTCGAACCATCCGATTTGAAAGGAGTACTCGAGGGTGGTGCTGGTCTCCGGCTCGATAGTCACCTGGAAATTTCTGGGCTGGAGGGGCATTTTGCCGTCCCAGTCGCCGCGTTTGACGTATCCGTGGATTACTTCGACGGCGTGCTTGCCGGCGCGAAGGCTTTTGGAGAACAGCTCGGCCCAGGCATCGGTCTGGCGCACGACCGGACTCATGCCCATGTATTTGCCGTCCACGTACAGCTTGCAGATGTGGTAGTAAACCGGGCGTTCGCCCATTTCCGACTTGGTGGTCTTGAAGCGGATCCGCAGCGTGCCGGTGCCCCCCTCCAGCTCGGTTCGTCGGTCATCGACGCTCTCGACCAGCTTGAGTCCGAGCTGGTCGACCATGGCGATGACGTTCTCCTCGGGGCCTCTGACATTCTGGGCGATCAGCAACTCGCCGGTCCGGGCATCGATGAGTCGGGCGTCGATCCGGTAGGTTTCACCGAAGGCGACAAAGCTGCCCAGGACGACGGCGTCGGCACCCAGCCAGGCGCCCACTTCGACGGCGGTCTCGGTGTCGATCGGACCGTTGAGCTCGATGTGGAAGTTGGCCATGGCGCGGTCGATCTGCACGCGCTCTATGAGGGTCAGCTTGGCGGATTGCCCCAGGCTGGTGATCAGCATATCGGCGATGCCGTGCACGAAACTCTCGTATTTTTCCGAGGTGTGGTTTTCAAAATAGAGGACGGCGACCTTGCCGCTGCCTGCGCGTCCGGGGGAGAGGGGGGCGAACGAGAGAATCAGTCCGATCGCCAGCAGCGTGGATGTGCGGATGGTGTTCATGTCTCTACTCCCCTTTCCGAGGGAGCTCCTCCTTCTGAGGAGTGCCGAATTTTTCTGGATCGAGGGGGCCTTCAGAGCTGTCCGGGGTGTCCCCGAACAGCTCTCTGGAGCTCTGGAGTTTTATTGGGATCATCTTCTGGAATCCGCGCTTTTTCGATGTCCGCGCCCGTTTCAATTGCCGACGACCCGTTCCCGCAGGGTGTGGGTCGGGATGGAGAAGTGGAGCTTGGTCTGGATGGTCGACTCGGAGAGTCCGCCGTAGTTGTCCTGGTGCCTGACGCCGACGTCGAAAGTGACGTGCTTGGAGAAGAAGAAGCGGACCCCGCCTGTCACCACGCGGATGTCCTCGATCCGCCCTCCATCCTCGGGCTTGAAGTCGGCGTTCCAGCTCAGTTCGCCGATGATCCTGGCCCTGGAATCCTCTTTCCACGCCTCGAAGCCGCCGATGGGTCGCCAGAAGTTCCGCTTTCTGTCCACCTGGTCGACGCCCAGGCTGGCGTCGGTGTAGCTGAAGCCCAGGTGGCTCTTGAACTTCACTCCCTTCCAGCCAGCCCTGGAGCTGGTTTCCTGCCCGGGTGTGAAGTTGGCGATGGACGTGACCGCGTAGAATTCTCCCAGTTTGGCCTCGTAGCTGGCGCCTGGAGTTTTCACTTCGTAGCTCCCGGAGCGACGGAAGGAGGCGCCGACCCCGTGCACGTACTTCCACAGGGGGAGGTAGACCTTGAGCCCGCCACCCGGCACGCTCACCAGCTGGCTCGGACCCTTCAGACTGCTGGACATGCTGATGGTGCCCATTTCCATTTCGGCGATGTCGCCCAGGCCCAGGACGACATCGGCCAGGCCGGAGGAGGATTCCTCTCCAAAGAGGATGCCGGATGCGGAGACGGCCAGGTCGAGGGAGCGGACGACGCGGCCGGTCGGGATGGCAAACAGGCTGGAGGGTTCGATGGGGGGGGTGGAAGCGACCATGCCTCTGCCGTCGTCCCGTCCGTGGGCGGCCGCCGCGAAGACGAGCGCGAAGGCGAGCGCGAGTAAGGTAGCCTTTTTCATGATCTGTTCCTCTCTCTTGCAGATGACGGCTCGCGGGGTCCGGAAGCGGTTTTCGGGTTTTTCGAGCCGAGGGGAGAGCCCCGGATGTATCGGGTTTTTCCTCTCCTCTGCAAGTTACAAATGCAAGGGCCGTGCCCAAAGGAAAAGCCGTCTGGGAAATTATCTTTCAAGCGGCTGTTTTTTATGATGTTGAAAAAATATACCGCCGATTGTTCCAGGCGGCATGGCTGCGGAGGAAAAGCGCGGCTAACCGCGCGTAGAATGGACAGAGCAAGCGGGAAATAAGAGGTAATCAGATAAAAAAATAGGTAGTTGTGTCCGCTAATCGATCGCGCGGCTGACCGCGCGTTGCGCCCGCTAGCGCGCGGACGGCCGCTGGATGCCGAGTTTCCCGAGCCGGCCGCGCAGGGTCGATTCGGGGATGCCCAGGATGAGGGCGGCCCCATCCGGCCCGCGGACGCGCCAGCCGGTCGCCTCCAGCACCTTCTGGATGTGGCGGCGCTCGTTTTCCTCCAGGGTGACCAGCTCACCGGTCGCAGGAGGCGTCGTTGCGGAGGGGAGATCCGCTCCGATGAGGTGGAGATGGTGGAGTTGCACCTCTGCTCCCCGGTTTTCGAGGAGGGCGCGCTCGACGACGTTCTTCAGCTCGCGCACGTTGCCGGGAAAGGGGTAGTCCTGCAGTCTGGCGAGGGCTTGTGGGCTCAGATCCGGCGCTTCTCGGCCCATTTCGGCGGCCAGGATCTGGAGGAAGTGCCGGGTCAGCAGGGGAATATCCTCGCGGCGCTGGCGCAGGGGCGGGGCGGTGACGGTGAAGCGGGCGATGCGGAAGTAGAGGTCCTGGCGGAAGGCGGTCTCCTGGATGCGGCGCTGCAGATCGGCGTTGGTGGCCGCCACCACGCGCACATCGACCTGGTGCCCCTCCCGTGCGCCGACGCGCCATATCTGGCCGTCTTCGAGCACGCGCAGGAGCACGGCCTGGAGTTCCAGGGGCATCTCCCCCAGTTCATCGAGGAAGAGGGTGCCCTCGTGGGCCATCTCGAAATAGCCGGCGCGGTCGGCGTCGGCGCCGGTGAAGGCGCCCTTCACGTGGCCGAAGAGGAGCGACTCGGCCAACTCGCGCGGCATGGAGGCGCAGTTGACCGGCACGAAAGGGAATTCCCGGCGCGGGCTGCCGAAGTGGATGGCGCGGGCGATCAGTTCCTTGCCGGTGCCGCTCTCCCCCTGGATGAGCACGCTGGTAGAGGGGTTCTCCCGCAGCAGCTGGACGTCGTCGAAGATGCGACGCACGGTGGCGCTGCGGCCGACGAATCCCTCCAGCCCCCAGCGCTCGGTCTCTCGCTGGGCGATCATCGACAGCCGGTTTTCGAGCTTTTCGCGCCGGGCGATTTCCTCTTCCAGGGCGCGATTTTTAGCGGTCAGTTCCCGGTTTTGGCGCTCCAGCCGAAGGTGGGTCTCGACTCGAGCCAGCACCTCTTCGTCGCGGAACGGTTTGGTGACGTAGTCGACGCCGCCGGCGCGGAAGCCGGAGACGACATCCTCGAGCCGGTCCCGCGCCGAGATGAAGAGAACGGGGATAGGGCGCAGGTCGGGGTCTGTCTTGAGCTGGCGGCAAACGTCGTACCCGTCCATACCCGGCATTACGACGTCGAGCAGGATCAGGTCGGGTCGGGTCCTGGAGGCGATCTTCAGCGCCAGAGGACCGTCAGGTGCCAACGCCAGGTCGTAGCCCTCCGCTTCGAGCAGGGTGCAGAGCACGTCCAGATTGGCCGCGTTGTCATCGACCAGGAGGATTCTGGCGTCCTTGAGCGCCGCATTTTTTTCAGGCATCGCGCAATCCTTCCAGGAGGGCGAGGAGGGAATCCATATCGTGCTGCTGCCGCAGCGCGCGCAGATGCGCAGCCAGCCGGCCGGCCTCTCCGCCCAGCTGTTCCATCTCCTGGAAGCAGCCTTCGAGTCGGGTGACCTGGCGGAATTCGGCCGCTTCCCACAGCCGTTCCACCAGGCCGGTCGGGAGTTCGACGGTGCGCCAGTCGATTTCGGCCTCCTCCGGGGATTTCTCTTCGGGCGCTGCGTAGATGAATTCCACCCCCAGGAGGGCGGCCAGGCAGGCGCAGACCTGTTCGAGGCGGAACGGCTTGCCGATGAAGCCATCAAAGCCGGCCTCCAGCATCTTCCGGCGCTGATGGGTCAGCGTCGAGGCGGAGACGGCGACGACCTTTACTGCCGACCGGTTCGGGTGGGCGCGAATGCGGCGCAGGGCTTCCAGGCCGTCCATGTTCGGCATGCGGATGTCCAGGAAGGCGATATCGGGCAGACTCTCTTCCAACAGCGCCAGCGCCTGGCGACCGTCGTCGGCCACGCGCACGGTCGCACCCAGATCGGCGAGCATGTGGTGCAACATCTCCCGGTTATCGGCCGCATCGTCGGCGACGATCGCCTCGACCTGGCTGTCCGGGGCCAGGCGGGAGACCCGACTCCAGGTGTCGTCGTCGTCCGTTGTTCCGGGTCTGGCTGGAGGCAGCCGGAGTGCGAAGGCGAAGCGGGAGCTGCTGCCGACCTCCGATTCGACGGTCAGCTCGCCTTCCATGAGCGACACCTGCCGCCAGGCGAGGGCCAGACCCAAACCCGTGCCGCCGCTCTCCAGACCGGCCTCGCCCTGGTGAAAGGTATCGAAAAGGAGGTCCCGTTCCCGTTCCGATATCCCCGGCCCGGTGTCGGTCACGGCGAAGCGGAAGTGGTCGCGATCGGAACGGGTTACCTCCAAAACCACCTCGCCCCGCCGGGTGAACTTGACCGCGTTGCTCAGCAGGTTGATCACCACCTGGCGCAGCTTGGCTTCGTCGCCGCGCACCCACTGCGGTCCGGAATGCGCCCATTCGAGCCGCCAGCCGATCTCCTTTTGAGCGCAGCGGACGGCGAACATCGCCTCCAGGCTCTCGAGCAGGCGAGTGAGGTCGAAGTCGGTGGGGTTGAGCTCCATGCGACCGGCTTCGATTTTGGAAAGGTCGAGAACGTCGTTGATCAGATCCAGCAGATGCTCGCCGCTGCGCTGTATGGTCTCCACGGCGCCGCGGTGGGGAGCGGAGAGGATGGAGCTGCGCTGCAGGATCTGGGCGTAGCCGAGGATGGCGTTCATGGGGGTGCGGATCTCGTGGCTCATATTGGCCAGGAACCTGGACTTGGCCTGGTTGGCCAGGTCGGCTTCCTCCTTGGCCACTTCCAGCTGGTGGTTGGCCCCGGCCAGCTCCCGGGTGCGGTCCTCGACCCGCTGCTCCAGTTCGGCGGAGAGCTCCCGCACCTGGACGAGTCGGGCCTCCAGGTCTTTATGGGTCTGGGCGAAGTCGTAGGAAAGATAGGCGGAGATGGAGATGAGGAAGGCGAAGATGCCGAACAGGTAGGTGTATTCCAGTCCCTCGACGGCGTCGAGGAAGCGCATGTTCACCAGTAGCTGATAGGTGACGGTGAGGATGAGGATGAGGATGCCGGCGGTGACGATCCACATCCAGTTCTGCCTGCGGCTGAGTATGACCCATACTCCCAGTCGCCGTCTGGCCAGGGATACGGTCATAGAGCGGAGGATCTCGACAAAGGCGACCAGGGAGAACAAATAGACATAGTCCAGCAGGCCCAGCCGGTACCAGGAGGCGATAGCCAGCAGAATGCCGACGGTCAGGAAGATCCAGAACTGCCTGGCCAGATGACCGTGGAAGAGGGAGTAGATGATCTGTATGCCGGACAGGATGCCGACGATCACGGCCAGTCGAAACAGCCTCTCCAGGAGAGTGAGCTGTGCCAGGTCGGTGGCGAATTCCTGCTGAAAATTGAGGAAGACGACGAGGGCGATGGCGCCGGAGAAGATGGCGAATTCGAGATTGCGTCTGATGCGGGGATAGAAGAAGAACAAAAGCAGATGGAGGATGGCGAAGGCGAGAGAGAAGCCGGTGAAAAACCGCTGATAGCTCTCGTTTTGACGGACCTTGCGAATCCTGGTATGAATGGCGCTTTCCAGGTCCGACAGGGAGAGCGTGAATCCGGCTTTCCAGCCGGTTCGGTGCAGGTGGCGGGCGGAGAAATCGGCGTAACGGACGGCGAGGAGATGATCTGTACCGGGTCCCAGAAGGATCGGTCTGGGGTCGAGATCTTTGGTGGTCTCTTCGTTCGCTCCGTCCGGATCTATGCGGCCGAAACTGTGGATCAGGCGACCGTCCAGGTAGATTTCGGCGGCTCCGAGTTGTTTGCAGCGCAGCGCCAGAGGGATTGTCGAGAGGGTGGAGTCGGCTCGGAGGTGGAGACGGAACCAACCAATTGATTGCCAGGCTGTGGGGAATGGCTCCCGGCGGTGGGAGGAGGCGAAAAGGCGACCCGGTTCATAGCTGGTGGAGGCGGTTTCCCAGGCGCTGTCGTCGTATTCCGGGGAGGCGTATTCGGGATCGTCTCCCGGATGATACTTCCACCCTCCGGAGAGCCCGAAGGCGGCGACGCGCAGACTGTCCGCCGGGGGCAGGACGATCCGTCCACCGGTCTGTCCCCAGAGCGCACCGGTCGAATCCAGGCAGGAGCAGAGCAGCGTCCACAGGAGCAGTCGTCTCATGGCCCCCTTTTCCGGGAATGGATCGGGGAATCGCCGATCCTCTACTGTCTCGGGCAAATATAATATCCAGAAATAGTTTTCCCAACCGAACGGCGGAGTGCGCGCCCGGATGGACGGTCAGAAGGAAGCGATACGCGGTCTTTTCACGTGCGCGAGCCATCGACGGAATGGCACTCAAATCGGCTTCCGCAGATGGTTTCCGCTTGACGCGGCCCACTCTCGGGGCGTAATCTAAAGTGACCATATCTAGTCGCCATTTTTCCGAGAACCGCCCAACCCAGGGGTCCCCGGCGCCGTCTCCGGCCCCCGATCTACAGAATCTGTTTCCCCGAGTGTCTGGATGATCTGGGTATTCGCCATAGTAACCGTAATCCTGCTCACCGTTATCGTCGAGCTGCTGATGGTCTATCAAAAGCGGGCTCACGATTTGCGTATGCGACAGGAGCCGATGCGTCGGCATATCAGAGAACACCTGCGCAACATGCAGGAGGCGACCCAGAATATTCGGCGGACGGCGGGGCAGCGATACGAGGAGATGAAGTACGAAGCAGAGACGCTGCGAAAACAGAACGGCGAGGCGACCAAGATGATAAGCCAGCTGGAGGTCGAGATCTTCGGCGAGGCAAGGGGGGAGGTGGCCGACGTAGAGGAGGCACTGGAGGCGGCAGCGGACGGGGAAGAAGAGGAGGAGGGGGAAAAGGATGAGGAGGAGGAAAAGCGCGAACTCGTGCGCGAGGCCGGGCGGCTTCGAGATGACATCGATAACCACCTGACCAGCGTGCGGCGCGACATGGAGATCGTGCGGCGGACCCTGGAGCGGATCGAGGCGAAGATGGCGCGACGGATGAGTGGTGGAAAGAAAAAAGAGGGGGCGTCGTGACCGTAATCTATCTGGCGGTCGCCATCGTGCTGGTGATCGTCGCTCTGGTGGTCCGCGACCAGACCGAATTCAGGCTCAGCCGAATGCGCGCCGATCTGCTGGCCCTGCGCTCGGAAGAGCAGCGATTGGGGATGGAGCGCTCCGAGATTGAGCGGATGGTCGCCCAGACCGGTGAGGCGATCATGCGCGCCGACAATCGCCAGCGGAACCTCGACCAGCAGTTCAAAGAATTGGTCGAGATATTGAAGCAGCTGGACGTCGAACTTCCATCCCCGCCCGTTCCGCAGATACCGCCCGTTCCGCAGAGGCCACCCTTGCCCCAGAAGTCTTCGTAATACCCCCCCGCATAGAGCGAATTCAGCATCGTCCACGAGACGGCGTTCTACAGGTTATGAGCGCCTGTATCGCCGTTTCCCGGCACTCTTTTCCCTCCCTGGATTCAAGCGATTCCTTTTAGCAGCTGTCGGCAGGTGTCGCGAATGACCGTTCGCAGGTCGTCGTTGAACTGGAGCTCGTCGTCCAGGACTTCCTGGAGGGCGGGTCGGGCGTAGTCGCCCAGTCCTTCGACCTGGGCGATCAGCTCCGGGTAGCTTGCGGCCCGGTCGAGCCGTGCGAAGATGCCGGCCAGGAGGGTGAATAGTCCCTTACTATCCGGCTCGCGGCTGCGCAGCTGGGCGAACTGATCGAGGCGCCCCTGGGCCCCCTGCGGGTCGGAGCTGTATTTGTAGACCGGGTCGGGGAGATAGGCGACCAGGCGCTCCACTTCTGGCTGGATGTTCTCTTTGAGGACGACCTGGTCGTCGCCGGAAAGGCGGCGGTATTGGGTGGTAAGCTCGGTGTGGTAGAGGGGGTGGCGGTCGAGCTGGGCGAGAAGGCCGCAGAGGTGTTCGATTTCCACCTGGGGATCGTCCGGTTCGAGGAGTTCTTCCCCCGCTTCGATCAGGATGCGGGCGCTGCTGGCAAAGTCGATCGAGCGTTTGTAGTCGGGGGCGCGCTGCGGGTGGAGTTTGATTTCGATGACGCGGTAGAGCATCTCCTTGATCTCCAGGGTGTGCTCGTCGCGCGCCCGGTTGGTCATCTCCTTGTACTGCGCGAAGAACGCGCAGCGGGCCTGGTGCACGTAGTGCTGGTAGAGCTTGCCCAAGTCGTAACCCAGACAGCCGGGGATGTCGGCGACGGCGCTGCTGGAATATCTCTGCGTCTTGCGGCGGAAGACGGCGGAGATGTCGGTGCCGTCGTAGCGGTTGGCAGTCACGAACTGGCAGCCGGAGACCAGCTCACCAGCCACGGTCGACAGGAAGGCCCGGAAGCCCTCGGCGCCCATGGAGATGAGTTGCTCCAGCAGTTCTTCGGTTTTGAGGGAGAGACTCGACTTGAAACGGGCCTCGTCCCACAGGTCGTGCATCACCTCGTCGGGGGTCTGGGGCTCGAGGGGGAGGGAGAGTTCACCGGCGATGCGGAAGGCGGCGCCGTGGACGATGTCGCGGTCGAGGGCGAAATAGGCGGGGTAGTTGTATGCCTCGCCGACCTCGTAGAGTTTGAGCTGGGCCCAGTAGCGCTCGCGCCCCTCGTCGAAGATCTCGTCGACCACATCGTAGGGATCGCGGTCGACGATGTTGCGCTGCAAGGTATAGAGTGGCTCGGCGTAGTAGCGGAAGAAGATGCGGAACTCGTCATCCTCCCTCTCCTCGACGTCCAGACGGTGTCTGTTGAGTCGGCGCAGGGTGTCTTTGATGCGGTAATAGCCCAGGGTGCGGTGGCTTCCGAGGTGTCGTTGACAGTGGCGCACCAGCTCGAGCAGGAGCAGATAGTCGAGCAGCGGCCAGCTCTCCTGGACGAGGACTTCGGTGATGGCCCAGTAGTCGTAGCCCAGCTCGAACGCCTGGGCGAGGATGCGCTCGGGCACGTAGATGGTGCGGCGAGTGCGGCCGATGTGGAAGGACTGGTGCTCGCGCGGGTGGTGGAAGACGAGCAGGGCGGGCCCCTGCACCAGGGTGACGCTGATCTCCATGTCGAGCATGGCGTCGAGCAGGTTGGGGGGCAGCTGACGGACGGCGCTGTAGAAGAATTTGACCATATCGTGCCCGGCGTGGAAGCGGGGCAGGCGCTCGTCGGGCAGGCGCACGCCGTTGCGCAGCCGGGTCTGCTGGCCGAAGAGGACGGTTTTGGGGCAGGCGCGGATAATCTCGTTGATCTCGGTGTGGGAGATCTCCCCCTCGCGCAGGCCGGTGTTGGGGCGCTCGTCGCCGGTCTGGTAGAGGATGGGATCGTCGGGATGGGCCAGCTGCGTCAGGCGGTGGTTCATAGGCGGATGGTCGGAAGGAAGTCTCCCCGAATGGACGGAGTGATTGAATTCTCAGTCCTTATGCCGTTTGTCCCAACTCGTGGAACAGGGCAGCGGATGTGCGGATACCGCGATGGTAGTCGCGCAGTGAGAACCGCTCGTTGGGGCCGTGCCAGTTGTCGGTGACCTGTCCAAAGCCGACGAGCAGAACCGGCGCGCCGGTGCGGTCGACGATGTCGGTGACGATCGGGATGGAGCCACCCTCGCGGGTGAGGACCGGATCGATATCAAAGCCGGTGCGGATGGCGCGCAGCGTCGGCGTTACCAGCGGATGGTCGATATCCAGGTAGTAGGGGGGAGAGGCGTGCGCTTTGCCGAACTCCGCTTCGATGTCGGCGGGCAGCCGGGCGCGGATGCACTCCTGGAGGGCGGCCTCGATGCGCGCCGGATCCTGGTCGGGCACCAGGCGACAGGAGATGGCCGCGGCCGCGGTGGCCGGAATCACGGTGCGCGGGCTACCGCCGTTCAGATGGTTGATCTCCAGGGTGGGTCGGATCCAGCGCTGCTCCAGCAGGGAGTAGCCCGGCTCGCCGATCAGCGTTTCGACGCCCAGGGTGCGACGGTATTCGTCTGCATCGACCGGCAGGGAAGCGTAGCTCTCCCGTTCTCGGGCGGACGGCTCGCGCACATCGTCGTAGAAACCGGGCACGGCGATCCCTCCTTCGGCGCTGAAGAGGGAGGCCAGGGCGCGGACGAGCAGGTGGTTGGGGTTGTGGACGATGCCGCCGAACAGTCCGGAGTGGACGTCCTGGCGCAGGGTGCGGACGGCGACTTCGGTGTAGACGATGCCGCGCAGCCCCAGGGTCAGAGAGGGCCGGTCCGGTCCGTACATGCTGCTGTCGGAGACGACGGCGCAGGCGAGCGGGGCGAACGGGTCGAGGCCGCCGGTGGCCAGGAAGCGTCCCAGCGCCCGGCTGCCGCACTCCTCCTCCCCTTCGATCAGGAAGATCGGATCGATCGGCAGGGGTTCGCCAAGCGCCCGGAAGGCGTCGAGCGCCTTGAGGTGGGTCATGAGCTGGCCCTTGTCGTCGCTGGCACCGCGCCCGAGCAGAAAGTCATCCTCCAGGTCGGCGGCAAACGGGTCGTAGCTCCAGGCGGAGCGCGGGTTGTCGACTCCCTGCACGTCGTAGTGGCCGTAGATCAGAACGGTGGGCCGCTGCGGCGATAGGGTGGACGGACGGGCGAGGACCAGGGGGTTGGTGTCCGGCGTCACCTGGATCTTTTCCGCCTGCAGCTCCAGGCGCTGGAAGTCGGCGACAAGAAAATCGGCGGCCCGGCCGATAGCGGCCGCTGCATCGCCATCGGCTCCGGCGCTGATACTGGGGATGCGGACGAATTCCCGGAGCTGCGCGACATAGGTATCGCAGCAGCTATCGACGTGGCTGAGCACCTGTTCCAGGGACACGGCTGTCTCCTAGTTGAATTAGATAAAATGGATGGCGTGGGGTCGGCAGCGCGAAAGGGATCGGGCGCGCCGTTCTCCGAGGACGGCAGGCGCTCTCTCTTATCGCTTGCTTATCGGTACATCCTTGATTAAAATATATAGGTTATGTAGATTCAAAATAATCGCTCCTCGACCTGCAGCCGCTTTCAATATAGGGGCTGATAAAAAATGGTAAAGGAGATTCTGGGTTGGTGCGACGACGCATGCGTCTGTAGCACCTGCCGCGTCTACCCGCAGCCGTAGCCGGCGGATTGCGTTCGACCTTTATCGGGGGGAAAGGTGCGGCGGTGAGCATCTTTTCCCCTTTTTCATTACCGGAGGGCCTGTCATGGATAGCTGGGTCTGGTGGATTCTCACCTGCGGCTTCAGTCTCTACTTCGTAATTCTGCTCCTGGAGTTCAATCGGCCGGCGCAGAAGCTGATGGAGCAGATCGACAGCCAGGAGATCCGCCGGCAGGAAATGGAGCGGCGGCTCGAGCGGGCCCAGGAGGAGGCGACCGAACTGCGCAGCCAGCTGGACGAGGTGGAGCTGCGGATGGAGGATCTGGAGGAACGCCGCCAGGAGATCCTGCCCGAGGCGATGTCCCGACGCATGACGCGGATTGATTCCGGCCCCTTCCTCATGGGTGGGAGGGACGAGGACAGCCCCCGCGGCGAGCGCCCCGCGCACACGGTCCACCTGTCGTCTTTCTATGTTGGCAGATACCCGGTCACCAACCAGGACTACAGCGAGTTCGTCCGCTGCACCAACCACAGGGTGCCGATCCACTGGGCGCGCGGCACCTTTCCGACCGGCATGGGTCAGCATCCGGTGGTCAATGTCTCGTGGCAGGATGCCCGTGACTTTGCAGAGTGGACCGGGGCTAGACTGCTGACAGAAGCGGAATGGGAGAAGGCGGCGCGAGGAACGGACGAACGCCACTATCCGTGGGGCAATCGGTTCGTCGACGGGGAGCGCTGCAACGGCAACAATTCGGTTGGCACCACCACGATTGTCAACGAGTTCCCCGACGGCCGCAGCCCGTACGGGATATGGGATATGTGCGGCAACGTGTACGAGTGGTGTGTCGACTACTACGACGAAGACTACTACAAGATCAGCCCGGGCTCCAATCCCAAGGGACCGGACGGGGGTCAGGAGCGGGTGGTGCGCGGCGGCAGTTTCGGGGAGACCCGGGCCGCCCTGCGGGTCACCCACAGGGAGGGGGTCAACGAGGTCACCTCGCGCGAGACCACCGGCTTTCGTCTGGCCATGGACGCGGAGAGTTCTCCGCCGCCGCGCCCGGAGTCGAACGAAGGTTGATGCGGGTGGAGCATCCCGGCCACTGAATTCGGCGCTGTCAATGAAGGGGGAGTCCTATGTTTGAAGAGGTTTGGAGAGCGTACGAAGAGAACGAACTGAGCCATAGCGCCGCGCATTACCTGATGGCCATCCACGAGCTACGCCGCGAACACGGATACGCCCGGGTGTCGGATGTGGCCAAGTATCTGCAGATCACCAAGGGAAGCGTGTCGACGGCGATGAAGCAGCTCAAGGAGCGGGGCTACGTCCAGGAGGACCACAATCGCTTTCTCGAGCTGACCGAAAAGGGCGTCCAGGTGGTCCGGGAGATCGAGGCGGCGCGCCTGGTGGTGCAGAAGTTTTTGAGCGACGCCCTGGGGATGGACGAGGACGATGCCCAGATCGACGCCTGTAAGGTCGAGCATCTGCTCAGCTCCGATGCCCGGGTGCGCCTGGTCTGCTTTCTGCGCAGTCTGTTCTCGGAGGAGCCGGCGTCACAGACTTTTCTGAATCAATTCAGGAGCAAGGCGCTGGAGTGCCGGGGGGGAGATCTGGACTCCTGTCGGCTGTGCGAGGACTTCTGCTTTGAGCACCCGGAGCTGAACCAGATTACGCGGGGGGAGAACTAGCGCACTGTAAACAAAGTTTCTGGTCTTCGGAAATCACGTAAATATATTAATTTACTGAAAGATCCTGATTGCAATTTTGTCAACGTTTTTTGTTGACAAAACACTAGCGTTCGGTCAAAATGAATTTTGACGGAACTGCGATCGGGATTTCATCGCGTGCCGAGATTCGTCTTGACAATCTACTAGAGATCTACAGTGTCTGTCGATGGGGACTTTTCGACGCGGTTGATAGATCTTAGCTTTTCCCGGACCAGAGGTGAATATCTGGTCCGGTTTTTTTGGAGAAATAGAGGTCTGTAATAAAGGACGGGGAGATCGATGGACGCGGTACTGAAATTTATCGACAAGCAGTTCCTGCCCGTGGGGCTGATCACCGTGGCGCTGGTGGGCCTGCTCTTCCCGGCTCCCGGACGGTTTATGGGGACGCTGCCGACGCAGCACGTGGCGGTGAGCATCATCTTCATCTGCGCCGGTCTGCGGCTGCGCACCGACGAGGTCGCCGCGGCGCTCTCGGCCTGGAGAGCGACGGCGTGGGGAACGCTCTCCATTCTCTTCATCACGCCGATCATCGGCACGGCCATCGCCTTTCAGCTTCCCCTGGATCCCTCCTTCCAGATGGGGTTGGCGCTGTTCTTCTGCATGCCGACCACCCTCTCTTCGGGCATCGCCCTCACCGGTCAGGCGCGCGGCAATGTGGCTCTGGCGCTGCTGCTGACGGTGCTCACCAACATCGTCGGCATCTTCACGGTGCCGTTCGTGCTGGCGCAGCTGCTGCAGACGATCGGTCGCATCGAGTTGTCGGCTCTGGATTTGTTGTTAAAGCTCTGTCTGTCCATCCTCATTCCCCTGGCGGCGGGCAAGTTTCTGCGGCGGTTCGTCAAGGAGTGGGTCGACGGCAATCGCGGGAAGATCGGTCTGGCGAGCAATTTGGCGCTGATCTCGGTGCCGTGGATGAAGTTCAGCCAGGCCTCGGACCGGCTGGCCGAAGTCGCTCCTCTGAGTCTGCTGCTGCTGGTGATCTCGGGACTGGTGGTCCACCTGCTCTACCTGCTGCTCAACGACGGGGGGAGCCGACTGCTGCGGTTGCCGCTGGGGGCGCGCAAGGCGGTGGTGCTGTCGGCCAGCCAGAAGACGCTGCCGGTGGCGCTGACGGTGCTGGCCTTTCTGCCGGAGTCGGCCGGGGTGAAGGGATTGATCGCCATTCCCTGCATCACCTCGCATCTGGGGCAGATTTTCATGGACGCAATTCTGGCGACTCGCTGGGGGAACGACACCGCCTGACGCTCCCCGGCGACAGTTGATGCCTGGCGGCGGCAGGATCTGAATCGAGTTACGGAGGAGGGGTTTTTATGCCACAGAAACGACCGAATATTCTGCTCATCACCACCGACCAGCAGCGGGGGGACTGCCTGGGTTGCGCCGGTCATCCGGCGGTGGAGACTCCCTTTCTGGATCAGCTGGCGGAGAAGGGGGCGCATTTCCCCAGGGCGTACACCTCGGTGCCTTCGTGCACGCCGGCGCGGGCGGGGATCATCACCGGGATGGATCAGTGGAACCACGGGCGGCTGGTCATGAGAGGAGCGGACGCGCTGGAGTACCCGGCGACGCTGCCGGGGGTGCTGGCCGATGCGGGATACCACACCCAGGGAGTTGGGAAGATGCACCACGCTCCGCAGCGGCGGCTGTACGGATTCCACAACATGGTGCTGGACGAAAGCGGTCGGCGCGATCCGGGGTTCTACAGCGATTACCATCAGTATTTCGATCGCCACAAAGAGGGGGAGTACGGGTACCGGGACCACGGGATCGAGTGGAACAGCTGGATGGCCCGTCCCTCGCACCTGCCCGAGCATTTGCACCCGACCTACTGGACGGCCAGCGAGGGAATCGAATACATAGAGGAGAGGGATCCGACCAAACCGTTTTTCATGTGGCTGTCGTTCGCCCGGCCGCACTCGCCGTACGATGCGCCCCAGGCGTATTGGGATATGTACGTCGATCATCCGGATATTCCCCAGGCGGCGATCGGCGACTGGGCGGCCGAGTTCGGCCACAGGGTGGACGACGTCAATGCGCCGCGCACGCGTCGTTCGGACCGGGAGATACATCGGGCGCGGGCCGGGTACTACGGCAACATCACCTTTATAGACCACCAGATCGGGCGACTGCTCTACGAGTTCGGCAAGCGGGATCCGGAAGGGTTGCGCAATACCTTCATTCTCTTCACGTCGGATCACGGCGATATGATGGGCGACCACCACCACTGGCGCAAGACCTACGCATACGAGGGGTCGGCGCGGGTGCCGTTCATCCTCTCCTATCCAGAGGGGTGGGAGCTGCCGCGCGGCGCGTCGATCGACGCGCCGGTGGAGCTGCGCGATGTGATGCCGACGCTGCTGGAGGCGGCCGGGGTGGAGATCCCCGAGTCGGTGGACGGGGCGAGTCTGCTCGGGCTGGCGCGCGGCGAGCGGGAGGGTTGGCGGGAGTTCGTGCAGGGGGAGCACACCTCCTGCTACACCCACGAGCACGGCATGCAGTACGTTACCGACGGGTGCGAGAAGTACGTCTGGTTCCACCACACGGGGGCAGAGCAATTCTTCGATCTGGTGGAGGATCCGTGCGAGTGTCGCGACCTGGCTGGAGATCCGGCACACGAGGAACGGGTCGAGGTCTGGCGCAGGCGACTGGCGGGGGTGAACGAGCGGAGAGGGGACCCTCGCGGCAAGGATGGGAAGCTGGTGCCGCAGCCGGAAGGTGCGCTGGGGCTGTCGCCGAACTACTATCGGTGGAAGGAAAAAGCAGACGAACAGATGGCGGACTGGCGCTAGGCGCAACGGCAGGTGATGGTATGTCCATATACGATGGCGAAGTAATCTTTTCCTGCCGCGATGAGAGCGGGGTGATCGATGTGGTGGAGGAGGCGAAGACGCGGAGTCTGCATTTCGGCACGGTGGCGCGTCAGACGACGATGTTCCGGAGCGAGCCCCAGACGCTGGCTCTCTCCTATACGCGCTGTATGATGACGGGGCTGCTGTTTGTCGAGCCGGTGCGTTCGGCGTTGATTCTGGGGTTGGGAGGCGGAGCGCTGGCCCGGTTCCTGCTGCACTACTTTCCGGAATGCCGGATCGATGCGGTGGAGAAGCGGATGCGGGTGGTGGAGGTGGCGCGCGCTTTTTTCGAGCTGCCGGTGGAGGAGCGCCTGAAGATTTCAGTGGGGCGGGCGGAGGACTTTTTGCGCCGATGCAAGGAGGGGGCGTACGATCTGGTGCTGGTGGACATCCACGACAGCGACGGCATGGCCTTGGGACAGGCGGAGATCGGTTTCTTCGCCCGCTGTCGGCGGCTGATGAGCGACCGGGGACTGCTGGTGATCAATCTGTGGAGCGGGGAGAAGCGGCAGGTGCTGCGTCGGGTGAGCGGAGAGCTGCAGCGCTGTTTTGCCGCGCAGGTGATGGAGCTGCCGGTAGCTGGCAAGAGCAACAAGGTGGCGCTGGCGTTCAGCTTTCCGATCCCGAAGAAAGTTTTGAGCCAAGTGCGGGAGCGGGCCGAGGAACTGGAGGGGCGCACCGGGGTGGAGCTCGAGCAGCTGCTGGAGGATCTGATCTGGCACAATCGGCGTTGGACCTGAGGAGAATGATGGTATGAAAGGGCTGAACGAAGGGCAGATCGAGCGGATCCGACGGGATACGGTGCAGTTGCTGGAGAGGACCGGATTCCGGGTGCAGCACGAGGGGCTGCTGCGGCTGGCTGCTGCGGCTGGGGCGCGGGTGGAGGAGGGGAGCGGTCTGGTGAAATTGCCCGGGGAACTGCTCGAGGAGCTGCTTGCTAGGGCTCCGGAGGAGTACGAGATTGCGGGTATAGGAGGGGGGCGCTGGAGAGTGGGTGGAGGAGAGCGGCACTGTCTGGCGATCGTCACCGATCCGTGGATCGTGGACCGGGAGAGCGGGCAGCCGCGCCGGCCCTGTATGGAGGATGTGCGGCGGCACACGCGGATCGCGCAGCGGCTGGAGGAGGTGGCGGCGATCAGTCTGATGGACTACCCGGTGACCGACGTCGAGGGAGAGGAGTCCAGCCTGCGCGCACTGGAGGCGCACCTGTTGGAGCACGACAAGCACATGTGCGTGCTGGCCGCCTCGTCGGAGCGGTTGGCGCGCTGGCTGCGACTGGGGCGAGTGCTGAACAGGGGGGAGGAACTGGCTGGCAGTCGACTGATCACAGCGGGGGTGGCGGTGCTGTCGCCGCTGACGCTGACGCGGGATAACGGCGAGCTGTTGCAGGCGGCCTGCGCGCACGATTTGCCGGTGACGCCCACCGTCTGTCCGATGGCCGGGACGACCGCCCCCTACAGCAGGAGGGGGACGCTGCTGCAGGCGAATGCCGAGGTTTTGTTTATGGCCGCGCTCACCCAGATGATTCGCCCCGGACATCCCTTTCTCTACATCATTGGTCCGTCGCGCACCGACATGCGCAGCGGCGAGGATCTGTACTACACGCTCGACAAGGTGCTGTGGAAGATCGCCGGGGCTCAGTTAGGCAGATCCTACGGTCTGCCAACCGGGGCGGAGTGCGGCGGGACCACGACCATCCGGGACGACCTGCAGAGCGGCGCCGAGGGGATGCTGTTCATGCAGTCGGCCTGGGATTCCGGCGCCGATCTGCTGTCGGGGATCGGCTCGTGCGGCAACGCAGTGAGCATGTCGGGGGAGATGATGGTGATTCAGGCGGAGTGGCTGCGGGCGGCGCGGTTTTTGGCGGCGGGGATCGACGGGGAGGCGCACCCGGATCTGGAGCGGATCGAGGCGCGCGGTCCGGGCGGTCACTTCTTAGACGACGAGCTGACGCTGGAGCTGCTGCGTTCGGACGAGTTTTTCAGCAGTCCGCTCTTCGACTACGACGGCGGTCATCGGGGAACGGCGTCGATGTTGGAACGGGCTCGCGATCGGGTCGATGAGTTGCTCGCCGACTTTCGCTCGCCAGTGCCGGAGGAAGTGCGAGAGGGGATCGGGCGTTTCTTCAGGGAGGAGTGCGGCTGAGCGGGTTGGATTTTGGCGGATGCGGCGTCCGGATGCTCGAAGGATTACGCACGAGTTATCCCACCGACATCCGGGCCTCGATTTAGCAAGCTGGTTTCAGCCGTACAGATGCGCCACCTGTTCGCCGTATCCGTTGTAAGGGAGGGTGGGCACACGCTCATCCGTGCCGATGAGTAACTCGGTGGCCTGGGACCAGCGCGGATGAGGCACCGCCGGATCGACGTTGGCCCGGAAGTCGTATTCGCTGGACTGCAGTTCGTTCCAGAAGGTGGGCGGTTGTTCGGCGGTGAATTCGATCGAGACGATCGACTTGATGCTCTTGAACCCGTACTTCCAGGGGACGACCAGGCGGATGGGCGCGCCGTGCTGCATGGGCAGTTCGTGACCGTAGATGCCGGTAGCCAGCAGGGTCAACTCGTTGGCCGCCTCCTGGAGGGTCAGACCTTCGAAGTAGGGCCAGGGGAGCCGGGACTGTGGCTGCTGGCCCGGGGCCTGATCCGGCTCGAGGAAGGTGAGCAGGCGCACGTACCGGGCCGAGGAGAGGGGTTTGGCCGCGTCGATCAGGGCTTTGAAGGGGAAGCCGGTCCAGGGGACGGTCATAGCCCAGGCTTCGACGCAGCGGAAGCGGTACACGCGCTCTTCGAGCGGCATGCCGCGGATGAGGTCATCGATGTCGTAGACTTTCGGGTTTTCGACCAGGCCGCCCACTTCGACCTGCCAGGGGCGTGTCTGGAAGTCCTCGGCCAGGCGGCCGATCCCCTGTTTGCCGAAGGAGAATTCGTAGAAGTTGTTGTAGTTGGCGGCAACCTGTTCGGGGGTGAGCGATCGGCCCGGGTCGTAGGTGGGCGCAGGAGGGGGGTCGGACGGCCCGGTCGGGGATGCGTTTCCGTCGCTGTCGGAGCCGCAGGCCAGAGTGGAGCCGGCCAGCACGCCCAGGCCGGTGAGGCCGATCTTTCTGAGAAAACGGCGGCGGTTGAGGTACGCGTGTTCGGGAGTGGCCCGGTTTTCGGAGATTTCCCAGTTTTTGGGGATGTGGATGAAGGACATGAGGGAGCCTCCGAAGCTGTCGTGTGACTTCGTTGGGATGGGGATGGCGATATTAGATGCCAGCCAGGGATGGAATGGATTCAAACCCGGGGGAGCGCTATGGAACCGATTTCCGTCACTCGAACTATCGTGGAGCCGGATCTGGACAACTGTCCCGTGGGATTTTTGTTCAGGGGGAAGAATCCGGACTGGAGCCGGGAGGAGCAGTTTTTTGCGGGGATGGAGACGCCGCTCAACCATCGGAGCTGGAGCCCGGAGACCTACCTGTATCTGATCGAGGACGAGGAGGGGAAGGCGCTGGAGAACATCGCCAAGAGCGAGGCGCTGATCGCGACGCGGGACCGGGCGCTGACCGATCTGCGGGTGGAGGCGAGGGTGCGGCAGTTCATTCCGGGGGCGCTGCCGAATATGGACGACGAGTACTGCACGGTGGCGCGCAACGGTCTGGTCTTCCGCATGGTGGATATGCGCCGCTACTATCAGTTTTGCCTGGAGGGGTACGATCGCGTTGTGCTCTACCGACGCTGTGACTACGAGCGAGTGGTGCTGGGGGAACGGCGCTTCCCGCTGGATCCACGGCGCTACCACCACCTGCAAGCCGAGGTGCAGGGGGATCGGATCCGCTGCTGGTGCGACGGGGAGCTGATCGTCGACGTGCGGGATGGAGCGTACGAATGTGGAGCAGCGGGGGTGCGTATGAACTCGATCTCCCGCTTCCAGCAGATCCGGGTGGCGACCTGGGAGGAGGGACATCGGGTGTATGTGCAGCGGCTGGAGGAGGAGGAGAAGAAGCTGCGGGAATTCCGCGAGCAGCTACCGCAGCCGGTGCTGTGGCGGCGGTATGAGTTGCCGCATTTACAGGGCGGGCGACCGCATTTCTTTCGGCCGCGGGAAGACGGGCCGATGCGACTGCTGATCGCCGGCAACGGGGAGTTCAAGGGGTACAGCCTGTACGATCTGGAGGGGGAATTGCTCTGGGAGAGTCGGGCGCAGGGGGTGGGACCGGAGAAGTTCAAGTTCGCCGATATGGACGGCGATGGGGTCAAGGAGATCGTCAGTTTCTACGATGGCGGGATCGCGGTGCACAGCAGCGTCGACGGCAGGGAGTTGGTGCGGACGGAGTGGCCGGTGGCCGGGCCGTTCGACCGCAGCCAGGAGAAGGCGTATATCACTCATCTGTATCCGGCGGATCTGCAGGGAAGCGGGCACTGCGACAGCGTGGTGCTCAAGGACGACGGCTCGGCCGGGGGCTGGACCTTCCGGGTGCTGGGCGCGGATTTGCAGGAGCGCTGGTCGAGGACGGTGCAGCTGCCGCCGATGGGCCACAATATCAACGTGCACGATGTAAACGGGGACGGTCGCGAGGAGATTCTGGCGGGGTATCACTGCTACGACGGGGACGGAGAACTGGTCTGGCGGGTGGAGGAGGCGCGCTACTGGGATATGACCAACGGGGCGCGGCATCCGGACTCGGTGATCGCCGGAGAGCTGTGGCCGGGAACGATGCGGGCGGCGTACGCCTCCGGAGGGGAGGGATTCGTGCTGGTGGACGCCACCTGCGGCGAGGTGCTGGCACGGCGGACGGTCGGCCACGCCCAGGGGGTGATCGTGGGCAAGTTCGATCGGGATATCCCCGGGCATCAGATCCTGATCGGCACCCGCCATCAGAACTACGGTATTCTCTGTTTCTTTGACGGCGAAGGACAGCCGATCGGCCGTTTTCAGCCGGACTATCTGAGCCAGGGCGGCCCGTCGCTCAACTGGACCGGGGACGGTACCGAGTTCGTGCTGCTGACCAGCAGCGTCCAGGCGTTCGGGCTGTGGGATCGACACGGTCGTTTCGCCCTGGATTTCAAGGAGCTGGATCTGTTCGCCGATCTGCCGCCAGAGCAGCGACTGGTGCCGGTCTGTCTGCCGACGAGCGTGTGCGGAGACGGGCGGGACGAGTTGGCCCTGCAGCGAGGGAGCGAGCTGTTCGTGTACACTCAGGACCGTCCCTGCGAGAATGAGAAGGTGTTTGCACCGGTGCGCAACGAGCGGATCATGTACCCGGGGATCTCCTGGGAGCATTGGGAGGAGAACGGTTGAGGAAGGGGATTGGGATGAGGGAGGTAATGGGGATATATTCAAAATTCATGAAGAAAGAATCTATGCGATTTTCGACATCCGGGAGAGGATAGCCAATGGATGGTGGCGATAAAAGCAAAGAGCGGCTGGTCGAAGAACTCGAAGCGCTGCGCCAGCGAGCTGCTGAATTGGAGAACGAACGGGATCGCTCCGAGGCGCTGTTCCACTCGCTGGTGGATTCGCTGCCCGATGTCATCTACCGGCTCGACAGCCAGGGGAACATTCTGTTCATCAGCGACGGGGTGAGGCGTTACGGGCACGATCCGGAGGCGCTGATCGGCAAGAGCATCTTCGAGCTGGTGCACCCGGAGGATCGGGAGAAATCGACCTACCGGGTCAACGAGCGGCGCACCGGCGATCGCCGCACCCAGGCGCTGCAGCTCCGCCTGCTGACCGGGAGTCACGACCCGGTGACGTTCGAGTTCAAGGGGAGCGAGCAGGAGGTGGAGCCGACGCTGATGGTCAACGCGGAGGGGATTTACAGCTCTGAGCGCCCGCAGGCGGAGGGGTTCGTCTGCACTCAGGGAGTGGCGCGCGATATCACCGACCGGGTGAAGGCGGAACAGGCGCTGCGCGAGGCGGAGCGGGTGAAGGTGTTCACCGAGACGGCCGGGGCGGCTGCCCACGAGATCAACCAGCCGCTCATGGTGATCATGGGCATGCTGCAGATGATGTTGGAAGACGCGGCGGCCGACGATCCACAGCGGAAGGAGTTCGAGGAATTGCTGTCCGCGGCGGAGCGGATAACAGGGATTGTCCGCGAGATGCAGACGGCGCATCGGTACGTCACCAAGCCGTATCTGAAGGGCAGGGACATTGCCGACTTCGAAGCATCCAGTCAGGAAGAGGGGAACGGAGGAGAAGGAGCGTGAAGATCAGCATTCATCAGCCGGTTGAAGTATTCAGTCGGGCCGACTTCGAAGCATCCAGTCAGGAAGAGGGGAACCGAGGAGAAGAGGGATGAAGATCAGCATTCATCAGCCGACTGAAAACGGGTTGCTGCTGTGCGGTGTGCCCCTGGCCGAGGGGATGGTGTCGGCCGGATCGGCTTTCGCGCTGCGCGATGAACGGGGTGAGGGGTTGCCTCTGTGGTGGGCGGAGCGGGTGCACTGGCCGGATGGTAGCGTCAAGTGGATCTTCCTGCACGCTCGGATAGGGGTAGACTGCAACGCGGTCGAGCTGGAGGCAGGGGAGGGAACGGCGGCGACTATAGAGGCGGTTGATGGCGGTGGTGTGGAACTGGACGGGGCGCGGTTGGTGGTGGAGGATGGGGTTTGGACTTTTGCCGCGGGGGATCGCAAGGTGCGCGTGCAGCCGGGAGGGGCGGTCGTCGATCCGGGTATAGAGTCGGGAGGGGATTACGCGGTCGAGCTGGTGGAGGCGAGCGGGATCGCTCCTCTGCTGCGGCTGCGTCAGCGGTGTGAAGATGGGCTGCGCTTCGACCATTTGTTGCGGCTGGATCCGGTGCAGAAAGTGCTCCACTGGCAGCAGCGGATCAGCTTCCTGACGACGGAGACTTGTCGATTGAAGGAGCTGGGTGCGACGTTGGAGTTCGCGGAAGAGGGGTGGACGTGGGGAGTCGACGGTGGGGTGCACAGCCGGCTCCAGGTGCTGCGGCCGGGTTTTTTCGCGCTGGACGGAGGAGAGGAGATGGCGGGGCGCCCGGAAGCGGCTCTTCGAGGAGAGGACGCTTCCCTGATACTGGAGAAGGGGTGGCAGCGGGGGCCGTTTGCTCTGGAGGCGGAAGGTCGGCAGGTGCGGGTCGGTTTCTATCCGCAGGAGGCGATGCCGCTGGCGGTGCAGCCGGGCACCAGTTTCCGCCATTCGCTGCGCATCGGGCTCGGGGGTGTGGACGGGACGCCGGTGACCTGGTCGCTGGATGCGGATGCGGCGTGCGCCAGCGGTGCGTTCGGGCCGCTGATGGCCTGCACCGAGCACACCCGGCGGTTCTACCCGGGGTACGAGCAGGCGATGGATGCCTGCATGCAGGGGGGGCGACTGACCCGGCTGGACAAGGAGCGGGGCGACTCCAAGGGACACCCGGCGATGCTTGCCGAGGAGGAGAGCCAGGACGAGGAGTACTTCGGTCTGCAGCACTACGGGGACTGGCCGATGGCGCTGGGGGCGTACGGAGGGGGGCTGCGCATGTACGCCGACAACGAATACGACACGCCGTTCGCATATTACCTGCAGTTCATGCGCACGGGGAGGCCGGAGTATCTGGAGGTGGCCCACCACTCGGCGGTGCATATGGCGGACGTGGACTGTATGGCGACGACCGGCGATATGCGCTTCCACGGGTATCGCGAGACGGCGGAGGATCACGCTGAGCACCGCTCTCGGGGAGGGGATCTGGGTCACTACTGGACCGACGGACTGGCGCTCAATTTTCTGGTCGGCGGCGACTGGTGGTCGTGGGAGGCGGCGCGCGACCAGGCGCGCTTTCTGCTGGATGTTTTCGCCGGGGAGGGAGACGACGCCATTCGCCGGAATTTTCTCGGCTGCGAGCGGGCGGTAGGCTGGCCGCTGACCGCCCTGGCCGGGGTAGCGGAGGTGACGGGGGACGAAGAGTTGCTGGCCAAGATGCGGCAGATGACCGGTTTTCTGGCGCGCTTCGCCGCGGACCCTGACCGGGAGTTGGAGGAGGTGACCGAGGTGGACGGTCGGCCGCTCAAGTGGTGGCGGATCTGCCAGGAGGACGGGACCAAGCCGTTCATGCTGGGGGTGGTGCTGGAGGGATTGGAGCGGTATCATCGGCTGACCGGCGACCCGGCGGCGGAGACGGCGATCGTCGATATCTGCCGCTTTCTGGTCGAGGTGATGTGGGTGGAGGGAATCGAGGCGTTCATCTACGAGTGGAACGCCTTCAACCGCGGCCACCGGGAAGACGTGTACCCGCACTACATCAACATGATGGTCGCTCCAGGGCTGGCCTATGCGTACGAACTGACCGGCGAAGAGCGGTTTCGGGAGATAGCCACCCGCTCCTTCCACGCGGCACTGTGGACGCTGTTCGCGCCGGGCGGCGGCAAGGAGATCGGCATGGTCGGCCGCACTTCGGCGATGATGGTGGGACGGCTGTGGGAGTGGAGGCAGCGGGGAGAGGGAGCGCGGCAGGGGCGGATGCTGCCATCCAACGGGCTTCCCTTTTCGTTCGATGGAGAGGCGGAGGGATTGGCGAGTTTGCCGGAGCTGGCTCTGCGCGAGGGAGAGCTGCGCTATGAGGAAGGGGCGCTGATTTCCAGTGGGGAAAATTACGCGGTGTACGGCTTTCACGATCCGGTGAATACGGATCGTGGGGAGATCGAGTTCACCTTTGTGCCGGACTGGGACTGCCCGCCGCATCCGGGCCCGGTGGAGCAGCGGGCGTATTTGCATCTGTGCGACCGGCCGTTCACCCGTTCGTGTGTCAGTATCATCAGTTTCTACACCGGTCTGCACGTGCGTTTCTACGATGCGGAGCGGCAGTACGTGGAAGTGCTGGAGGCGGATATCCAGCACTGGAAGGCGGACGAGTCGCACCGGGTGCGGGTGGTCTGGGATGTGGAAGAGGGGGCGGCGGCGCTGTGGCTGGACGGCGAGGAGGTGGATCGGCGGGGATTGAAGCGTCGATTGTCGGGTGGATTCAAGCGGCTGCATCTGGGGCACCGGCCGGGGAACTGGCGGGCGGATGGGAAGATCGGGGCGCTGCGGCTGCGGCTGGGCTGATAGGCGTCTTCCGCTTCTGAAGAAAGTGGCTTTCAGTGGCACCTGAAAGACACACTGATGTTTCTCGTGGTAAACAAAAAAAGATGGTGCCGATGGGAAACTTCAGTGTGATCCAGAGTGGCGCAATGTTTGCTTTTTGAGCCTCCATATGGCAGACTATAGGGAGGTGCAATCATGGCAGAAACTTCCGAATTGACAACTCGCGATGTCCTGTCGCAGGTCAATCGCCGGCTCACCCTCATCGAGGACGACCTGCGCGGCCTGAATATCCGGTTTGAAGCGCAGAGCAATCGCCTGGACAGCAAGCTGGACGAACAGATAGGGGGATTGCGCCAGGATATGAATGCGCAGGACGACAACCTGCGTCGGGAGATGAGGGAGCAGTTTGGGGAGATGCGTCAGGAGATGAACAGCCGTTTTCTTGCGTTTGACGCTAAGCTGGATTCTCAGATCGGCGGTCTGCGCAAAGAGATGAGTTCCAAGTTCATCTGGCTGCTGGGCGTAGTCATCGCCACGTGGATGTCGACCATGGGAACTTTGCTGTTGAAGTAGTGCCGGAGCATCAGAACGCGGTAGAGCCGGTTCAGTAGGAGCCGGCTCTACCGCGTTCTGATGAATTGGGTTTGATGTCTTTTCTTCTCTCTCATTATCACAACAGAGGAGGATCATTATGGTTTTCCGCTGTCTCTTTCTTTTGCAAATTTTGTTCTTTTTCGCCTATCTGCCGGGCTGCGCCAGGTCGCAGCGGTTGCTGAGTAACGCGGGGCAGCTGGTGCTGGTGAAGGACGGGGAGCGGGTGGTGCTGAAGGGAAAGGATCGGTTGTTCATCCGCTGGAAGACGGATGGGCAGGAGCTGGCTACGCAGGCGGCGATGGACGGGCGGGATTCGCTGGTGGCGGTGATGGTTTTGGAGGCGGATGAGCGGACGCTGCGCGTTCGGGCGGATGCCTGGAAGAGGTTGGAGGATGTTCCTCACGTCTATTCCGCAGCCGGGATTCGGGTGACTGGAGGGAAGGGGAGGCGCGGTAGGCCGGTGGTGAATGTGCCGCTGAGTGACATCGAGGAGATTGCGCTGTGCGAGCGGCGACTGACGACGGCGGACTGGGCGGGTTTCAGTCGGCGGAATGCGACGATCGGGGCGCTGGGGGGCTTCGCCTTCGGGGCGATGGTGGCCGGGGCGGATGAGGTCGTCTTTCGGGAAAAGTCGCGTCGCGACGACTACGACTTTTTGCCGTTGTTGCGGGGGAACGAGGCGCTGGTGGCGACGGCGGTAACGACGGTAACAGGGGCCGTGATGTATCCGGTGTACAGGGTTTTTTGGCCGCGGTTTCACCAGCACGACGAGAGGGTTTTTGCGATTGGTGAGGAGAGGTGGCGGGTCGAGATCGAGCGGTGAGCCGGCTCTGTAGTTTTCTCATCCTCCATCCTGTTCATCCCGAAAGCGCGAGACCAGACGGATGGCGTCGATGATTCGCAGCCTGGCCGCCGCCGAGCGATAGACGCCTTCGTCCTCATCTGCCACACGCCGTCGTGCATAGCGGATATCCGCCAGTAGTTGCTCCCGGCCCTTCCCTCCTATTCCCCGGGTGAAACAGGCCAGGGTTTCCTCGTCGCAATCCTGCAGCGCCCAGAGGAAATCTTCGCGCTTCACCAGGCCCTGTAGGTCGCGTAAGGAGCCGGGTGAAAGCTGCGCCACCAGCGCGGCGAAGGTGCCATCTTGCATGATCCCGTGCGCCCGATAGCGCAAGTTCTCGCCGATTGCCTGTAGATATTGCTCCACTTGCCGGTGGACCGGTTCCGGTGTATCGATCTCACCGCTCAGATCGGCGTAGTAGACCAGTTGTGCGATTAGCATCTGATCGTGCTTCACCTCTTCGGGCGAAAACTTGCTCTCGCGCACCAAAGCCGCCACCTCCTCCAGCCTCTTATCGGGCAGATTGCGGAATACCTTTCCGCGCATGGGTGATTTGACAGGGGAGATGGCGCTGGCCAGCACGCGCGCCCCCTTTTTCAGCAGATACGGTTTGGCGAGAACACGCTGGAGATATCGGTCCTGCAGATCGACCAGGCTGTCGAAGTCCATGATGCCGGCGACGAAGAAGACTGTGTCCTGGAGGACGGCCTCCGCCCGCACGCGCCAGTCGGTGCCCAACTCGTCGAGGAACCAGCGGGCCTGCCGGTGCAGTTGGAACGGCGGCTCGTCCAGCGTCTGCAGGACGGCGTGGTAGAGCAGGTGGGCGAATTTGCGCCGGGTATCCCACATCTCCTTCAGCCGGATGCGCAGGCGTCCGTTCAGCACTTTCTCGACGTCACCCCATGGCATGGTTCGCAAGATTCGTCGCCGTAGCTCCGGGCTCATGTATGCCAGAGCACAGGCGAGTTCTCTGGATTTCAGGCGTCCCATTGAGACGTTTTCGAGGACCCGGCGGAGCTGCAGGTCGGACAGCTCGAGCAGGGTCTCAAAGTCGAACAGGTCGGGAAGGGTCTCGCCCGGCCGGAAGAGGGGCACGAACTGCGGTCCCAGCAGTGGTCCGATCCAGGCTTTCGCTCGATCCGGATCCTCCAGTACAGAGGCGGCCAGCAGTGCGTTGAGGTCGAGGAAGGACAGCATCATATTGCGCGCGTTGGGGCGCAGGAACTGGATTCCCTCGCATCCAGTGAGGATTTCCATGAGTCGATTGACGAAGATCGTGGGGGCGTATTGCACAAATTCCAGCGGCGCGCATCCTTCCACCTCCATGCGATAGGAAATCCGGATGGAAAGCTGCTGATTTTCGGTCTGCAGGCGGGAAAAATCGATGGATCGGATGGGCTGCACCTGGAACTGCAGATCCGGGTTGACTGCTCGCATTTCCGCCATTCCGGGTTGCAGGAGGAACTGCACCAAATCAGCGGGTCGCTGTCGGGTGTGCCTGGCCAGTTCGACCAGGCCGTCCTGGGGAAAGACAAAGGCCGTATTCCCCGAGAACGGGCCTTCGTACAGCGTTCGCGCCATGAGTCCGGCGGGTTCTTCACGGAGGCGGGCCAGGGGCAGGGAGGCCATCTCCACTGGCCGCACCTCGATCCGGGCGCCCAGCTGCGCCTGTGAGTGGAGCGCCAGCTGGCCGGGAAAGAACAGCTGGGCGAAGAGCAGGTCCTGGGGTGATTTGAGGACCAGTTCGTCCGTCTCCTGCGGGAGTTCCTCGAGCAGCGAGGCGAGCAGGTCGTCGAGGGCGTCTATACCGGGATCGATTTCCGGCGGAGCGGGTGGTTGCTCTCCGGGGGGCTCCTCTTCGTCGGAGTCGGTCCAGGAAGGCGCGGATAAATCTTCTATGGACGGCTCCTCTCCGAGCAGCACCTCTTCGAGAAATTCATCTTCGGCTGAACCTGCAGAGTCGGCGCTGTCGGTCCGGTCCTGCGCCCACGCTTCCTCCTGCTCTTCCAGCCATTCGGCGAATGCCGGGTCCTCCAGTTCGACCGTTTCTTCTTCGGTCTGTTCGTGTTCTTCCTCCGCCCGATCCTCACTCTCTCCGGTCTGCTCCTCCGCTTTGGCTTCCAGCCAGTTCGACAGTTCCCGGTTCAGCCGAGGGGCGTTCTCCAGAAAGATCTCTTCAGTGGCCTGCACGGCGTCCGGGTCGGCCAGACGGACGGCGGCCGTGGTCAGCAGTTTTTCGGGGAGCAGCAGGATGGCCTCCATGGGCTGCAGGAGGTGGATGGATAGATCTGCATTGAACGGGGTGAATTTTTGCAACTGAAAGGCGATTTCGTGGGCTCTCCGCTTCGGTTGGGTGTCGACCTTTTGGAGGGTGACGCCCTGGAGGGTGAGGAGCCGGTCGTTCAGGAAGCCGAGGAGGACGACGGGCCGGGCGAACAGTTCGTGGAAGAGTCGGGAGGCGGCATCCTCGTCGGAGTCGTTCTCCGCTTCGGCTGAAAGGGTCTGGCGCTCAAGTGCCTCCTTCACCAGGAGGTCGACGTCGCAGTGCTTGAGCAACAGACTGCCGCGCGTTTCGGGGAGGTTGGTAGCCAGATGGGCGCAGAGTTCGTATTCGGCGGGGATGGCGAATCTGGAGCCGGTCTCCGTTTCCTGGAAAGTGAAGCGGCTGCTCCTGCCGATTTTGAGGGAGAGTTCGCGGGAGGCCAGTTCTCCTATCAGCTGGGCGAGGATGGACGGATAATCGGGAACCCTGGGTTCTGGCTCATCACTTCTCTTCACAGGCTGCTTCCTCCTCAGGCTTCTCAGTCCCCGATCCGGGCAACGAGTTGGGAACAGATAATAGCGGAGAGAGATCTCGATGCGGCCATATCCTGTCCAATGGGTCAAGTAGTAGTGAGTTTGCCATCATCCCTTAAGGCAGCGCACAGGGCCGTGCGTCATGCTCTCAATTCTCAGCTCCCGCTTGAGTTGACGGCGCAATTTGCGCAGCGTTCTTCTCGCTTTCCAGGAGCTTTTTTCTGCGGTTCCCTTTTCGATAAAGCGAGCGCACTCCTGGTGGACTAGGGCGTCGATCTCCAGGTGTTCGGTAGTGCGCGCCAGGATTTCGCCACTTTTGGTTTTTCCGTCTTGAAGTAACTGTCCCCATCTTTCTCTATTTTTGGCGGACAAGGTCTTCCGTATTCGTTCCAACACGTTTTGTGTGACCAGATTGACGGCCGCACTCCAGGCGCGCCATCCCAAGTCTGTGTTCGGGCGGGCTGCCGATATCTTCCGCACGGCTGTCGGATCAAGGGTCTGTGCGACCTGGCGTTTGAGGGCCTGACTCCGCCGGAAAAAGGGACTCCAGAGCCGCGCCAGATGCAGGTTGCGCCGGAACAGCCAGATGCCGAGGGTGAAGACTATTGGAAAGATCCATGCTGCATACAGCTGCAGCTCGTTGGCGTCTTCCCATTTTTCGAACTCGATGGTTGCATTGTAAGTCGCATGCGCAAAGGAGCCAACGGCCAGGCTCAAGAAGATACCGAGCCACGCTTTGCGGCGGTTGCGCGTCACCCGCGACAGGCCCATGCCATAACCCCATAGGCCCGAAAATACCATATGTCCAGGTATGCAGACGATGCCCCGTGCGATTATCAGATCCCAGCCGTGCCACCACATGTAGAAGACATTCTCAGCCAGCGCAAAGCCGATGGCTATCGAGGCGGCACACAGCATGCCATCCAGCGGATTGTCGATCAATCCGGTGCAGTAGGCCAGACCGAGGACAAAGAGCCATTTAGCGAATTCTTCGACGGGGCCGACCACAAAAAATTGACGCAAGAGTCGATAGTGCAGGGGGTGTAGTCCGACCAACTCGGAACTGAGTGGCGCCATCAGGTCGTACAGCCAGTGGACGACGATGTACGCGCAGAACACCGCGCCGGCGACTACCAGCATCAGTCCGTTCTGCCACGACAGCGAAGCCGGTAGGCTGGCTCTGCGGATGTAGTAAAACCAGCCACCAGCCGCCAGCACGGATAGAATGATGAACAGCACCAGCTGAGAAAAGTCGCCACCCAGAAGGCGAACCCGGTGCTTCAGCAGCGGATGATGTTCGGGGTCCGAATCGGGATGTCGGAGATATTGCCGGTAGGTCCGTATTGCGTTTTGGTAGTGGCCCATTTCCTGGTAGATCCGTCCGCCCAGATACAGGGCCAGGGGTTCATTCAGACCCAGTTCAAGCGCGCGACGAAGCTGCTCGAGCGCGCGTTTGTATTCCTCTTTTTTCGCCCAGTGCCAGCCCAGACCATAGTGCCCCCAGGGGTAGTCCGGGTCGAGTTGCACGGCCTTTGTAAAACAGTGGTATTCCTGTTCACCCTCCAGCAGGCGTCCCAGCAAATACCAGTTGAGTGGGGATTCGGGGTCCTGTCGCAGGCGGCGGCGATATATCCTCAGGGCCTCGCCTTTGCGGTCCAGCACCATCAGGCAGTTCTGGTAGCTGCGATGGAGATCCGTCCGCTCCGGCGCCGCGCATACCAGGTCGGTGTAGAGTTCGAGCGCTCTGGGATACTTCTCGTCGCGGATGAGCTGCTGGCCGCTTTTGTGCGCGGCCTCGACATCCCGGGAGGCCGGTGTCAGCGCCGCGGAGGAGGAGGGAGCGAAAATAGCCGCGAGTAAGGCTATAGGGGGGAAGAGAACGAGGAACTGGTCTCTCAAGAATTTGAGGGCAAGCTTACAGGAGACGAGTTCTCCTCCTATGAGTTGGTTGAGAAGTGCGAGAAAATTGGGATTTTCCGGCTCCAGCGTTTCGGTCATGGTTTTATTTTAGCAAAACCATTCGCCGAGTTGCTTTTATGCCATTGTCTAACGACAGGCGAGAGATGTATATACCGGACCCTACCTCCTTCCCCTGCTCATCTTTGCCGTTCCATTCAACTTCATGGTAACCTGTGGTTGCACTTCTATCCACCAGCGTCTTAACGAGCTGCCCTGTCAGGGAGTAGATATGAAGCACGACATGTCCGGCCCGAGGAAGTTCATATCGCAAGGAGGTCGATGCGTTGAACGGGTTGGGGTAGTTGGGGTGGAGGACAAAGATGGTTGGTAGTGTGAGTGGGGCTTCCTGCTGGAAGTGGACTGATCCGGCGAGGGTGCCCCGTCGATCGTAGAGCCGTCCCTGCAGGCGGAGAGTGATCGGTGTGTCGGGCTTTCCGCCTGTGAAGGGGATGTGCAAGGTGAGGGGGCTATTCTCGTTGTACCCGTTCGGATCGATGAAGCTCAAGCGGATTCGGCCGTCTTCCTGGTTGACGATGGAGGATGCGCCTGGAGAGAGTCCCTTCAGGCGGATATCCTCGGAGAGTTTCAGATGGGAGTCGTAGCGGAGTTCCAGATCACCGCCGGCGATGCCATCCATCCGGTCGAGGGTGAGGACTAAGGCGTAGGATCCATCGGATGAAGAGTCGGCTTCCCTCAGCTGCATATCGACGGGGAGGAGCGAGATCGGCTGACCAACCATCCGCTTGGTGGGGGGATCGATGAGTCCGGCGGCCATGCGGAGGATGAGGATGGCATCGCCGGCGGTGATACTCCCGTCGTCGTCCACATCGGCCGTCACCAGCTGCGCGTCGGCGGGGGTCAGGAGTCCGGCAGCCATGCGGAGGACGAGGATGGCGTCTCCGGAGGTGATCTCTCCGTCCCCATCGATATCGCCGCGTGTGTCGGGAACAGGTTCCGGCGGAGTGTCGGCGTCCGTCGACATCCCCTTGAGCGACACCGTGACCGTGTCGGCGGTGACATCGTTAGTCACGAGCGTCAGTTCCCCTTCCTGGGCTTCGTCCGAGATCGGGGTGAAGCCGACGGGCACGGAGAGGGAATCCCCCGGCCCCACGTCGAAGGCCGGGATGAGCGGACGGAAGCGAGGGTTGCTGCTGCGAATGGAAGAGACGGTCAGGGGGGAGTTTCCGGCGTTGGTGACGGTCAGGGTCTCGATGTGGGTCTGGGCGATCTCCACTACGCCGAAAGAGAGTAGCGATGGGCTCGTTTCGATGTCGGGGCCGTGTATCAGGTAGCTGAACAGACTGTCGGGTGCACCGACCGGCGTCAGGATGTCACCCAGATCGTCACTGGAATGGAAGTAGTATTCGACGGCTGTTTTGAGAGGAAGGGGGGGAATCTGGCCGGTGACCATACCATTATCGAAGACCATTTCAGCCTGTTTGAAGTTTTCATTTTCAGCAACCCGGTAGAGCAGGAGGGCGCTGGATGCCTGCCTGCGGTAGGAAAGCACTTCGGCGGATAGAGAAAGGGAATCTTCGGAGAATGAAACGCTGTCCGATGGTGTGTGGAGGAATCCCCGATTAAAAGTGAGGATTCCTGAATCAGATGGCACCAGATGGGCATCACCCTTCAGTGTGCCGTGGTTGCCATTCCCTGAAAGGTCGGGCACCAGACCTTCGGCATCGATCTCATCGAAAGCCCAGTAACCCGCCAGCTCTTCCTGATCACCGACAAGCCCCCGGCGCATATTCGCCCGGATTTCCGACTGGGTCAGAGACCGGTCCCAGATGCGGACTTCATCGATTAATCCTTTGAAAAATTGGGCAGTACCACCTTCCGCGCCGATAAAAAGAGGAGCATTATCCACATCTCCTATCTCGTTAGGATAGAACATCGATTTATAAAGTTCGCCATCGATGTAAAGGAGAGATGTATCCATATCAGCGTCTCGCACGTAAGCCCAATGATGCCATTCCGCATCATCAATCGGGCTGTCACCTATCAACCTTTGTTCTCTGCTGCTGTTCGTCTCCTCCCAGAACATGTGCATCATGTTACCGGGAGTGAGCTGGAGTATGTATCCTGGTTTATCAGATCCTCCTGTCTGGTTCTTGGAAATCAAGAACTGATTTCTTCCTAAATCACCTTGTCTCTTAATGTATAACTCGAGGGAAAACGATTTGGATACATCCAATAGATCTTGGTGCGGTATCTGCACATAGTCTCCATTTCCATCCAGGGAAAGGGCTTTACTCCCGACCGAAGGATCCACCACGCGGTACGAGTGCAAGTTCAGGGGAGCATTGGAAGGGGAAGTGACTACGTTTCCTTCGGTGTCGGATGCTTCGATATAATATTCTATTAACGATCCCGGAGGAAATGGGGGTATTATTCCAGGTTTTTCACTGCTGATACCTGAAACGACAGAAAAACTACTTCCATCGACCCGGTAGAAAAGCAAAATACTTTCGGCTGTGGATATTGCCCTGACCTCTCTGTCGTTTTGAAGGTCGTAGGTATCAGCCAAAGGGGTATGAGAGATGGTCAGGTCAGCAAAAACCAGATTGTTTTCAGCTCCCAAAATCGCTACTATGCCGCACATAACGAGATAGCACATGCGTGAGATTATCGGTGAGTTCATCGCTATCTCCTCTCGAATCAGAAGGCAACCATATATCTCGTATCGCCGATATTGGCCTGCAGGGATCGCGTTATCTCTTAACGCAGGCAGTCCCTTTTTTCTGTTATCGGAGAATCCTACTTGACCAGGGTCATCTTTCGCACCTGAGAGAAGTCGTCCACCTGCAGACGCGTCAGGTACACGCCCGTCGAAACCGTTGCGCCGTCATCGTTCCTGCCGTCCCACTCGATCTGGTACATGCCGGATTCCTGTAGCCGGTTGACCAGGGTCCTGATCTTCTGGCCGCTCAGGCTATAGATATCCAATCGCACCGGTTCGGTCGCCGCGACGAAATACTTTATCGTGGTTTGGCTGTTGAACGGGTTGGGGTAGTTCTGTTCCAGGCGGGGTTCGAGGGGGAGGCCGATGTGCTGCTGGGCCAGGGCGATGAGCTTGGGGCGCGCTTCGCTGCCGAAGTCGTCGGCGAAGAGGAAGAAGTCACTGAAGCCCACGTCGTTATCTCCATCGAGGTCGTACACCACATTGCATGACTCGTAGCTCACTTCTGTTCCCCTGAAATCGGCGAAGAGGAAGAAATCTTCGAAGTCCACTTTTCCATCCCGATTAAAATCGCCAGGCGCCTCTCTATTTCCGGTGAGGGAACTGACGAAGCGAACGGATCTCTTGTCTTCATTTCCGGCAACTTGTTTGAAGTTGACGGCGGTAATCACTATCTCCGTTTTTATGGGGACTGCCGCGCAGGGATCGAACTCGAAGAGGTCGGTGCACTGGAAGGACAGGGAGCCCAGCCAGCCATCGCCCGAATTGGTCGCATCGGATCCCAGTACCGTGCCGCCGATTTCGAGATAGCCATCTCTTCTGAAGGCGAGGGGGATTAGGCTGGAAAGGAAATCACCTTCTTTGAAGCTGGTATCGACGAAGTTGACCAGCGTGGTATCGTATTCCAGCGTAATGCTCCAGCCATTGATTTCCGGCGCGTCGTCGACGTATAGCTGGAGCTCGTAAATCTTTTCCTTATCGGCATACCAGCCTTTGGCTTTTTCCTGATCGCCTTCATCGGGATTGAAATCTATGGAGATGGGGGACGGGACGGTATCGGGAGGCGGAGGGACGACGGTAATCGCTCCGTCGGTCGTCGTAGCGGTGATCACCTTCGCCTGAGCGTTGCGCAGCGCCGCTCGGGTGAAGGCCAGGGGGTAAGTTGCGGGTGCAGCATCGCCGGCGATGGCGAAGGCGATGTCCAGCAAAGTGCCGCTGTCCGTGGAAAGGCCGCTCGCCCCTGCCAGGGAGATCTTGACTTTTCCGGCTGTGGTGAGGTTGGGAATGGCGATGATGCCGGCGCCGGTGACCAGGGAAGATCCGGTGACGCGGACGGCGGTCATTACCGCTGAATCGTAGGTCAGGGTCAGGTCGCCGCCTGCGATTCCCTGGACTTCGCTGAACAGAACTTCTACCGAAACGGTGTCACCGGAGCTGGCGGTCACCTCTGCTGCCGAGATGCCGCCCGAGGGCAGACTGCCGGTTACTTCTATCTTGCCGGGGATGGTATTTTCGACGGCGAGGGGTCCTGCCAGTTCGTCGCGCAGGGTCGCGCTGGTGAGAGCCAGGTCGTAGGTCCCGGAGGCCGCACCGGTTTCTATGCCGAGGGTGATGGTGAGGAGAGTGCCGCTGTCGGCTGCGATGCCGGCGGCCCCGGCGAGGGAGATCTTGATTTCGCCTGGGGTGGTGAGATTGGGGACGGCGATGATGCCGGCGCCGGTGACCAGGTCTGATGCGGTAACGCTGGAAGCGGTCATTACCGCTGAGTCGTAGGTCAGGGTCAGGTCGCCTCCGGCAATGCCCTGAATGTTCTCGAACTGGACCTCTATCGAAGCGCTGCCTCCTGCGGCGACTTCCGCATCCGTGACGGTGATGATTCCACCCGTTGCACAGCAGAGGGGAGGAGTATTAATCACTATCTTGCCGTGGGTGATGTCTCCTGCGGTGATGGTTTTGGCCAGTTCGTCACGCAGGGAAGCGCGGGTGAGAGTCAGGTCGTAGGTGCCAGGAGTTGCATCGGCATTGATATCGAAGGTGACGGTGAGGAAGGTGCCGCTGCCGGAGGCGATGCCGGCGGCTCCGGCGAGGGAAACCTTGACTTCGCCTGGGGTGGTGAGATTGGGCACGGCGATGATACCGGCTCCGGCGACCATGGCCGATGCGACAGCCTGAGTGGCGGTCATTGCCGCCGAGTCGTAGGTCAGGGTCAGGTCGCCACCGGCGATGCCGGCCGCGTTGTCGACGTCGATGGATACGGTGATGCTCGTTGCGCCGGACTCCACAGTGGCAGAGGCGACCGTGAGGTGGATTCCTTCGCCAGGCTCGGGTTCAGGCTCGGGCTCTGGCTCAGGTTCCGGCTCGGATCCACCTCCGCCTCCGCTGACAGTGACCTTTCCGCCCGGGGTTATTTCTGTGGGGATGGGTTTGGCCAGTTCGTCGCGCAGGGAAGCGCGGGTGAGAGTCAGGCCGTGGGTTCCATCGGCTGCCTCGCTTTTGATGTCGAATGTGATGGTGAGTAGGGTGCCGCTGCCGGAAGCGATGCCGGCGGCCCCGGCGAGGGAGACCTTGACTTCGCCCGGAGTGGTGAGATTGGGGATGGCGATGATGCCGGCGCCGGTGACCATGGCCGATGCGGCAACCTGAGTGGCGGTCATTGCCGCCGAGTCGTAGGTCAGGGTCAGGTCGCCTCCGGCGATGCCAGTGGCGTCATCGATGTCGATGGATACAGTGATGCCCGTTGCGCCGGATTCCGCGGTGGCCGAGGTGACCGTGAGGAGGATTCCTTCGCCAGATCCGGACCCGGATCCACCTCCGCCTCCACTGACAGTGATCTTTCCGCCCGGGGTTATTTCTGCTGTGATGGGTTTGGCCAGTTCGTTGCGCAGGGAAGCGCGGGTGAGAGTCAGATCGTAGGTTCCATCGGCTGCCTCGCTTTTGATGTCGAATGTGATGGTGAGGAGGGTGCCGCTGCCGGAAGCGATGCCGGCGGCTCCAGCGAGGGAAATCTTGACTTCTCCCGGAGTGATGAGATTGGGGATGGCGATGATGCCGGCGCCGGCGACCATGGCCGAGGCGACAGCCTGAGTGGCGGTCATTGCCGCCGAGTCGTAGGTCAGGGTCAGGTCGCCTCCGGCGATGCCAGCCGCGTTGTCGATGTCGATGGATACAGTGATGCCCGTTGCGCCGGGTTCCGCGGTGGCCGAGGTGACCTCGAGCCGTATACCTACAGGGGTGTCCGGATCGCCGGTGCCGGAGTCTCCGGGGTCGGTTCCGGGGGTGCCGGTTCCGGGGTCGGGCGTCGACACGCCTGTGATCGTAATTTTGCCGGCTGTTTTGCCGGAGACGGTGAGCAGTCCCGCCAGTTCGTCGCGCAGGGCGGTTCGGGTGAGGGTGAGGGCGTACTCGCCCGGCGTGGCATTCGACAGCGCGTCGAATGTGATGGTGAGTAGGGTGCCGCTTCCGGAGGGGATGCCGGCGGCTCCGGCGAGGGAGATCTTGACTTCTCCGGCAGTGTTGAGATTGGGGATGGCGATGATGCCGGCTCCGGCGACCATGGTCGAGGCGACGGCCCGCACGGCTTTCAGCGCGTCGGCGTCGTAACTCAGGGTCAGGTCACCTCCGGCAATGCCGGTGGCGTCGTCCACCTCGACATCGATGGATATACCGGTCTGGCCCGGATCGGCGGTCGCACTGCCGACGCTCAGGGAGAGGGCCGATGCGGAATGCGAGAGGAATAGGGTCAGAAGGGCGAATAAGAGTATTCCACGATAGAAGATTTTCGAATCCATTTCCCGTATTCCTTTTCGAGGTTGTCTGGATATCACCATTGTTTGGACATCACCGCTGAATCCTCTAGCAGGAGCCAGGCTTTTCTCGGTTTATTGCCGAAGAATGGGTGCATGTAGCGGATTTATTTGTTACCGAAACGATTCGATGAGGCCTGCGGCTTTTCGCAGCACGAGGATAGCGTCTCCCGCAGAGATGGCTCCGTCGCCATCTACGTCAGCGATCCCGGATTGCTGAGCCGTGGGCTGCATGAGATCGGCGGCGAAGCGGAGGACGAGGATGGCATCTCCCGCAGAGATGGTTCCGTCGCCGTCCACATCTCCCGGATTTATGACAGAGCCTACGCCGACTTGCAGGTTGACCACCGCGCTGGCGCCGTCGCCGAAGTATCCGTTTCCCTGTTCGAAGGCGGTGAATTCCACTTCCAGCTTTTTCCCCTCGCTCTCGTCCCATATCTGGAACGACATGGGCTGGCCGTAAGTGAAACCATCTACCTTCGTCGTCTGACTGTCGTCTTTCCAGGCGGCCAGGACCGTTTTTTCACCTTTCCACCGAGCGGCACCAACGCAAAGCCCGTCCGAGGTGAACACCCCGATTTCGTCTCCTGGTTCGAGATCGACGCCGTCTATTCTGGCGGAGAGCACGAGCACCGGGTAGCTGTCGCCGGTGTTGGCGGTGAATTCGAAGGTCAGCTCGTCCGACTGGGCGAGGGCTGGACCCGGAGCGAGCGGAAATAGGCAGACAAGGGCCATGAGCAGAAAACGAAAGCGCGTAATTGGAATTTTCATCATCGCGTACCTTTGATCGCTTTCTTTTTATTTGATTAAAAGCATGCGTCGCGTTGCGGTGGAACGGCCTTCGTCCACCGACAGTCGATAGAGATAAATCCCCGAACTCACAGACCGGCCTCTCCTGTCTTTCCCATCCCATTCGACCGCGTGCTTGCCGGCTGCCAGCGGGCCATCGACCAGCGTGCGCACGCGCTGGCCGGTGAGGGCGTAGATGTTCAGGATGGCGTGCTCTGCTTGTGGAAGCGCAAAGCGGATGCTGGTCGATGGGTTGAAGGGGTTAGGATAGTTCTGCTGCAGGACGAACCGGGATGGGAGAGGGCCTGCTGTGGTTTCTTCAAAGTGGATTTCTCCGGTCAGCCGCCCCCGATGGTTGTAGAGAAGTCCCTGCAGAGTGATCGGCGCCTCTGGTTCGAGATCATCTACCGGGACGATCAGGCTCAGCGGTCTGGATTCCTCTTCTCTATCGGAGTCGATAAAGCTGATGCGGATCTCTCCTGGGCCGTTGGTGTTGGTAACGAATAAGGCTTCCGGGGACAGTCCTTGGAGCAGGATATCCCCGGATAATTCGAGGCCGGCACCCAGCGTTAGGGACAGGTCGCCGCCGGCCGTTCCTTCTGTCAGTTCAAAGGCGAGGCTCAGGGCGGGCTGTTGTGCGCTTTCTTTCTGGTGGGCATCGACCCGGGCGAGAGGAACGTCGACAGCAGCTGGTTTGGAGAAGCTTTCGATGAGACCGGCGGCTTTACGCAGGATGAGGATGGCATCCCCCGAGGTGATTTCTCCGTCTTCATCCACGTCGGCTGCCAGGCGTTGGTCATCTGCGGGCTGGATAAGATCGGCTGCCATGCGCAGCGCGAGGATGGCATCTCCCGAGGTGATTTCACCATCCCGGTCGAGATCCCCGGATGGGGGTTCGTCCGGGATCACTTCTACCATTCCCCCGAGTGCGACAGTGAGACTGTCGGTGAGGGGGTCGTTGCTGTGGATGATCAGCGTACTCTTCAGGGGAGTATCGTCGAGGGGAGTGAATGCCACGGGGAGAAGGGCGGTTTCCTCCGGGGCGATATTCAAGGCTGTGACCAGCGGTCTGAAGCGCGGATTCAGGCTGCGCATCGACGAAACGGCCAGCTGGGAGTTGCCTGAATTAGTGACGGTAAGGGTTTCGATCTGAGTTTGAGCTATCTCCACCTGGACGAAGGAAAGCGACGACGGGGATACCTGGATTTCGGGTGCGTGGATCAGATAGTGAAAGAGTTCGTCCGGTGCCCCGGCTGGCGTGTGGATGTCGCCCAGTTCGTCGGTGGCATGGAAAAAATATTCCACAGTAGTGCCCCAAGGGAAGGAAGGTATTTCAGCTGTGCCTGCCGAATCGGCTGTTGTCATCGGGAGGGCGATGAAATCGCCGGAACTGGTGGTTCGATAAAAGAGCGTGGCTTTAGTCGCCTGTTTCCGGTAGGAGCGCAGTGTGGCGCTCAGGGAGCGGGTATTTTTGGAATAGAAGACACTGTCGGTGGGCGTATGGAGAAATCCTCTGGCAATAATGTCTTCGGGAGGTTCGATAATGTGATATGTGTGCAAGCTGAGCGGCGCATCGGGAGGGCTGAGGACTATGTTTCCTTCGGCATCGGTATTTTCCAGGTAATAATCGACCTGCGTACCAGGAGGAAATGGAGGTATTCCGGGAATAGCATCCAAAGTCGAAGCGGCGGTATCGGCAAGCGAAACGACGGTGAAGGAGCCACCGTCTACTCGGTAGAACAATAAGAGGTTCTCCATTTCCAGTGATGTTTTTCTGAAAACCCGTTTATTCTGTAAATCATAGGTATCGGAAAAGGGCTGATGAGTTATTTGTATCGTTGAAAAAGGAATAATAATCCCAATTGCATCGATCTCATTCCATCCGCTAACGGCGGGTGAATCCAGAGAGATGCGTATGCTTTTTACTAAGAAGGAAGTCGGTGGAAAACGGATCTGAAAAATACGTGCACCCGATAATTTCTCAGCCGATCCGCTCCATAAGAGGTGCAAGGTGCCATCAGGATCTCGGGCTTCTACTTTGTCCACAGCACCCGGATTGTCAGTCTCGTAAACATCCACGCCTATTATAGAGATCGGGTTGGAGTAGCCTACTTCGAGGAATTCCCGCCGTCCACCACTCGTTTGGGAAGCCCAAGCTTTAGTGTTATCTCCATGGGAAGGATAGACATTGGGTGGACCAAGGGTCTGATTCGCTGACCAACTCCCCGATCCATATTGGCTGCTGTATGAGACGACCGAACTCGCCCACATGACGGAATCCGGGGCCGCCTCCTGGGTATAAGCGGGGCATACGAAGAAACAAGAGATGGCAACCACCATTAGGGTGGCGGAGAGTTTCTTCCTCTTAACAGGTTTTCCGGTTACCCAATTTGGTATCATCATCCCTCTTCCTCTATATCGCCGATTGCTGAGAGAATGCCGTACCGAACTGACGGTTTTGCCACTTCATTTCTCGCGTACGAAAGGAACGATCCCCACAGGTAATATTCTCCTTTTCGATATCACCTGAGCAATATCATCCTCTTACACTCCATAAAGCGTTCTCCAGCGATAGAGATACGATATAAATAGACACCCGATCCCACTCGTCGGCCCTGCTCGTCGGTCCCATCCCACATGGCGGTTCGATATCCGGCCGCCGCCGGACCGTCGACCAAAGTCTTAATATGCTGTCCGGTTATCGAATAGACATTGAGCAGGACATCCCCGGGTGCGGGGAGTTGATAGCTTATTATTGTGGACGGATTGAAGGGATTGGGTTGGTTCTGATGCAGGGCGAACAGGGTTGGGAGTGGGTGTGCCGCGGCTCTCTCGAAACGAACTTCACCGGCCGGTCGTCCCTGGCGGGTGTAGAGGATTCCTCGCAGAGCGATTGGCGTCTCTGGTTCGAGATTTTTTACCGGTACGATCAGACTCAGGGGTCTGGGCTTCTCTTCTCTGCCGGGGTCGATGAAGCTGGTGCGGATTTCTCCCTGTCGACTGGTGTTCGTGACGGTCAGGGCTTTGGGGGACAGTTCCTGGAGCAGGATATCTCCGGATGGCTCGAGGTCGGCACCCAGGGTGAGGGACAGGTCGCCGCCGGCCGTTCCTTCCGCTAGTTCGAGGGTGAGGGTCAGGGCCGACGGGTTTGCGCTTTCTTCCAGGCGGACATCGACCATGGCGAGAGGAGCGTCGATTGCCGCTGGTTTGGAGAAGCTTTCGATGAGGCCGGCGGCTTTACGCAGGATGAGGATGGCATCCCCCGAGGTAATCGAACCATCCCGATCTATATCCGCTGCGGTCTTTTGATCTTCCGTCGGAACTCCCAGGCCGGCGGCAAAGCGGAGGGCGAGGATGGCATCGCCCGAGGATACCTGTTCGTCTCCGTCGAGATCTCCCAATGAAGAGGGTGGGTCAGAGCTGCCTTTCACCTCGATCTGGATGGTCTGGGAGTCGGTCCCACCTCGTCCGTCGGAAACGATGAAGGTGATCTGGTGGGTGCCTGTCTGTGTTTCTGCGGGTGTCCAGGTGAAGGAGTTGCCGGATAGAGTTGCGCCGGAAGGGAGATCCGTGGCGGAATAAGTCAGATTGTCGCCGTTCCTATCGGTGGCCTGGAGTTGGAGATTCAGGGGGTTTCCCACGGAAACATTTTGATTTTGGAGAGATTGAAGAACCGGGGCGGTATTGGAGTCTCCTGGCGCGTTCAATTCTGTGGTCCAAATAACCCCCTCCTTAAAGAGAAAGAGCGTCGTCAGGGCTTCTGGTTTAGTGGGAATATTAACTTCCTTTAGGATTATCTCCATCACAGCATCCGAATCTTCTAATTGGAGACTGGCAAGAGCGTCGCCGGCCAGCCCGACGAGGAGGGCACAGCTAAGCAATATCTGTTTTCTGGCCATTAGTTTATTACTCCCCGGTTCTATAGAGGATGACAGATGCGACACCTGCAGAATGATTATAATTACTATTAGATCTAACAGAGGTCAGGTTGACAGCGTGTAGTGGCCCCGGAGTGAGAACCTGTTTGAGGCTGGCAGTACCAACATACAGCTTGGTGGCCATATTAACCTGATTATACGATGCCCCGACAGTGCTAACGAGTACCCCATCAACAGTTAGATCGCTACTACCGTTCCGGACATAGTGATAATAGGAAGTTTCGTACAGCATATAGTTTTCAGGAATGGCTACCTTCGCGGAGGAGCCGGTGAAGATCGTCAGGCTTGTGGCCTTTGGATATATAAAGTGGTAGAAGTCGATCTCGGGAAGGAAAAGCAGGTCCGTACTATTTGCTGCTCTTAATAAGGCATCTGTCAATGTGGTACGCGGAATGGTCTCTCCTCTTATTCCCTCCCATTGCATGATCCTCGATGTGGGTTCGCTTCGCTTAAGGAAGGCGGCGAGCCAACCCTCGGTGTCAGCATATACATATACTGTTATGTTTCCACCTGTATTGGCAATCGATAACTGACCCAATATGTAGTTATCGGCTACTTCCTCCACCTCCCCGAAGATCGACTTGATTTTTTCCAGATCAATGGTCTGCTCCACCTTGACGTAGGCTGTGATACCTGCAGAATCGGCCGGAAAGGCCAACATTCCGGCCTGTGCGGTTTTGGCAGCTCTGATGGGCGGAGGCGTGAGAGATAGATCATTCGCGGAAACGGCTGTCGCCATGCACAGCACGAGTCCGGCCAGAAAGATAGCCAGGAAACGGGAACGTTCATTCATTGGTAGGGCTCCTTTGTAAAGAGGCTGGCTGTGCCGATCATGTGTGGAAATCGGGCTCCTGGGTTGATCATCTGAGCAGCACCATTTTGTTGACCTGGGAGAATGCGCCAGTTTTCATGCGGCAGAGGTAGATTCCCGAACCTGCTTCTCGTCCTGATTCGTCCTTCCCATCCCAGTGAACGGCGTGCGTGCCGGCCTGCTGCCACTCGTTGACCAGGGTGCGCACCTGCTGACCCGATACGTTGAAAATGGATAGGGTGATGCGCCCCTCTTCGGGCAGGGCATAGCGGATGGTGGTGGATGGGTTGGTGGGATTGGGATAGTTCTGGTGCAGCACATAGGCTGTCGGCCGTTGGGGATGAACGGTCTGTTGAGAGAAGATCTCTCCACGTAGCTGGCCCTGTCGATCGTAGAGCTTCCCCTGCAGGATGATCGGACATTCCCGGTCTTCGTCGATGCTCTCCAGTTGCGCGGTCAGGCGGAGTGTCCGGTCGGGATCAAGTCCATCCGGGTCTGCAAAGCTGACGCGGATATGTCCCGGTATGTCTGTGTTGACGACGAAAAGAGCATCAGGGGAGAGCCCTTCAAGTTGGGCGGTTCCGGCCAGGGGAATATCACACCAGAGAGACAGGTCGCCGCCGTTCACGGTTGCCGGTGACTGGAAGATCAGGGTCAGGTGATGCGTGCCATCGTGGGTCGAGATGAGCGGCTTATCAATGGCGATCTCAAGGGGAGACACGGCCACAGCGATTGGTTTGGGGAAGCTCTCCAGCAGGCCGACGGCATAACGCAGTATGAGTATGGCGTCTCCCGCGGAAAGCAAACCGTCCCGATCTACGTCAGCGGCTACCTTTTGTTTTTCTGTCGGAGTTTCCAGGCCAGCGGCTATGCGGAGGATGAGTATGGCGTCCCCCGAGGTAACTTCTCCGTCGTTGTCGATGTCTCCCAATAGAGGTTGCACTTCTGAGCCGTCTGTCACTTCGATCTGGACGGTCAGGGAATCGGTCCCGCCCCGTCCGTCGGAGACGGTGAAGGTCAGGTCGTGCGTGCCGATCTGGTCCACTGTGGGAGTCCAGGTGAAGGTGCTGCCGGATAGGCTGGCACTGACCGGTAGATCGGATGCTGAGAAGGTCAGTGGGTTTCCGTCCGGATCTGTCGCTCCTAGCAGGAAACTCAGAGTGTCTCCTGTCTTTGTTTGATGAGCGGCGAGGGATTGGAATTTAGGTGGCTGATTTTTCGGCTTATCGGGAAACACCAGTTCCCAGGGGTATGCCAGCGGAGTAACGACCAGGGCAGCGTCTTCGTTACTGGTATAGATCTTTCGGATCGGCAGCCGTTCGGTAGGAATAGCCATGGTGAGCAAATCTGAATGGGTTATGGCATCCTCGTGAGCGACAATTATCCTTGTAACGGCTACAGTTTGGGTGGGAACGCGCACGTCTTCCAGGCTTATATCCAGCGACGCGTCTTCATCTTCTACCTGGACTGCCGACCCGGGAGTTGCGGTCAGTATGAACAGACAGACACAGGTAAAAATAAATGGGAGGGATTTCATGGGAGGTTACTCCCCTGCTCGATAGACAAGCGCTGTCGCGACACCCGCAGACCCATAATCGCGACCATCATTAGCTATATAAGATATTGAAATAGTGTGTAATTCACCCTTGGTGAACACATCTTTCAGGGTGAAGATTCCATTGCTGATGACTCCATCATAGAACTTGATTGCAGTAAGCCATCTATCGTAACCAGTAGAAAGTTCACTGACCAGTAAATCATCTACCTTCAGATGAGTCGGTGTTGCATGGTAGGCATAATGATAGTACGATTTTTCATAGAGAGTATACGGTTGAGGGATTATGACCTTGGTGAAGTTCGTGGTACTCTTTGTCGGTGTAACTTTTACGAAGAGCTTCATTCCGGTTGCTTCAGGATATTTAAAGTGACCATAGCGGATCTGAGACAGAAAATCTACCTGAATAGCCACGGCAACTTCTCTGAGTACGTCAGTAAGTGTCGTCCGAGAAATGGCTGAAATGACCGGTGTGTTTTTATCTGCTGGTAGCCACTGCATCATCCCGGCGGTTGGTTCATTATGTTTCAGGAAGGCGACTAACCAACCGTCCGTGTCCACGTACAGATGAACCTGTGAATTTCCCCCAAAATTGGATACTTCGATCATTCCCCAGATGAAGTTCTCCTGCACTTCCTTCACTTCATCGAAAAGGGGCTTGATTACTTCTAAGTCAATCGCCTGCTCCAATCCTACATAGGCAGCGATCCCTGCCGAATCTGCAGGGAATGCAGAGTCTCCATTCTGTGCCATCTTGGCCGCTCTGAAATCGGGTATCTCCAAAGAGAACTCCTCACCACTCGAGGCGGTCGAGTAGAGGAGAAGGAAGGCGAGCAGGATGGTGCCGAAAAAAGTTTTCATTTTCATTCTGAAACTCCTCTGAATATTGGATCTCCTGTTGGATCTCTTGGTTGTATCATTTGATCAGAACCATCTTGCTGACTCTGGTAAATGCGCCTGATTCCATGCGGCACAGGTAGATTCCCGAACCGACTTCCCGTCCTGCCCCGTCTTTTCCATCCCAGTAAACGGTGTAATTACCGGCCTGCTGCCACTCGCCGACCAGGGTGCGCACCTGCTGGCCCGACACGTTGAATATGATCAGGGAGACGCGTCCTTCTTCGGGCAGGGCGTAGCGGATGGTGGTGGACGGGTTGAAGGGGTTGGGGTAGCTGGGAGACAGGGCGTATTCGGTGGGAACAGCCCGGGCTGAGAGGTGCACCACGGCCCCGGGCTCCTCACCGGGCGAGCCGCTGCCTTCGGTGTAGGTGACGGCTGGTTCGGAGGTCCGGTTTCCCCCGGGATCCCATACCCGGAAGATCAGAGAATCTTCCGGTTTCCAGCCGTCCTTTTCCGGTGTCCGAGTGTCATCCATCCAGGCCGCCAGGACGATGGGCCGGCCCTGCCATACGCCGGCGCCCACACAGTCGCCATCCTGGGTGAACAGGCCGATTTCATCTCCGTTTACCAACCCCTCCGCCGAGGAAACGAGCAGGCTGTAGATCTCCCCGGTGCGGGAAGCGAAGCTGAAGTGCCGGGGTGTGGGGTTCTGCACCTCCCGGGCGGCGACAACTTTGCCGGAAAGGGTGGATAGATCGTATACCAGGGTGTCCGGAGCCGACAGGTAGAGCTTGTAGCCCTTACCCGGATTCAGGTGCCCGATATTGTCGAATTCGTAGTCCGGGAAGTAGAATCGTCCGGCGTCGCTGCTGACGAGTTTCAGGTGTCCGGCGATGTTGTCGAAGGCGGATTCCACCGGCATGGAGGAGGCTGTCAGGCAACTGACGAAGTTCCACCCCTGCCGCATGGGAATAGGTGTACCCGGATCGGCGGGCACTCCCTGTACGGCCACTGTGTCGGGCGCGCTGAGGTAGACCTTGTAGCCCTTACGGATATCCACATTCCCAATGTCGTTCACGTCGTAGGCAGGCCAGTAGGTCTGCCCGTCGCCGTCCTGCATCAGCACCAGGTTTTTACAGGCAGACATGATTTCGGGGATCGAGGGATCTTCCGGCTCCACGTTGAAGGAGATCCAGCTCCAGCCAGCGGGGAGAGGGATCGTCTGGGTGACTATGGGAGAGGTGGTGTCCGGTTTTGCAAAAGCCAGTTTCACTACCGTGGCCGGGGCAGCGCCGAAGAGGCTGTCGCCTTCCACGTAGACTGCCGACCGGAGTCCTCCTTCCGAATCGAGGCTGCGATCCCACACCCGGAAGTTCAGCTTTTCTCCCGAGGGGAAGCCGTCTATTTCCGGGCTCTGGCTGTCGTCTGCCCAGACGGTCAGGGCGGCTTTTTCCCCGTCCCATATCGCGGCGCCGGCACAGAGGCCATCGGGGGTGAAAACGCCGATTTCGTCTCCGTTTTCCAGCGGGATTCCGTCGATGGCGGCGGATTCGACCAGGATGGCGTGGCTGTCGCCGGTCCGGTCCTTGTAGGTGAAATGCCAGGGAAGCAGGGCGTACTTGGCGCGCACTTCCTGGTGAGCGTCCATGGTCAGTGTAACCGATGGGCTGGTCGTCAAGCTTCCGCCGGCCCGGTTGATCCACTCCTCGAAGTGCCAGCGTCCCAGGTTTTCCGGAGCGGTCAGGGTCACTTTCTGGCCCTGGGAGTAGATGCGGTAGAGGACCGGAGCGAGAGTGCCGTCCTGGCGCTGGTTCAGGTCGGGGGCGTCTATTTTTACGCGGGGGCGCAGGTCATTTAGAGCGTGGATGCGAAGCTCGGTCAGGTTCCTTTTTCCCCGCTCGTAGTCGTACTGCACTTCCAGGCGCAGGGAGTCGAGCTGCATATCGGCACCGCTGGCGGTGACCACCTCCTTGGTGATGGTGATGTCGGCCCAGGCGCCGGGACGCGAGTAGAGCAGTAGTTTGTCCGAAGTCGTCGGCAAGCCCCGTCGTTCCAGCAGGGAGGTGAGGAGAGAGGCGCTGGCCTCGCTGGGTTCGATGCCTGTGATTTCTCCATTCTGCCAGCGTCCTCCCCAGGCAAGAGGTTTCTGGGTATCTTTGTTGTAATGCCGGAACAGGTAGTTCTTCGCACCTTTGCGGAGCATGGAAGAGCCGGAGTGCTCCATGTAGATGGTGAAGAACCCATAGCTGCCAACAGCTCCCCCCGCAGTATTCGGCGCGGCCTTTTTAATCGCTAGTTTGCGGATGCGGACGTTCTCCTCCGAGGAGGGGAAAAGTCCCCGGTCCATCATGTTGATGGTGAGGGGGAGTCCGGCGTTGAGACTGCCCAGTTCTTCCTGGGAAAGATCGAACTGGATGGGAGCGGATAGCTCGGGTGGATTGTTTATGTACCGCGTGTAGATGTTCTCGATCACGGTGGCGAGGTCTTCTTCGTAGATGGTCTTGAGACTTTCGAACTCCTCTGCTTTGAGCCCTGGACTCCTGCCCTCGAGGGCTGAGCTCTGCAGGGAGTCGACCAGTGTCACCGCCCTGTCGAACAAGCGGTCGAGATCAAGAGCGCCAGGGTAGGATTCGAGCATGCGGTACTCGTAAGCTCGGGCCATGTAATACTGGTACTTCAGCAGGCGTGCCCGGGAGCGGTGCTCCATATCCTTGATGTGCATCAGGACCCGCTGATCCAGATTGTCGTGCCCGGCGGCGATGTCGCGCTTGAGGGCGTCGACGGCCAGCAGGTCTTCGGTGATGCGGTTGGGCAGTTCCGCAGTCAGGTTGAGGGCATCGGACAATTCCCGGAAGAACCGGTCTTTCCTGGCGAGCAGAACTCCGGTTTCCTCGGCCAGGCGGTTGAATTCGGCGTCCCGGGATTTCAGCTTCAGGATTTCGGACTCGAGTTCGCTGCGGGGTGCCTGCATTTTCTTCATGTCGCTGATGTAGGTCTGTACGGACTTCACGTAGGGATCGGCTGCTTCCTTCACGTCTCTGAGCACATCGAGGGGCGAATCCTCTATCTTGGTCGTGTCGACAGGGGCGGGCTTCGGATCCGGCTGATCGCCCGTGGCGCCCCAGGTCTGGTTGTAGAAGCTGACGGCCTTTTTTCCCACCTCCATGACCGTGGGCAGGGGGTCGTTGAAGTCGATGTTGGCGACGATGTTGAGTCCCTCGCCGATAAGGCCCAGCTGCGGCTGCATGAGGGGCACCATGGTGCAGATCGATCCGATCGTGCGGAATGCCTGTTTCCAGAAGGGCACTTCCAGGTTGTGTTTGGCCTGTTCCAGCAGGCGCTTTTCCGCGCGCTGCAGAAGAACTTGTATGGAGTCGGTTTTTACCTGGATAGCCTGAGCCCGATCGCGAAGATCGGGAATGGTGGCGACGGCCTCTCCATAACGGGTCTTGAGCTGCCCAATTTCCTCTTTCAGCTCTCCCCGCGTCTCTTCCAGGGCCTGGACCTTCTGGCTGTACTTGAAGGCGGAGTTCTGCAGCCAGTAGCTCAGGTAATACACCCGAATAGCGCGGTCGATTTCGTTTTCGAAGGCGGTCTTAGTCACTTCGAAGGAGAGCATGGGCACCCAGCCAGCCGGGTTGCCGTAGAAATCCAGATTGCTGTCCAGGCGCAGCAGCAGCACCCGGATCTCGCTCCGCATCTGTTCGAACTCGAGTTTCCACTCGTCGTCGTCGGGGAGGTTCTGCCAGTACACGGAACTCTGATAGTCATCCAGAAGGTGGGCATAGGTCCGGAGGGCGCTGGCGGCTTCTTCCAGATGGCCGTAGCGGAAGGTATCCCGGGCGTGCGCTATATCCAGTTTTAAAACGCCCGGCGTGAGCCACGACAGTGGATTGTCGATATAGGTGATGGAGCCTTCGTCGCCGACCGGTTTGTCTGGAGGAGGTGGCGGCGTGTCGGGGCCGGGAGAGGAATAGTGAATCACAGTTCCTTCGTGATCTAGGGGCCACCAGTCGTCGTTTCTTTTTTGCATCCGGTACGCCGGATTGGGCTGACCTGGCTCACCACCACGAGCTGTATCTGCCAGGGCACCGGCCAAACCACCGCTGTTGTCCACAAAAGAGCTCAATTCCAGCGTCGAACTGAAATTTCCCCCATTGCCTCCATCACCGGGTTTTCCTCCAGGTATTCCGGGATCACCATCACCGGGCCATGGGGGAAAAGTTTTGTCGTTGTAACCACTTGGGGCATATCTATCATTTCTATCTCCCAACCATCCCCAAAAGATAACGTGCGCGTAAATGGTGTTATTCGGGTAAGGGCATCCGTGAAAATCCCTAATGGGGTCAGTACCATCACCAGGATCTCCTTTCCGTCCCTGACCCGCCGCCTGCCCCTGCCCGCCTTTCAGGATGAAGCGTGTTTCAGTACCTGGATCGAAGTGGAAAGATTCGATGTTAACGGCAATTTCCCCGCCTTTCAGGCCAGGAGCCCCGGATACGGGATCGTCAGGGCGGTGGAAAAAGCTGTCTGGCGTGGTGCTGATACTGGCGGGTTGCTCGGGAATGCGGTCCTCGAAACGGAGTTCGCGGGCGCGAATGGTAACCTGAGTCTGGGGCAGGTGGAGCGGGGCGCGGATGATCAGGGTGTCGGCGTGGAGGTCCAGTATCTCCAGATCCTTGTCGCCATTGTAGGCTTCGTACAGGCCGTTCGGATGATCGGGCTCGAAGACCAGTCGCTTTCCGTGGACGCTTGCTTTGTAGGTGGTCCGCTCCTCGTGGTTCCACATCAGGGTGGTGTTACCCGGCAGATCGCGACGGAGGATGTAATCCCGATCCTCCGGATTGGCCTCGGTTTGGGAGCGGCTGAGGACTTCGGTCTCGCGGGAGTACGGGGTGATCCACACCTGCTGTTGCACAAGGGTGTCGGCCTCGGTCCCTGCCTTGAAAAGCACGGAGAAGGATTCCCGGTCGTCGATAGCGGCGCTGTAGGTGAAGCGACGTTCCTGGGGGTCGAAGGCGATGGAGCCGGTTACATTCTGGGGAAGCTCTGCCGACAGTGTGGCCTGGGGCCACCGCTCGTCGGCGTGGACCAGAAACTGCACGGCGGTGCCGTGTTCGACCTTGACGGCCGGTATCTGGCCGATCTTGTAGTCGCTGAGGGTGGCCTGCCGCACTTCGAGGATTCTTGTGCTGCCGTCGGAGGCGGCGACGGAGACGCGGCCGATGCGGGGGGTGTCGCCGTAGTTGCCTTCGTATTCGACGACGAGGGTGCTGCCGCCGATGCCCGAGGCGTCGCCCCGGATTCGCAGCCAGGGGTCGCTGGCCAGGGCGGTCCAGTTCAGGAGGCCGTCCCCGGCGTTGCCGATGTGGAAGGTGGTTCGGCCGCTGGCTCTGGAGACGTGTCGGAAGACAGGGGTCAGCGACAGGGCCGGGTCGCCTTTATAGATTGTGGAGTCGCTCGCAAAGGTAGTTTCAGAGACGATCAGACTGGTCAGCAGGAACGCTTCGTCCCGGGCATTGCGCTGGACGTCGACCAGCAGATATGGGGCCGGATAGATGGGCTTGGCCGCGGGGTTGAGGGCCGGGGAAGGATGGTCGATGGCGTACCGTTTTTCGGCCTCCAGGAGTCGCTGGAGGGCGTTCACCTGGGGGTAGTGCTTCCAGCCATCCGCGGCGCTGAACCGGCCGTCTTCCTCGAGGACGGCGCCTACGACCAGTCCCCCTTGATTGAAATCCTCCAGGTCGAGCACGGTGTATTCGCCGGTTTCGGGGTTCTCGCGGGCGCTGTTCTGGAGGTCGAGGTAGAGTTCGTTGAAACTCCGGTAAACGTGCCCGTCGGGGTCCAGGAAAGGCTGGGGGCCGTCCTGGCGAATCAGCTCCACGAGGGCGTTCAGTGGTTCGTTGGCCCTGAAAGTGGTGACGAAGTCCCGGGCGTACGACTCGGGTACGGAAGAAACCTCGGGCAGCTGGAAGGTGGCTTTTCCACGGTCCTCACCCAGGTCGATTGTGATGCGGATCTGGTCGCCGGCCTCGACGACTGGAGTTACGGCGACCGATGCGGGAAGTGAGTCCACGCCGGAAGCGGCGCGGAATTTCGCCTGCAGGGCGTATTCGTGATCGGGGGGGCTTTCGCCCCACTCCCGGGTCTCTACGTAATAGGTACCCGGCTGGAGGGATTTGTGTATGCTCTCTTTGGAACTGTAGGTAGAGGACGAAGCCAGCGGCCCAGAGAGATCGTCGGCATCAAAGAAAAACAGGTCCAGGTCGCGTTCGGCACCGGGAATGGACAGGATCAGGTCCAGGTAGCCCGGCCGGGTGATTTCCAGGTTGAACCAGCCGGGCACATCGCGCTGGACCCACTCATTCAGCGGAAGTGGAGAGACGTCACGGGGTTTGCGGTCGTAGTCGACGGTGAACTGTCGCGAGGTAGTGCCCAGCAGGTTTTCGAGGTTGTCGTAGGCCGATACGATGAAGGTGTAGTTGCCGTCGGGCTGGTCCTGGTAGGTGATGGAATTCGCGGAAGCGGGGAGTTTTATGAAGACGTCGTTCAGCAGGCATAGAAAGCCGGCGACGTTCTCGATACCTTCTTCGACCTCTTCCCATTCGATGGTCACCTTGTCACCTTCGACCTTCAGCTCTTTGGTCTCCAGGGTGACGGGAGTAAGCTGTTCCTTTGGCGGGACGGGGTCGGGCTCCTCCTCTGGTGGGACAGGATCGGACTCCTCCTTCGGTGGGTCTTCGAAGATCCACTCTTTGATGATATTCGCGGTGTATACGGACTTGTCCATGGACAAGATGTCTTCCTGCGGACCGACGATGTGGAAATTCTTGTTGTGGCAGAGGTATCCGGCCGCGTTGAACTCGGCGCCGTGCAGGATCGCCGAGGTCTGCTCAACGACCCCATCGCCCCCGACGCCATCGCGAAGCGGATCGTAGGTACCCCGGATGGTTGCGTAGCGTATTCCGTGGGATTTGCAGAAGGAGGACCAGTTGTCATTGAGCCAGTCGGTATAGGAACGACCCTCGAACCAGCCGCCGTTGAACATCTCCTCCACTTCGCCGCTCCGCTGCCACACGGGGCGTACAAGAGCGTGGAAATATCTCCGATGTCCTTCGGGGAATCCGCCATTCGGGGTGCCCACCGTCAGGATTTTGTAGACCTTGTCTTCGCCTCCTTCCCATTTCACATACGCCCGGGAAACCAGTCCGCCCATGCTGTGTCCTACCAGCATGACTTTAGAGGCGCCGGTGGCGCGCAGGACATTGTCTACTGCTGTGGCCAGTCTTTGGGCGTAGGAGGGGCGGCTGTGGTCGTATTCGATGCTGTAGAAGGGGTTGAGCTTGACCAGAATGTTGTGTTTGGTATGGCTCTTCTGCAGCCCGCCGATCTGACCAGGGGGATTCCCCCAGCCGTCGATCTTCTCCGTTCGATAGTAGTGGAAGAGAAAGATGCTTTTGGCAGGAAGGCTTCCAGTGGCCAGTCTCCGAGCGGAACCCTCGTAGAGATCCCTCTGAAAGGTGTAGCCCTTATACCCGTCCAGGTATCTCTTTACTAAATCCTCCCAAGTATCTTCTATATCCGGCCCGGCTCCGTGGCCGTGGACGAAGAGAACCGGCATATCACCAGTCGCGGCCGAGGGTTCAGGAACGGCGGATTGCCAGCAAAAAAGAATAAAGCCAAAGAGTAGAATCGGATGTTTCCAGGGAAGCAGAGGATGAAGTACCATTTTCCCACCTTCTTGTTATGGATTCTTCTCAGATCGTTGCAAACACTATTGCAAAAAAAAAGATTAAAGTCAATGATTATTCATATTAAGAATAAATTTTACCTGAACGTAAAAGTTAGAAGCCATCAGAAGAACCAGAGAAAAACTCTGAAAAAATGAGAAGGTTTCTTTCTCTATAGAACGAATAGGCGCCGCTTTCCCCAGCTTCTAAATGTGACGCGGCTTTGTCTGGCCAGGGTCGGGATTAGCTCATTTGGCCGACCAGATAGCCGGCTTCCCCTTTGCTATGTCCTGCTTTGGTCTGCAATTACGCCGCCTGCTTCAGATGGCACGGGGGGATGACGATCTCGATGGGATCAAGGCGATGGGGGTAGTCCAGGTCGACGAAAATAGCGTGGATGATGCGGTCTGGGCCGATGAGGTAGGTGGACGACACGGGCGGTTCAAAGCTTTTGTCGTCGTTATTCTCTGAGAGTTCGGTGGCGAATCTGGCGAGGGTTATGCTGAGGAATACGTAGAGAGATAGCTGGAAGGATCCCTGGGAGCTCAGAGTTGCAAGAGACTCCCATGGAGGGTGGAGAGAATAGCATCTACGCCTGTCTGGCCGATATAAACAGCCCCCCGAAGGATCGACTCAGGATATTTGGAGCTCCCGGATGATACGGTCGACGACAGGTTTGGCCAGTTGTTTATATCCTGCCGGGGTAAAATGCACGTTTGATTCTCTCTGTATTTCGCGCTGTTTTTGCAGGGCATACCCGTACAGATCATTGATGGGAATCCCGCGTGTTTCCATTATCTCCTATGCCACCGTATTATACCATACTTTATCCCCTTTGACCCAGCTTCTCCCACCGGGGCGGAATATCCGATGGAGATGGAGTCTCCGAGGAGGAGAACCTCGGGTAATCCGGATATATCTTCGCTGTGAGAGGCCGGTTTCATCCGCTCAGATCTGCGTCCCGTACACGGCGTCGACCAGTTCCATGGTTTTGACGGCGTCGTCGAAGCAGGTTTCGGGCTGTTTTTTCTTTTGCAGGCAGTCGATGAAGTGGCGGTTGACGTCGTAGCCGCCGAAGGCGCGATAGGGCTCGGTGCTGCCGCTGAGGGCGAAGGGGTCGAGTTCCTCCACGGGATCGACCTTGTTGTCGGCGAAGAAGCGGCCGCCCTCCTCGGGGTCGCCGAAGAAGGAGGCGCCCGAGGTGTGGGCCTCGATGGTAAACATGCGCCGGCCGGTCATGAAGTTGACCAGCAGCAGACCGGTGGCGCCGGAGCTGAATTTGACCATGGCCAGGTGGGCGGTCCAGTGCTCGGCGTCCAGGCGGCGATTGTCGCTGGCCACGCTCTCCACTTCGCCGCCGCACAGGTAGCGCAGGGTATCGACGGCGTGGATGCCGTCGCAGGTGAGCATGTCTATGGCGCCCTTGTAGTAGGGGGAGGCGCCGACCCAGTTTTTATAGAAGCTGGCGTGGGCGGTGTGGATCGGGCCGCGCGCTGCGACCAGCTCTCTGCCGCGGCGGATGAGAGGGGAGTAGCGGCGCTGGAAGGTGACGCCGGTCAGAACTTTGTGTTTGCGGGCGAGGATGGCCAGCTGGCGGAGCTGCTCGGTGGTGAGGGCCGGGGGTTTTTCGATGAAGAGATGATGTCCCATCTCGATGACGGTGGCGCACACGTCGTGGAGGTGGTGGGGGGGCATGATGGCGTAGACCGCGTCCGGTTTCTCCCGCTCGATCATCCCGACGTAGTCGGTGTAGCG
>Ga0233430_1000713_pt1 | contig 56200 bp, 58 predicted proteins | sample SI_118_April2016_2_FD_179883 | JGI IMG/M metagenome (GOLD analysis project Ga0233430, IMG submission 179883) | Seawater microbial communities from Saanich Inlet, British Columbia, Canada - SI_118_April2016_150_MG | ecosystem: Environmental > Aquatic > Marine > Inlet | place: Canada: British... | reverse complement strand
AATTAGATCTAGCACCAGAACCAACACCAGAACCTGAAGAAGCTACCACTGAACAATTATCCAAAATAGAAGAATTAGAGAAACAAATTGAAGCAATAGAGTCTCAACCTGAACCAACACCAGAACCACCTTCATCTTCTAGAGGCTCATTACCCAAAGACTCTTCAGAAGAACTTCCACAAGAATTAGATCTAGCACCAGAACCAACACCAGAACCTGAAGAAGCTACCACTGAACAATTATCCAAAATAGAAGAATTAGAGAAACAAATTGAAGCAATAGAGTCTCAACCTGAACCAACACCAGAACCTGAAGAAGCTACCACTGAACAATTATCCAAAATAGAAGAATTAGAGAAACAAATTGAAGCAATAGAGTCTCAACCTGAACCAACACCAGAACCTGAAGAAGCTACCACTGAACAATTAGGTCAATTAAGTGATTTACAACATCAAATCGATGAATTAGAAAATGAATTGTTTTCAAAATTGAATCCATCTTCTGATGTAGATTCGACAGAACAAACTTCAAAAAATAGGGAATTTGAAAAAGAAATTGAAATATTAGAAGATATTGATATTGAGAATGAGATCATCCAATCATTACAAGAACAAAATAAAAAATTAGATGATATTGAAAAGAAACTAGATACTTCTACAATTGAAAAGAATATGTCATCTAATTCCTTTGATGCTTATTGTGTAAAATGTAAAACTAAAAGAAAAATCAAAAACCCTGAAGAAACTATGATGAAAAATGGAAGATATGCTATACGAGGATTTTGTTCTGTTTGTAATTGTAAAGTTTTCAGAATTGGAAGAAAAAAAGTTACGTGATATTTTCAATCTAAAATTTTATAATTCTACATCTGATTAGATTGCCATGCTTGATTGAATTTTTTAATGGCTTCTTGATATGCCATGATAGAATCATTACCTGATGTATTAAGAAATTTTTCCCATTGCTCGTTAAATTTTTTTACTGATGAAATATTAGTTTCTTTGAAAATGGTTTCAATCATCTTTGTTTGTTGTTTCATGTATTCTGGCCCGATCTCTTCCCATGTATTTTCCCAACTCGAACTAACTTTTTTTAATAATTCAGCATCTGTTTCTATTGCTTTTTGACATGCATCATGATATGTCATCAAAGTTTCATTTGTAGCTTTTTGCCATTGTGTTAAAGATTCTTTCCATCCATTTAATGTAGAATTGTATTCTTTCCATACTTTCTCAAATTCTGATTTTTTAGGTGATGATTTTACCTGTTTTTTAGGCTTAATTGTATTCTTTTTCCCCTTCTTTGTTTTTCCTTTTAATTTATCTAATTCAATCCTAATTTTTTTTGCTTCATCAACCAATGTGTCTTTTTCTTTAACCATATTGTTATTTAAAAATATCATATGTTAAATCTTTTAACAATTCCAAAAATTGATCATATTTCATTAAAATTAGATGCTTTGTTGAAACTTGGAAAATATTTTGTATCTTTGTTTGAGAATAATTCTAGATGCTTTTGGCAAAGATTTCGTGTTTCCCTAATACTAATTTTCACTGTTTCTTTAGCTTTTAACTTACATTCTGAAATACTACATTGCAATATGAAAAATAAACAATTTTTGTTAATAAAACTTTGAAATTATATAATTACCTTCTATTAGATTTTTATCATTGCATATTTTTGATAAAATATGAATGATGATGAAAAGGGAAAACGATTTTTAGAATTAATAGATGAACAAAATAATCTCCAATGGAGTATTATTACAAAACTATCTTCTCTCGTAAATTTAAAATGGAATTCTGATGAATTACAACAAAAATTAGAATCTCTAATTGAAAAACATTCCAAAATTACTAAAGAACTTAACAGTCTAGATGATAACAGCAGTATATTATAAAGCTGAGTCTACCATTAATGCAATAAATAATACTGCCAAATAAGGACTGGAAAATTTAAACAAAGTCCATGAGGCTTTTTCTACTGGTTTCATTATTACCCATATTGATAATCCCACCATTAATGCTCCTGAAGCAATTGCAGTCCATAAATACACATCACTTACCATTTCATCACCACTTTCAGTTGTAATGAAAAATGGTGCAATTGAAAACAATACCATGACTACAGTAGAGCCTGCAATGGCTCTTGCAGATGTCTTTTCAGATTGCACTGCTGTTAACATTGGAACATTCACTTTATTGTAATCTTCTTTGAAATGTAATGTTAATGCCCAAATATGCATTGGAATCCATATGAATACTAATCCTGCCATTGCTAATCCCATAGTCCATAAATCTGTCATTGTAACTGCTACCCATCCAATCATTGGAGGTGAACCGCCACATAATCCACCTAAAATAATATTTGTTCGTGAATTCCTTTTTAACCCATATGAATAAACTAATACATTATTTGCTAATCCAAATGCAATAAACATAGTTGCCCAAACCCCTTGTTCTAATGTAGTTGTAAATGAAATACCTAATGCCAACACTAATGAAATTCCAGCTAACACTAATCCAAAATTCCTAGCTTTTACAGCAGGAAAAATCCTCTTTGATGGTAAAGGTCTACCTTTTGTTCTTTCCATTATTGCATCAATATCTCTATCATGATAATTTGTCAAAGTATTAGCAGCTGCAGAACCTGCAGCAATTGAAAATAACATTAACAACCACGTTGCTGGAGAAATTTCAATATTGTAAATATGAGATGCTGTTAATGCTGCACCAAATGCAGTAAAGACAAGTAAATACCAAATTTTTGGTTTTGTTAATTCATAATATACTGCGATTCGAGACTCTGATTTTTGCTTCTGCAATTCTAGTCATTACCTTTTGATGTCATATATGGCATTGCTTTTGTACGTGACTTCATTTCAATAAACGATTCTGAAGATTGAATTCCCTCAATTTTACCAATTTTTTCAGAGACCAATTTATGCATTTGATCTAATGACTTTGAATACATTGTAACTAAAATATCAAATCTACCTGTCACTTCTGCAACTTCTCTAACCCCGTCAATTTTAAAAAGCTCTTCAATAATATGATCCCTTTTTTTTGTATTCATGTTAATTCCAGTTAGAGCTTTTACATCATATCCAAGTTCTGCATCATTAACAACAATGGTAAAACGTTCAATTAATTTTCTTTTTACCAATCTTTTGATTCTTGAATAAACTACAGATGAGTTAACATTGATTTTTTTTGATAAACGTGGAACTGAAATTGAAGCATCATTTGATAATTCTGATAAAATCTGTAAATCTAAATCATCTACTTTTGCCATCTAAAACACCTGAATCGCTCTAATTTTTTGGATCTTATAAAGTTATTATTGTAAAAATTACAAATAATCATCTAAATTTTATCTTTTTTGTATAACATCTCTGCAAGTAATACCGCACCTTTTGCTGAACCCATTTTTTTGTTATGAGAAAATAACATGTATTTGAGTCCGTGATCAAATAATTCTTCTTTTTCTACTCTTCCAATAGTTGTAGTCATTCCATCTCCCACAGTTCTTTCCATTCTTGGTTGTGGTCTTGTAGGATCTTCATGAAATGCATAGTAATCTTTTGGAGCAGATGGTAATCCTGTAACTGAAATATCTTTGTTAGATTGATTGTAAGTTTCCTTTGCTTTTTGTGGATCTATTTCTTCCTTAGTTTCTACAAAAACTGATTCAGTATGGCCATCTATTACTGGTACTCTAGTACAAGTACAACTGATTTTAATATCTGCATCCTCAATTTTCCCATCTTTTAATTTGCCTAAAATTTTCCTTGTTTCTATCCTTACTTTTCCCTCTTCTTTTGGAATATATGGAATAATGTTATCTGTAATTCCCATTGCAGAAACACCTGATTTACCTCCACCTGAAATTGCTTGCATTGAAGTCATCATGACTTTTTTTGCACCAAATTTTTCTAATAATGGTTTTAATGTAATTGCTAAACCTGTTGTTGTACAGTTAGGAAGCGGTGCCACCCATCCTTTCCAATTTCTATTCTTTTTTTGCACCTCTAACAGCTCTGTTTGTTCATCATTAATTCCTGGAATGAGTATTGGGACATCATCTTCATACCTATATGCTGAACTAGTAGAAATTACTGGAATTTCTGCTGCCATTTTAGTTTCAATGTCTCTTGCGGCTACTGATTCTACTGCAGAAAATACTAAGTCTAATTGTGATGTATCTAATTCGTCAATACTTTTCACTGTCATTGTTTTGATGTATTCTGGAATTTCTCCACCTACATCCCAAGCAATGATTCCATTAACATCTTTAATTGCATCTAGATAATTTTTACCTGCAGAACGTTCAGATGCTGCTATTTGAGTTACCTCAAACCATGGATGATTTTCCAAAGATTGAACAAATTCTTGTCCTACAGCCCCTGTTACTCCTATAATTGCCACTTTTTTCTTATCCATATTTTGAATATTGATCGCCTCAATTAATAATCGTTTTCTGAATTACCACAACATACTAAATCCACCAATTTTACTTGGAACTGTGAAAATAAGAACAAAAAGAGCAATTACGAAACATAACCCTGTTATTCATGGTGGAAAATTCTCCACTCCTAATTCAGATCCTGATATTATTGATTTTAGTTCCAATGTTGGTCCATTGGGGATTCCGGTATCAGTTAAACAAATTCTAAAAAAAATCCTTGATAAAATGACTCTTTATCCAGATTTAGATTCAACTTCTCTAAGATCAGTTCTCAAAAAACATGTTGGATTCCCCGAATCAAATTTGATTGTTGGAAATGGTGCTATTGAAATAATTTATAATTTTTGCAGTGCATTTCTTGTTAAAAAGAAAATTTTAATTCCTGCACCAACATTTAGTGAATATGAATCTGCAACAAAACTTGTAGATTGTAAAATTGAATTTTTTAAAACTATGAACTTGTCTAAAAATCTTGATTCATTTATTTCTAAAATTCCAACTAATGGCTGTGTATTTATTTGCAATCCTAATAACCCTACTGGAAATGTTTTATCAAAAAAACAATTAAAACAAATTATTTTGACTGCTTATAAAAAATCATGTTTTGTTTTTGTTGACGAATGTTTTATTGAATTGGTTCCAAAATCAAATGAATCTGTGTTATCTTTAGTTAAAAAATTTGATAATCTCTTTGTATTAAGATCTTTGACAAAATCATTTGGTTTAGCTGGAATTAGAATTGGATATGGAGTTGGTTCAAAACAAATGATTAAGATTTTACAAAAAATAAAAATTCCATGGAGTGTAAATGTATTAGCTCAGGAAGCAGGAATCATTGCACTAAAAAATAAATCTCATTTAAAAAAATCAAAATTAATCATCCAAAAAGAATACATTTTTCTAAAAAATAAGATCAACAATATTAAAGGATTTGAATGTCATGAATCTTCAACCAATTTTATTTTAATTAAAACAAAACGAAATTCTACAAAAATTCAAAAACAATTATTGAAACATAAAATTTTGATACGAGATTGTAGGAATTTTCATGGTTTGAACAGCAATTACATTAGAATTGCAATAAAATCTCATAAGGACAATCTAAAATTAGTTAAGGCTTTGGAGATAATATCATGAAATCCATAATGATTCAAGGAACTGCTTCAGGTGTTGGTAAAACAACTATTGTTGCAGCATTATGTAGAATTTTTTCCGATAAAGGTTATCGTGTAGTCCCTTTCAAATCTCAAAACATGTCCAATTTTGCATATGCCTCTTCAGATTTTGAAATTTCTCGTGCGCAGGCAATTCAAGCAATCGCCGCTAGATGTGAAATTGAGCCTGATCTTAACCCTATCATGCTTAAACCATTGGGAAATTATTACAGTGCAATTTTTCTAAATGGGAAATATTTCAAGAAAATGTATGCGAAAGATTACTATTCAAAATTTGTAAAAACAAAAGGAATCAAAATTGCCACTGATTCTTTATCTCGTTTAAAGAAAAATTATGATTTAGTTATTTTAGAAGGTGCGGGTTCTCCAGCCGAAATCAATTTGCAAAAATTTGATATTGCAAATATGAAAATTGCCCAAAAAGCAAATGCTTCTGTGTTATTAGTATCAGATATTGACAAAGGTGGATCTTTTGCTAGTCTTGTTGGAACAATGTCTTTAATTGAAAAAAAATATCAAAAATTTGTCAAAGGATTTGTATTAAATAAATTTCGAGGAGACGTTGATGTATTAAAACCAGGATTAAAAAAAATTAAACAAATTACGGGAATTCCAATTTTGGGAACAATTCCTATGGTTGAAACAAATCTGCCTGAAGAAGATTCGTTAAATGTAAAACCAAAAGAATTTTCATGGACTAAAAATAATATTTCTAAAATTGATAAAGAAATTGACAAGTTAGCAATTACTGTGAAAAATAATTTGAATATTGAAACTATAGAGAAGATGATGAAATGATTTTAGAATCTATTGTGATTATTGGGTTTGCAATATGTTTAGATTTGATTTTTGGTGATCCCAAAAATCGTTATCATCCAACAGCATGGATTGGAAATATAATTTCTAAAATTACCCTTTTGACGAAAAATACTGATCCTAAAATTGAAAAATTATTGGGTCTTTTTATCATTTTAATTCCTGCAACTATTGTAACTGGTTTACTTTTGATTTTAGATTTAGGAATTTCATTAATTTCAACTGATTGGATTACAATAGCTGTTTCTATTTTTGTTGGCATTATTTTGTTTAAAACCACTATTGCCATTAGAGGCATGGAACGATATGCTCTTGCTGTCATGGATTCTTTAGAGCGCGATAATCTGGATTCTGCACGTGTAAATTTATCTATGATTGTAAAAAGAAATACCGAAAATTTGGACAAAAATCATGTAATTTCAGGTGTACTTGAGAGTATTAGTGAAAACACTGTTGATGGAGTTACTGGACCACTGTTTTATTATGCATTTTTTGGTATTGTTGGTGCATTTGTGTATAGAGTAGTCAATACAGCAGATTCAATGATTGGTTACAAAACAGAACTTTTCAAAAATATTGGTTGGTTTGCAGCAACCTGTGATACAATTTTAAATTATATTCCATCTAGATTAACTGGATTAATTATGATACTCTCTGCTGCTATTTTACAAAATAATTGGAGAGAATCATATAAGATAATGTTACGTGATGGTAAAAAAACAGAAAGTCCAAATGCTGGTTATCCAATGGCAGCTCTTGCAGGAGCTCTTGAAACAAAATTCGAGAAATTAAATCATTATAGCTTGGGAAATGTTGAAACTGCATTGACAAAAAAACATGTTTTGTCTGCAATCACAATAATGAAATTAACTTCAGTTCTTTTCTTTGGAATGATAACAATTCCAATTATCATCACTTTATCATTACTTGGATGGTGGATTTATGCTTAAAGAAATTGGCTCTGTTTTTTCTTTTCTAACAATATTCCCATCATCAAATGCAACTTTGGAAAATATTGCAAAGTACATGTATGTTTTTCCAGTTGTAGGAATTGCAATTGGGCTTTTGATAGGCTCCTTTGGTTTTGGATTATCTTTCTTTTTAGATCCATTATTGGTTAGTTTGTTAGTTGTAGCATCCATTGCAATAGTTACTGGAATTCATCATGCGGATGGTTTAGCTGATTTTGCTGATGGCTTGATGGTAAAAGGAAGTTATGAGAAAAAAATTAAAGCAATGAAAGATCTTTCTACTGGTTCAGCTGGAATCGTAGCAATTGTTCTATACCTTATTGGCTTGATTGTTACTATTTCTCTTACAAATGGATTTGATTTGTTTAAAGCTATTTTGATCAGTGAAATTTTAGCCAAATTCTCAATGGTACTTATGGCAAGTTTGAGTAATTCTGCAACTTTAGGCTCAAGTTCACCTTTTGTTAAAATTATGAAAGACAAGAAAAAACTTTCAGTTGCATTCATCATTATGTTAATCCCAGTCATAGTCATTGGGGAATCTGTGGGTTTGGTTATGTTAGGTGTGACTGTTACTTTGACAATATTTCTTCTTGCAATATCCACTCGTAGTTTTGGAGGAATTACTGGTGATGTTCTTGGTGCTACAAATGAATTTACTAGATTAGCTTCACTAATGGTATTTGTTTCAATATGATTGGACTTGTTATGGCGGGAGGTAAAGGTACTCGTATGAATTCTAACAATGAAAAATTATTGCTTGTACACAAAAAACCTATTGTCCTTCAAGTAGTTGAATCTTTAAAAAATTCAAATTGTTTTTCAAAAATATTAGTGATTACCAGCCCAAATTCCCCAAAAACAAAAAAACTTTTACAAGAAAAAAATATAAAAATTTTTAATTCATCTGGAATTGGATATGTTGAAGATCTTAATTCTATTCTCAAAATTATTGATGATGATGTATTAGTTACATCAGGAGATTTACCCTTACTAGATAAAGAAATAATTCAAAAAATTGTTAATCTACATGATTCACAAAAAATTTGGACAAGCATTCTAGTTACTGATAAATTTCTAACTTCTATTGGATTAAAATCTGATTATTTTGTAAATTTTGAAAATCAAAAATGTCATTATACTGGAATCTCTTTAATTAATTCTAAAAAAATTTCTTTACTTGATAATTTAGATGAAAATTATATTATAATTGATGACAAGAGAATTGCTTTTAATCTAAATACAAAACAAGATTATGATTTACTCAGCACTACCTGAAATTTTACCATTAATTTTTGCTTTAGAACCTGTTGCTTCTACAAGTGTATTGCCACAAGAGTTACATGAAATTTGTGTCGATGCATGAGAATACACTATTTGTAATTCACCACATTCATCACAATTAACTTTCTGAAATGTACTAGACGGTTTTGGAATTTCAATATGGTCTTTCTTCATGCTGCTACCAACTCAAATTTCTTAATTCTAACGCCTTTTTTATTGTATTTCTTTTTACATACAGTACATGTCATAATAGGAGTAACTTTTTTTGTAACTTTGGCTGGTTTTGCTAATTTTGGGAATTTTTGTCCACCATAGCCATGTTTACGTTCAGCATGTCTACGTTCACCTCTTGCAGAACCTCGTCTTTTTCCAGCCTTGTAAATGGAGACCTTTTGTTCAGTATGTGTTTTACATTTAGCACAATACTTTCTGATCACCTTAGGTATGTTCATATCAACAAAACCTCTTCAACCGTAATTTAAGCATTGAATCTATAATAGGCATAAAATTCAATCAGAAGATGTGACTTCGAGCCTGGCAACTTCGATCTCTTCTTTGAACTCTGTAGCAATGGGTGATAAAAAAGCCGATCTAATTTTTAAAAACTGTAATCTACTATCTGTCTATACTAGAGAAATTATCCCAAAAATTCAGATTGCAATTATTAATGATAGAATTGCATATGTTGGTCCAGATGCATCACACACTGTTGGTTCCAAAACTAAAGTTATTGATGTAAAAAACAAATTTGTTGGTCCTGGTTTTGCAGATCCTCATTTACATATTGATCAATTTGTACTCCCTTCAGAATTTGCAAAAAAAGCACTTCTTTGTGGTGTAACCTCTCTTTTCTCAGATCCGATTGATGTTGTAAGTGTTGGAGGTTACAAAGGTTTTCAGGAGTTTCTTAAACTTGGAGAAGGTTTACCGATTAGAATTTTCCAAGTTGTACCTGGAGGTCTTCCAGTTGATGCAAAATTCAGTAATAGTAGATCTCTTACTTTGACACAAGAAAAATTAGCTGTTAAACATCCACATGTACTTGGTTTAGGTGAAGTTTTTTCTTGGACAAAGGTTACTTTACGTGAACCAAAAACAATGAAATCTCTTTCTGCAATGTTAGAATGTGATTGTATAATTAATGGACACACTGCAGGTGCTAGTGAAAAAAAACTTAATGCTTATGTTTCATCTGGAGTACTTTCATGTCATGAACCAATTAATTTTGATCAAGTTTTAGAACGACTACGTCTTGGAATGTGGATAATGATTCGAGAAGGTTCTATAAGACGCGATTTAAAAGAAATCATTCCACGTGTTTTATCTCATGGAACATATCTTAATCGATTAATGTTTTGTTCTGATGGTCTTGATCCTCTAGATATTTCAAAATTTGGTCACATTGATCATTGTATTAGAGAATCAATCAAACAAGGTCTAAAACCCATAGATGCAATCACAATGGCATCAAAAAATAATTTTGATTATTATAATATGGAAAAAGATTTGGGTGGAATTGCACCTGGAAAATTAGCAGATATTTTAATTTTTAATGATTTAAAATCATTTAAACCAAATCATGTATTTGTTGGAGGAAAACACATTGTATCCAATGGAACTTTTGTTAAACCTATTAAGAAAAAAACTATTTCACCCTGGATTAAAAAAACTGTAAATCTGAAAAATTTTTCAAAAAATGATTTTCTTCTAAAGTCAAAAAAGAAAGATGTTCTTGCAAATACCATCTATATGCAAACTGAGATAATCACAAAGATTGGTTCATCACAACTTGATGTCAAAGATGGATATGTGTCCACATCATTTGATTCTGATATTTGGAAAGTTGCAGCATTTGATAGGATTCATGGAGGGAATAGACATTCAATAGGATTTCTTGAAAATTTTGGTGCTGACATTGGCGCTTTTGCATCTACTTGGAGTTTTCATGAAAATGATTTGATCGTAATTGGTTCAAATGATTCTGATATGGCAATAGCATCAAATCATTTAATTAAAAATCAAGGAGGATTAGTTGTTGTAAAATCTGGAAAAATTTTAGCATCTTTACCATTACAATTTGCAGGAATTGTCTCAACTGATTCTTTTGAAAAAGTTTCATCCAATTTTGAAAAAATTAATAATACGATTGTAGATTCTGGTTGTATTTTCTCAAAGCCTCACTTAATTCCATTATTCTTACCTTTCCTTGCATTACCCTCTGTGAGAATTCTTTCAGGTGGCATAGTTGATGTGAAAAAAAGAATATACGTTCAACCGATCAACTAAGTAATGTTAAAAAGGGGGATTTCGTGGATTGAATCTGAATCTAAATGGCATCTATTCAACAAGGACCAAACGGACCTGTTTTAGTATTGAAAGAAAGTGCTTTACAACAAAAAGGTAAAGATGCACAACAAAATAATATTGCTGCCGCAAAATTAGTGGCTGATTTAGTTAAAAGTAGTCTTGGACCACGAGGTCTAGATAAAATGCTCGTTGATTCTTTAGGCGATGTTACGATTACAAATGATGGTGCAACAATTCTCAAAGAGATTGATGTTCAACATCCAGCAGCAAAAATGATTGTTGAAATTTCTAAAACTGTTGATAATGAAGTAGGTGATGGTACAACATCTTCAGTTGTTTTTGGAGGCACATTATTGGCAAGAGCCGAAGATCTTCTCAAAAAGGATGTTCATTCATCAGTGATTATTGAAGGTTTTCAAGTAGCTGCAGAAAAAACTCTTGAAATTTATTCAGAATTATCAAAGAAAATAAAACCTGATGATCGAGAATCTCTTCTAAAAATTGCTACAACTAGCATGCAATCAAAATTAATTTCTGAAGACAGTGATGTTTTATCAAAAATTGTAGTTGATGCAATTTTAAGTATTGTAGTTAAGAAAGGTGATGATTATACTGTTGATCTCGAAAATATTAAAGTTGAAAAGAAATCTGGCGGCTCTATTTTAGATACACAAATTGTAAAAGGAATTGTCTTAGATAAAGAAATTGTTCATAGCGGAATGCCAACTAAAATTGAAAAAGCAAAAATTGCTTTACTCAATTCTGCATTAGAAATAGAAAAAACTGAAATGAGTTCTGAAATCAGAATTTCTGATCCTACTCAAATGCAGATGTTCTTAGAAGAAGAAAATAGAATGTTAAAAACAATGGTCGATAAATTACATGATGTTGGTTCTAATGTTTTGATTTGTCAAAAAGGAATTGATGATATTGCACAACACTATCTTGCAAAACATGGAATTATGGCAGTAAGACGTGTTAAAGAAAGTGACATGATTAAGTTATCAAAGGCCACAGGCGGACGAGTAATCAGTAATTTAGATGATTTATCTGAGCAAGACCTTGGTCATGCTAATTTGGCTCAACAAAAGAAAGTAGAGTCTGATAAATGGGTTTTCATTGAAGGTTGTAAACATCCACAATCAGTTACAATGTTAATTCGTGGTGGTTCTCAACGCGTAATTGATGAAGTTGATCGTTCTATTCATGATTCTTTAATGGTTGTAAAAGATGTAATTGAAAAACCAGAAATCGTTGCAGGTGGCGGTGCCCCAGAAGCGTTTGCAGCCTCACAACTTAAAGACTGGGCTGATAATTTTGATGGACGAGAACAACTTGCAATTAAAAAATATGCTGAAGCATTAGAAATAATCCCATTAGTTATTGCTGAAAATGCAGGAATGGATCCAATTGACACAATGGCTACATTAAGAGCAAAACAAAATCATGGTCAAAAATGGACTGGGATTGATGCAAAAAATACAAAAATTGCTGATATGTTATCCATTGATGTAGTAGAACCAATTGCAGTTAAAGAGCAAATTATTAAATCTGCAACTGAAGCTGCTTGTATGATTCTTAGAATAGATGATGTTATTGCAATATCTGGCGCTCCTGGTGGCGGCGGTATGCCACCAATGGGCTAAAACTTAAGCGTCAAAATTTTCATAAATCATTATTGTATAAACTTGGTATAGATTTAGGCGGCACTAAAATTGAAGCAATTTTGTTAGATGAAAATCTAAATGTTCTAGAAAGAAAAAGAATTCCAACTCCACAATCTGATTATTTGGGAATAATTAATTCAATCTCTTTTTTAGTTTCTAAATTATCTGAACATGTTTCTGATTTTTCTTTAGGTGTATGTACACCTGGTGTAACTTCCAAACAAACTGGTTTGATAAAAAATAGCAACACACAATGTTTGATTGGAAAATCATTCAAAGAAGATTTAGAAAAAAAAATTGGAAAAAAGGTTTTGATCGAAAATGATGCAAATTGTTTTGCCATGGCTGAAGCAAAAATTGGTATAGCTAAAGATTATGATTTTGTGTTTGGTGTGATTATGGGCACTGGAGTAGGTGGTGGAATTATAATTGATAACAAACTTCATCCTGGTAGAAATAACATTGCAGGTGAGTGGGGACATCATACTCTACATCATAATGGAAAAATATGTTATTGTGGTAAAACTGGATGTGTTGAAACTTACATTAGTGGTCCATCATTAGAAAAACGCTGGTTTGAATTAACTGGAAAATCACAATTTATGCCTGAAATAGTTACAAATCTTGATGAAAAATTTGGACAAAAATGGAAAGAAGAATTTTTAGAAAATTTTGGATATGGAATTGCTAATGTAATTGATATTTTAGATCCTGATGTAATTGTTATTGGAGGAGGTTTATCTAATATTGACTTTCTGTATGCTGAAGGTAAGAATTCTATTTATGAAAAAGTTTTTTCAGATTTTGTCGATACTCCCATTCTTAAAAACAAATTAGGTGATTCTGCTGGTGTATATGGTGCTGCATTATTACATGAATAATTTTTAATCATTCAAAACTATTTTTAATTTTCAAAATCTTTTCAACAATTTCATTTATGTTAATGTCTAATTCTGTAGAAACTAAAATTAATCCTGCACCTTTAATTGACATGGTTATTCGATAAATTTTTTCATATTTTGCTAATGCAAAAATCGGTTTTCCTATTTTTTCTGTTGTTTTTTTACGTGTTGACCATCTGTACACTGCTTGAGATAATGACGTTTCAGTTTCTTCTTTTGTTAAATAACTTTTTAATCCTGGACGTACTTTGTCAATTAATTCTCCAAAATCATAAATTCCTACATATCTAATTTTTTCATCACAATCCATTATTGCATCACAAATTTTTTCGTATTCCAAATTTATCACTATTGTGGCTCAATTGTTGCTGGTGGTTTACTTGAAATAGTATATGTCACCCAAGTTACATCTTCAATCTCATTTGTAATTCTGTTACTCATTTTCTCTAATAATCCATGTGGTAATCTAGTCCAATCAGCAGTCATTGCGTCAATAGAGTCAACTACTCTAATCATAACTATGTTTCCATATCTTCGTTCATCCCCAACTACACCAACTGCTCTATCATCACCTACTGCAGCGTAAGCTTGCCATACTTTACCATACAAATCGGCTTTTACTAATTCCTCTTCAACAATTTTGCTTGCAACTTTAGAAATCTGTAGTTTTAACGGTGTTACTTCACCAATAATTCTGACTGCTAGTCCTGGACCTGGAAATGGATGTCTCATGAAAAGATTTTCAGGTACTTTTAGGATTTTTGCAATATTTCTTACCTCATCTTTGTATAATTCTTTTAATGGCTCTAAAATTTCTAAATCTAACCATTCTGGTAATCCTCCTACATTATGATGCGATTTTATGACTGCAGCTGGACCTTTAGAAACTCCACTTTCAATGATGTCTGGATAAAGTGTACCTTGAGCTAGCCATTTGAAAGGTCCATTTTCTTCAGCAAATTCAGTAAAAACATGAACAAATTCTTCACCTATGATTTTTCTCTTTCTCTCAGGATCTTCTACTCCCTTTAGTTTTTCAATGAATTTATCTGTTGCATTTACTGTTGAAAAATTTAACTTAAAATTCTCTTTGAACATTTCATCAATTTCAATTTCTTCATTTAATCGTAATAATCCATTATTTACAAAAACACACTTTAACCTATTTCCAATTGCTTTGTGAATTAATAATGCAACTACAGTAGAATCAATTCCTCCACTGACCCCACATAGTACATTTCCTTCAATTTTTGAAATCTTTTCAACTGTTGAATCTATGAATCCCTCCATTGTCCATTCTTGTTTTGCTTGACATACCTTTAAGACAAAATTTTTGAGAATTTCTGAACCTTGTTCAGTATGAACGACTTCGGGATGAAATTGAATTCCATAAATTGATTTTTCTTCTGATGCAATAGCTGCAGCTTTTGCACCTTCAGTATGTCCAATCACTTGAAACCCTGGTGGAATCTCCTCTGCTTCGTCACCATGACTCATCCATGCTCTAACTGATTCCCCTATCCCATTTAGAAGATCTTTATTACTATCAATAGAGAGTAATGATGAACCATATTCTTTGTTTGCTCTCTTCACTTTACCTCCATATTTGTTAACGATTAATTGATGACCATAACAAATTCCAAGTAGAGGTAAATTCATATCAAAAATTTTATTTTCTGGAACAGGTGCATCTGTATTATACACACTTGATGGCCCTCCTGAAAAAATAATCCCTTTAGGATTTAATTTTTGTAGTTCTTCAAAACTAATATCATACGGTACAAGCTCTGCAAAAACAGAAAATTCTCTAATTCGCCTACAAATTAAATGACTATATTGTGACCCAAAATCTAAAACTATTATTTTATCCATTTTATCACTTGTTGATGTTTTCAAGCATCCGTGTTAATGACCATCCTGCGGTATTGATAAGTTCATTGATCCTCTCTTTTTGTCTATAATTTCTAATAATTATTTCTCTAATGTCTGAGCCGTTTTTGTTTATTATATAATCAATGATGGATTCTTTTTGAATCTTTCCATTTTCAGCTTCTGTAGAATCCTTCTTTTTCATTTCACCGATTATTCTATCTAAGAAAAATGATTTGAATGGAGGCGTGTCTGCACTGATTTCAACTTCATTATCTAAAACTATTGAAACTTGTTTTGGTGTGATAAACGCATTGGCAATTATTTTGCCGTCATTTCCTCTTTTAATTGGAATAGAATTAACTACTGGTTTTTCTCCAATTTTTGGTTTTTGAATATCATTCTTTCTTTCTAGCTGTGATGCTTTTGTAAAACTTGAATCTATTAAAGATGAATCTAGTAACACAATATTTTTTTCTAACATTTCTATGGATTCCTGATGCCTGTTTATTTGTTCGATCAAACTTTCTTTTAAAGCAACAATATCTTTTACTTGCTTTTCTGAAAATTTCATAACTCGATTAATGTATGATGGGTATTAAATGCATTCTAGGTTATTATATTATTTGCAGTTTTGTATGAAATTTTTTTGAATCCTTTAATTGGTTTAGATGTTGTAAATAACTCTGATTTTGTTTTAGTTGCTAACCATTCTAAAAGTGATTCACCTCTACTTAATTTCATCAATTTCATTTTTCTTTCTAATTTTTTCGTATTTGAATATTTTCCAATTCTTTTTCCAAAATCCATTCCAAACAAAATAATTTTTTTTGCACCAAAATGACTAGCAAGAAATACGCCTCTGTCTCCATCTGTAAACCCTCCAAAATTTTGTATTTTATCAAACGGGTTTGATTGAGTAGTACCAATACATTTTTTTATTTTTTTTGAAAATTCCAATTTGTCTATGTTATCTCCATGTGCATGAACTACAAATATTGATTTTTTAGAAACTTTCTTCAAAGACTTTTCATCTCCATCTAAATCTGTAATTATTATTTCTGGAATAATTCCATTTTCTAAAAGTAGTTTGATTGAACTATCTGCTGCAATTTTTATTGATTTTTTGTTTTTTACCAATTCTGGAATTGCAGTTGATAAAGAAGGTCCTGAACCAATTACTAAAACTGATTTGTCTTTAATTAGATTGGAAATTTTCTCATTAACGTTGGATTTTTTTAAAATTGAGTTTAAAATTATGGCTGATTCATTGTCTTTTTTTTCACTGTACTTGAATTCCTTTAAAATATCTGAATATTTTTTCTTCCAACCCGAAATTATCATATCACTCAAATTGTATTAGTTTTTGATAAATCATGTGGCAAAAATTGCAAATGTAGGTGTCGGTGAAAAGAACCCTGTACGTATTATGAGTATCTTAAATACTAGTCCTGAATCATTTAACAAAAAATCTGTACATATTAGTAAAAATGATATCAAAAATTCTGTAAAACAAATGGAAACTGACGGTGCTGATTTTATTGATGTTGGAGGCATGTCTACTGCACCGTATTTATCTACAGTTGTTTCAGAAAGTATTGAAACAAACCGAATTATTAACGCAATTAAGATAATTCAAAATTCTTCTAATTTACCAATTTCAATTGACACTTGTAGGGCAAATGTTGCAAGAATTGCTTTAGAACATGGTGTAGAAATAATCAATGATATTTCAGGACTAAAATTTGATAAAAAAATGTGTGATGTTGTTTTAAAATTTAACCCGTCATTGATTTTATGTGCATATGACTCCAAACCTGTTTCTGGGAATGTCGATTCTACAAAAAAACTTCTTCGAGAAAGTCTGAAAATTGCAAAAAAATCTAACATTTCGATCGAGAAAATAGTTTTGGATCCTGCCATTGGATTTTTTAGAAAAACTGGTTATGGGCCATTTTATACAAAAATAAAATCTGATTGGATTAAAAGAGATTTATCTATAATACAGAATCTCAAATCTATCAAACAAAACTTTCCTGTATTGATCTCTGTTTCAAACAAGTCATTTATTGGAAATCTCTTAGGAGAAAAAAATCCTTCTGATCGATTATTTGGTTCGATCGCAGCAGAATCTATTTCTATAATTAATGGTGCAGACATTATTCGTACTCACAATGTACGTGCAACTAAAGATTCGATCATTATTGCATCAAATTTGTTAAAATAACGTAAAGGCTTATAATTAATCTCAAACTTTCGTAACAAGGTTTCATTGGAATTTAAAGAAGGATTAACTTTTGACGACGTTCTTCTTGTACCCAAATATTCAGATATTACAAGTAGAAGTCAAACTAATCTAAGTACAAAACTGTCTCGAAATATTTCAATTAACATCCCATTTGTGAGTGCAAATATGGATACTGTTACAGAATCTGCTATGGCCACGACTATGGCACGTGCTGGTGGTATTGGAATAATTCATAGATTTTTGACAATTAAGGAGCAGGCAAATGAAGTGCTTAAAGTAAAACGTTCTGGTAGTGTGATGATTGAAAACCCTTACTCTATTAATTCAGAAAAATCAATTCAAGATGCTCACGACTATGCTGAGGAAAAAGAAATTTCTGGTCTTTTAGTAACTGATGTTAATTCTAAATTAGTTGGAATCGTTACTGAACGAGATCTATTGTTTGCAAATTCAAATGGAACAATTCGTGATATTATGACAAAAGATGTTGTTACTGCAAAACCTGGAGTAACATTAGATGAAGCAAAAGAAATTTTGCATAAACATAGAGTTGAAAAATTACCTATTGTTGATGATTCTGGAATTGTTAAAGGATTAATCACAAGTAAAGATATTACAAATAACACTGACTTTCCAAATGCGTCAAAAGACAAGAAAGGTAGACCTCTTGTTGGAGCCGCAGTTGGTGTAAAAGGTGACTTTTTGGAAAGAAGTGAATCTCTCTTAGATGCAGGTGCTGATGTACTTGTTGTTGATATCGCTCACGGACATAGTGAAAATGCAATGAATACAGTTAGAAATATCAAAAAAGCGTTTCCTGATTGTGAATTAATTGCAGGAAATATTGCAACAGCTCAAGGTGCTGAAGATTTGATTAAAGCAGGAGTAGATGCAGTGAAGGTTGGAGTTGGTTCTGGTTCAATTTGTATTACTAGAGTAATTACTGGTTCTGGTGTTCCTCAATTAACTGCAGTAATGGATTGTGCAAAGATTGGAAATGATCATGGTGTACCAATTATTTCTGATGGTGGCACAAGAACTTCTGGTGACGCAACAAAGGCATTAGCCTCTGGTGCATCATCTGTAATGGTAGGTAGTATGCTTGGTGGAACTGATGAATCACCTGGTACAGTTCTAACTAAAAATGGAAAGCGATTCAAAGTTTATCGTGGAATGGCTTCTCTTGCCGCCTCTATTGGTAGAAAATCAAAAGAAACAGGCTCACTCTCATTCGATGATGATCTAAATGATTATGTTGCTGAAGGAGTAGAGGCAATGGTTCCTTACAAGGGAACTGTAGTTGATATTTTAAAACAACTTTCAGGTGGTGTACGTTCTGGTTTAAGCTATTGTGGTGCACATACAATATCACAAATGCAAGAAAATGCTGAATTTATTAAAATGTCAAGGGCTGGATTTGCAGAAAGTCAACCTCATGATGTTTCTTTGATGTAGTTAATTTTTTAAACACCGTTTAAAGTCATTAAATCATGATGTCCAAGAGAACTATTATTGGATTAATTCTTGGGGTTGTAATTATTTCAGCCTCTGGCTACTCATTAATTTTACATATTGGACCTACAGTTGAACATAAAGAAAATTTGACTCTAGAAAAAGGTACATCTGAGATTTTCAAAAATACTGCGCCTGCTCAATCACCACAATCTTTGATTGTAACTGGTGATAGTTTTGAACTTGAACTTCATAGTCCTGGCGATGGATTACAAATTCCAAAAACATCATTCAAAAATGAATTCAAACAGGATTGGATTCACTCTGAAGATGGTGTTTCTAGTATTGAAATTAAAAATACTGGGAAATCAGAATTAGAAATTAATGTAATCATGACACAAACACCTAATCCATTTGCATTTACGATTGATCTAATGGTGATGATTACTGGAATTGTGATTATTGGGTTTAGTATGGGTTTTTCAATGAGAAAACCTAAAGGATTTTAGCTTAATTTTGCTGAAGGATAAGAACCTAAAACTTTCATGAATAACGATTCTTGTTTTATTTTATTTAACATTTCCAAAATTTTTGGATCTTTTACATACCCTTCAAAATCTACATAGAAATTATATTCCCAAATGTTAGATTTTGCAGGTCTTGATTCAATTTTTGTTAGATTAACATTGTTTTTATGAAAATTTTCTATTATTCTAAATAACGAACCTGGTTCATGCTTAATGGAAAAAATTATTGATGTTTTGTTATTTTCTGTTTGAGTTGACTCTTTTTTAGATAATATTAAAAATCTTGTATAATTATTAGAATTGTTTGCAATGTTTTCAGAAATTATGGGTATATTGTAAATCGATGATGATGTTTTGCTAGCAATACACGCACAATTTTTTCTGTTAATCTCTTTGACGATTTTTACACTTCCTGCAGTATCATATGCAGGAATTGTTTTCATATTTTTATTTTCAATAAATTTTCTACATTGCCCTAAAGCTTGTGGATGTGAATAAACTGTATCTACATCTTCTAACTTTCCAATTCCAATTAAACAATGCTCAATCCTATGATAAACTTCACCTACTACCTTTAGAGTTGTTAAATAAAGTAAATCGTAACTCTCTCCAACACTTCCTTCTAATGAATTTTCTACAGGTAAAATTGAATATTCTGTTGTTTCATTAACTGTACTCTCCAAAACTTCTGTAAATGTAGGAAATGGTTTTGTGTTAATATTTTCAAAAAATGATTTTGCAGCAGCTTCACTATAAGCACCTCGTTCACCTTGGAACGAAATATTTGTCATTTTTATTCTCTCAATTTAATAAAATTATTTTTACCGAAATTTGTAGATAGTTTTCTTTCATCAATCCATGAACATTCTGTACATTTTATTGCATCTCTCATCGAAACTACTTTGTTTCCACACTTTCTACATTTTGTAAATATAATTCCTAACTCTGGTTCATTTATTGCTGCATGAATTGTTCCATTTAGATGGCTGATAATTTTTAATGCTACTATATCATTAACCAGTGCTACGTTTCTAATTCTCAAATTTCTAGTTCCACATACACATTCTACTTTAGATGTAGTAGGTTCCCCGTTAATGTAATCAATTGACACTGCGATCATTGATGACATTACTGCTGCAACTGTACCTACAATCACATCACCTGCTTTAGGAATTGATAATACTTTTGGATGTTTAATACTTACAATTCGTTCTGTTTTGTTCATTTCTTTTTCTCCTACTGTGGAAGCTCTTACCATATCCCCATCATCAAATGTATTGTATCCTGCTTCATATTCTTCAATTGATGCTATTTTATCTCCTGGAAAAACTGCATTTTCAGACATATTGAAGAATTTTGTATTTGTGATTATAATTGTTTATGGTTGATTTAATCTTGGTAAATCATATATCTTCAAAAATCAGAAAAAAAATCATGAAGGCACTTGTATATGAAAAATATTCTGAAAATGATGATTTCTCAAAAATTTTACAAATTAAAGATATCCCTATTCCTAAACCAAAATCAGATGAAGTAGTTTTCAAAGTTAAAGCTGCAGCATCAAACTATGATGATATTTGGGGAATGAGAGGAAAACCCTTGGCCATCCCACTTCCACATATTTCTGGAACTGATGCTGCAGGTGAAGTCACTGCTATTGGTGATGATGTAAAAAATATCAAAGTTGGTGATAGAGTGGTATCTCATGGAAATATGTCGTGTAGAGTTTGTAAAGTATGTACATCTGGACGAGAATTTGATTGTAAAAAACGTTCAATTTGGGGATTTGAAACAGGTCCACTTTGGGGTGGATATTGTGAATTCACTCATCTACCTGAAGTTAATGTAGTAAAAATTCCTGATAACGTAACATACGATGAAGCAGCAGCAGCATCAATGACTCTGTTGACATCATGGCACATGTTAGTAGGACGAGCCAAAATTGTTCCTGGACAAATTGTATTGATTATGGGTGGAAGCTCTGGAATTGGAACTTATGGGATTCAGATTGCAAAACTTTTTGGATGTATTGTAATTGCTACTGCAAGTCCTGATAAATTAGATAAATTATTAGAATTAGGTGCTGATTATGCTGTAAATCATAGGGATGATGATTGGCACAAACAAGTAAGAACCATTGCAAAAAAAATCCCAAAACCTCTTGGGGATGTACCTGGTGTTGATGTAATCTTTGAACACATTGGTGGGACCCATTGGAATAAAGAATTGACTTTACTAAATTACGGTGGCACAATTGTTACCACTGGTGCAACAACTGGTTATGATGCAAAAACTGATTTACGTCATATTTTCTTTAAAGGAATCAATATCTTTGGTTCAACTCAGGGAACTAGAGCAGAATTAGAACAGGGTCTTTATTGGATGTCTCAAGGAAAAATAAAATCTATAATTGATTCAGTATATTCTTTAGAACAAGCAGTAGAAGCACATACAAAAATGCTCAAAGGTAAAGGTCTTTTTGGAAAAATACTCATCAAACCTAACATGTGACAAGTAATGATGAATTCTGAAATAAGTTCATTATTAGATAAAGCAAATAGGTTGTTTTTGAATAAAAAATTCAAAGAATCTATATCATATTATGATAAAATACTAAGTAAAATTCCTGATAATCTAAGCTCTCTTAATAATAAGGGATATGCTTTAAGTAAATTAAAAAATTATGAAATGGCAATAGAATGCTATGATGCTGTTTTACAGATTTTCCCAAACGATCTTTCTGCATCGATAAATAAAATATCATCTCTTAGAAAACAAGGAAATTTAGAAAAAGCATTGAACATATGTGATGAAATTTTAAAAAATAATTCTAAATACAATATTGCATTATATCATAAAGAAAGAATATTATTTTCTTTGGAAAAATTTGATGATTCTATTTCTTGTTGTAATAGAATTCTTGATGATTATCCAAATAATAGTGATGTTCTATTTGATAAATCTTGTAATCTTGCAATGTTATCATAATTAGATCAAGCATTAGATGTTTTACAACATGCAATTTTCCAAGATGTCAAATACAAATCTAAGGCAAAAAAATCAAAATCATTTGAAAAACTATTTCATAATACTGAATTTGAAAAATTAGTCACTTAGCTATAACCAATGTGGAATTTCAAAATATCCATCAATGGATTCATTTCTTAAAATTTTTAATAGTGCATTTGCTTGTGGTGTAGATAATACTGGTTTATCAAATTGATTGTCTGTAGAAATTCTTGGACAAGCAACTTGAATAAATGCATCAATTCCTTTTAGATTTCGTAATCTGTCATTTGTAATATCAGTTAATGCAAATAATTGAACTTTTTTGCCTTCTTTTTCCAAATCTTTTTTAATTTTCAAAGCAAATACTTTGGATAACTGACCTTCTTTTAATCCAACAATTACTCCAAATGATTTTGCATCAGCTGCTTTGTAAATGGCTAATGTTGCCTTTTTTTTCAATTTTTGGGCAAATTCTGTAATTTCTCTTACTTCATTGAAGTAAGGATCTAAAATGTATGTTGGTAAATTTGTAGATAATGCAATACCTGATGCATGAAAATTACTTTGTCCTAAAAATACATAGGCATCAACTTCTTTTTTTAATTCTGATGCAGGATAAAACTCACAACCAAACACTTGGCCGTCATTTAATTGTCCTTTACCTTTTCCGATTTTAACTGTAATCCCGTTTTCTGTGAAAATTTTTTCAACTTTATCAACTTGATGTAAGTGTTGACTATCAGTAACTAGTGAAATTACTTTTCCTTTTAACATCTCTGTACATTTCTTTGCTACACTATCAAATTCAACATCATCATATGCATCAATTAAAATTAAATTTTTTTCATAGACTTCTGTGTTAATTGTATGTCCTATGTTAAATTGAATATCTGCTCCAAGAACTTTGGAACCCATAGAATTCATATCACATGTTCCCCATGTAGTATCTGCTAAAACATATGTTGGAATTTGAAATTTCTCAGAAATTTTAATAGCTGTTTCTTGAACTTGTGGTAATATCCCATCAGGACCATTTAATGATACAGATGCAGGATCTTTTTCTTCAATTTCTTTGAAAATTCTTTCTTCATCTATTACAATCAATTTAGATTCGAATTTAATTTAATTAATTTAAATCAACTGAACACTATAACAACTAAAAATACCTAAAGTAGTTTAGATCATTATGACACAAAATACCATTCTTCATATCGGTTTTGATGATACTGATTCACCTAAAGGAATGTGTACTACTTTTCTTGCCTACAAAGTTGTAAATTTACTTTTAAAAGACAAAATTGAATTTCTTGATTTTCCAAAATTAATTCGATTTAACCCAAATATTCCCTGGAAGACTCGTGGTAATGGTGCTGTATCTATCAAAATTAAGACTAGTAATCCATTAAAAGTGAAAAATAAAATTAAAAATCTTGTCTCGAAATACTCTGATATGATTAATGGTGCAAATCCTGGATTGATATTTTTTCAAAATGATTCTGTTCCAAAATCCTTTACTGAATTTAGTAATTTGGCTTTATGGCAATTAATTAATCGTGGAACTGCTAAAACATTTGCAAAAAAAAATGATCTTGAATTTTTTTATCAAGGGAATGGACAAGGATTAGTTGGTGCAATTGCTGCAATAGGTTATGATTTTAAAGATCATACCTTAGAATTATTAAGTTATAGAAAAAAACCAAAATTTGGAAAGGAGAGAAAAATTTCTATACCTAGTGTAAAAATAATGCAAGAAAATACGTTTCCTAATACGTTTAATAGTTTTGATACTAAAAAAGGAAAAATTTTAATTGCACCACATGGTCCTGATCCAGTTTTTTATGGAATTAGAGGAGAAAATGTAGACTCTTTACTTTATGCAACTAAAATCATTCAAAGTGATGAAAAGTTAGACGGTTATATGATTTTTAAATCTAATCAGGGCACTAATGATCATTTACAAAATGTTCTAAATCACAAAAACATGAAACCATATGCTTCAGGAAATATTATTGGCATTGTTTCAACTCTTCCTAAAATTGTTAAGGGTGGACACGTTTTTTTTAAAATCAATTCTGAAAATCATGAGTATTGGTGTGCAGTTTACAAACCTACAGGAATGTTAAATGTTGCCTCAAACTTAATTCTAGGCGATAATATTCACATCGGTGGTGGGGTTAGAAAGGCATCAAAAAATTTTCCAAGAATAATTAATTTAGAATATATTAAAATAATTTCTCTTGAAAAAGATTTTACAAAAATAAATCCATTATGTGTTTTATGTGATAAAAAAATGAAATCTAAGGGTCAAAATCAGGGATTTCAATGTATTCGTTGTGGGAAAAAAGAATCCCAAAAAGTAACAATTGAAATTCCAAGAGAAATAAAAAAACAACTATATCTTCCAAAAATATCTGCTCATAGACATTTATCTAGACCTTTACAAAGAATTGGAAGAATTAATAAAAATACAAAATTTGATGACTCTCTTTCTTGGTTTCATATGTATGAAAAGTAGCGGGGAGTAGATTTGAACTACTGAACTGCGGGTTATGAGCCCGCCGGGATGACCTGGCTTCCCCACCCCGCTGATCGATAAAAGATGATTTGCCGTATATACGCTTTATCAAATTTTTAAAGTAATTAATAGGATTTCAAAAGATTCATTTTTTATGGATAAGAAAATTCAAATTGTAGCAATAGTAGGTGCTGTAATATTTTCAATATTTGTTTTAACATCTCCCGATGATCCAATTCCATTACCTGATCCTGATACTACAAAAAATGAATCTGTAATTATTCTGGCAGAAAATTTAGATAAACCTCGTTCCATTGCAATCACTCTTGAAAAAATTTTTGTAACAGAACAAGATGGATTAATTAGAATTATTGAAAATGACATATTACTTGATTCACCTTTAGCTACATTTCGAACAGCTGATATTTTTGATGGTGGATTAATTGGGATTGCCACTCACCCTAATTTTGAGAATAATCATTTTGTTTATGTTTTTTTGACGTATGAGGAAAATGGGGACTTATGGAATAAAATTATCCAAATTACTGAATTTGAAAATAAACTACAAGATGCAAAGACAATATTTGATAAAATTCCTGGCTCAACATTTACCAATGGTGGATTTTTGAAATTTGGACCTGATGAGAAACTCTATGTGGGAACTGGTACTGTATCTGATGCATCTCATTTACCTCAAGATATTGATTCTTTGTCTGGAAAAATTCTTAGAATAAATGATGATGGAACAATTCCTGAAGACAATCCATTTGATAAATCACCCGTTTATGCATTGGGTTTTAGAAATCCTCAAGGAATGACTTGGGATAATAATGATAATCTGTATGTTGCAGAATTTGGTCCAGAAAAAAATGATGAAATCAATTTAGTTTTATCTGGAAAAAATTATGGTTGGCCACAAGTTCAGTGTTCCGGGGATGAATCTTTTGAAAATGCATTACTATGTTATGATCCAAGCATTGAGCCTGGTGGAATTTTATTCTACTCTGGTGACACACTTAATTTTGAATACCCATTTATTTTATCATCTATGAGAGCATCAAATTTGTATCAATTAGATTTTGAAGAAGGACTTAGTTCCCAAAAATCTATTCTAAGTGGAATTGGCAGAGTTAGAGATGTAGTACAAGGTAATGATGGAAGTCTTTATGTAATTACTTCAAATACTGATGGAAAAGGTTTTCCAGATAGTACTGATGATAAATTGTTGAGGATAATTAAATAACATGCCTGATTCATCAATTTCAAAATTTTTTGAAAAATCTCGAAAAGAGCGACTAGATTCAGTTTCATCATTTTCTAATCTCACTGAAGATGATTTGGATATATTACAAAATCAAAATGGTGGTATTACCTATGAAAAAGCAGATAAGATGGTTGAAAATGCCATTGGTACATTCTCTCTTCCATTAGGTGTTGCAACGAATTTTAAAATTAATGGAAAAGATTATCTCATTCCCATGGTAATTGAAGAACCTTCAGTAATTGCAGCAGCTTCAAAGGGAGCTAAAATTGCACGAATCAAAGGTGGGTTCACAGTATTTGCTGATGAATCGTATAGCATTGGACAAATCCAAATTTTAGATGTACATATTGATTCAGCAATTCAAAAAATAATTTCAGCGAGAGACGAAATTCTAACTATTGCAAATTCTAAAAGTAATTCATTACCAAAAATGAACAGAGGTGCAAAAGAGATAACCTGTAAAGTAATTGATACCCCTTCAGGTAAAATGCTAATTGCAGAATTATTAATTGATGTAGGTGATGCAATGGGTGCTAACATCACAAATACAATGTGTGAAGCAGTATCTTCATTAATTGAGAAAATAACTGGTGGAAGAACATTATTGAGAATCCTATCTAATTATTCTACTCGACGAATGGTTACGGCAAAAGCAATATTTGAGAAAGAAGCAGTGGGCGGAGAATCTGTAATTGATAATATTATTTTGGCATATGAATTTGCAGATAATGATGTGTATCGTGCAGTTACTCATAACAAAGGAATCATGAATGGTACAATTGCAGTTGCTAATGCAGTAGGCCAAGATAGCCGTGCTATTGAAGCTGCAGCAAATGCATATGCTGCACAATCAGGACAGTATAGGTCTCTAAGTAAATGGAGTAAAGATGATGATGGAAATCTTGTAGGTGAACTTCAAATCCCACTTTCAGTTGGAATTGTAGGTGGTATTGCCAATGTTCATCCAGTAGCTAAAGTTTGTACAAAAATTTTAGGAGCGGCTTCTGCACAAGAACTTGCATGTGTCATGACAGCTACAGGTCTTGCTCAAAATTTCAGTGCAATACGTGCTCTTTCTACTGAAGGAATTCAAAAAGGACACATGAGACTACACGCAAGAAATTTAGCTGCTGCTGCTGGTGCTGACTCTTCACAAATAGATGAAATAGTTAAAATCATGATTGAACAAAAAAATATCTCACTTGTCAAGGCAAAAGAAATTCTTGAACATATTTGATTATGCTATTATATGACTAGGTAGAAAAAAAACTGAAAATGACTGACATTAAATTTGCAATTCCTAAAGGCAGTTTGGAAGATGCTACATTCAAGTTATTAGAAAAATCGTGGACTCGTGTTAATAGAAAAAGTAGAACCTATCGTGTGTATCTGGATGATCCAAATATTATAGTCAAAATGCTTCGTCCACAAGAAATTCCTACTTTGGTTGCTGAAGGATTGTATGATGTTGGAATTACTGGTAAAGATTGGGTAGGAGAAACTAATTCTGATGTTGAACCTATCTTAGATTTAGAGTATGGTAAAATTAGACTAGTAATTGCATTTCCTGACAAATATCGTTACAAAAATCTTGATGCAATGGTAGCTGATTATGGAAAAAAGAAAAAGACACTTCGAATATCTTCAGAATACCTTACCACTGCATCTAAATTCCTTAAGGGATTGAAATCTTATAAAAAATATTATGGAAATAAAGATCCATTAATCGTTACACCTTGGATGAGACTTGGAAATAACAAAAATGTTCAGATTCACCTATCTTTTGGTGCAACTGAGGCAAAACCTCCTGAAGATGTTGATGCAATTATGGATGTCACTGAAACTGGAACTACTCTAAAACAAAATAAACTAAAAATTGTAGATGAGGTACTTACATCAACTGCTCATTTAATAGTGAATAAAAAATCATTAAAAGATCCAAAGAAACGTGAAAAAATTTTTGACATTATTACTTTAATGAAGGGTGCAGTAATTGGAAGAAAGTATCTACACATCTACCTCAATGTCGAGGAAAAAAATCTAAAGAAATTACTGTCCCAAATGCCTTCTCTGAAGAGACCGACTATTTCACCATTAAGTGAAGATGGATGGTTTGGAGTAAACACTGTAATCAAAAAAGAAGAATATCACAAACTAATCCCAAAACTACGCAAGATTGCTCAAGGATTGGTAGTTCATGAACCAAGACAAATTTTGGAACTTGAAGAAATTAAACGTGATGAAGAAAATTGATTAAAATAATCAAAGTAACTAATCTCTCATCATTTGCAGCCTCAATTACTCCAAAATTGCCTCAAAAAAATAAGAAAACTGCTCAATCAATAATCGAAAATATCAAAAAAAATGGCGATAAGGCATTATTTCAATATGAGAAAAAATTTGGAGGTGCTAATCTCTCATCATTTCAAGTAACTTCATCTGAGATAAAATCTGCTTATTCTTTGGTTTCACAATCTGAAATTACCTCAATTCGTCAAGCAAAATCTAGATTATCAAAAACTGAGTCTGTATTAAAATCATTATTAAAAAATAAAAAAATAAAGTCAGACGGAGTATCTATTTCTAAAAAATTTATTCCAATCCCAAGTGTTGGGTGCTATGTTCCAGGTGGACTGGCAAAATACCCAAGCTCTGCAGTGATGTCGATTATTCCTGCAAAAATTGCAGGAGTCAAAAGAATAGTAGTTGTTTCACCTCCTGATAAAACAGGACACATTCATCCATTGACAATAGTGGCTGCTGATATTTGTGGTGCTGATGAAATTTACAAAACAGGTGGAGCTCAAAGTATTGCAGCTCTTACCTTTGGCACAAAATCCATTAAACCAGTTGATAAAATCGTTGGTCCAGGTGGTGCATTTGTTACTGCTGCAAAATCATTGATCGGTGATACTACTGGAATTGATATGCTTGCAGGACCAACTGAACTTGGAATTATTGCAGATAACTTTGCAAATCCTCAATATGTTGCACTAGATTTAATCTCACAAGCAGAACATTCTGTAGATACTCTTTGCTATTGTATCACTACTTCAGAAAAATTGGCAAAATCAATCTCTGTAAATATATCTAAAATTTTACCAAAAATCAAAAGAGAAAAAATTGTTAAATCCAGTTTAAAAAATAATGGATTTATTGCAATTGTTAAATCAAAATCTGATATGTTCAAACTTACAAATCTATTATCTCCTGAACATCTACAAATCATGACTAATAATCCTGAATCTGATTCTACAAAAATTACTACATCTGGTCTTGTATTGTTGGGAAATTACACACCCTCATCTGCTAGTGACTACCTTTTAGGCTCAAATCATATTCTTCCTACAAACAGATTTGGAAAAATTCGTGGACCGTTATCTGTATTTGATTTTATAAAAATCAATACTATAGTTAGTAGTTCAAAATCTGGATTATCAAAAATCTCTTCCTCACTTGATGTTTTGACTACGTCTGAGGAATTATACAATCATTATGAATCAGTAAAAGGTAGATTGCCATGAGTTCATGGGTTGATAAAAAGATAGAAAAACTATCCTCAATTGGTGGATATACCAAACCTGAATTGATATCAGATTCTGTAAAACTTGATTCAAATGAAAACTATGTAATTCCAAAACAATTTCAAAATGACATTCTAAGTATTGCTCGAAAAAATTCTGATATTCGAGAATACCCTCTTGGAAGAATTGATGAATTAATCAAAATGATCTCAAAATTTGTAAAAATTCCTGCTTCTATGATTGGAGTTGGAAACGGGTCTGATCAAATCCTGGATTTAATTCTATTACACTTTGCATCAAAAAAGACAAAAATCTTAACATCAAAACCTACTTTTGGATTTTTTGAAGAACGATGTAAATTATACTCTATTCCCTTAATTGCCATACCATTTTCAGATGATATGAAATTAGATGTTACTGAATTTGAAAAAAATTCCAAATCTACAGATATTTTATATCTGGATTCGCCAAATAACCCTACTGGATTTACATTTACAAAACCTCAATTACAAAAACTCATCAAATCATTTTCTGGTCTTGTAATTATTGATGAGGCATATGGTGAATTTGCAGATTACTCTTTGACTAGCATGACAAAATCTTGTAATAATTTGATTGTAGTTAGAACTCTTTCAAAGTCATTTGGATTGGCAGGACTCCGTTTGGGATACTTTGTTGCAAATAAAAAATTCACTGAAACATTCATGAATGTTTTACAATATCCATATCCATTATCTACAATTACTATAGAATCAGGAATTGTAGCATTACAAAAAACAGATTTGATGTATAATACAGCAGAATTGATAAAATCTGAAAGAAAGAGAATCATTGATTCTTTGAAAAAGTTTGATGCCTTTGATGTCTTTGATTCTCAGGCAAATTTTGTACTATTTGATGCATATGGCTCTTACAAACGAGTTTATTCTGCCCTTGCTGAACAAGGAATATCTATTCGAAAACTAGGGAAAATTGGAAATCATTTGGGTTGTCTTAGAGTAACTGTTGGTACAAAAGAAATGAATTCAAAATTCTTACTTGCAATTAGGGATTTACTTGGATGATATTTTAAATTAAATCAATATGACTCTACTACAAAAATCCCCTGGAATTTATCTTGATGAATCATTTAGTGATGTGGCAAACTCTATTGATGGAATTGTGTTTGATTGTGATGGAGTTTTAATTGATATTACACGATCATATGATAGTACCATTACTCAAACCGTACAATACATTTTAAAAAATTATACAGAAATTTTAGATGGCATTACAATTGATCATAAAATAATTGATGGTTTCAAATCTACTGGTGGATTCAATGATGAAGTTGATTTGGCATATGTTGCAATTTTATGTATTGTGGCTGCAACAAAATCTCAAAAAGATCAAAGTGATTTTATTTTTGATGTAATTAATCATGCAGATTCTAGTGGTATTGTGTCAGTTGAAAATTATCTAAATGATATGGATATTTCTGAAATTAAAAATAAATTATCTTACCCTGGCACTCATCATGAGAATTTATTGTATAATATTTTCGATGAATTATTTTATGGTCCTAAATTATATTCCACTTTATTTGGTAAAGATTCCAGATTCTCAAATCCTGGATTAATAGAAAATGATAATGTAATAGTTAATGATGAATTAATTTCAAAATTAGAGAAAAGGTTCAACCATTCCATTGGAATGGTTACAGGCAGAGGTTTTGAATCTGTAAAATATTCCATTCCATCACTTATACAACGATTTGATTTGAAGAATTCCTTATTTTTAGAAGATGAGCCTCGCTCTCTTGCAAAACCCAATCCTGAATCTCTAATTCGTTGTATATCTGGAATGAATTGCTCTATTACCTTATACGTAGGGGATTCAATGGAGGATTTCATCATGGCTAAAAAAGTGAGTGAATCTGGGCGTAAAGTTGTATTTTGTGGAATAATTGGTACTAGTAAAAACCCTGAAGAGAAACTAAAACTATTTGAAAAAAATGGCGCTATTTTGGTATTGGATTCAATTAATCTGATTCCAAAAATATTAAATTCAGACTAGTTCTTTGTTAAATTCTGATAAAGCATGAAATCTAGAAAATCTCTAATCAAACGAAACACAAAAGAGACTAGTATTACAGTATCTGTAAACCTTGATGGCGCAGGTAAAACTGATATCAAAACTGGAATTAATTTTTTAGATCATCTTATTGTATCTTTTGGGAAACACTCCATGATGGATCTCAAAGTAATGGCAAAATCAAATGATAACATTGAGCATCACTTAATTGAAGATACTGCAATTACCATTGGACAAGCAATTGACAAAGCACTTGATTCCCGAAGTGGAATTACAAGATTTGGAGTTGCTGCTGTTCCAATGGATGAATCCTTGGCTTCTGCATCAATTGATTTAGTCAAACGACCTTACTCAAAATTGATTCTGTTGATAAAACGCAACAAAATAGAAGATGTATCCAAAGAGGATTTGGAACACTTTTTCTTGTCACTACTGCAAAATCTCAATAGTTGCATCCACCTTACTGTACAGTATGGCGAAAATGATCATCACAAGGTTGAGTCTGCAATAAAATCTCTCGCTGTTGCATTACGATATGCAATATCCCTTGATACTAAACAAAAAGGAATTCCAAGTACTAAAGGTTCAATGTAAATGAAAGTTGCAATCTTTGATTATGGTGCTGGAAATATTTTCAGTTTGAAAAATTCTTTAGAATCTGCTGGTGCTACAGTTGATATAATTACATCATTTGATGTGGAAAATACCTATTCTGGATTATTACTTCCTGGAGTTGGAAATTTTGATCCGGCAATGAATAGTATTGCAAAACATTCCAAATCATCATTTACAGATTTTGTAAATAATTCTACTCCTGTATTGGGAATATGTCTTGGTATGGAGATGTTTTTTGAGAAAAGTCAAGAGGGCATAGAGCCTGGATTGAATGTAATTCCGGGAGAAGTTATTGTATTGCCTGATACTATGAAGGTACCACATATGGGCTGGAATAGTTTACAAATTAAAAAACCTGGAGTGATTTTAGAAGGTGTTGATGAAAATTCCTGGGTATACTTTGTACATTCGTATAGAGCCAAACCATTTTCTGATGATGTAATTACCGCGCAATCTTTTCATGGAATATCAGTTCCTGCAGTAGTGGAATCAGGTAATTTCTATGGTACTCAATTTCATCCTGAAAAGTCTGGAGATGTAGGAAAGATTATGATTAATAATTTTCTAAATGTGTGTAAACGATGAAAGTTATTCCTGCAATTGATTTGATGGGCGGAGAGGTAGTTCGTTTATTCAAAGGAGATCCTGCTCAAAAAACTGTATACAGTGATGATCCAATAAGTATTGCAAAAAAATGGGAAGCAGATGGTGCTGATATGTTACACGTTGTAGATTTAGATGCAACTTTGTCACTGGGGGATAATCGTGAAATTATAAAAAAAATTGTAAATTCTGTATCTATTCCAGTTGAAGTGGCTGGAGGACTACGTTCTGAATCGCTAATTTTAGAAATGGCTGCAATTGCAAATAGGGTAGTTATTGGAACATTGGCGTTTAAGGAACCTGAATTACTTCAAAAAATTCTTTCTATTTTGGGACATAAAAAAATAGTAATTTCAGTTGATCACAAAGATGGTTACATCGTTACACATGGATGGACTAGTCTTCTTGATGTATCTTTAATTGATTGTATGCGAGAATTCTTGGCAGTAGGATTTACTGAATTTTTACTAACTAATGTAAATAAAGATGGCACATTGGAGGGACCTGATTTGGAATATTTAAAATCTGCATGTGAGTTGAACCATGCAAATGTAATTTCTAGCGGTGGTATATCTGGCGTATATGATATTATTCCAGTAAAGGAGAAAAATGCATGGGGTGTGATTTTGGGTAAAGCACTTTATGATGGAAAGATTAACATTTCGGAGAGCATTGAATTGTCATGACTTTAACTAAACGAATCATTCCATGTCTTGATGTAAAAGATGGTCGAGTGGTTAAAGGATTACATTTTGAATCAATTAAAGATGCAGGGGATCCTGTAGAATTGGCACAAAAATATTCTGATGAGGGTGCAGACGAATTGGTATTTTTGGATATCACAGCATCAGATGAGCAAAGAAAAACTCTCAAAGATTTAGTACGTGCAGTAGCATCAGTCATTAACATTCCATTTACTGTAGGCGGTGGTGTAAAGTCAATCGATGATGCACGAAATATTTTATTAAATGGTGCAGACAAAGTTGGGATTAATACTGGAGCAATTAATAATCCTGCAGTAATTACAGAACTAGCAGATCTCTTTGGCAGACAATGTATTGTTGTTGCAATTGATGCAAAACGGAACTATTTGACAAAACCTGGTGTAACTCTGTTTGATGAAGGTAATGGTAAATTTTGGTTTGAGGTGTTTATTTTTGGCGGAAAAAAGGAAACTGGACTAGATGCCATTTCTTGGGTAAAAAAAGCTGATTCTTTGGGTGCAGGTGAAATTCTACTTACTAGTATTGATGCTGATGGAACTAAAAATGGATATGATGTTACTTTAACAAAAGCAGTAGTTGATTCTGTATCTATCCCAGTTATTGCTTCAGGTGGATGTGGTGAGTCATCTCACATGGTTGACATTTTTGAGAAATCAGATGTAGATGCAGCTCTTGCTGCTACAATTTTTCATTATAATACACATGGAGTAAATGGTGTTAAACAAGACTTGAGAGAGAAATCTATTTCTGTAAGATTATAATAGATTAATTCTAAATCTATTTCATGAACAAATCTTTTAAAGACATTGATTTTGAAAAAAGCAGCGGATTAATTCCTGTTATTGTTCAGGATTATAATTCCAAGGAAGTTCTTACTCTGGCTTATTCAAATATTGAATCTTTAAAACTTACTAAAGAAACTGGTAACTCTTGGTTTTGGAGTAGATCAAGAAATAAACTTTGGATGAAGGGTGAACAATCTGGCAATACTCAAAAAGTAAAAGAGATTTTGATTGATTGTGACTTTGATGCTGTGATCTATTTGGTAGAACCTTCTGGTCCAGCTTGTCATACTGGTAAACGAATTTGCTTTCATCATCATTTGGAATAATTTTTAATAAAAATAATCTAAAATGATTTTAGCATATTTGTTTATCAAATTTTGTTTCACCTTTGATTATTTCTTTTGTAATTTGAAATTCTATATTTGAATAATTTGTTCCTCTAAACCATATTGTCCAATTCCCGATCAAATCCTCTTTTTTACATGTTCCTAATTTTTCCTCTAGTTCAGGTTTAATCATTTGATTAAAACTGTTTTTCATTTTTCCATCAAACTGAATTTCCTTGTATGGTGTACTATGTGTACTGTTTAATGGTCTGAAAAATATTGCTTGACCTTTGTCTTTATTTTGTAACTCGTCTACCACAAAAAATATTCTTTCTCCCAACTTATATTGCGATTTGTTAATTTGAAATGGTCCGGATTTTTGTGTTGTATCAACTATTGGTTCTTTTGTTAATTCATTTATGAAAACAGTGTTTTGTGATTTGTTAATTGAAAATCCATATGTAATTCCTATGACAACTACTCCAATAATTATCCCAATCAATATTTTTTTCATTTAAATATTTTTTTTTATAATAACTAAATATCTTTGTAATTTTATAATATTGTTAAATTTTTAAATTCATTCTAAAATTTACTGTATTTGATTATTTTTGTATATTTTTACATTATTGCTATGTGCAATTTAATTATATTTTAAAAGAATTAAATTAAGTGACACTTAATTTTATATTAGAATTTTTTATGAATGAATTTGTTAATTTAAATGATCTTGGCTAGAACAAGATTACAGTGCAGAGAGTGTAAAAAGGAATATCCCTCAACTTTCAAGTATGTTTGTGATGAGTGTTTTGGACCTCTTGATGTAAAATATAATTTCCCTTCTGTGACTAAAGATACATTTTCTAATCGTGAAAACACGTATTGGCGTTATTTTGAACTATTGCCAATTGAAGATAAAAAAAATATTGTTAGTATTGATGCAGGATTTACTCCCTTAACTAAAGCAGAAAATTTGGGAAAAATCTTGGGATTAAATAATTTGTATATAAAAAATGATTCTGTAAATCCAACTTACTCCTTTAAAGATAGACCTGCAGGTGTTGCAATTTCTAAAGCAAAAGAATTTGGTTTATCTGCAGTTGGTTGTGCATCCACTGGTAATTTGGCATCAGCAACAGCTGCCCATGCAGCAAAAGGTGGATTTGCATGTCATGTTTTTGCACCCTCAAATATTGAGATGCCCAAGATTGCTCAAGCACTTTCATATGGTGCAAATTACATTGCAGTTGATGGAACTTATGATGATGCAAATACAATAGCTGCACAAATTGGAGATTCTAAAGGAATTGGTATTGTTAACATTAACATGCGTTCACACTATGTGGAAGGTTCAAAAACTTTAGCATATGAAGTTGCAGAACAACTAGATTGGCAAGTTCCTGATCAATTAATTGTTCCAGTTGGAAGTGGTGCAATGCTCAATGCAATTTGCAAAGGATTTGAAGAACTACAAACTGTTGACTTACTTGGTGATGTATCAAATATGCATATGATTGCAGCACAACCTCATGGATGTGCACCAATAGTTGATGCATTTAAAAAAAATGATCCTAATGTGACTCCTGTTGAATCCCCTGATACTGTTGCAAAGAGTTTAGCAATTGGTGATCCTGGAGATGGTAGATATGTTCTCAAAAGAATTGCTCAATATAATGGAACAGCAGAAGAATGCAGTAATGAAGAAATTTTAGATGCGATTATTCTTTTAGCAAAAACTGAAGGAATTTTTACAGAACCTGCTGGTGGTGTATCTGTATCTGTATTGCAAAAAATGGTAGAACAAGGTAAAATTGATAAAAACGATAAAGTTGTATGCTACATAACTGGAAATGGACTCAAAGCAACTGAATCAATTATGAGTGTATTAAAAAAACCTGATACTATGAAACCTGATATATCTGAAATTACAAAGGTGGTAGTATAAATGGCAAAATTAACTTTTACAATTCCTTCAGTGCTTAATCAAGGTGAAGGAGAAAAAAAAACTGAGATAACCGCAGGTTCCCTACAAGATGCATTTGTAGCCATTTCAGAAATAATGGGCGATGACTTTAAACGAAGAGTGTTAGAGGCAGATGGTAAACCTCGTTCATTAATTAACATCTACATAAATGGTAAAAATGCAAAATTCTCAAGTGGAATGGAGACTGAATTGTATGATGGTGATGACGTGTATATTTTACCTGCAGTTGCTGGTGGTTCAGAAGAACTGTCAAAAAAAGAACTTGATAAATTTTCTCGTCAAGTAATGTTGGAGGAAATTGGATATACTGGGCAATTAAAATTAAAAAATTCAAAAATCTGTGTAATTGGCGTTGGCGGGTTGGGAAATCCAATCACTTCAAGACTTGCTGCAATGGGTGCTGGAACTCTAAGAATTGTTGATAGAGATGTAATTGAATTATCAAATTTACATAGACAGACAATGTTTGATGAGAATGATGTTGGTCATATCAAAGTTGAAGTAGCGGCAAAAAAATTATCTCAAAAAAACCCTGATTGTAAAATAGAACCTCTTGCAATTTCTGTAAATGAATTTACTGCACTTGAGGTGATTCAAGGATGTGATGTAGTTATTGATGCATTGGATTCAGTTGATGCAAGATATGCATTGAACAAAGCATGTGTCAAATTAGGAATTCCTTTTGTAACTGGTGCTGCGGTTGGAGTGACAGGACAAGCATTTACAATTTTACCAAAAAAATCTGCATGTTACTACTGCATGTTTCCTGATTTAGATGAAGACTCTATGCCTACTTGTAGTTTGGAAGGTGTTCACCCATCTATTTTGTCTATAATGGGAGGAATTGAAGTTGCTGAAGCAATCAAAGTAATCATGGGAAAGACGCCAAGTTTGTCTGATAAAATTTTACATGTAGACATTGAATCTATGGACTTTACTAGTACCCGAACATTCCGGGCAGATGAATGCCCAATTTGTGGTACTGGAAAACTAGAAGAAACAATCAAAGAAGAATTAATTTTAGAAGAATTATGTGGAAGAAATCGTGGTAAGAGAACTTTTTCCATTACTCCAACTAATATTTTTGATTTGAATGTAGACTCTGTAACTACAATAGCAAAATCAAAAGGATTACTGGTTGACAATCAAGGAGACTTGGGATTGTCCTTGAGAAATAATGATTTATCTGTAAGTTTTATGAAAAAAGGTTCTGCTGTAATTGTAGGTTCAAAAGATGAATCATCTGCAATTTCATTATATAAAGAATTACTTATGAACAATTGATTGTGAATCTTTTACATCTTTAAATTTGACTTAACTATCAATCAAAAGGCATTTGTAATTGATTTTATTTGGTTAATTTATGTGCTCAATAATTGGATATTATGGAAATGATCTAGCGGCTCCTATAATGGTTAAGGGATTATCTAAAATGGAATATCGTGGATATGATAGTGTTGGTGTTGCAACAAAATTTGGTGATTCTATTTTAGTTAAAAAAGGCGTTGGACGAGTTGCGCAGGTTAACGAATCTGTTTCTTTGGATTCATTACCTGGAAAAATTGGAATTGGACATACACGATGGGCAACACATGGAATTGTAAACTCTCAAAATGCACATCCTCATTATAGCAATTCATCTAAAATTGCTTTAGTTCATAATGGAACTCTGGAAAATGATGATGAACTACGAGAATTTTTAATTGATAATGGATTTAAATTCTCAAGTGAAACTGATACTGAAGTAATTGTAAATTTATTAGAATATTATTTTACAAAATATTCCGATCCATTGCAATCTGTTTATAAGACGGTATCTCGTTTAAAGGGAAATTTTTCTTTTGTTGCTTTGTTTGATGATGGAATTATGATTGCAGCTAGATTTCATGAACCATTAATTATTGGTGTTGGAAATGACTCATCTTATTATGTTTCCAGTGATGTTTTGGGATTTATAGATAAGACTGATCAAGTCATATATCCTGATAATGGTAATATTGTGTTAGTTGATTCAAAAGGTTTGTCTCTTTATGACTTTTTAACAAAAAAATTATCTTTTGAAATCGTTACCGTTTCCAAAGAATTTGGGGATGTCTATAAGGGAGACTATGCTCATTTTACACTGAAAGAAATTTCTGAACAACCTGATACTGTTTTATCTTCTGGCAATTCATCTAAAATTGCCATTTCTCAATGTGCAAAATTTTTATCTAATTCTCCATCTATTTGTATGATTGGAAGTGGTTCTAGTTATAATGCCGCACTTTTGGCAAAAAATTTATTTTTAAAATTTTCTGGTCTTAGACTTGAAACAATAATGGCTAGTGAAACTTCTTCCTCTCCTGAACTAATCCCTCACAATTCAACAGTATTGGCAATTTCCCAAAGTGGTGAAAGTGCGGATGTATTAGAATCTGTATTAATTGCAAAAAGCAAAAACTGTAAAATTATTTCTATGGTAAACTCTATGAATTGTTCACTTGCTTTAGAATCTTCTATTGTTATTGGACTAAATTGTGGACCTGAAATTGGAGTGGCAGCAACTAAATCATTTACATCCCAAATCATAATCTTTTTAAAAATCATTGAAGAAATTTCTAATATTTCATTTTCATTTGAAGAAATTTCTAATGGAATTTCTCAAATATTGTTGGATAAATCTATTTCACAAATTTCCGAAGCGATTTCTCAAAGTTCTGACATTTACATATTAGGTCGTGGAATTCATTACCCCATATCCTTGGAATCCGCATTAAAACTAAAAGAATTGACATATATTCATGCTGAAGGAATCGCTGGAGGTGAATTAAAACATGGCCCTTTGGCACTAATGGATGATTCCACATTTGTAATTGTACTGAATCCTGATGATTCTACATATGTTGATACTTTCACTAGCAGCAAAGAAATAAAATCTAGAGGTGCAAAAATTATTGGAATTTCTGATAAAAATAACAATGTTTATGATTATTGGATTAAAATTCCTTCATCTGATGGAATTTCATCTATTTTTTTCGAAACAATTGCTGTACAATTACTGTCTTATTTTGCAGCACTAAAAAAAGATGTCAATCCTGATTTTCCTCGAAATCTAGCAAAATCTGTTACTGTAAAATAATTCTTTTTTAATTTAATTATTTGATTCTTAATGATCATTTTTTACATTCAAACTTTTTTGGAAAAAAATTAATAACAATTAACAAAAATATTTTCATATTGTATAAATTCAAAAACTATTAATTTTGTTTTAATTAATTGTACTAATTCAAGGAAATGTGATTATAAAAAAAATGATTTTAAAAAATAAAATATTTACGGATTTATTTTTCATTTTTAAAATTAGTATTTTGTATGGATTCATTTCTTTTGGTTTTTCTACTTTTAGTTTATTTCTACCTGATACATTTATTGTTGGAAACCCATTATTGGTTAGCGGTATAAGTTTTGAACATGTTGTAGGTCATATTGTATGGGGACTAGCTGCTGGAATTGCAACATTTAGTATAAAATATGCATTAATGTGTGGGATTTTCCCTGTCGTATTGGACTTTGATCATTTTTTACAATTCTTAGAACTGGAAATGATTCCAAGAATGTCTCATTCTGTTTTTTTTGGAATTATTGTATTTATTGTGTTAATGATAATTTTTGGAAAAAAAGATCTACGAATTCCTGCAGTATCACTCGCCTCTGTTTTTATTCATATTTCTTTTGATATTTTTCTTGTGGGTAATTCCAAATTTCCAATATTTGTTCCGTTTACTACTCAGTTTTTTACTTTTGGTGGTAATTATTGGATCATTTTTTTAATGATTGGAATAATAATTCTCTTTGTTTTATCTGTAATTCAATTGAAAAAAAATAATTTTTAGTGTTTTATTTCAATTTAGATAGATTTTTTATTGTAATAACATGCATTTTTTACGTTAATGAATACTTCTTTACTTGAAAAAATAGATTCTCAAGGTATGTATAAAATTTATGATCAATGGCCACAAATTGCACGAGATTCTTGGACATCTAATTTGAAATCCATTCATTTTAAAAAAATTGATCATATTGTATTTGTAGGAATGGGTGGCTCTGGAGCATTAGGGGATTTATTCACTGCAATTTTCTCTAAAACTAAAATTCATGTGACATCGATAAAGGGATACTCATTACCAAAAACGATTGATAAGAACACATTAGTAATTTGTATAAGTATTTCTGGAAATACTGATGAAACAAATACTGTTCTTGAATTATTAAATGATGTTGATTGCAAAAAATTTGTAATTTCTAGTGGAGGAAAAATGGAACAGTTTTGTAAAAAATATTCGATCTTATTTTATAAAGTTCCTCAAATCCATTCTCCTAGAAGTTCGTTCACTTCGTTTTTGTATTCACTTTTACGTATTTTAAAGCCCATTTTACCTTTGGATGAAATCGAAGTTGAAAATTCTATCATTGAATTAGAAAAATTGCAAAAACAGATCAACTCAACAAATTTGAATGAATCTAACCCTGCTCTAACTTTAGCAAAATGGATTCCTGAAATCCCTATGATTATTTATCCATATGGATTTCAATCATCTGCAATCAGATTTAAAAATTCATTACAAGAAAATTCCAAAAGTCATGTAATGATTGAAAATGTAATTGAGTTATGTCATAATGGAATAGTTTCTTGGGAACAAAAATCTAATATTTTACCCATTTTAATTGAAGGAAAAGATGATCATTTTAAAACTAAAGAAAGATGGATAATCCTCAAGGATTTTTTTCAAGAAAACAATGTCAATTTTAAAGAAATTTTTTCAATTGATGGAAATATTTTGTCTAAATTGATCACTTTGATCTATCTTCTCGATTATTCTACTATTTACAAATCTGTTTTGAAGAAGATAGACCCTTCACCTGTAAAATCCATTGATTTTGTTAAACAAAGATTAAACAAAAATTATTCAAATTCATAAACATGTGTTTGAATATTTGATCATATTTCTTTTATCTAAGTATTTTTTGATACATTTTTTCGAATTTGATAATTTGTTCTTCTGCAAGAAATTTATCTTTGATTAATTTTTTTGCATTTTTTGATAATATTTGAAGATCCTTTTCATTTTCTAACAATTTTTTAAATGTATCTGAAATTTCCAAATGATTTAAATTTACAATTTTTCCTGCATTATACTCTTCAATTTCTGGATAATCTGACTCTTTTGAAACAATCACTGGAATTCCCATTACTAATGCTTCTTGAATTGCACGGGGATGTATGTCACTTTTTGATGTTAAAGAAAACAATTTTGCTGATTTTAATAATGTTAGTTTGTCATTTTGTGAAATAAGTCCTGTAAATTTAATTTTGTTTGTTAATGATAACTCTCTCGCTTGTTTTTTAATTTTTTGAACATATTCATTTTGACCAGAACCTGCAATTACTAACAAAACATTATCATTCTCTAAATTAAATTTTTTAAAAGATTTAATCAATAATTCTATTCCTTTTTTTGGATGAATTCTACTGAGAAATAAAATATATGATTTATCATTAACTCCTATTTTTTTTAAAATATTTGTATTTTCTTTTAATTCAAAATCTTTTGGTTCTATTCCATTATCAATTTGAACAATTTTTACCACATTTCCCCCATATTCTAAATATGAATTAAATTCAGAAGATCCAACAGAATGTAACACGGTTGCATATTTGATAATTTTTTTTGTAAATATAAAATCAATAATTGATTTTTGTGTCTTGTAAAAATTTTGAGCATCGTTTTGTAATGTACCCATTGCGGTAAAAACTAATGGAACATTATTTTTTTTTGCAGCTTTAAAAAATTCAATTCCTATGTGATGATACCAGCTATAAACATGAACAATATCAAACTTTTTCACAATCTTTTTTGCAATTTTTCCTGCATTTGGGGCATACATTCCAAAATACGATGAAATACTATGAATTGGATAAATTGGAATATTGTTAATTTCTGTTACCTTTTCTTTTGATTCCTTAAGTTTTTTTGCAGTTTCAGAATATTTTTTAATTGATGCATTATCTCTGAATGGATTCCCATCTGTTGTTGCTATTGAAATATCGTGCCCTCGTTTTTGTAATAATTTTGCTGATAGCCAAAGTAATCCTGAGTCTCCGCTCCAATCAGAAATTTGATTTATTACATAAAGAATTTTCATTTATTGAAAATTTTGAGTAAAATTTCATACATAAATCACACTATTTTGGGTGTGGGTATGGGAATTAGAAATTTACCTCCATCTTTTTTATATTCATTTAAATTCTCTATGATTTCATCTGCAAAATTCCATGCCAAAATTATAGCGTAATCTGGTTTATCTTCAATGAGTTTTTTATCTGTAACAATTGGAATGTGCATACCTGGGCAAAATTTATTAATTTTTAATGATGATTTTTCAGTTAGATATTCTAAAATATTGTTGTCAATCTTACAATAATTCAATAATGTTATTCCTTTAGCTGGAGCTCCCACACCTACAACTTTTTTACCATTATTTTTTAAATTTTTTAGCATTGTATTTAGATCCTTCTTTTGCTGTTTAACTTCTTTTTCAAACTTTTCTAATCTTTCAATATTGTAAATTTTTTCATTATTTTCTTTTTCTAAAATTTTTTCAATGTTTGAAGTTTTTGTAAATTTACCTTTAAATGAAACAAAACATCTGATTGAACCCCCATCTATCTCTGTTTCAATAACATCAAATAATTCCATCTGATGTTCTTCAAAAAATTTGATTAGAGGTTTTAAACCAAAATAGGAAATATGTTCATGATAGATTGTATCATATTCTCTATTCTTAACAAGCTTTAAAAAATGTGGAACTTGGAAAACAAATATTCCTTTTACGGATAAAAGTTGTTTTAAGTTTTTTAAAAATTCATCATAATTTTGTATGTGTGCAAAAAGATTTGTTGCTGTAATGACTGATGCTTTTCCATGTTTACTGATTATTTTATTTACAATCTCTTTATCAAAAAATCCTGATATTGTATTTATTCCATTTTCATTAGCCTTTTTAACAATATTTGGTGATGCGTCTACACCTAAAACTTTCATACTTAGATTTTTAAAACAATCCAATAATACTCCAACATTACTTCCAATATCTACAACTAGTGAATTTTCTTTTAATTGAAAATATTCACAAACATGTTTTGCTAATTGATCATGATTTTTACGCCTATCTTTGGTCGTACTTGATTCATAAGCGTATTCGTCATTAAATAATTCTGATGCTGGAACAATATATCCTAACTGAGCTAATCCACAATTTTCACATAAATTCACATTAAGCGGATATGCTTGTTCTGTATTATTTACCTCGTTTTTGGACAGAAATCTGTCAACTCTTGGAATATTTCCCAAATCTAGAAATAGTTTTAATTTTTTACTATTACACATTCTACATTTTGAATTATTCGAAATAACCATGAAGCATCAACTCATTATCTCCTTAATAGACATACCCAATTTTTTTTGAGAATGATAAATCAAAATATTAGTGATGTTTCTAAAACATTGGTATGAAATTACTTGTTTTAGGTGGAAGCGGTTTTATTGGAAATGAATTCATAAAAAAAGCTTTATTGTCTCATGATATTTTAGCAACTTATAATCATACAAATTTTATAAACCATAATTTTTTATCTATAAAATTTTGTTTTCCTGATGATTTTAATATGTTGGAAAAAGTTATTTTAAATGAGCGGCCAAATGTGATAATCAATTTTATTGCGACTACCAACTTAAATTATTGTGAAAATAATCAAAAAAACGCGTTTGCTTTGAATGTTTCTCTCCCCGAAAAAATTTGTAAACTTAGTGATAAAATCAATTGTAAATTTTTTCATATTTCTAGTGATTACGTGTTTGATGGGAAACAAGGTAATTATAATGAAAATGACAATACTCACCCTGTAAATTTTTATGGTTATACAAAACAATTATCCGAAAAAATTATTTTAGCAAATTCTAATAATGTTGTAATTAGAACTTCGTTAGTTTATGACTTTAATTCACATACAAATTTTATAAAATTTGTATTTGATAAATTGAAAAAAAATGAAAAAGTTTTTGCTTTTAATGATGTTTTAACTACTCCTACATTTGTTGATGATTTAGTTGATTGTATTTTAAAAATCATTGTTAAGAATGATTCTGGATTATTTCATATTTCTGGAGATGAATGTATTTGTAGATCTGAATTTGCAAAAATAATTGCACAAAAATTAGGTTTTTCTGAGGAATTAATTATACCTGTTTCTGTAAAATCTATTAAAGAAAAAATTATTCGACCTCAAAACACCTGTCTTAATAATAAAAAATTTAAAGAAATTTACGGTGTAACTTTTTCTACCTTGAATGAAAATATTGATAGATAACAGTGAAAATCTTTAAAATCTATTAATACTATATGTTCATTTCATCCAAATTCATTTAAAACCGTTGGATTAATTTGAATTACTGAAAAATATGGCGAAGATTTTAGTTACAGGTGGAACAGGTTTTGTAGGCAGTAATTTAATTTTACAACTATTGAATGAAAAAAATGAAATAATTTCATTTGATAATGGTTCAAGAAATTCCTTTTCTAATGATCTGTTGATGAATAACGATGTACATTTGATTCAGGGAGATCTCACGAATCCAAATGACCTAAAAAAAATCCCTAATGATATTGACATTGTTTATCATTTGGCTGCAATAAATGGAACAAAATATTTTTATGAAATTCCAGAAAAAGTACTACAAGTAAATCTTAAAGGAACATTAAATTTGATGGACTGGATTTCTTCGACTGATTCAAAACGAATTTTTTTCTCATCATCATCTGAAGTATATGGATTTCCTACACTTTTCCCTACTCCTGAACATTCAGTTTTATCTATACCTGATCCCACAAACCCTCGATTTTCTTATTCTTCGAGTAAAATTACTGGTGAAATAATTATCATAAATTTTGCTAAAAGTTTAGGAATTGATTATACTATAGCTCGACTTCATAATGCATATGGTCCGAAAATGGGATTTGAACATGTTATACCCGAATTTATTCGAAAGGCGGTAAAAGAAGAAAAATTTTTGGTGAATGGCGATGGAACGGAATCTAGAAGTTTTTGTTATATTTCTGATATTGTACAAGAAATTGAATTGATTACTAACATTTCAAAAGGCAAAAATGAAATTTTCAATATTGGAAATTCTTCTGAAACAACAATTAACCAATTAATCATTGAATTGGAAAAAATTCATGGGGAAAAAATTTCTCCTGTTTATACAAAATTTGATAATCCTGGAACTAAAAGACGTGTTCCTGATTTGTCAAAAATTAAAAAATTAGGATATGTGCCAAAAATTTCTTTACATGAAGGATTAAAAAAAACATATCAATGGTATGAAAAATATTATTCTACCAATATTACTTAATTATGTCCAAAATTATTTTAGATTGTTATCAGAAAAATTTTCCCCAAATTTTATATATTTACAATCCTGAAAATCTTCTTTTTTAAACATCCCCCAGACATCATAAATAATTGAAGGTTTTGCTTTGTTAATAATTTCTACATGCTCTCTAAATTTTTTGTGATTTGTGGCAATTATTACAAGATCAGGTGATTCTAAAGCTATTTGTATACTTACTGTATTTTTTACAAATGGATCATGAACTGTGACGTATGCACCTGCACTAGTAAGAATATCTACTAGTTTAACTGAAGGAGAATTTCTTAAATCATCACTTCCTGCCTTAAATGAAATCCCTAACACTGAAATTTTTTTCCCAAATAAATTACCCGTTATTCTCTTCAAATTTTCTACAATATGTTGTGGAATTGATTCATTTAATTTCCATGCTGCAGAAACAATACTTGCAAATGGAATATTATTTGCAAGAAAAGTACTATCTTTACTTAAACATGGTCCACCAGCAAATCCTGGAATTGGAATATTACATCTATCGTAATTATGATTTGCAATTTTGATTATTTCACTTCCATCTACTCCATAATGTTCTGCCCATATGGCAAATTCGTTTGCCAAAGCAAAAATATTGTATCTATAAATATTTGTGAAAAGTTTGGCTAATTCTGCACCTGTAGGAGATGTAAATAAAATATCTTTTTTTGTATTAATTCCTAAAAAAACTTCTTTTGCAATGTTATTACAAATTTTATTCACGCCTCCTATTATTTCTGGCAAATCGTGAATTTCTTTAATTGCTTTCCCTTCTAAAATTCTTTCAGGACAAACAGCCAAAGCAAAATCTTCTCCACATTTTAATTCTGTTTTGTTTTCTAAAAGTGGGATGATTATCTCTTCAGTTGTTTTTGGTGGTAATGTGGAACGTAAAATTATCAAACGATCTTTTAGATTTGTTAAACAAACTTCATTCATAGCTGTATAAAGTTGTGAATAATCAACTGCACCTTCAGTAGAAGTCGGTGTACCAACTGTTAAAATAATAACATCTACATTATTTTGAGATATTTTATTTGACACTGAAAAATTTCCATTATTAATTGACTTTATCAAATTTTCCTCTAATGGAGGGTCAAAAAATGGACATGTTTTATTACGTATGGAATTTAATCTTTTTTCATCAACATCAATACCTATAACTTTGAAACCTGAATTTGCCAATACTGAACTTAATGGAAGACCTACTCGTCCTAAACCTATTATTGATATTACTGCTTTCTTATGCTTAATTTTATCTAAAAGTGTAATTAATCCCATTTCATTAATTTTGAATAATTACCTGTTAATTAATTATATTCTTGCTATTTTTTTAACTGAATCCTTTATTCTTCCACATCTGCATTTAATGTAATTTTCGTCACATCTGAAAAATTAAGCATTTCTTGATAGGTACTAAAAAAAACTCTATCTTCTAACAATTCATAATTCCCATTAAAATAATTATTTAACACCACTCTAAAGTTGTTTACAGGAGTAATTCCTTCGTAAATGATATCTGATTCTAAACCTGGAAAATAGTATGCAATGAAAATAGATGCTCTCTCTCTAATGGAATCATCATTGATATTATTCCATCGTAATCCTCCTCCTCCTAATTGAGTCGGCGTTCCATGATCTCCTTGAATTATGATTACTGGTTGTATGTCATTTTTTTGCAAAATCTGATCTATTGTTTCAATAACTTTTTTGTTGATGTATTGTATTTGATTTACATATCCTGATTTATTATCCCATGAAGCAGCTCCTATGGATAAAAATTCTGGATTAAGTGATTCTCCGTTTGGACCAAATAGATATGGTGGATGTGGTGACATTATGTGTCCTAAAACAAAAAATGGCGAATCGAATGAATCTTCTAAATTAGATAATTCTGAGAATTTACAATTAACACGATCTCGTTGAGGGTCCCCTGCTGTAACAAAAAATTTTGAAAATGGTTGCCATATGGAACTATCTATCAAAGTATTGTGAAATTGATTTACAAACATTGATGGGGGACATAAATGATGATCAGCAATTTCTGGATACCCATAATCTAAACTCATATTAATAATTGTGTAATCTAGAGATTTTAAAATCTGCATGATTTGATTATTGTTATAAAATTCATTTCTATTATCTAATGTAGGATTAATTTGCTTATCATCAAAATATGACATATTTAGATTTGCACTTATTGCAAGAGGCGATGTCACATAATTTGTATAACTGTGCTCTGGAATAAAAAATCCTCTTTGAGTAAGTTTAGATAGGAAATCCTGATTATTATAATTATAAATCTCTGACAATATCTCATCACTAGTATATTCATCTAAAATAATATAGTAAATATTGGGTTTTTCATTTAATTTGGTTTCATCTAAAATTTTATAATTTATTTCATTATTGGAAGTATCTATTATGTTATTTTCTATCGAATATGATGCAATATTTGGTAATAACATTACAATTAGTACAATTCCAATAATATTTGTAAAAACTGTAATATCTTTTAGATACCTCTTTATTTTTATTATTGATGTAATGCCTACTATTATTAAAATACCGTAAATTGGAATTGTAAAAGTATGATGTGAAAAAGGTAACGCACTAACATCAATGTTTGTTTGACTAACAATTCTGATAAAATGTCCATATGTAAAAAATATTATTAATCCTAAAGATACAACTAATCCTGATTTTATTTTATTTTTAGAAAATAAACTAATAAGCACCCAAAAAATACTAGTGATTCCAATAATGATAAAAAATGAAAATCCTGCATCTGTAAATATTACTTCATCTAAATTTGAAGAAAGAATTAACAAAACTGGAAAAATTGCAAAAAGAATAGGGTGGATTGGTGTTGACTTTGTTAAAAAAACCATTTGAACCATATCCCTTTTTTTTAATATATTTAATTATCTAATTTGTTATTATTAATTATAACTTCTTTTATGGATATTTTTGAAAATTAATTAGTGGGTATGAAATTTAATTATATGTTGCGAATTTTTTCACAAAATCTCACAAATTATGGTATTCCAATTCCGAATCATTCCATTCTTCGAATAAATCTTGCATGGATTAATTCATTAGATGAATTAAAACCCTTACTTAAGAAACATGAAAATTCTGATATTTTTTTGGATTTACCTGTTGGTAGAACTAAACCGCCTCATAATCAATATTCTTTTGATGATTTAATCTCTATCTTAATTTCTAATCAAAATATCAAATACTTTGCTGTTTCAAATGTTAATTCATCACAAGATATTCAAAATTTTATTGAAAAAATACCTCAACATGTTTCTTTGATACCAAAAATTGAAAGTCCAGAAGGTGTACTTAACATTAAAGATATTACAGATGTCTTAAAAAATGAAAAAATCATAATGTTGGATCATGACGATTTATACTCCAATCTGATTAAAAAAAATGAAAATCCTGATAAATTTAAAGATTATATAGTTAATTTGACCGATTTCTGCAAAACTAACAATATCATAATGCTGAGAACAATTGGCGTAGTTTTTAGTGATGAGGAAACAAGGACTACTCAATATATGAAATAATTAATTTTGAGTACGCAATTCTTTAATTAGTTGTTGAATATATTCTGCCCCTATTTTAGATGATTTTCCAATATTGTAGACTGTTTTTGAACGAATTTCTTTGATTTTTTCAGTATATTCATGATTTTTTAATGATTCTATTATATTGGGAATTTCTTTTATATTGGTTGGTAAAATTACATGTCCAACTTCATGCCTAATTGAATTTTCAATTGGTTCTAAAAATATTTTATCTGAATTATTGTTGAGAATTTTTTTTGGAACGTCAATAAAAATTGGCGGACGTTCAAATGTAAATGCATACTCTAATGAAATTCCTGACCAATCCGAAATCATACATATAGAAGATTGAAATAATTCTGTTGGAATTATTCCTTTCTCCAAAATAAAATTTGAATTGTTTCCAAATTCTTCATCAATTTTTTTCATCAATTTTTCAGATTCTTTTAATATTTTAAAATGTGGTCGTAGTAAAACTTTAAAATTTGATTTTAATAGAATTTCTATTAACTCTATTCCACATATTTCAAGTAAATTGTTTTTACCATATGATGGTGTGATTAAAATTAATTTAGATTCTGAATTTTTTTTAGTAACATTTTGATATTGTTGAATTAATACATCTAGCCTAGGAAATCCATATAATAGCAATTTCTTTGGTTTTAAATTATATATTTTTTCAGTTTGCCTAATTTCTTTAACATGATGTTCTCCTACACAAAAAATTGTATCATAATGGTCTATGGCACCTTCTCTTAGATAAGAATGAACACTAAACATTGAATGAAAAATGTAGATATAATGAACTGGATATACTTTGGAACGCTTAATATGAAATTGCTCTAAATCTGGCATATCCATGATTAGAATTTTAGCTTTTAGTGTTAAGAAGAATTTTGTACGTGCTGCTCCATCCCCTATGTAAAATGATTTGATTTTTTGATTTTTTGATGTTAGCATTGGATCATTTTTCACTGATGTAACATAACAAATTTCAAAACCTATTTTTTCAGTTAATTCTGAAATCAAACTTTTAAAATGATTCATTGATGCTTTATTTTCCGAATAAAAAACTATTGTGGATTGATTTTCGTTTAATGACTCAAATTTATGTAATTCTTTCCATGCCAATCCTGCTAAAAACGAAGGAAACTTCACCGTTCATACTTCAATTAACTATTCTAAATCCTTTTGGATTTAATTTTAATTATTTGATGATTTGAATATTTTCTATTCAATCTTCTTTTTTTGATCTACGATCTAAAATAGCAAATTTTATTTTTGTCCAATATACTTTTAACACAATCCCTACTCCTACCAATGCGCCAATCAAAGATTGAAAAATCATACTACCTGTACCCGGATCTATATATGCAAATGCATCAGATACAAATAACTCTCCAAAAATGAACGAAAAAATTCCTACAATGATGAAAACCTTTTGACCCATATTTTTAGTGAAATCTATCTATTATTATATTTTTTAAATATGTAATTTCAGAAATTTTCTTCCCTTACCCAATCTAGTCAATCATTTTAATAAAATCACAAGAATTTCTTTTTGTATTGATGGATTTAGCAACTGGATATGGGTTTGAATTACTATAATCATTAATTAAATAACGTGTTCCATGAAAAACTCCCATCACTAATTGATGGTATTGTACTTGATCTTTTTTCAATTGTTGAATTGTTATATTTCTAAATTTTTCAGGTCTACTAGTTGTTAAAATGATTTGATTTCCCGAATTGAATAATTCATTTATTTTATTTTTTGCGCTTAACAAAACTTTATTCTCACCCCATTTTGGTTCCCAAAATTCACTCCCATTTTCATATATTACTCCATCAATATCAAAAAAATAACATGATTTTGATTTTTTATAATTTATCCAATCTTCAAATGTTCCCCAATCTTTAAGATTGGTACATTCTTTTGGATGAAAAACATGGTTGTCATCGATCATTATATCTATCACGTTTGATATAAAAAATTCTCCTGCTATTTGCATTTCTTCATACTTGTGAAAATTTTTAATATACTCAAGTGCATTTGAAAAAAAATATCCTCCACAAGAAAAATAATTTGAAATAATGTCCAAACTTGTTCGTAAAATATATTCTTGATTTGAAATTTCAACAAAACTTTTATTGTACAGTAATGTTTCTGGTGATCTTTTTGCATTACATACTGAAACATAATTCTTTTCTGATTCATATGGAGACGAAAATTCAAAATGCGAATCTGAATCTTTCACCAAAAATGAACCTGAAATATTAAAAAATTTTAACATTTTAACAATTGTTTCAGCTTGACCTCGTGTCATTTCATCAATGATTAAAATTTCTGATGTTGGAAATAACTCTTTAAGAATTTTTGCTGAATCAAATTTTTCATCATGTTCTTTTAAAACTGCAAAAAATACTCTTTCAAAATGAGGGATAAATGACTCAGCTGTTGATTGAATCATTAATTTTCCATTTGGCATTGTTAGTAAATATTTAGGACGGGTGGTGCTAAACCGTGATGATTTACCAGCGCAAGGAATTAAGAGATCCATCTAAATCACATTCTCCATTTGAATAGTCTGTTAATAACTCGTTTATAATAATTATCAATGCGAATAATTGCTTATCTGTTCTTGCATATTTCGCAACTCTTGATAATGTTACTGCCAAATAAATCAAAATAGTTGATGAATTCATATTAGTTAAATTTTTTAAAAAATGTTTATGAAACATAGAAATATGTTCATTGGGAGTGATGATGATTTTTTTACGATTTGGGATCAATTGAAAATTTTGATACTTGATTAAATTCCAATATGTCATGGAACTTTGAAGAATTTTTGCATAATCCCACATAGTACTTTCAAAATCATTGAACAAAGGATCAATTAAATAAATTTCATTTTTTTTTGTGATTAAAATATTATCTAAAGCTAAGTCACCATGACAAAATGTTGATTGATTGGTAAGATCTGATTCTCTTATTCTTAATTTTTCTATTTTTTCTTTATATTCGTTAAAAAGTTCTTTACCTATCCCTGCAGATTTTTTTTTTTTACTTAATTCTGTTTTTAATTCCTGAAACTTTTTTAAAATAAATTCTTTTTCTTTGAGTTTATTTTTAACTGTCTTTGATGATAAATCATTAATTATTTCGCCGATTTTTTTTGCAAAAAATTTTATTTTTTTAGAATTCATATTATACAAACATGTGTCTAAACTTTCTCCTGGGATAAACTCTAATTCATAAACGATACACCCTGCTGAATTTTTTTTTATAGTTCTAATTTTTGGCACTTTGAAATTTTTCTTAATTTTTGATATTTTCTCTAATTCTTTTATCTTAATAATTTCTTTCTCCATTTTTGAATTAAATGAAATATCTTTAGCCGTTTTTCTAACAAATGTTTCTCCTTCTAAACGAATTAATTCTATTTTATTTCCAGAAAAACCATGAAGATCAAGTTGCTTGCTTTCAATCAATATTTATGATGATTTTTAATAAAATTTGAGTGTTTTTTCCCTCTTAATGTATTTGATAATTTTGAATCTCCTTATGTTATAAATAATATGAAAATTTTACAATATTTGTAAAAAATGTATAAAATCAATAGTTCGCAATTTAATTATACTTATAGAAATAGAATTCATTTTCCATATAGTGTTGGATTGCTTGTAGCATACATTAATACTAATAACACTCTTTCAACACAATTTAAGTTTGAAAAAACATTTGTTTTTAGAGATGAGGAGAAATTAGATGAATATATTGAAGAGTGCAGAGATTCAGATATTCTTCTATGTTCTTGCTATGTTTGGAATTGGGAAATTACAACATATCTAGCTAAAAAAGTCAAAGAAATCAATCCCAACTGCTTGATAGTTTTTGGAGGACCGCAGGCTCCACTGATAGTTGATGGATTTTTTGAAAAATACCCTTTTGTTGACATAATAGTTCATGGTGAAGGAGAATTAATTTTAGAAAATTTGTTGACAGAATTTTTGGGTAAAAAAGATTATTCAAAAGTCAAAGGAATTTCTACAAAAGAATTAACAACTGAACCACAAGACCGAATCAAAGACTTTGATTCTTTCCCATCTCCATATCTAACAAACACTGTATGGGATTTGGTGGATAAGGTAGATGGTTTTCAATGGATTGTTTCTTGGGAAACAAATCGTGGATGTCCTTACCAATGCACGTTCTGTGATTGGGGAAGTGCAACTGCAACAAAAATGAGAAAATGGTCTGAAGATCGATTATACAAAGAAATAGAATGGTTTGCCAAAAATAAAATTCCTTATATTGATTGTTGTGATGCAAATTTTGGAATTTACAAGGATAGAGACTTTCTTATTACAAAGAAACTTACTGAAGAAAAATCCAAAACAGGATTCCCTGAAACATTTAGAACAAATTGGGCAAAAGTTTCTTCTGAAAAGATCATTCCTCTTGCAAAAGAACTTCAATCTGTAGATCTTCTAAATGCCGTAACCTTATCTTTACAATCTTTAGATCAAAACACATTAAATATTATAAAAAGATCAAATCTAAAATTTGATACTTTTTCAAATTTAACATCTTCTTTCAAAGATGCAGGAATTCCTACATATACTGAATTAATAATGGGTTTACCTGGTGAGACTTTAGAGACTTTTAAAAAAGGATTAGAAGTTGCCTTGAGTGATAATGATTTAGGTGCTATTTTACTTTATAATTGTGGTCTTTTACCTAATGCACCAATGAATTATCCTGAATATAGAGAAAAATACAAACTCAAATCAATTCGTTCTCCTGTATTCCTTCAACATTCACCAAAAGATGATAGAGGAATTCAAGAATATGAAAATATCTTGATTGAAACTTCGTCTTATTCCCTTAATGATTTAAAACAAATGTATCGATTCAGTTGGGTGATCCAAACATTTCATAGTTTTGGAATTTTGGAATATCTTGCAAAATATTATTCTAAAACTCATGGAGTATCGTTGATGATATTTTATGAGTCCGTTTTAGAATATTGTCGTACTAACAATACTCTTTTTTCAAAAGAGTATGATCTTCTTGAAAAACATATTGATGATGGATATTCTGGTAAGGGGTGGGCTCATTATGATTCTAATCTTGGTGATCTTAGTTGGCCTTTTGAAGAAGCAAGCGTTGCTAGGTTTTTGAGATTAGAAAATGATGTATTATTTAATGAAATCAAACAATTTGCACAATTTCTTGAAAATAAGATTAATTGTTGTTCAAAACCTGGGATTTTAAATGATCTTATTAAATTCCAAATATTTTTATTAACTCTGAGACAATATTTGGGAAAAGTAAAAAGTGAAGAATTTTTGTTTGATTGGAAAAGTTATTTTGTTGATGAAAGTAAAATTATACAAAATTCTAAAATTTTTCATTACCAAAACCAAATTACTGAACCTGATCCTATTAAATGGATATGGGAAGTTGTTTGGTTTGGACATAAAGAGATAAAATACAAATTTAACCCTGCATTTTTAGATGAAACAACTGCTTTGACTACTGTTAATTAAATTCATGATTTGTCATGTCTAAATATTGTATTTACTTTCTGAATTTTTATATTTGATCAACTTATTTTATTCAAATCATAATTTTGAAAATTTGTGAAATTTAATTTGGTTTTGAAAAAAAACAGGGCCCTGTATGTCCAAATTGTTAAAATATTTCTTATTTTTACATAAAAAATGATATTTATTAATTTTGCATAAATGCATTTGTAAAATCTACATCTGTCATAATTGGAATTCCTAATACTTCATGTGAAATTTTTGTTAGATTTGCCCCACTCAAACTTGCCCCAGTAAAATCTGCATAAGATATCCATACATTAGAAAGATTCGCTCCACTCAAATCCACTCCACTCATGTTTACAAATTCTAAATTCGCTCCACTCAAATCCGCATCACGTAAATTCGCTCCACTCAAATCCGCATCACGTAAATCCGCATCACGTAAATTCGCTCCACTCAAATTCGCTCCACTCAAATTC
>Ga0233430_1000708_pt1 | contig 56522 bp, 49 predicted proteins | sample SI_118_April2016_2_FD_179883 | JGI IMG/M metagenome (GOLD analysis project Ga0233430, IMG submission 179883) | Seawater microbial communities from Saanich Inlet, British Columbia, Canada - SI_118_April2016_150_MG | ecosystem: Environmental > Aquatic > Marine > Inlet | place: Canada: British... | reverse complement strand
TCTGACCAATTAGTAACTTTGTAGCGGGTTGGTGAGGGATGCTTTTTCATTGTGGGGGATACTCCCATTTCTCTATTTCCCCCACGGCAAGATTAACCGCTTATTCGCATTTGTGCAACAAAGCCAAACCTGAGTCACATCGCATCTATCGTGCCATCCAATCATCATCTTGCTAAACTTGTTAGAATACAAGCCAGTTGCTGTAGCTTCGGTAGATACAATCGAGCGTCACTGAACCTGTCGGCCCACGCCGTATCAAATGGCAATAACTGCCAGACCATTTGCCTGATCATCCACAACCAACTCCGGAAACACATATCTCTCAATCACACATATCGTCCACTGCCGTCAGACCATGGTCTATTGCATCGCAGGCCATATCAACCAGGTCTTCGGTAATGGTACAGCTGGCCATAATGTGTACCGCATTGGGACTTATAGGTGCAAGTTTTACACCCTTTTCAGCCGCTTTCATGGAGACTTTGAAGGAAGGCCACTGGGTGATAGGTGGCCTTCCCTGCTCATGGGCTCGATCTAGCTTGACGAACGGTTCATTCGTCTGTTTATCCTTAACCAGTTCAAGGACCCAAAAACACCCCCGCCCGGCAACCTGGCCAACGCACTTATGGCGATCTTTGATTTCTCCCAGTTTCCGGGCAAAGCGCTCACCCGCTCTGGCAGCGTTTCCAACGACATCCTCTTCAATCATATATTTCAGATTCGCTTCCACCGAAGCCATAAGAAGAGGATGTGCAAACATGGTGCCTCCTGAGGACCAACGATGTCTGCCAAAGAATTCTGCAATCTCTTTGTTTACAACGACCCCGCCAACCGGCAAGTGAGAACTGTTGATTGACTTGCCTACTGTCATGATATCGGGAGTTGCACCCTGGCCATATATCTGGTAGGCAAACCATTTGCCTAGCCTACCCACACCAACCAGTATCTCGTCGTCTATCCACAGTATGCCAAGATCTTTAGTTAACTTTCTGAGTTGCGGAAAATACTCAGGAGCCGGTTCAATGCCGGAAACACCGTAGAACACTTCTGTTATGATAGCGGCAACTGCGTCCACACCGATTGACCTGATCATCGTTTCGACTATGTGGATGCAGGGGAGTGTACCGTCTGACATCTTGCACTTCGGGTACGTGTGTCCCAGGCTGCATCTGAAACAGTTGTGTCCCGGCACAAGCACAGAGCCTCCGGCGCTACCAAGGGCGTCCCTGATCCAGGAAGAATCAACTGGCGCCAGGACTTCCATTCTGAGTCTTGTACACGAACCTGCGCCCAGAGTCCATCCGTGATAGGACCACTCCCGGCTGATGATGTTCGGTCGGTCAGTGTATAAACGCGCAATCTGCAGGGCCATCTCCACCGCCTCACTTCCCGACGTAACCCAACGAAGAGCTCCGGCCCAGTCATCGGGCCCGAGTATATCTTCCAGCAGAAGCCGGGATGCGCCCACTTTGTATTTGGTGAGGGTGTCCTCTCCCAGATAACCAAACGAATCGCATGCCTCTTTGATTCCTTCGATTATTTTGGAATGACGCAGACCGGTGCCGCAACTGTAGTTACCGTTCATCATATCCAGTAACTTGGTGCCATCGGAGTAATAAATGAAATGCTCATCGGTCCTGACGGCACACTGGGTCGCACGTAGCGCCTCCTGTGCAGTTAATACGCCGCGGAGACAATGCTGTGCGTCCCATTCCCTCAGTTCTTCGAAGTTGATCTCTTCTATTGCCATATCTTTACACCTCTCTTCCTTTTGGGGTAACAACCCTTCTGTGGCATCGAAAATCCATATCACAAAGGTCTTTCAGACATTCACTGCGTCGTAGTAGTTTACTCCTTCTCCTCATAGAGGGTCACGCCCTTCACTTCTGCTATCCTGCGCAGGAAAGCAGAAGTGTCTATGCAAGCCTCAGGGGCAACAACCCCCCTGGCCGTGATCTCCCCGCGGACGATACCCTCGATGGCAATTGCTGCCGAGTTGGCAATCGTTAATCCGCCCTTATCATGCACCTCATGAACGACTCTAACTCTCTGGCCATCGCTTTCGCCAATCACTTCCACTTGCATAACCACACCGACCGGATCAACACCCTTGTACGCCTCCCGTTCGTAGAGCGGGGTTATGTTGAAGTAGGGCATTCCTTCGGGGGATGCCATATACTTAGCCAGGTAAGCTGCAGGCGTTTCTGCCAATCCTTCCACCGGTTTCTGATCTGCGAACCCATACTTGGCCAACTGCTCAAGCATATTTATCGCGTCCTGTTCGTAACACGAGAACTTGAGAGTTGCCTCTTCCAGCCCAGGAATAAAACGCCCCAACGTTATTGGTTCGCTATGTCCACAGTAGGAAACTTCGATGGAATCTATGGGGCCTATTGGATTGAGAAGTTTAATTGTCTCGTTTCCGCTGAACGGCATGACTTTGGTGAACGTGCCACCCAGAAACTGTGTTACTTCTCCGTTGAGGCAATGAAGCATATGGTCTGTAACTGTCGGAGCTTCTCTCCCCCAGTACATGGACACCCAACAGCAGTGAATCGCTGTGGCCTTTTCCATTTGCAGCGTCCCGTGCTTTGCCAACACGTTCATTAGGCCCGGGGTTCCCCCTATACAACAAAGCGCCGTAATTCCAGCCTCTTTGGCCAGAGCATCATAATTGGGATTAGAAAACACTTTCTCGACAGCATCACAGTCGTCATTGATGTCGACGTAATGCACTCGCTTCTCTATGGCCGCCTCCAATACTCCGTAAACGTATTTGTAGTATGGACCGACACCATTGAAAACAACATCCGTCTCATCGAAGAATGACCGTAAACTCTCTGGTTCCGTAACATCTACCTGCCGGGCGACAGCCTTTTCCCCTATTTTGTTGGCGGTTTGCGAGGCTGTTTCCTTATTCTTATCAGCAAGAATGAGGCTGGATACCGCGTCTACTTTGGCTAGTAGCTGAGCTACACGTCTCCCTTCCGTACCACAACCCAGTATTGCTACTTTCATATATAACCTCCCGAATAATATACTTGTATGTCACTCAGCAACTGGATAACCCCGCAACAGGTCAACACGCAGTCAAGAAACTCCTTTCGACCAAATATGCCACTAGCTGGGGGACAATGTGTCTTTTTTCGATGCCATAAACCGGATGATGAGACAGCGTTACCAGCCGATTCAGCACCTCCACCGATCCGATCTCGATAGGTTGGAAAAGATATTTCAGTATGGAAAACAACTACAACGTGCCTGTCTCCTAGTCACACATCTCGTCCACCGCCGCCAAGCCATGGTCGATCGCCTCCTGGCGATATTCAAGGCCATCTCCACTGCTTCGCTCCCGGAGCTCACCCAACGGCATGCCCCCGCCCAGTCATCGGGGCCGAGGATATCCTCCACCAGAATCTTGGAGGCAGTCGACTTGTACCGTGTGGGATTCATCTCCGCAGCAAAACCGAAGTTGTCGCTTGCTTCTTTGATGGCTGAAGCGATGCGCGGATGCCATAGCCCACCACTGCAGCTCATGGCGCCGCTGATGAGGTCCAACGCCTTTGAGCCATCCGCGAAATGGATGAAATTCTGATCCACTTTCTCGACACAACGCACAACCTGTGGCAACTCATTAGCGGTGTAGAACGGGTGCATGCAGTATTTCAGGTCCCACTCGGTGATTTGATCCCAGTTAATGCTCTCCATCATCTATGTTACGCCTTTCTTGAGCTATCGGCCATCTCTCAATGGAACTCCCCCGACATCACGGTTCCGGCAATGATTTGGAGGTGTTCAGCGGATCGGCATGGGTGATATACTCCAGGTCCAGATATTGCATGTGGATCGGTTCCCAATGCCCTACTCGGTCTCCTGTGACGTATGTTAGATCGACCGCCACCAGCGGCACCATCACGTATTCGTCATAGACGAAATCGATCATGGCTTGCTCGGCCGCTGCTCTCTGGTGAAGGCCTTGGGCGGCATAAACGGCGTCGATCATTTCCTGGAAGCCGGGGTGGGCGAACATTGGAAATCGGAGGATATCAGTATTTCCGAATGTAAGGAATCCCCTCGCGCCGGCAAGCGGATCAGCCGGGCTCTGGTAGTTCAAGCACACGCTCTTGAGCTTCCTTCCCAGGATATCCCCATAGACCGCCATGATGTTGGGTTGCCTGATATCAAGATCGATGCCCAGCTGCTCCCAATACCCAGCCACCGCCAAACAGGCCTCATACATGGAAGGCTGTCCGCCGGGCATATCGGTGATCCACAATTCCCCTTTAAACCCGTCCGGGAAGCCGGCCTCCGCCATGAGCTGCTTTGCGCGATCCAGATCATAGGGATAGGGCTCCAGGGGATCGCCCCAACGAGGCATTTGCGATTCGGCAGTCAGCTCGGCCATGCCGTAAAACAGGGCTTCGGCTATCTCCTCTCGGTCGACGGCCAAATTCATCGCCATCCGCACCTCTTTCTGCATGAATGGGGAATCAAGGTCGTATCCGGGGTCACTGGGCAACCACTGGCCCAATAGCCATATCAGCTGGTAGAATCCTTTGGGAATGGTCACTACCTGATATCCCTTCTCCTGCAGGGTCACAGCATGTTCGATGCTCAACTGGGCGATATCGGCCTCACCGGTCTGCAGCATCGCCATACGGGTTGTCTCCTCCAGCACTTCCCTGAACACTACGTTCTTGAATTCGGGAACGGCCCGCCAGTGCTCGTCAAGTGCCTCCATCGTCACTCTCTCCGCCATCTTGTAGTCGACGAACCTGTACGGTCCGGACCCGATCAGATGGTTGTTGGCTTCCTCAAAGCCGACCGCCTCATAGTAGGCCTTGCACATGATCGGTGTACTGGCAGACCCATTGGTGGGCGTGAGGAAGTCGAAGACCATATCGGCCAGGCTATTGTCGCTATAGATAGTAACCGTGTAGGGTCCGGATGTTTCCACTCGGTCGATGATGCCGGGGGTATACGTTTGGTAAGCAATCCACTCGCTCACGTTCGGGTTGAGAATCGTCTCGATGGTAAACTTGATGTCCTCTGCGGTGAGCTCCCCCCAGCCGTCATGAAATTGCACCCCAGGCCTCAAATGGAAGGTGACGCTGGAGCCGTCCGGCGCGATTTCCCACGATTCGGCCAGCCAGGGGGCATAGCCCGACCCATCGCTCTTGGCGCAGACCAGGAAATCGAATGCGTACGCCCACACCGTCCTATTGCTTACCGCCCCATCTCCCAGGGGGCCCAGGAAAGGATCGACGCTTAACTGGGACAGGGCGATTGTCAAGGTCCCCTCCGGCTTGGCTGATGTCGCAGGGATCGTAGTCGCCGGCTCCGGCTTGGCTGATGTCGCAGGGATGGTAGTCGCCGACTCCGACTCTGTCTCACTATCTCCGCCGCAGGCGGCCATGAGCGGCAGCGCCAACAGCAGTGCCGCCATCAGAATGAATCCAATTCCAGATACTCTTTTCATGGTTCCCTCCTTATTGATGTGAGTTGTACGGACAAACCATCCACAACCGGGACGGACCACCATTGAATCGACCTGTGGACTCGTTCCGTATCTATATTTGCCACTAAGTATATTCCCCGCCCTTAACCCCGACAATGGTGGATTCCACCATTAGAGGGGGTTAAGAATTACTAATTGTCTTTGCGAGAAGCGCAGGGATTTCTTCAGAATGGCCAGGTAAAGGCTGGCGCTGAGCATAATGATACCAGACCCCTTTGCAACGATCTTTACTATACTCCCGCAACATCAATGTAATTGCCGAATCAACTAATCGCTTCTGCTCAAATGTCCAAAATGCTTCGTAACAGACTTCTATCCCTCACCACTATGTTCTAGTCTCATACCTTGAGTGTTGCCTCAACTTGCTTGGAAGTATATAATCCAATCACACATCTCTTGTTTTGCAGGAAATAGGCAGTGTGACATCGATTGAGGTTGAGAAGAGCAATTGGCAACGACCACCATGCATCCTTTCGAACTCGATTTGGCAACTGGGGTGAGGCGATTTATGCTGCTGAAAAATGAACTTGAGTGGCGGATCAGATTTGAACGGCTGATCGCCGAAATGTCAACGAATTTCATCAATCTGGCCGCCGAGGAAGTCGATCAGGGGATATATGATGCGTTGAAGGCTATTGGAGAGTTCGTAGGCGTTGATCGAAGCTATGTTTCGCTGTTTTCTGATGATAGAACCAAGGTAAGCAACACCCATGAGTGGTGCGCCGATGGTATTGAGTCACTGGTCAAAAACAGCCAGAATATTCCAATCCACCCAATGTGGACGAAGATTGCAGAACAATTTGAGCAGTCTGGGGCGCTGTACATCCCTCGTACGGCCGATATACCCCCGGAACTCCAAGACGCAAGGGTATTCCTCGAAGCACAACGAATACAATCATTGGTCACGGTCAACATGCTATATAGCGGAACGGTTATTGGGGCTGTTGGATTTGACTCCGTGAGATCTCTGAGGATTTGGACAGGTGAGAGTATCACCTTGCTTAAAATAGTGGGGGAGATGATGGCAAATGCTTTGATGCGCAAGCGCGCGGACGAGCAAATCGCGGAGCGCAATCGACAGTTAATGGGGCTGAATGCCATTTCGCGAACGATAAGCCAGTCCCTTGATATGAATGACATACTCAACAGCGTCATCGACAAGACGCTGAAAATGCTTAACCTTACCCACGGTTTCATCATTTTTCAGGCTATTGAGGGTGATTTCACAATAACTCAGGCTGTCTTAAAGATGGGCGACAAGTATCTCAACCCAGTTGTCCCACACTCAATTGCCAAGGCTATCGTGGAACGCTTCGATCAATCATCGGATGAGGCAATCCTTGAACCCCTGAATGCGTCGATGCACCTGATCAGTGCCATGATCCCTGATGGAGAAATCTCAGGTAGCCTGGATACGGTCATTCACGTCCCACTGAAAACCAAGGGGAAGGCACTGGGTATGATGTGTGTGTTTTCTAGCGCGGAACGCGGGTTTTCTCCCGAGGACCGACACTTTCTGGTGACCATCGGCCACGCGGTCACTACAGGCATTGAGAACGCTGTGTTGTACGAGGAACTTCAGCGCAGAAAAGCAACCATTGAGGATGCGCTCAGGCACTCGATCATGGCGCAGGAAGAGGAACGCCACCGTATTGCGCGGGAATTGCACGATCAGACCAGCCAGATTCTCACCGGAGTTTCAGCCAAGATCCAGGCCGCAATGAATGACCTGTCATTAGCGAGCCCTTCAGTCACCTCCAGGCTGGAGGAAGTGCAACTGTCGCTTACTGAAATGTTGGGTGATATCCGAGGAATTATTTACGAGCTTCGGCCTACGGTTCTGGACGATCTGGGACTTGCGGCGGCGGTCCGGTCCCACACAGCGAGGCACCTGGAGAGAGCAGGGATTCGTGCAAGTTTTGATGTTTCCGGCAGTAAACGAAGATTGCCATCTGAGGTCGAAGTAGCGCTATTTCGGATTATCCAGGAGGCCACCACGAATGTGGTCAGACATGCTGCAGCAGAGAGCATACACATCAAACTCGAATTTGCCGAAAATGTCGTGTTGCTGGACATCAAGGATGACGGCAAAGGATTCGATTTTCAAGAGGTTAAAGATCCAAAACTAAAAAAACGAGGGATGGGGTTGGTCAACATGCGGGAGAGGTCTGAAATCCTCGGAGGGACTTTCGGGATAAATTCACAGCACGGCATTGGAACTCGGATCAAAGTCGAAATACCCTTGGAATGAGGGAAATGTTATGTCCACTATTCGCGTGTTGTCAGTTGACGATCATCCGATTGTACTGGAGGGGATTCGTGCTCTTTTGGAGGCAATCGATGATATCGAGGTTGTCGGTGAAGCGACTGACGGCACGGACGCCATACTAAAAGTGAAGGAACTATTGCCCGATGTTGTAGTAATGGATGTGGCCATGCCAAAGCTGGATGGGCTTGAGGCTACTCGCCGCATACACAAGGAACATCCTGATGTCAAGATGCTCATACTGACCCAGCACAAAAATCCAGAGTATGTCCTGGCCAGCATTGAAGCTGGGGCGTTGGGTTGCATCCCGAAGCACGCGGTGGCTTCAGACCTGGTCTCGGCAATATACACTGTATACAATGGGGAATCATATTTGTCCCCATCGATGACACGGGTTCTGGTAGATGGATACCGTGACAAAAGACAAGATATCCATGACGACTATGAAACGCTTACGCCCCGGGAGCGCGAGATACTGAAATTGGCTGCTGAAGAATACAGCGATACCGAGATAGCCAGCATGCTGTCTATCAGCGTCAACACAGTAATGAACCATAGGCAACACATCATGGCCAAGCTGCATATCCGCAGTCGTATCGGTATTGTTAAGTACGCCTTGCGCAGAGGAATAATTGACTTGGATACCTAACAAACCTCAGCTTCTTCCTTCTAAGAAGTGCATTATTCGAAATGGACAAAGCCAACTCAGAACACAGTTTATCGAGGATCACCTTCGTACGTGGTTTTATATGCGAAATCAACAAGAGAGTAATTTGGGAAAATCGTCGCTGTCTAACTTGATATAGTGCCGTTCTTGGCCTGCCCCCTATCGTTGTGCCACTCCCAATGTTAGAGCTGGGATGAAGTGAGGGTTCCCCAAAAACTGATCCAGCTATTATGCTAGTCCTCAGGGTTTCTGAATCCCAGGAAACCAGCTCTGGAAAAGATGATATTCTGGACTTTGCAGCAAATTCAATTGTAGTCATATTCTGAGGAGGTAGTAATGACAGTTGAATATAATCCCGAACAGAGAATACCTCATCCGGCCCAGTGGCACGTGCTTTGCCGCAGCAGTACACCTTTCTGGGACGGAGTCAAAGAGGGTAAGCTTTTACTTCAGAAATGCAAATCATGTGGTTCATTTCTTAGTCCACCACGTCCCATGTGTCCAAATTGTCAATCGATAGACCAGGAATGGACCTCGGTGATTGCGGGAACGCTCTTTTACCGCTTGCTCCAACATGCAGTTGCCCTTGTTGCGGTTTCGTATCAGGACATAACCAAGGGAGTTCGAGGAACGAAAGTCACAAAACACAACATGTAGTAGTTAGTCCAACGAAAGGAATAGCCCAATTCCTATAATAGAGGTTCAGATAGCATAATTCGGGCGTCTACCGCTGCATACCCTTTCCCTTCCACCTTGACTTTCACCGGGTTGAGATCGAGTTCCACAATTTGAGGAATGTCTTCAACCATTGCCGAAATACGCATCAAAAGCTCTTCTATTGATTCTATATCAGCGCGTTTTGCTCCTCTCCACCCTTCTAACAGTTGATAAGCCTTCACCGAACGCATCATCTCTTTAGCATCAAGATCAGTTAGCGGATGAATACGAAAAGCAACATCTTTGTACAGTTCGGTATAAATCCCTCCATATCCAAACAGTATCAATGGACCAAAAGATGGGTCTTGAGTCACCCCGACTATTACCTCTAATCCTCCCCTAATCATCTTCTGGACGATTACCCCCCTCATCTCTAGCCCTCTTCCTTCGTTCTCCAGGCGATGCCTGATACGAGCAAAAGACTGCTCCACTTCTCCCCTTGTGCGAAGATCAAGCGCCACCCCACCAACTTCCGTCTTATGGGTTATTGTTTTAGATAGTAGCTTTATACACACCGGAAAACCCATTTCTTCCGCCACATCAGCCGCTTGTTCGGCTGTTTCAGCAATCCTTGTCGGAACTACTTTAATACCATAGGCATCCAGCAACTCAACTGCCGATGAAGCCCTTAACCAGAGCGGCCTCGTTTTATTCTTCTCCAAAGCCGTTTCGACTATTTTGGCGGCCTTTCTTCTATCAATATCCGTAAATTTAGGGATTGTACCACTAGGTCGTTTCAGCCATTCGCTATACTCACAAGCCTTGGCAAGTGCCCCAGCTGTGGCCTCAGGAAACGTAAAGGTTGGAACGTACCCTTCTTCCTTCGACCCCAATTCTGATGGAGCGCCGCGTGAACTCATGAACGATGCCACCATGGTCTTACCTTTTCTACGAAACTCAGGTCCAACTTCCCTTATGACCTTGGCGATTGCCTCAGGATCAGTCACTATTGGAGGAATAAAAATAACAATCAGAATATCGATGTTGTCATCTTCCGCCAGAATCTTTAGAGCTTTGCTGTATTCCTTGGCACCGGGGCCAGCCGTCATATCTATTGGATTGGCAAAGGTGGCTTCTTTCGGCAGAAATCTCTTAAGTTTCGATAAAGTACTCGATGACAAGGCAGGTAGTTCCAGCCCTCGGGATGCACATGCATCGGCAGTCAGGATTGCAGGGCCTCCGCCGTTTGTCAGAATTGCTACTCTCCTTCCCTTTGGCAACGGTTGATGTGCCAGCAGGTTAGCCACATCGAACAGTTGTTCCAGCGAGTCAACTCTCACAATGCCTGCCTGTTTAAACAATGCATCAGAAGCTACCTCAGTAGTAGCCAATGCCCCGGTATGTGATGCTGCTGCTCTTGAACCAGCCAGAGTCCGACCGCTTTTCACAGCCACGACAGGCTTCATTGCCGACACCCTCCGAGCGATTCCCCCAAATTTAAGCGGATTACCAAATGATTCCAGATATAGCAATATCACATCGGTCATTGGATCATCTTGCCAATACTGCATCAGATCATTACTGGATACATCCGCCCTGTTGCCCACACTGACAAAAGTGGACATCCCAATATTCAAGCTCTGTGCATACTCTAAGATGGCCAATCCCAAGGCGCCACTTTGGCTTGCCATTGCAACGTTTCCTACCGGCGGAAATACAGGGGAAAAAGTGGCATTCATATTCACTTCCGGGTCGGTGTTGATAACTCCCATGCAGTTTGGTCCTACAATACGCATTCCGTGACTGCGAGCCATGTCTAACAGCTTTTGCTGTCTTTCCATTCCCTCTATACCAGTTTCCCCGAATCCAGCTGAAATTATCACAACCCCTTTTACACCTTTCCTCCCACATTCTTGCACCACCTTATAAACCCCTTTTGCCGGAACGATGACTATCGCCAGATCAACCTCGCCAGGGATATCCAGAACCGAAGGATACGTACTCACCGAGCAGACCACTTTAGTGCTGGGATTAACCGGATATACAACACCATTCAATTCCTGCTGCAATAGATTATGAAATATCCTGTTGCCAATACTAGCCTTTCTTTGTGACGCCCCAATAACCGCAATTGAGTGAGGTTTAAGAAAAGCTTGCAATGAAGCTATGGAAGCAACTTTTTCTCTCTCTGCAGACATCCTCTCAACAGTCGGAGTCGGAGCGAGATCCATTTCCATTTGATACACACCCGATTCCAGTTCTTCTGCTATGTAGAAACCGCTATGCTCCAGTACCTGCATCATCTCTCGGTTCTCAGAGAGCACAGATGCCTCAAATGTCCTGATCCCCATTTCTCTAGCTATCACGGCCAGTTGCTCCAATAAATGGGACCCGATTCCCTTGCCCTGATATGCATCTTCGACCACGAAGGCAGCTTCGGCCAGATCGCCGACAGGCATTCGATAGAAATGTCCCACCGCAATGATCCTTTCTTCCCCTACATCTCCAAGAGTCGCTGCCAGGGCAAAATCATTATCATAATCCACAGCGCAAAACCTCTTGGCTTCTTCTTTTGACATCTGGTTTAACACGTGGTGGAACCTTAAATAAACGCTATGGCGACTCAGACGTGAAAAAAGAGCAAGTAGCCTTTCCTCATCTTCCGGTACGACAGGTCGAAGATATAAGGTAGAACCATCCTTAAGTATCACGGCTGTTTTGTACTTCTCCAACTTAGCTCTATCTACGACCATTCTATTCCTCCTTCATCAGCTTCAATCCCAAGGCATCAACCAGCCCTGAATCCGTCAACCTCAGTTCAGGGATTACGGGCAGAGCAAGTAATGATAACACATCAAATGGTGCCATATGTACACATCCCAAATCACCAGCGGTATCCTCCAGTTATTTGAATTTGTTAGCGATTTTAGCTCTCTTCTACACCAAATCGGCTGGAATGTCACCCCGGGAAACCGCCAGCAAACCCTGAATTTCCATAGCTACTTTTCTTCCAGGTAACAAATATGAGACAAATATCGGTACTGCTCATCGAAGTCGAGCCCGTATCCCACAACAAATTTGTCCGGAACAGTGAATCCCGAATAGTCGATAGGAACAGTAATCTTTCTTTTTGATGGTTTGTCCAACAAAGCGCATACTTTTACAGAAGCGGGGGTTTTCTGGCGCAACACATTCAGTACGTAATTCAAGCTCAGACCAGTATCCACAATATCCTCAATCACCAAAACATCCCGTCCGGCGATGGGAGTTCTTAGGGCCTGGATCAACTCGATCTCTCCCGAACTTTCCATTCGCCCTCTATAACTGGATACACCAATGAAATCAATCCCAAGCGGAATATCTAAAACACGAACTATATCTGCCAAAAACACAAAACTACCCTTCAGAACCCCAACCAGAACAGGATTCCTATCATGGTAATCTTCCCTGATCCTGGCTGCGAGCTCAGCTATCTTGGTTTCGATCTGCTCACTGGTAATGAGAGTATTCAGCTTACTCAAACAACGCTCCATTTTCATTCCGTCAATGACACGACACTTAGCCTAACAAAGTTGGTATTGATTGGCAAGCTGGCACAGCTACCACTAACTCGCCATATTCGCCACATCATTCGTTGGCATACTCAAACCTGATCGAATTTACTATCAGATTCATTGACTTCAACCACCTGCCTTGTTATAATTCTCGGGAATTCGATCATGGCCTTCACTAGAAGCTTCAGGAGGATAATCTGCAATGCCGGCTCGCATAAAAAGTAAAATTTTTGAAGTGAAGGACTTCCCGAAACCGGGAATAGCATTCAAGGACATAACCCCAATTCTTCAAGACCCTAAAACTTTTCGGCATACCGTTTTACTTATGTCTTCGTGGGTCTCGGAGAGAGGGGCTGAAGTGGTAGTCGGCATTGAAAGCCGCGGATTCATTTTTGGGGCACCTATAGCTCTCGAAGTTGATGCTGGTTTTGTCCCGGTTAGGAAACGAGGGAAACTACCTCGGGAGACCATCGAAGTACAAGCCCCAAACGAATATGCCGTAGAATACTTCGAGATTCACACGGATGATATTAAACCCGGGCAAAAGGTTGTAATTGTTGATGATCTACTGGCTACCGGGGGATCGGTCGCCAGCGCTATTGAACTGGTCAAGAAACTGGGAGGAGTGGTTGCAGGCGTCGTGGTCGTTGTTGAACTTTGTTTTCTATCAGGTCTGGAGAAGATCAAGGCAGCATATCCTGATGTAGAGGTTTTTACATTGGTACAATATGACGAAGAATGATTCTTCTACGTATTATCTCGGCAGGCTTATTTCTGATTTCATTTAGGCACTTATCGATAATCTCCTATCATAAAAGGTTGTCCCTTTTTTAGGTATCAATATAATGGGTCTATTCATATTATTCGAAGGTGTAGAAGGGTGCGGTAAAAGCACCCAGGCGAGGGCGCTGGAAAAGCGTCTTTCCAAACTCGGAGTGCCTGTCATCAGGGTTAAAGAACCCGGCAGCACCTCGATTGGACGTGTTGCCCGAAAGCTCCTAAAACACAGACTTGAAATAGAAATCAATCCTGTCACCGAGCTTCTCCTTTTCGCCGTGGCACGATCACAATTGGTTGCCGAGATCATTCGCCCTGCCTTGGAACGAGATCAAATCGTCATCTGCGATCGCTACTCAGAGTCGACTCTGGCATACCAGGGATACGGTCGAGGAGTGGATTTGGATACTATCCACACCATCAACAATATCGCCACCGGTGGACTTCGTCCCGATCTTATCATCCTGCCGGATATCGATGTCCATGAAGGTTTGAAACGAAAAGGCGCAAAGCAGTCGACTGATCGCTTCGAGCGTGAGGAAATATCGTTCCATCACCGAGTAAGGCAGGGATATCTTGATATGTCCAGCGCCGAACCGAATCGCTGGTTGATACTGGATGCTACTCAGCCCCGTAAAAAGATAGGAGACTCGATCTGGGAAAGTATACAGCAACACCTGCCTATTGAAACATTACGTTGCCTTGACAGTCAGGGTACGAAATAGCTATAATCGCTCACAGTGCGAATAATCACGGAGTGAGGTGATACTGTTTGGCCGAAGTATATATAGATGACAACGAATCCATAGAGAGCGCTCTAAGACGATTCAACAAAAAAGTGCAAAATGATGGCATTCTCAGCGAATATAGGAGGCGTCAATATTTTGAGAAACCTTCTATCGTACGCAAAAAGAAGCGCGCAACTAAAAAACGCAAGAGCACCAGAAGTTCAAAAGGCGCTTATTTCGGTAAATAGACGGATTTTCTAAGGATTTGTAACGTGACGCTGCAAGAACAGCTGGCAAACGATCTCAAGAACGCTATGAAATCCGGTGATAAAACGCGCCTTGGGGTATTGCGCATGGCGAAGGCAGCTATCAAGAATGCTGAGATCGCTAAAAGAGGTCCTCTGGATGATGCCGGGGTGCTGGAAGTCCTGTCTAAAGAAGCAAAGCAGCGCCGTGAGAGCATAGCTGAATTCAGGAATGCCAAACGAGAAGATTCGGCTACCAAAGAAGAGGCCGAGTTGTCTGTTCTCCTTGGTTACCTGCCGCAACAGATGTCCAGTGATGAGATAACAGTTCTAGTACGGCAAGTAATCGATGAAGTAGGGGCGATTGGCCTCAAGGATAAGGGTAAAGTGATGCCCAAACTCATGCCGCAAACTAAAGGCAAGGCTGATGGGCAACTTGTCAACCAAGTAGTGACCCAGCTGCTTGAAGATATTTAATGCCGATGTACATTCTGTACATCAGTAAAAAAGGGGCAAGCCGCAAGCTTGTTCCTTTTTTATTCTATTGGGTTTTTCATACTGTTCTCTTTTGCGCCTACTTCTTCTCGAATTACTCAACTAATTATCTATCATTTAGCTATTTGAGCCTAAATATGAACAATCTCTCATAACTTGTTCGATATTTTGTCAGCTTTCTTCCGTAAACAAGTCAATACCCGAAAGTAAAAGATTTATAAACGCTATTGACATCCTGCTTGCATAACGTTAAACTTGAGGCGAAATAAATCGAGACTGAAAACAATAGACAAACAACCTTAACAAAGTGTAAATATACAAGCTGGTTTTCTTTCGATGTTCTGAGGGACATTAACAATTTAACAGAACCGGAGCTATTGTCTGATTTAACCAGGCAACCCGGTAACCACGATAAAGGCAAACCAAGGTAAACCTTGGGACGCAAAGCCATGGGTCTAATATCATACTGATAATGATCGCCAGGCTACCGAGGAATATTATGTGTATAAGATTTGTACAATCTTTAAGAAAGGATGCCTTTAGCGGTGTCCTTTTTTGTATTAGGGAAAACTAGCTAGGGGATAAAAGAAAATCCAAACCAATTCACGGTTCGTATCAGGATTGCAAATGATTTTTTCTTTGTGTTACAATCGGGCTCAAGTTTTACACGAGGCCGCAATTCATGACAAGGTAAAGGAGGCAGGCGTATGACATCAGCAAGATTGTGGCTGACAAATCGGATACTCGTAAGCGCACTCCTCACAGCAGCAATTGTTCTGACCTTACTATTGATCCCATCGTCTCCGATTAACAACCTCGTATCCAGCGCATTTGGCTACGGTTACGGTTATGGTTGGCCTGCCGTACCCCCACCTCCACCGCCATCCACTCCTATACCGACACTCACCCCAACACCTACACAAACACCGCCGTCCGAGATTGTAACGGAAAACATCGCGGACAGCATCGACGCCGAGGGAGTTGTCACAGAGGATGTTACTCTTACTTCTGTAGATGGAAGCGCTACCGCAGATATCCCTACAGGGACAACGGCACTTGATTCCGAAGGTAATCCGCTAACCGAAGTAACAGTCCAACCTCCGGCCACCGAGGCCCCCGTACCACCAGCAACCAATATGATTGTTGTGGCTGATTTTGGTCCAGATGGTGCCACGTTTGATCCACCAGTAACAATAACTATGGCCTATGATCCGGCTGCATTACCAGAAGGAGTAGCGGCAGAAGACCTGGTCCTGGCTTATTACGATGCAGATACAGGAGAGTGGGTAGAGCTTACAGACATCGTAGTTGATACTGTAAATAATACCGTCAGTGGAACCACCAGCCACTTCACCCAATTTGCCATATTAGCAGAAGTAGAAGTCACGCCCACTCCTGCACCAACCGTAACACCAACAGAGACACCAACTCCAACAGTGGCTCCTACACCAACCATAGAACCTACACCGACAGTGGCGCCAACTGAGGTTCCAACACCAACTGAGACGCCTGAGCCGACGGAAGAGCCTACACCTGCGCCAACAACAGAACCAGATGAAGAAGACGATGATGACGATCTTAATCCATGGGTGATCATTGGACCTATTATCGGGATAGCGATCATAGGATTACTTGCTTACATTGCGATCAGAAGAAAGGGCATCGCATAGAAGGAAATGAAAATGCAGGTAGTCATTTTGGCCGGCGGTCTGGCAACCAGACTGGAAAACCTGACCAAAGTTGATAGCCTGCTAAACCTGTTCGAAAGATACTACTGTGAAAAGTTGAAAACATCCACTTGCAAAGTGGCTACTCAATTAGGAATAACAAAATGACGATCCCGGTTCGCATGATACAAATGGCGGATCCTTCCCTTAACAATGGTGAGATCCATGCCATTAGAGATGTTCTAAACTCAGGTATACTGGCACAAGGACCTGTAGTAGCAGAATTCGAAGAGCAGTTTGCTACATTAATTGGTGTGAAACATGCTATAGCCGTTAATAGCGGTACAGCAGCTCTTCATACTGCGCTGCTCGCAGCCGGAGTGAGCGAAGGTGATGAGGTCATCACCACTCCTTTCAGCTTTATTGCCACTGCCAATGCCATCGTTTACTGCGGCGCAAAACCTGTGTTCGCTGATATTGATAAGAGTACTTTCAATATCGATCCTTCTTTAATAAGGGATAAGATTACTCCAAAGACCAGGGCTGTACTAGTGGTCCACCTCTACGGTCAGCCCTGCGATATGGTGGAAATCACCAAAATATGCAGCGAAAATGACCTAGTCTTAATTGAGGATGCTTGCCAGGCACATAGGGCTGAATATCAGGGTAGAAGGGTCGGTTCCTTTGGGCTCGGTTGCTTTTCCTTTTATCCCACCAAAAACATGACCACTGGGGAAGGGGGCATCATCACCACCAGCGATGCTAAGGTTGCCGAGAAAGCCCGGAGCATGCGAAGCCATGGGCAGAGCGAAAGATATCTGCATGAGAGCCTGGGATATAACTATCGAATGACCGACATAACTGCGGCAATAGGTATCTGCCAGCTAAAAAAAATATATGAGGCCACACAGAGAAGGATCGCAAATGCCATGTTCCTCACCAAGGCAATCCAACAGATTGAAGGATTAGTTCCACCCGCTATTGCGCCAGAGAGGACGCATGTTTTTCACCAGTACACTATCAGGATTACTGATGATTTCGAGTTATCCAGAGATGCTTTGAAGGATAAACTGCTGCAGAAGGGAATCATTACGGGGATATATTACCCATTACCGATATATCAACAACCTCTCTACCAAAAAAGGGGATATAACGACCATTTGCCCGTTTCCGAAAAGGCCGTGCGTGAAGTACTTTCCCTGCCGGTTCATCCGAGAGTAAGTGAGCTGGATCTTGAATTCATCGTGCAGGGATTGAGGGATGTATGAGAACCTCATTCAGTACGGTCAGGTGAATATCGGTGCAGGCACAGTCATTGAAGATTATGTAATCTTGGGCAATCGAGAGGATGGCATAGTCACCATTGGAGAGAATTCGATAGTGCGCTCCGGGACGGTTATTTATTCCGATGTGATAACAGGTAAGGGCTTCAAGACCGGGCACAATGTTCTTATCCGGGAAGAGACTCAAATAGGCGACAATGTACTGGTGGGCACGAATTCAGTGATTGACGGCCATTGCCGGATCGGTAGTAATGTAAGTATACAGACAAACGTTTATATCACTATTAATACGGTAATTGAGGATGATGCATTTCTGGGACCTTGCTCGGTCACGACCAACGATAAATACATGGAGTACGGAGCCAAGCTTGAAGGCCCCATAATTAAGCAAGGTGCCAGGATAGGAGCTAATGCAACAATCTTGCCCGGAATTACGGTTGGTGAGAGAGCAATAATCGGTTCTGGAGCTGTGGTAACCATGGATGTGGCGCCAGGAACAATCATGGTGGGGAATCGGGCGAGGGAGATACAGGGATAGTAACGAACAACTACTGCGATACACTCATGAAAGAAAAAAATGTTGCTGTAATTGGCATGGGATATGTGGGCATTCCGATGGCAGTGATGCTAGCCAACGCCGGGTATGACGTAACCGGAATCCAACGAAGATCGCAACGCTCCGGATGGAAGATTGACAGTCTCAACGAAGGCAAATGCCCTATTGGCGGTAATGAACCGGAACTTCCCGAAATGCTGGAAAGTGTTGTCCGGAGTGGCAGGTTCAGAGCAACGGACGACTATACCGTACTTGAAAATATCGATATTACCCTAATAGATGTCCAGACCCCAACAGACAGTGACAATATCCCCAGATATGAGTCACTCGGAGAGGTTTCTCGCCAGGTTGGGAGATATCTAAAACCCGGGAATATAGTAATCATCGAATCCACCGTAGCGCCAGGGACAACTGAGCATTTGGTTCTGCCGATCCTAGAAGAAGAATCTGGTCTGAGAGCCGGACTTCCGGAAGGCTTCGGGCTCAGTTTCTCCTATGAGCGGGTGATGGTGGGTCGTCTTATTCATAACATCCGGGAATACCCCAAAATTGTTGGCGGGATCGATGCAGAAAGCCGGAAGGTTGCTGCCAATATGTACGAATCCGTAGTCATGGCGGGGGTTCACGAGACTGATCCGATGACTGCGGAGATATCGAAAACGGTGGAGAACGCTTATCGTGATGTTCAGATAGCATTTGCTAATGAGGTTGCGTTGATGTGCGAAGCTCTGGGTGTTGATGTTTATGAGATGCGAAATTTCGTCAACGGTCTTCCCAACGACCCTTCAGCTCCTCATGCCAATCCGGTAAGGAACATGCACTTCCCAGGTGCGGGTGTCGGCGGACACTGTCTGCCAAAGGACTCATGGCTACTCATCCATGGCTATCGAGAATACGGTCAGAATGGGAAGAAATTCGTGCCGTCGATACTGGCCAGTGCCAGGGAGATGAATGACCGAATGCCCCTTCATATGGTCGACCTGTTGGAGGCTGGATTGAACGAGGCTGGAAAACAACTGCAGGGAGCAACCGTCTGTGTACTCGGTTATACTTTTCTGGAGAATTCCGATGACACACGGAATACGCCTACGGTGCCATTGCTCAAAGAGTTGGAGAAAAGGGGAGTGTCATACAGGATTCACGATCCTTACGTGAAAGAAGATGAGGGACACCTAATTGAGCAGGATATCAATGTGGCACTACAGGATTGCGATGCGGTTATCTTGATGACCAAACATGAAGAGTACAGGTCAATATTCCCTGATGAATTGAAAGAACTCATGAACGGTAGTATTATTGTTGACGGGAGAAATCTGTTCGATCAAAGAGAATTTGAGAATGCAGGTTTTGTTTTTAAAGGGATTGGTAAAGGAGTCAGGAGTCAGAAGCCAGTATCTGGTAAGGGCATTTCCATGTAATTATCCAGTAATTGCTCAGTGAAGTACAACACGGAATAAGATAACGATCCTGATCTTTTGGAGGACGCTACGATGATAAGAGTAGGAGTTATAGGACTGGGAGAGATTGGTCAGCACCATGCTCGGATATATTCACAGCTTGACTGCGAGCTTGTGGGAGTAGCTGACATTGATATAGAAAATGGCCGAAAGATCAGCAACAAATACAGGTGCAGGTATTACCGTGATTACCGTGATCTGCTGATGGAAGTGGATGCAGTGAGCATAGCTGTACCAACTTCTTTGCACCATGAAATTGCCACCCCTTTTCTTCAAAGTGGTATTCACTGCATGGTGGAAAAGCCGATAGCTGCCACTGTAGAGGAGGGGAAAGCACTTATTGAGGCTGCCGAATTTGGAGGAGCCAAACTTGCAGTAGGTCATATTGAGCGCTTCAACCCGGCGGTACAGAAGCTGAAAAGTATCATAGATCAGGGGACACTTGGACAGTTGATGATCATGACCATAAGGAGAGTCGGGCCGTTCGTGGATCGCATCCGGGATGTGGGTGTGATCATCGATTCCGCCTCGCATGATGTAGACGTTGCCCGATATCTGATGGGAAGAGAACCGGTGGCCGCCTTTTGCCGCTCGGGCCGTTACAAACACCCGACGCAAGAGGACCATGCGGTAATAGTCCTTGATTTTGGCGATACCACGGCCTGCATTGAAGCGAACTGGTTCACACCCCAGAAGGTGCGGGCGCTGGTGGTTACCGGGAGTGAGGGTACCGCGTATTTGAATTATTTGACGCAAGCGCTCACTCTGCATACAGCAGTTGAGAAGACGATCGTGTCAGTTGAGAGGGCGGAGCCGCTCAAGCAGGAGCTGATACACTTCATCAAGTGCGTCAAGAATGGTGAGACTCCCATGGTGAACGGATATGAGGGGCTGCGTACACTGGATATCTGCACTGCGGCAGCAAAGAAAAAGAGCAACATCCTGGAAGATGCAATAAGCATCGCTGAATCTGTGGGGCTTTCAAACTGATTTATGTATGATGAGCACAGTATAGGCATTGTAGTTCCCGCTTTTAATGAAGACCGCTATATTCAGACAGTCATTGACAATATTCCCGCCTTTGTTGACCGTATATACGTAGTTAATGATGGCAGTACAGATGCCACTCTGAAAACAGTTACTAGCCTCAATGGCAAGCATGAAAGACTGACCCTCATAAACCATTCAGTGAACAGAGGGGTAGGCGCTGCTATTATCACTGGTTACAAGAAATGTCTGGAAGATGGGGTGGATGTTGTGGTGGTAATGGCCGGTGATGATCAAATGGATCCCGTTCAACTTTCCACCCTCCTTGCCCCTATTATTAAAGGTACCGCAGGATATTCCAAAGGGAATCGTATGTCATCTTGGAAGCATATGAAAGGTATGTCTTTATGGCGGCGTTTCGGGAACTGGCTGCTCAAGTGGCTTACTCGGATTTCTTCCGGTAATTATCAGTTATCCGATCCGCAGAATGGGTATACTGCCGTTTCATTGAAAGCTCTGCGCCAAATTGATATCGATGATGTCTATGATCGATATGGTTATTGTAATGAGTTGCTGACCCGGTTTTCTGTCGCTGGTATAAAGGTAGCTGAAGTCCCTATGCCCGCCCGATACCAGGGGGAAAAATCCCATATAAACTATCTCACCTATATCCCCAGAGTCTCCTGGCTGCTTCTAAGGAACTTTGTGTGGCGGATGAAGATGAAATTCATTTTCCGGTCGTAAACGTATGAATCGAGATTTCACTCTCAATAAATACCGGGAATTGTGCAAGGCCTTCCGCAAACACAGGTATACCGTATGTACGGTCGCTGACTATCTTGAAAACCAACATTCGGAAGAAAACATCGTGGTCCTGCGCCATGATGTTGATCGAAGATTGCAGCACGCAGTGAGAATGGCGGAAATCGAGCATGATTTTGGCTTACGGTCAAGTTATTATTTTCGATATAGCAAGAGTGTCTTTGAACCCGCCTCCATACAGATGATAGCTAACATGGGGCACGAAATAGGTTACCATTATGAGACTCTCGATAAAGCAAAAGGCAATTACGAGAAAGCCATCACGATCTTTGAAAATGAGTTGAGTAAGTTCAGGGAAATCGCGGAAATAAAAACAATCTGTATGCATGGTAATCCTTTAACAAAATGGCTAAATAGAGATTTATGGAGCCGGTATGACTTTAAAGACTTTGGGATTATAGGAGAGGCTTTTCTTTCTTTTGAGGATATTGCCTATTTTTCGGATACTGGTAGAACGTGGGCTGACAAGTATAAAGTAAAGGACTATATCCCATCAGATGAAGCTTGTGGGGAGGACCTGAAAAAGCGCGAGACGTTGAAATGTACGGATGATCTTGTTTCACTAATTGGAAATGGAAATCAGCAGACAGCTTACATACTTACACATCCCGAGCGATGGAGCAACGGGATAATTGGTTGGATCATGGGTTATTCCAAAGATATGGCAGTGAACTTGGGCAAGAAGGTAATAATGTTTGTGAGATGAGTGTGTGACGATACTCATTCCAACATACATAGTGATTGACATGGGGACAGCATATATCATAACGAGCGATTTTGACCGGGATGAATGGGAAGAGTACGTGCAGAGGCATCCGCTCGGGAATGTGTTCCAGACACCTCAGTTATATGACGTTTACCAGAATACAAAGAACTATAGGCCAATTAAGTTATTTGCGATTGAGCAAGAAACGGGTAGGCTGTGTGGCGTGCTTTCTGCGGTATTGGTAAAAGAAATGGGCGGACCTATCGGTTTTCTCTCTGCCCATTCGATCATTCAGGGGGGGCCACTTGAATCCGAAGAAGTTGATGGTGTGGTCTCTTCGATGCTTATTGCTGAACATGACAGATTGACAACGCACAAGGCTTTGTATTCAGAAATACGCAATCTGAATGATAGGACCGGCTTACTTAGAAATGCGTCTTCATATCACTATGAAGACCATCTGAATTTTCTAATATGTTTGGATAATAGCAAAGAAAATATTTGGCATTCGCTAAACCCACGAAGAAGAAATAACATCAATCGAGCAACAAAGAACAACATTGTATGTAGAGAACTGAAGGATCAGGACGAATTGGATCAATTCTATGAGACCCTCAAAAGGACATATGCCAGGGCCAGAATCCCTTTGGCTGATGCCACCTTGTTTATGGCGGCATTTCATGAGCTGATGCCGCTAAATAGACTTCGTATCTTCCTAGCTATACATGGCGATACAGTGGTTGCAGGAAGGGCGATTCTTCTGTACAAACAAACAATGTATGATTGGTATGCGGGATCTTTGCCAGAAGGTCTATCCCTATACGCAAACGATTGCTTGGTTTGGCACGCATTGAGATGGGGAGTCGACAACGGCTATAGAGTGTTGGACTTTGGTGGGGCTGGTAATCCCTCCGTCCCTTACGGGCCCAGGGAGTTCAAGAGGCAATTTGGCGGCCAGCAGGTCAACTATGGCAGATACGTCCACATTTGCTCTCCTGCCAAGACTGCTATTGCCAATTTGGGACTTAAAATTTTTCAAAATGTGGGGCCGCGTTGACAATAGAACCGAATCATATTGGGAACTGAAATGAGGTAATCGTTGTGACTGATCTTTTACTTATTGCTCCTCCTTCTCCGATATCGTCCGCAACATGTGTTCGCGATAAGGGAGCTATGGGGTTCTCAAAAGCAGGGTATGTCTTCCCGCCCTATGATCTCGCGATGCTAGCTGCAAATATCAGGGATATCTTGTCCGTCAAGATTATTGACGCAAACGCAAAACGGCTTTCATTTCAGGAAGTGGGCCAGTGTATCCGGCAGGAGAATCCAAAGTATGTGGTATTTTCCAATTCTACGCCAACGATTGACTGGGATTTGAATACTGCGAAGATAACAAAACAGATTAATGGGGATATTATCACTATTACATTTGGGCCACATGTAACGACTCTTGGCCGAAGCGTGATCGAAGTGTGTCCAGAACTGGACGTCGTGATCAAGAACGAACAGGAATCTGTCCTGAGGGAATTAGTTGAGAGTACTGATATCAACAGCATCTCTGGAACTCTAGTTAGACTATCGGATGGGACAATCAAGGATAATGATTTTCACACCGGTCTGGATGATTTTGGCAGTCTTCCCTTTCCAGCTCACGATTTGCTTGACTTGAATCTCTACAGCCTTCCATATGCAAAGGGTCATCCTGTTTCAGCAACCATGACTGCGCGTGGTTGTCCTGGGCGGTGCATTTTTTGTGTCAGTTCTCTAATATCGAAGAGATTCAGTGGGCGTTCAGTGGAGCATATCTTGAGCGAATTCCGATTTCTAACCGAAGAGCTTGGTGTCCACGAGATCAAGGTATGGGATGACACATTCACATTTGATCGCCAGAGGGCATTGGATATCTGTCAATCAATCGTTGAGGAGCGGATCAGACTATCATGGACGTGTAATACGCGAGTGGACAAGATCGATTCAGAACTGCTCGCTTCTATGAAGGAGGCTGGATGTCACACTGTTTCACTAGGAGTGGAAAGTGGGAACGATGGTATCCTCAGATCTATCGGCAAGGAAATTACCACTAGCGATATACGAAAGGGTTTTGCTTTGGCAAAAGCTGCAAATATTGAGAGGGTTGGCTTCTTTATGCTAGGTCATCCGCAAGATACTCGGGAAACGATGGAACAAACCATCAACTTCGCCAAAGAGTTAAGACCGGATTACGCATCGTTCAACATGGTGGTTCCTTTCCCTGGAACTCCGTTGTTCCGCTTGGCAAGTAAGGAAGGATGGATCAAAACCACCGAGTGGTCGAAGTACGAGTCAACCAGTTATCCAGTTTACGAATCACCAAATGTAAGTCGGGATGAGGTCTATCAAACATTCAAAAGGGCATATCGACAATATTACTTCACGCCAAGATATGTGTTGAAAAGACTGGGGGGTATCAGGTCTGTCTCTGACCTATCCAATGATATTGGATCAGGTATTGGACTCATTAAGATGTTAGCACGAGGAGATAGGTCGCAAAAGGACGCATAGACACAATGAGACTATTAGTAGATATAGGTCATCCAGCTCACGTACACTTTTTTAAAAACGCCATATGGGCATTGCAGAGCAGAGGGCATAATGTACTCATCACAGCAAGGAAGAAAGAAATTGCGTTGGATTTGCTTGATGCATATGGATTTGACTACGCTCTATCCGAAAGACGAAGAGAATGTCGTGTAATTGGGCACAGCTGTTCAGTACCCAATTACACACTCGCATTACGAGCTGGCATCAATATGCCAAAGATGCTCTATGAGGACATGCATGACAATCCAGTGAAACGAGTCGAGAGTGCAGAAAAGGGAGTCAAGTGGATAGACTTCTACCCCGATTTGTACGATGCCGCTAGAGAATTGATAACTGGACGAATGAAACTCGGACAGTGTGTAATCTCTCTAGGAGGGAAAAAGGGATTTGCAGTGGTAAGCAGGAGCGACCCCTGGCCTCTTAATGGCTGAGTTCCTGCTACCGTATTTATGGAGAGCAAGACGATAATTTCGCTTGATAATACATATTAGTACCAAGAGAATGCACCGTAAATATTGGAGAGAGATTGGGAGATACCATCGAGTTTCAGAGTGAAATATCGGCGGAAGGGGTAATCAAAGAGAAAGATCATGGATAGAAGCGTATTTGTAGATATAACTCATATGCCACATGTCAATTTCTTCAAGAATGCCATCAAGATACTGAGAGGAATGGACATAGGCATAGAATTGGGTGTCCGACCTCGTGCTGCGCTAGTAGATATTGTGAGAACAGAGTATCCGGATTTACCGCTGATACTATGTGGCAAGCATAGAGCTTCACTGATAGCTAATATGTTGGATATGCTAAGAAGGGATATATCTCTTATGGCGCACTTGCGCAAATCCGAGTTTGACGTGGCTACGTGTATTGGAGGATTCAATGGTTCTCATGTTGCGTATGCACGCCGCAAACCTTCGGTGGTGTTCTCAGATGATGTTGAAACTAAGTTGGCGAACTACCCCTATGAGTGCATCGCGACTTATATTGTGAGACCTGCCTTCACACGTTCAAAGGGCAAAAGAATCTTAACTTACAATGGTTTTAAGGAACTTGCATATCTCCATCCAAACTACTTTGTTCCGAATAGACATGTGCTGGATAAATACAACGTCCAACCTGGAGAGTATGTCTTTATCAGAGAAGTCAGTAATACAACTATAAATTACAGACACTTGCAAGAAGGATCTCTTGTTGATATATGTCCCTCTTTGAAACAAATGGGGTTCAAGATAATCCTATCACTTGAGAACAAGGCATTGCGACCTCAGTTTGAAAACGAATGCATAATACTCGAAGAACCAGTGAATGATATCCATTCAGTGCTGCACTATGCAGCACTTGCAATATGTTCTGGCGATAGTATGGCTCGTGAGGCATGTTTAGTGGGTACTCCGGCAATCTACACTGGCGGTAGAGTAATGTCGATAAACTCGGGATTACTAAAGAAAGGGTGCTTCTTTGCAGCTTCTGGTGAGCAACAGATACTCGATATCGTTGGAAGCATACTAAGCAACAGCCTTAAAGAAAAAACACAGCGGACAATATCTGAGGCAATAGAAACAGAATGGGTTGATACGACTGAGGTAATTGTCAATTGTCTACTGAGCGCCATCAATAACGATGTTTCGCTTATTGAGAAGTACATGGGACGGAATTAATCATGAACATAAGTGTATTTGGATTAGGTTATGTAGGCACGGTTACTGCAGTTTGCTTATCAAAGAAGGGTCACAACGTACTTGGCATTGATGCAAAATCAGCTAAAAACGAAGCTATCAACAGGGGCGTGGCTCCAGTAATTGAGAATGGCATAGAGGAATTAGTGAAGCTGGGTTTGAACAATGGCACATTAAGAGCTACAGAGAGTGTGGAAGATGCAATTCAGAATTCAGAATTGTCCTTTATATGTGTTGGGACACCCAGCAATTTGGATGGCAGCTTGAATTTAGAGCACATTATACGGGTCTGCGAACAAATAGGAAAGGCTTTAAGTGCCAAGTCAAAGTATCACGTCATAGTGACTCGAAGTACGATGCTTCCTGGTAGTATGGAGGATGAGATCCTTCCGGTCCTGGAAAATGCATCCGGGAAAAAGAGTGGCATCGATTTTGGTGTTTGCGTCAATCCGGAATTCATGAGAGAAGGCGAGGCGGTCTATGATTTCTTCAATCCGGAAAGAATCGTGATTGGTGAACTGGATGCCCGAGCAGGGGACAGAGTTGCGCATATTTATCAGGATATTGATGCTCCGATAGTCAGATGTGATATCAAGAGTGCTGAGATGGTCAAGTACGTAGATAATACATTTCATGCCGTTAAGATCACGTTTGCGAACGAGATAGGGAGCATCTGTGGGAAACTGGGAATCGATTCGTATCAGGTGATGGATATCTTCTGCTTGGATCGCAAACTCAACATTTCCTCCCATTATCTCAAGCCCGGCTTTGCATATGGAGGATCATGCCTTCCCAAAGATATACGTGCATTAACAGCAAAATCTGCTGAGTTGAAATTACGGAATCCGCTTTTGGAAGCGGTAAGCGAAAGCAATCGCGCACATATCGATAGGGCTGTGAATCTCATAATGGGTTTGGGCACGAGAAGAATCGGAATACTGGGCCTTTCTTTCAAGTCCGGGACGACAGATACCAGAGAAAGCCCATCTGTAGCTCTAATCCATCGTCTTTATGAAAAAGGGTACAGCAGGTTGTTCGATAAGGGATATGATATTACTGTGTATGACCCGAGTCTCCAGCGGACCGAAATGGATAACCTGCCCCCCCATATTGCTTCTCTGTTAACCTTGGATCTGGAGGATATTATTAACAATTCGGATGTAATCGTAATAACCAGGCAAGATAAATATTTTGAGAGACTTAACGAGATGATCACGAATGATCATACTATAGTTGATCTGGCTGGGGCTATGAGGCGTTCATTGATGCAAAAGGGAAGTTATGTTGGGATATGCTAGTAAAGGATTGGCTAGCTCTGGGATGATATAGCCAGGGAGTCGCTTTGAAACAATATAAGTGAGGAGGGAAGAGCTATATGATTGCAGGGATTATCGATCGGTTGACTAAAGCCTATTTTATTCGCTGCTTTATACTGCCACCATTGGAGAAGTTGACTTCGAAGTTTGTGTATACAATGAATTATGGTGGTATAGAAATTCGACGTCAATGTGGACTTGATTCCTTGCTAATATCTAGGCGCATGTCTCAGGAAGAACGGTTTTTGTCGTCTCTTGACCTGGAAAGAAAAGTGATATATGACATTGGAGCCCATATTGGGATACTAACAGCATTTTTTGGCAAGAAAGCGGGATTGACTGGTAAAGTCTATGCTTTTGAGCCACATCCGTATAGTTATCAAAAAGTCAGGAATATGGTGGATCTTAATAGGCTCTCCAATGTTGAGGTGGTAAACATTGGAATATGTGATCGTATTGGCAGTGCTACCCTTGTTGTAAGGCGAAATAGGACTGGCACTGCCAGTATGGACCAATCCATCCAAACTAAAACACTTAGGGAAAGAGGGACGGATGAACTACAAGTTGACGTTTATGATCTAGACAGCTTAATTGCGATTAATCAATCCCCCCCTGATTTCATTAAGATTGATATTGAGGGGATGGAGTATTATGCGTTGCAAGGGATGGTAGATACTATTCAAAAACATGGTCCGACGCTATACATTGAAATTCATGGCGCTGACGAAGCAAGTAGAATCCAGAATGCGAATAGGATTAGAGAATTCCTTGATTCGCATGGATACTCAATCTATCATGTTGAATCAGAAACAAGTATTTCTAACGGAAATGTTTCAATAGCCAAGTCCGGTCATATTTATTGTCAGAAAAAGCATTGATCCAATTTAGCTGGAAATTGAAACCATGTATCCGACAATAGCGAAGCATTTAATTTATCTGGCAGGTGACAAGCCCAGACTAACGAATGTGTTTGGTCGGGATAGTTCGAGAATAATTATTGAAAAACTGCTCCCCTGCGGAGATGAATAAACCCTCTGGCGTTTGGGCGATAAAGCGGTGCAGGGTTTCCCCTCTTGAGAGGGGATTAAGGGGGTGTGTTAATTACCTTGAGTCTGTCCTTCGACGGGCTCAAGATGAGCGGACTTGTCCCCCAACTAAAACTTCCCCCAGGATTGGGGGATACAGGGGAGGGAAGGAAATATTTCTTCCCTTCCCTCCCTTGACGGGAGGGATAAGAGGGAGGGTGAAAGACGCGATTGGCCGGTAGCCTTTGGAATGAACAGGCTACCGGGGGGGAACACCCTCACCCAGCCTCTCCCTTCGAGGGAGAGGGGTTCTCTTTCCGGTTGATGCGGATTAGGGAAATGGCAAGGGGGTAAGGAGCAGTTACGAAATTACAGGGGAACAAAGCAGGTTTTGCTTAAATGATTTCTGTAATGGTGTGAATCAATTATGTGTGGTATTAACGGGTTTAACTGGCCAGATAAGGCTATCCTGGAAAAAATGAACCATGCGCTAAGGCACAGGGGGCCTGACGGCGAGGGAACCTGTGTTGATGAGCGCGTTTCCCTGGGACATCGCAGACTCTCCATCATCGACCTCTCGGAGAGAGGCAAACAGCCCATGTGCAATGAGGATGGCAGCATTTGGCTGGTACACAATGGTGAGATATACAATTTTCAAGAGTTGCGAAAAGGCCTGGAACAGAAGGGGCACGTATTCAAATCTGATACTGACACTGAAGTCATCATCCATGCTTACGAAGAAGAGGGGGTCGATTGCTTCAACCACTTCAATGGGATGTGGGCCTTCTGCATTTATGACATGAATGAAAACAAGCTGATCCTGAGCAGGGATCGGTTTGGGATCAAACCCCTGTATTACTATGCTGATGACCAGCATTTTATCTTTTCGTCCATGATTGCAGGTATCCTTTGCCATGATATTAAAACAAGTCCTGATGACAAAGCGATCATGGAATACCTTGCTTTCAACCTGCTGCATCATCAGGATTACACTTTTTTCAAAAATATTTACTCATTGATGCCAGGGAGCGTACTGCACTATGACCTGACAGAGAAGAAATGCGCTGTTGAGCAATGGTATCAGCTTAAAAACTTGCCGGAGTCTGATGAAAACGCAATACAGGAGAGTTTTATTGCGAGTGTGCAAGCGAGAACTGTATCGGATGTGCCGATTGGCAGTTGCCTGAGCGGAGGCATGGATTCCTCTGCTATTGTCTGCACCTTGAATAAGTTTATGGATGGCACATTCAATACATATTCCCTCGTTGTCCCTGAGAGTCCATTTGATGAAACCAGATATATCGAAGAGATTGGGAGGGTTACGGATACCAGGCAATTCTTCACCACGATAGATGAGGATCAGTTCTTCAATGAGATTCATGACTTTGTTGTTTCACAAGAAGAGCCGGTAACTGGAATGAGCCCGTACGCCCAATACAGGGTGATGAAGCTTGCTCATGAGCAAGGTGCCAAGGTGCTTCTTGATGGGCAGGGTGGGGACGAAATATTCGCGGGATATATCTATTATTTCAGTTACTATTTCTACGAGCTTTTGCGCAGCTTCAGGTTTCTTACGTTGGCTAAAGAAATGATGCTTTTCCTGAAGAATTTTAAGAGTTTCTATCCTCACGCCATGTTTCTGTTTTTGCTGTTACCGAACCGCATGAAACATTTCGCCTGGAACAGATTCAGCCACTCATGGCTGAATCATGATATGCTTGAGCAATTGTGCCAGGTAAAAGACCCGCGATGGCAAGCAATGGATCTTAAGGGCGGTTTATTACTGACGCTCTTTTCTACGGCCATACCACACCTTTTGAGATGGGAAGATAAGAACTCCATGCGGTGGAGCATAGAAAGCAGGGTTCCTTTTCTGGATTTCAGGTTGGTAGAGCTTGCCAATTCCCTTCGCTCTGAACAGAAACTACGTAATGGAAGAACAAAAGTAGCGTTCAAGAAAGCGATGCATGGTATTATCCCGGAGGTGATATCGAACAGGAAGGATAAGATCGGGTTTGCCGCTCCCGTGGACGAGTTTTTCAGAAGTGAAAGGGTGGTTGAGTTTAGCCGTGAGATAATAAATTCAGAGAGTTTCAGGCAGCGTCCATACTGGAAGTGGAACGAAGTCAACGAACTGTTTACTGCGCATATTAAGGGAAAGAAGAATATCGGAGATACCATCTGGAAATGGATAAATCTGGAACTGTGGATGAGGCACTACTGTGATGAATAGACATGTGTGCTATATGGGCAACGCCTGTTCAATCCATACAATTAGGTGGGTAAATAACTTTGCCCTGCGTGGTTGGAAGGTGGATTTGATTACTTGGCATCTCCCAAATGGTATGCATAATATAGATCCAAAGGTATCTATACATCGTATTTTCTGCCCCCCACATTACCTAGCTCGATATGGAGCACTTATTGAAATTGCATTATTAATTAGAAAAATTCGTCCTGAAATAATACATGGCCACTATATGGGGCATTTCGGCATGCTTGCCGGTCTATACAATCGACTCACCGGATTTCAGCCAATTGTAATGAGTCCGTGGGGAACAGACTTACTCCACGCTAACGGAGGCACTTTTTGTTTGGTGAAATATGCTCTCAAGAGAGCGGATTTTATTGTTCTATACGGAGATACTTTACGCGATAGAGTTACAATAGACTTTGGTGTCCTACCGGAGAAGGTACACATCCTTTACACTGGTCTGGATATCGCTAAATTCAGCCCGGAAAATAGGAATGATAATTTGAAAAAGGAATTGGGAATACTTGACTCACCCGTAGTAATAAGCTTGAGAGCCCTTCAGACGATATATGATGGTGACACTTTAATCAAAGCCATACCTTCGGTGCTAATAGAATTTCCCGAAGCCAAATTCATAATTACTGGTAAGGGTAACCAAGAAAGAAATTTACGCACGTTGGCTCATTCGCTAGGAGTTGCAGACAATATCAAGTTCGTGGGCTTCATACCAAACGATGAGATCCCGAAATATCTTACATCTGCCGATATTTATGTTTCTACATCACTGGAAGATGGCGGCTTTTCGCTCAGTTCAAAAGAAGCAATGGCCTGCGGATTGCCGGTGATAGTCACTGACTACGGCGAAAACAGGAAATGGGTCAAAGATGAAGTAAATGGATTTGTAATCCCTTTGAGGAGCCCTGAAACCTTAGCTTCAAAGATCATACATTTATTTCGGAATTCCGACCAACGGAAACATATGAGATACGCCAATAGGCAAATGATAAAAGAGAATTTCTCTCTTGAACAGGAAAATATGGGGATGGACGGAATAGAGAGACTTTATGAAAATCTGATTGAGAGGTACAAGAAATGAAAATGTTGATTACTGGAGGTGCCGGATTTGTCGGGAGTCATCTCTGCGACAAATATGTCCGTGAGGGTCATAAGGTAATTTGCCTGGATAATTTCATGAACGGTGATTTGAGAAATGTACGGCATCTCCTCGTCTTTCGTAATTTCAAATTGATGAAAGGCGATATCAGAGACTTTGATCTACTCCAACGTATTATGCGAGATGTTGATGTGGTATTTCATCTGGCAGCTCAGATTCATGTTGAAAGATCCTACATCGAACCTCAGCTAACATACGATATAAACGTGATGGGCACACAGAATATCCTGGAGATAGCTCGCCTCCATGACATTAAAAGGGTTATCTATGCTTCGACCAGTGAAGTCTACGGATCCAGCCTATACCATCCTATGGATGAGAAGCATCCACTTAACGCACCGCACCCGTATGGGGCAAGCAAAATAGCTGCCGATCGTATGTGTTATGCATACATTCAAGCATTCGGCATGGATATCGCCATAATGCGGTTATTCAACATTTTTGGTCCCCGTCAAAAGGACATTGGCTATGGTGGCGTTATATCGATATTCACGCGCAGAGTTCTTAGTGGCTTACCTCCCATCTTATACGGAGACGGTAGCCAAACGCGTGACTACACATTCGTTGATGATGCTGTTCGAGCCTACGATCTAGTGATGAACTATAGTGAGCCTATAAACGAGCCGGTAAATTTTGGCAGTGGCAAGGAACTAAGCATATTAGATATAGCGAACAGGATTATCGGCTTTTGTGATAAATCCGATGATATTCAACCCATACACGTCGAACCACGGATTGGCGAGGTCAAACGGCTGATTGCTGATTCAACACGAGCCAAAAACTTGCTTGGATGGGAGCCTCAATATGATATGGATAAGGGAATGCGGGAATTTGTTCAATGGTATAGGAACTATGGATTCGAGGAGAAGATCAACATAGGATGAAGATATGGATAATATGAACTGTTCTGACGCACGAATTGCACGTTACAAAGCCTTTGCCACTCAAATTAGGGCTCATGTTTTAAGGATGACACATCGTGCAAAAAGTTCACATATTGGTGGTTGTTTCTCAATAGCTGACCTGCTAGCAGTATTATACAATGGAATTTTACAAGTGGATCACACTCAACCAAATATGCCTGATCGTGACCGCTTCATCATAAGCAAGGGACATGTCGCTGCTGCTGTTTATGCTACCCTTGCCGAACGAGGTTTTTTCCCTTTAGAGTGGCTGGATACTTTCTATCAGGATGGTTCACACCTGCCGGGACACGTCACATATGGCGTACCTGGAGCTGAAGCTTCTACTGGCTCCTTGGGACACGGACTCTCAATCAGCTGTGGAATCGCACTTGCTGGTAAACGAGATAACAGAAGTTATCGTGTCTTCACCCTGCTCGGCGATGGTGAGTGTGATGAAGGCTCTATATGGGAGGCTGCCCTTTTTGCACCTCATCACCATCTTGATAATCTGGTAGCCATTATAGATTATAATAAAATTCAAAGTTTTGGCATGGTGAAAGAAGTTCTCGACTTAGATCCCCTGGCTGAAAAATGGAGGGCTTTTGGGTGGGCCGTCAAAGAGATAGATGGACATGACATTAACCAAATTGAGAATTCACTTCAGAATGTTCCATTCGAGCCGGAGCAGCCGAGTTGCATTATCGCGCACACAATCAAGGGAAAGGGGATCAGTTTCATGGAAAACCAGCTTGCCTGGCATTACAGGCATCCCAACGATGAAGAATTGCAACAGGCATTGGCTGAGTTAGGAGTATCGGAATGAGAGCTGCCTTTATCCGCAGTCTAATCAATCTAGCCAGAAACGATGATCGTGTGTTCCTATTGGTAGGAGACGTCGGATACTCACTAGTTGAACCTTTCGCTGAGGAATTTCCTGCTCAGTTTGTAAATGTTGGTATAGCTGAACAAAACATGACCGGGATTGCCGCAGGATTGGCACTTTGCGACAAAATGGTGTTTATCTATTCTCTTGCCAACTTCCCAACACTTCGCTGCTTTGAACAAATACGAAACGATGTTTGTTATCACAATGCCAATGTAAAGATTGTGTCTTCAGGTGGCGGATTAGCTTATGGCGCACTGGGAGCTACCCATCATGTTACTGAAGACCTCGCAATCATGCGTGCCTTGCCAAACATGACAGTGATTGCACCGGGTGATCCTGTAGAAGCAGGATTGGCTACACAAGCTATTGCTGGGTTGCCGGGGCCAGGTTATTTACGATTGGCAAAAACAGGTGATCCAGTCGTTCACCAAAGAACCCCAAATTTTCAAATTGGGAGAGCAATCACCGTACGAGAAGGTAACGACGCTACTTTAATTGCTACTGGGGGAATACTAAATAATACTGTGCAAGCAGCCGAGCGCTTAGCACAACGAGGTATTCAAACGCGTGTTCTTAGTATGCATACTATCAAGCCACTGGATATTGAATCAGTGCTCGAGTCAGCACGGGAAACTGGTGCCATCATTACTATTGAGGAACATAGTATGATTGGTGGATTGGGAAGCGCTGTTGCTGAAGTACTTGCTGAATCTGGAAACTATCGCATCGCCTTCAAGCGAATTGGGATTACAGATTCTTTTTCTTCTGTCGTTGGCAGTCAGGAGTATCTATTGAAAGGATTGTCATTGTCAGTTGATGGTATCACCGATGCGGTCCAGTCTTTGCTAGACACTAAAACTCACTAGGCATATATCATCATCGAAACGAACCAAAAACAGCGACATTGATGAGGTTAAATGACTAATTTTCGGGTAATCCTGATATTACGAAAGCATAAACTCCGGATATTTCTTGTTATCCTTAACATGCTTACCAATTTTCTCAAGATACTGCAGTTGCGTAGTTGCGGAATGAAATTTGGTAAAGGAACGCAGATTACGGGTCGTATTTGCTGTGTGGAGACCAAAAACATTGAAGTTGGAAACAATGTTTTGCTGGGTCGTAATACTTACCTAGTAGCTGGCCCAAATGCTAGGATAAAAATCGGTGATGACGTCCTCATCTCTGCAGAAGTGACGATAAACACCAATAAACACAATTATGACGAACTGAAGATACCAATACGATTTCAAGGGGAGAGCATGGAGGACATAATCATAGGTAGTGACGTTTGGATAGGGACGCGTGCAGTAATATGCATGGGTAGTCGGATTGGTAATGGCGCAATAGTCGAGGCAGGAGCGGTGGTTACCAAAGATGTGGAGCCCTACACTGTTGTGGGAGGAGTCCCTGCTCAGTTTATAAAACATAGAGGAATGATTGATGAACCTAAGTAGTCAACAACATTTGAGGTAAAAGAAGGGTAATATGGAACTTTCCCGTATTGGTTTTGGTTGCTGGCAACTCGGCGGACATGGATGGGGCAATGTATCCGAACAGGAAATGGTATATGCAGTGCACAAGGCTATCGACCTTGGCATCAACCTCTTTGACACTGCACCGGTATATGGATTGGGGCACTCTGAAGAGTTGCTGGGTAAAACACTCGGAGCCAAGAGAAAAGATGTAATAATCGCCACGAAGCTAGGTCTGACTTGGAAGAAAGATGGGACCTTTCGGAAATTCAATGACTGCTCGCAAAGAAACATAGAGCGAGAGATAAATATGAGCCTCAAAAGACTGCAAACTGACTACGTCGATTTGTATCAAATTCACTGGCCTGATCCAAATACGCCCATTGAAGAGACGTTCTTTGCCCTAGAAAAATTGAGGCAAGAGGGTAAAGTACGGCACTTTGGTTGCTGCAACTTCAACTTGGAATTACTCAAAAAGGCATCGAAATACGGACAAATTGAAACCCTTCAGCTTCGCTACAATCTGATAGAACGGCGTGCGGAGAGAGCTTTGATGCCATTCTGTATATCAAATGGTATCAGTGTTATTAGCTACAGTTCGTTAGCAGATGGACTTCTTTCTGGAAAATATACTTCCAACTCCATTTTTGGTACTGATGATCATCGCAGCCATGATCAATACTTCACAAAAGAATCGCTCAGTGAGAACATGATATTTGTAGAAAAGGTTAAACTAGTAGCGAAACACCTTTCGAAAACTCCTTCACAAATCGCTCTAAGATGGGTGTTAGAGAACCCCGCGGTAACGACTGCACTCGTCGGAATCAAAAGTGTATCTCAGATTGAAGAAAACTCGATTGCGTCTAATTTCGCCTTGTCCGAGAGCGATTTTGAGTTCTTGAGTGGAACCGAAACATAATGCAAGACATAAACGAAAAACGGTTGGGCATTCTGACCACAAACTGCTATCATATAATCTTGGCTACCTAATCCGGATAACTAATTATACTAATAAACTACATTTACCGGGTCTGAGTTACCAGGCCTATTTGCATCCCTGTTGACGGGATCCCAATTAATGGAGTGAATGAAGTTAACCGGCCATGGAATTTATCCGCTATTATTCTCCGTCTGCACCCTCTTCTTGGCCCATTCAATAGTCTCTCTAATCCCTTCTTCAAAAGTGTACTCCGGCTCAAACCCGGTATCAGTCTTTAGCACCGTATTATCCGAGCATAGAAGCATAAGCTGGTTTGGAGCATAAGGCTTCTCTCCGAAACCTAATTTAAGCGATGGGTTTATATAACCTCTGATACATTCAAAATATTCTTTCATTGACCTAGCCTTTCCCGTACCTATTGGATAAGCCATGCCATGTCTTCCCTTTGTCGCAATAAGATAAAAGGCTTTTGCGCAATCAACACTGTAAATGAAATCCCACATCTGTTCTGATTTAGTTAATACTGGTCTCTCCCCCTTTAACAAAGTATAAACGCAATACATAATACTCGTTGTCTCTTTATCAAACGGTCCATACAAACTCAAAATACGGCCCCAACAATGCCGCATCCCGAAAGATTCACACAACTGTCGACTGAGTTTACCCGCAGCATATTTTGCAATACTGTAGCTTGATACAGGCCTTTCCGGAGAATCTGGCGCAAGTAAACTTCCACTGTTACCATATTCACCCTGAGATCCGGCACCAACAAATGCCCTACACCCCAAATTATGGGCAAGCCGCACAGCATCTAAGGTATAGATAACCTGACGCGACTGAATAAGCGGGTCATTAACAATTTCGCGCGACCCTGTATCCCACGCAATATGAAAAAAAGTATCATAATTATAACCAATCTTATCACTAAGCGAAAATAAATCACCAAGATCACACTCGATAATCTGAATCTTCTGTGAAACCGGGATATCTGCCCTGCGTCTAGACCCAGGGCGAGCTATTGCGGTCACAGATATTCCTAATTCTGCAAGATACTTACATAAGGCAATGCCTAAAGGCCCGGTGGCACCTGTAATAACGACTTGATTCATGCCATAACGCCCTTCAAAAGCCCGCTGAAATTCTTATCGGTAAAAACTTGTTGTTTGCCAAGGTTCACATGACCGCTTCTACGGTATAGTTCCACCCTCTTAACAGAATGCCCTAACTCAATAAACCACTCCACACTATCTTCGTCTCGCTAAAAAGCTGAAGGCATGGTTGAATCTTCTCGACACCGATCTGTTCACAACTAACACTAATTGAGCCATTTTTATGGTGAATCTCAAGAAGAACCGCGGGACAGGAAGATATGCGATAGGCATGCAAGTTACCCAAAATAGCCAGTCTTTCTTATAATGAGGTAATGCTAGTTGAGCCACCGTTTTTAAATCAGCAGAACTCTGAGATTGCGTCCAACTATAACTAATGATAGATCTGAGATGTTGGTGTTTGGCACGATATACTGCCTTTTGAGTATACCCTTTTTCCAGAAGCGCCTCAAAAACTAGAGAGGTTCCGGTTATAAAGAATTTATTCCACTCAGGTAAGTAAACATTGCCCGCGCGATTGAGCACTAACGTTGCGGGAATATATACCGCACGACAATTTGTAGCTAACCCTGCGTACATGCAATATACATGGGGAAAACCGTATTCCATGTGTAGCCCGGGCGGAGTACTAAAGAAGACGTTCTTTTTGATTATACAAATCGATATGTAACCCAAGTAGATCCCGATGCGTTCCAGTAATAAATTTGCATCATTATACTCTTCTTCTAAATCAACCAAACGGTTCCTTTCGTTCTGTAATGTAGAAAAATCTTTTGACCAAATTGAATAGTTGCAAAATATTAAGTCATATCCTGACTTAATTCGATTTAAGATGGTAGGGATAGCCCCATCCATCACTTTATCATCATCACCAAATATCCATACGTATTCCCCCAATGCCAATCCAGATACCACAAAAAAGTTTTCTATATAGATATTAGTGTCATTTCTGTGATACCTTATTCTTGAGCTGCGTTTTTCGAATTCACTCACAACTGAGGCGGTATCATCAGTACTGGCATTATCAGAAATTACTATTTCGATTTGATCCTCGTACCCTTTAGCTGACGATAACACACTTTCCAGACACTCCTTAAGATACTGTGAACGATTGAATGTTGGAATACATATTGATAAGACAGGTAAACCCATTTTCATTCTTCTCTTTCATGGATTGAACCACCATCACCTAATCTAAAGGCATGGTTCACATCTACAACTTCAATATTTTGCATTGCTCTTTATAATTGACTCGAACCAATTATAGCTTTAATCTTTGACTCTGACATGTTATCCAAATTATCGGGGACAGTAGAAAGAAATTGGCAATTGGCGCATGAGGAATTTAGAGTTCGCTTCCTTAATATATGCATCCGACGGAAATCCCGCATTTCATCCCCATCCCAGATAGATTTGAGAGTGGCTTCAAAAACATTACCAACTTTGGTTCCCTTGTTCCAATCAACACAACATACCGTCACATCCCCGTTAACATTGACTGCAAGGGTATAAAAAGGAAAGGGACACACTGTTTTCGGGTACGGGTACATTCCCTCTGAATCGGGCATCTTATCTTCTTTATAGGTAGACCGAAGCAAATCATGATTATTGAAGCTATCCCAATTCATTGGCTTTTCAATGACTATTTCATCCCCGACCGCTTGATACATTTGCAAAAATTTTAAATTTTCTACATTGTTTAAGGAGTCAAGCATTTTAACGTAGAGAAACGGCTTTTGACGCCCCATTCCGTCTCGAATCTGTTTAAATTGTTTGATATTGCTATAAATATGTTCTACTTGGATGTTTGTTTGGGTAATGTATTCGTGTCGACTCTGATCCACGCTCGATATGCTGACTCTGAGATAATCCAGCCCTGAATTAATAATCTCTCGAGACTTTTCTCCATTTAGAAGTACCGCGTTGGTAGTGATTTCTGTTCTTTCAGCCAACCTCATTTGACAAGCCACCTTTATCATTTCTGACAAATGCGGATTTAACAAGGGCTCGCCCATTAGATAAAACCGAAGTACTTTGAGTCGTCCGCCCACTTGGATACTATCGCAGATATTCTTAAACTCGAGAAGACTCATATTCCTGGACTCGCCTATGATTTTTGCATAATCGGAAAGTGATAGAGGGCAATATCGACATCGAAAACCACATCGATTTGTTGTCTCAATATATATACTTAGGGGAAATTTCAGTGGCAATAATCTCTCTACCGAGAAACGTTCGGTATCGCGAAGTTCAGAATATTTCTTCATTGTTGTATATATACCTCTAGCGGGAAGTAATAAACTGATCTGATTCCTAACTGAGAAATCTGATTAAATACCTGCCTGTGATTTATGGTAGTAATAATAACCAATGGATCTGTGCATTGATTAAGTATATCCCAAGGCGCAATAACATTAACTCCAGAAATTTGTTTCCCAATTTTTAATGGGCTGTTATCCGAGAAATAATTGACCCCAATGTTTTCGTCATTTAGATATCTGACCGCTTTTATACCGAATTCACCGGCACCAAACAAAATGATTTCCTGCCCAGCACTCCCCCGTATTAATTTCAGTAAGTCTTTATGTGTATGGCCGTTTTCAGATTGCCCCGCAGTGCTGGAATGTAGATTAAATAATGTGTAGCAAGATAGGTAATAATCCATTCCTTTTGTCTGACATTTCTTGCATATCTGCTGAGTAGTTCGTTTTGTTATTATTTCTTCTGCTGATAAGTTGAAAATACTGCCATATGAATAGCCCGGATCCCCTTTCTTGATTTGACAACAAGTCTTTAAATCGCAATCTACATCAATCAACAACATATTAAGAAACTCACACACAAAATCAGGCCTGCGAGCCGATATTGTCTTCTCAATATTCCCCAAGAATAATTCTTCAGAGGCTTTCTTAAGCAAATCATACGAAAGGGTATCGGATAGGTATTCCCACACATATTTCCATTCATAAAGAATCGCATAATAAGGATAGAAGTCAATATGGTTTTCATCAGCAAATGCCTTGGCTTTATATATCTCATCTATATTAAGCTGATAGACGTGATAGATAAGTCTGGCATCTCCTATGAAACCGCTATTGCGAAAATTTGTTATAAGTCCTATGATATTCTTCTTAATTCTGTCAAACCGAAAACCGTGTACTCTATCATAAGACTCTTGACTAAAGCCTGGCATAGAAATAATAAGATAGGATAAATTACTTAAAATGTTGGTTCCTTCTTCAAATGATGGTAAGACTGAAGCATTGGTGCTTATGGCATATTTAAGAGATTTAGAATTCAAATAACTGATAATTCTAGATATATCTCTGTTTAGAAAAGGTTCGCCGATTTCGTAAAGATTAATAACAACATCATCATGAAGCAAACCCAATGTTTCTAACCGTTCGATTACGTCTATAAAAGTATCTAGGCTCATCACATTCGCAACTGGGTTAAAATTAACCCTATCGGCGGGCTTAGTAGTAAAACACCACGGGCACTTAGCATTACACCAAGAGCTGATTTCAATTCCAATATACATGTACATAGCAGTTATCTTTGATTCACCATATTAATCAAATTCATCTTCCGTAAATATCTCGTGCATGCTGACAGGAGAAGGCAATCCATATGTTTTTGATATCTTGTTTTTTATGAAATTTACGTCTTCACACGCCAGGCATACCTGAGACCGATCCTTAAACCACTTAACTCGCATTCCTTTCTCTATAATCCGAGACAGAGGTTCATCAAATATATTGCCAACGGAAATGTGTATAAATGGGCATGGAAGGACATCGCCATATTGTGTTATATACACAATCTCTCTAAAAGCGGGACACCCCACTTTAATCCCCATATAAGGGAATATGTCTCTCTTTATCACCTCATGCTGCCGATTCAAATTATAAATATAATCTGCATCATCCTGATCGAGAAGCAGGTCATACCGGCCTTCCCAATTCCCAATCGGCGCTGCAAAATTCACGTAAACTATGATGTTATGCTTCTCCGCGAACTTAACCAATTCGAGCAACTGGGGATCTCTGACGTTTTGTTTTGTGGCTAAAGTATTGATCACAACCCGCAAGCCAACCTCTTTAGCCTGAAGCAGCATGGCAATAGTGTGGTCAAACAACCCAGGTCGATTACGAATTCCTTCAAATTGATCAACATCGTAGGAATCAAGACTCATGACGATTTTATCGATTCCAATATTTCTAAGATGAATGATTTTTTCTCGGTTTAGTAATGTGGCATTAGTAACAAGCCCCATATAAAATTCTTTCGGATTAATGGCATTCACTACATCGTCGAAATCCGGCCAATAAAGTGGCTCTCCGCCCTGGAGTATAAACTGATATATGCCAAGCTCATTCGCCTGCTCAGATAAGTTTTTCATATCCAATAATGATAGACTTTTCTCTTTCTTGTCGAACAGGCTTGCAAAACAGTGTTTACATTTGAGGTTACAATCATACCGATAACCGATTTCAATTACCGGGGGAGGGGCCTCTCCTTTATTCAATTTTGCATCCAGTTCTATGAATTTATTGTATACAATAGGCTTTTCTATTTTGAGCCTCTCCCGGGTTTGCATTCTATCGCAAAGATCAGCTTTTTTGCTATCTGTCATTAAACGAGCCCTCCACGTTAACTCTTCCGCACATTATATTTGGTGATGCTCTCTAAAATCAATTCTCTAAAATATCTTGCAAAGTAATAATATGCGATCTACAAATCCCCTTCTCATTGAGCACTTGTATAATTTGATTTTGGTATCGATATGTGGCAATGAAAAATATTTCAGTGAGATAATCATCAATTACTCCTGGCCCTTGAACGGTCTTGCCAATCACGCGCTTACCAACCTTGTCCTTGGAACTATCTATAATCGCGATTACACTAGAAGCTTTTACGTAAGGTAACACTAGAGCTTCAAAATCCCCCCCGATCCCATATATTATATATCGATCACCCAAGAAGCGCTGAAGACGATCAACAAAATTATGCTTTAGTTCCTTTACCCCTTTTTTCTTAGAGCCAACTACCCTCATTGAGTCATCATAGATGGCTGACTCGTAATGACCTGTACTCAGTTCTCTCACGCCAACCCCCCGTTTTTCAAGTAGACATGATATAGATGCCGGACTAAACAAGTGGATATGCTCCTTATTGAAGTCCCATGGTAACCGTGTGTTTCCAAAATAATTAGGCGTCTCAAATATGATAATCCCGTTACTACTAAGCAACTTACATAACTTAGACATCATATTTCCAATATTGTGAATGTGTTCGAACACATGAAATGCTATTATGATATCAAATTGCAGATTTGGAGGTACTTTGTTAATTGATACCCACACTTCGTCTAATCTTGATATGGCAATCTTGGCATCAAGTGAAGGCTCTATGCCATAATAGGCAACATCAAAATTACGTCTAATGACTTCACCGAGTGCCCCCTCAGCGCAGCCAATTTCTAATATTAGCATTCCTCTCTGCAAATATTGCTCTAAAAATTCAAGCCTTTCTCGACTTTTCCTTCCCAAATTTTCTTCAAGCATTTTTGATCGGCCTGATAAGTTTTTATAGTAGTTCTTAGATGGGATGAGGGTCTTACAGCGATGGAAACATACCCTGCAAAACATATGTGGTTCGGGGGTATTGGAAAGAATTACTCTGTCTGATTCACAACATGGACATTGCATAATTTTGATAAAGCCACCAAACGGCTTCCCGACATAATTTTACTCTACTAATTTATCTTACAACCAAAAACTGTTGCATGCCTATCGATTATTTATCGGTGATTTCCACTAGTTGGCCCTTAAAGGTTTCTTAAAACTTTCGCTCTACTCATCTAATGGTGGAATAATCATATTGGCCAAGAATTCTTTGCGGTCCAGAAAAGGCCATAAGTCCTCCAACGGTTTAGACACCATCGTACCATTCGCTCCTTGCATCGAAGACAGTCGTGGTGAAGTGCTCTGATTAGGCGAGATCATCACATCACACACTACGGGGCCGTCTTGCTCTAGCACTTGACGTACATGTTCCGTAATGTGAGAATGGTTCAATATTTGTGCCGAAGCTAAGCCATAGGCAGAAGCAATCTTGAGGCTATCGGGAAGGGTTAATCCGCTTGATACACTACTAGCTACGAAACGCCCCTCAAAATGGGACTGCTGCGTCGCCCTTATAGAGGCGTATCCTTCATTGTTCAACACGAAAACCTTAATTGGTAGATTTAAACGCTTAATTGTCTCTAACTCTTGGATATTTAGTTGGAATCCCCCATCCCCAACAACACATATCGTCCGTTTACGCCCGCTCCCTAGGCAGGCACCTATACTGGCAGGAAGCCCATACCCCATTGCTCCAAGGCCAGGATTATTCAAAACACGCATGCCTGGCTTCACCCTGAACGCTTGCATAGTAACCTCACTGCAAGCTCCTGAGCTGCCTGGCACCAGTAAATCGTCAGCGGACATCTCATCAGATAGCACGTCTACAAGAACGTAGAGGCTTACACCCATCGACTCATCCCAGTAGTTGGGCAGGACAACAGGGTAACTAGACTTCCATTCTCGACAGCGTGACAACCAAGATGATCGATCTTTGACTACTGTGGTATTCTTTTGTTGGAGAAATTCTCGAATAAAACCCTTTGCATCAACGCATATTGGTATGTCGATCTTAAATTCCATCTTCTCTATCTCGGCATTATCAACATCAACCATGATTTTTTTAGCAGTTCGAGCAAAATTAGAGTGGCTGTATCCTGTTTGCCCAAGATCAAGACGCGCCCCAAGAATCAATATCAAATCTGAATTCTGCTGGGCGAAATTAGCCCCTCGCTGCCCAATAGCCCCTGGTCGGCCAATATAGAGAGGATGGTCTTCTCCTAAAAAATCAGTTGCTCTCCATGTGGTGAGAACGGGAATTTGAAGGGTCTCAATTAGTTGGTAAAAGTCTCCTATCGCTTTTGCTAGCCTAACACCATTTCCTACTAATATAACTGGTCTCTCAGCCTGATTGAGAAGTTGTATTAGCTCGCTTATCTGTTGTTTGAGCACGCTGTTTTTAAGTGATGTTGTGATTTCCTTAGGATCGAATCCTTCCAACTCATCCTCGTTAATATGGGCAGCTTGTACATCTAGCGGAATATCAAGCCATACAGGGCCTGGACGGCCATTTCTGGCAAAAAACAGTGCCTTTTCTAGGTGATACCTAATAGAATTTGGGTCAACAACTGTGACTGCATACTTGGTAATGGATTCTACTATATGCACAATATTGAGTTCCTGGAAGCCCATCTGTCGCACTCCACGATCACCAATGAGGTCAGTTCGTTTGACTTGACCCGAAATGAATAAACAGGGGGTGGAATCAAGCCAAGCCCCCGCCACCCCAGTTACAGTATTTGTGCCCCCCGGGCCAGTCGTAACCAATGCCACACCAAGGTTGCCCGTATATTGGCTATAAGCATCGGCTGCTATTGCACAAGCCTGCTCGTGGAGATTGCAGACAAATTCAATTTCCTTGCACTTACCAAGAGAATCCACAAGATGCATTGCACCACCGCCTGGCAAAAGGAAGACATGTCGTACCCCCTCTTTAGCAAGGCGTTGAAATATGTAATCAGATAATTTCATAAGCTCTATTACCTCAGTCTCTGACTGTGCCTTTCAAGAAGTCGTATCTGCCAAAGTCGCCAAGACGTTGAGAGCCTCAACTAGAGTCAAAGGGCTTTGATTCCAAGGGCGTGGTAAGAGTATTGCCTGAATCCCCAATGTTTGTGCTTCCGCGACATTCACCGGACTATCATCGACTAAGATATCTACTCTCCCAAACCATCTCAAAAATTCCTCTTTTGACTGGTCGTATATTGGTATTTGTTCACTTTGTCGTTTGGAGGGAATCACATTAAAAGAGCGAATCCACTTACCGAAATGATGCATAACCCAAGCGGAAGATAAAGGTGCAGCCCGTAGAGGTGTTGCCGTGAGTGCTATGTGTCGAAATCGCTCTCCATGTTGGTGGAACCAAGTTATCACCTCTGGTACAGGGCGCATTTTTCTGATAGCTTCTGAGAAGCGAAAGCTATCCAGCGAAATCAAATACTCAGACATACTCACACATAACAGTTCATGCGGCGGGTTTTCTACAATCCCGTCATAATCCAGCAAGCAATCTAGATGAGAGGGCCTCCAAGAGTCGTCAAACCATGATCGCATCAGGTCATTCAGAACGTCATCCACATCCCAGGCAATTGTCTTCACTGTTCCTTTATCCAAATATCTAAATTAAAAAGATTAGTCAAGCCAGTACGTCAGTTGGGTTTTACGATGTTTATTTTGCATAATAGCAATATCAGTATAAGAAGAGTCATCAGCAAAATGTGTTGATGAAATCTCTTCAATGATAGCCCCCGTATCAGTGCCAAAGCTATGCTTTACCTCTCTATTCACCGTAACTACATCTCCAGGATTACATTGCCTGACTTCTCCATCTAAGTTAACCCATAAGTCGCCATATAAGATATGAAAAGTCTCTTCCTTTACCTTATGCGACTGCTCAGCATGCTGCTGTTTTGGCAAAAGGATGAGCAACTTCTTGCAGTATTCACGATTTACCACTGTAAATATGGTAAGCCCGAAGTCGTAAAAGCGATCGACGCCATAATGGTGAGAGATTTCAACATCAACCTGTTTGGGAACTATCACACCACTTCTTTCAACCAGTTCCCTAACCTGTAATATGATAGTATATATGTTTTCTCGAATATCTCTCCGCAGTGTATTAGAATCAAGCAAGGGAGCTTTTTCTTCAATATCTGCTTCGGTGTAGAAGTCAGAGTATTTTGACATGTCGTTGGCAGTAATCTGACCTGGGAAGGTAGGTATCGCAAAGAAAACGTCTGTCTGACCTATCCGTTCCCCTTTTTTAATTTGGCGCATCGCAAACGCCCCTCTACGTAATGCCTTTAACTCCGTAATTCCCCTTTCACTGAATTCTGAGCGTTTCTCGTGAACGCCGCACATCTCAAACGCCATTTGGGCTGACTCTAACCATCGCCTGATTTGCTCTGGAGTAGCGGAGTATGCGTTTAAACTAATTTGTTCTGTCTCCAAACCAACATGCCTTTCAAATATACTTGAGCCTTTGCCGATTGCTACTTTAATAGCGGCCATGTTATCAGGACTCTCATGTGTAGAATATCCGACTCTAATTTGAGGAAATCGCTTTTCGAGAAGTTCTATCTGCCCCAACTCTAAATTGGCGTCAGATGTGGGATACTCCGCTACACAATGCATGAGAGCAAAGTCTTTCCCTCGATGCTCTAGGAAGGCTACCACTTTGTCAATATCCCCAAGGGAAGCGCCAGCAGTGGAGGCAATTATGGGCTTCTCAGTTCTGGAAATCCGTTCCCAAAGAGGCCAATCAGTGAATGAGCAACTTGCGACTTTGATGATATCAAAATCATGTTCTTCAATCTTATCAACAGAGGGTTCATCAAAAGGTGTACATATCGTGATAAACCCCAGTTTCTTCGCCTCATCTTTCATCATTTTCATCTCGTCCCACGGAAGACGAGTCTCAGAGAAACGCTTGACATACTTAAAATCCAATCTCGTTTTGAAGTCTGCATGAATAAAAGTGTCCAGATTACGGTACTGAAGCTTGAATCCGAAACTGAAAGCAAAGCCTTCGGTGACATCATGAATTTGTCTTATGATTTTGAGGCCATGCTCGCTACTACCCATGTGATTATTTGCTATGTCAAAAACGAATAATGGTTCTGCTGAATTAAGATTACTCATTCTGGTCCTTCCTTCGACGTAATTTAGAGTTCAATTTCTGCTTTTACTCAAGCAAAGATTGCCATTAATGATTAGTTCCGAAATCCAGTGGCACCAATAATATATATTAACACGATCATTACCGTTTGCCATTTACGAATGTTTTCAGAGTCATAATCACATAGTCAAGCATAGCTTGCGTAAGCCCCGGATACACCCCAAACCAGAAGGTTTGGTGCATCACAGAATCCGAGTTTACCAGATTACCAACAACTCTATGTTCAATGTCGCGATATGCTGGTTGACGCACTAAATTACCCCCAAAGAGTAATCTTGTAGCGATTCTATGATTTTCTAAATGCTGTACTACATCGTTTCGAGTGAAGGGGACTTCTGATCGCAACGTCAGCGGAAAACCGAACCAACTTGGGACTGAGTTTGGGGTAGCCTGAGGTAAAATGAAGTAATGCTCTATATCTTTGAGCCCTTCATATAGGTAGCGGAAATTATCCTGTCTTTTCTTGATAAAAGCCGGGAGTTTTATTAACTGTGCTACCCCCACAGCTGCTTGCATATCAGTTAGCTTAAGATTGTAGCCAATATGTGAATAAACATATTTATGGTCGTATCCATAGGGAAGGTCACCCAATTGCTTCTCGAAACGCTTACCACAAGTATTGTCTTTGCCCGGATTACACCAGCAATCACGCCCCCAGTCGCGAAATGAAAGCGCCAACTCTTCAAGGAGAGGGGAGTTCGTGAGAACTGCTCCTCCTTCGCCCATCGTGATATGATGAGCAGGATAGAAGCTAACTGTGGCGATATCTCCAAAAGTTCCGATTTTCTGCCCATTATAGGTCGAGCCCACTGCATCGCAGCAATCCTCGATGAGCCACAAATCGTGCTGTTTAGCAAAATGCACGACAGCCGCTACATCAAAAGGGTTTCCTAGTGTGTGGGCCAGCATCACAGCGCGAGTCCGCTTGGAACGGGCTTTCTCAAGTTGTGTCACGTCCACATTATAAGTTGGAATATCTATGTCAACAAACACTGGTATGAGCCGATTTTGTATGATTGGATTAACCGTTGTCGGGAAACCTGAAGCAATAGTGATAACCTCATCACCTGGCCTTAAGCGTCGTTCACCAAGTTTATGTGAGGTTAGGCAAGATAGTGCTAGCAGATTAGCTGAAGAACCAGAATTGACCAAAATGCAATGATTTAATCCAAAGAATTTAGCAAACTCATCTTCGAACTGATCCGCAAAACGGCCGGTAGTTAACCAGAAGTCTAAAGATGCTTCTACCAAGTTGACAAGTTCTTCACTATCAAAGATACGTCCTGCATAAGGAACAGGACTCTCTTCAGGCACAAATTGTTGCGGTGGGAACGCAGCTTTATGATAGTCACGAACCAAGCCAATAATCTGTTTTCTTAACAAATCATGCGTATCGCTCATGGTCAAAAAAGTCCTCATACCAAGAAATAGTTCTTTTTAGGCCCTCATCCAAATTGAATATAGGATGCCAGCCAATCACCTGTCTCGCCTTGTCGGCACTTAGATATTGTTGGAGTATTTCGTTCGCAGCCTCATTTTCTATTATTGGCTCCATATCGGATGCCATCAACTGTAGGATATCTTGAACAAGCTCAATTACAGATACTGGCCTTTCATTAGAAAAGTTAAACGCCTCACCACTCAACTGTGGGCTTGTTGCAAGTTTCTCGGCTAGTAAAATATAGGCAGCCACACCGTCCTCTATATAAAAATAATCGCGCACATACTGCCCATTAGATCGTATCATGGGCTTTTGACCACGCAGCACTGAGCGGATGGTTCCTGGAACAATGCGATTCCAGTTCAAGTCGCCTCCACCATAGAAATTACCGCAGCGAGTGATGGCTACTGGAACCTCATAAGTTTTGGAATACGATTGAGAGATTAGATCAGCACAAGATTTACTTACGTCATAGGGAAATCGTCCCTGCAGTGGCGTATCTTCGTTATACGGCAGTATTATTTGATCACCATATGCTTTGTCAGACGAAGCCATTACAATTCCACTCACTTTTGGACTTCGCCGACATGCCTCTAGCAGCGCCCAAGTTCCACCAATATTGGTCTCGAAAGTTGAAATAGGATTCCTGTTAGCAATACCCACAATTGTTTGAGCGGCTAGGTGGAAAACAGTCTCTATTTCATATTCTCCCAATATTCTTTCCAAGAGCTTTTGGTCGCAGATATCACCGCGAACAACCCTCACTTTGTCAACAAGGTGTACCTGAAACATTTCACTTTGTGGTACCCAATCTCGTACCAAGCAAATAACATCAGCGCCAAGTTGAAGAAGTCGCTGCACCAACCAACCCCCCAGTAACCCCGTACTTCCAGTCACAAAAACAGGACGATCTTGCCAAAAAGGATTATCTATTGTCATTTCGTCCATGGAGTTTGTCCTTTATCCCACAAATCGTTGAGATGCATATAATCACGGTATGTATCCATACCATAGAAGAAACCCTCATGCTTATAAGCCACTAGCTCACCTTCGGAAGTTAAGCGTTCAAGAGGCTCACGCTCTAAAATGCAATCAGCACCTTCTAAATAGTTAAATATACGTCGGTTGAACACCAAAAACCCAGCACTAATCCAGTCTTTCATCTGAGGTTTTTCGGCAAAATCGACTACTGATGAACTCTCATCTAACGCAAGGACACCGAATCGTTGGGATGGATGTACTACTGTAACTGTAGCTAGCCGACCATGACTGTGATGATACTCCATGAGTGAGCGAATATCTATATCTGCTACCCCATCACCATATGTCACCATGAAAGTATCACCAGATATATATTTCTCTACCAGTTTTATTCTTCCACCAGTCATCGTATTCTGGCCAGTATCGGCCAAAGTGACTTCAAAATCCTGTTCTAAATGTGAATCATGATACTCAATTGAACTATTCTCGCCAAGATGGATACTGAAATCATTGGTCATTGTTTCATAGTTCAATAACCACTCTTTGATCATGTCACCACGATAACCAAGTGGAAGCACAAATTCGCGGAACCCATAATGAGCATAGATTTTCATAATGTGCCAGAGAATAGGTTTTCCGCCGATGGGGACAAGTGGTTTGGGGCGAAACTCGGTCTCCTCACGCAACCGCATCCCCTGTCCACCACAGAGAATAACTGTTTTCATATCTAGTCTCCTCTACATATAGGTTAGGAATCTATATTCTTCTCATCGGATAGATTCCAAGATATGATGTTTGATTTTCTTAGGCCAACTTACCTGCCACCAATTTGTTATATCATTTCCAATGTTAATGTTGGTATTTGGAGAAAGATCTTGATCCGAAGGATAGATCAAAGTTCCCCCAACATTGGCATATATAGAGAATTACCCTCATCGATTGAGCCACATATTTCATGTCTATTCTTAAAATATTCACATAGCTTTGGAATGATCAAGAACAAGTTACTATACTTGAAAAATATTCGTCTAATGGAAATAAACTGCCCCGCCACCAACGGACGGGATATCAATTGGGAACGTCTTAACATGTCGCCGCAAGCGGCGGGGAATTCAACCCATTGATATGATTAATAGTATAATCGAAAAACTACTGCCATACAATCGAGAATTTGAACCTGCTTAGTCGAGATTCTATTCCATATACAATACAGATGTGACCTTGCTCCCTTTTATTGTCAGGCCAATCGCATCTTAATTAAGTAAAGGTTTGTAGCTGGATATGTCAATCCGGGCCGCGAACCGGAATCCAGTCCCCGACCCCTCTAGATTCCCGATCGAGTCGAGAGTGCATGATCGAATATATTCTCTTTTAAACCAATGTCAGAGACATTCGATATAAATTCGATTTCGAGGCTGTTGCAAAAACCCTTTTCAACCCCCTCGATCCCCCAATCTTGGGGGAGGTTTGAGTTGGGGGACACCCCCAAACCCCCGGCAGGAGGTCTCCTGCACTGCTTTGTGCAACAGGCTCTTTCCATGCTTTTATTGTGAGGGTTCACCGACTAAAATTATCCACTATCGTCAACTGCCCATCCCATAATTATTTTTATTAGCCTAAGGTCTTCTTTCGTAACGAAGTATTTTAGCAAAGTAACTACAAGAACAATGAAGGAGATTAGAATGCAAACATAACTATTGACTATTATTCCAAGTCCATAAGTGGTCCCCATTAAAAGTGCAGCAAAGGTGAATAACTTAGCAAACCATTCCCAGTGTATTCTTATATTCAGCAGTCGCTGCCAAAGGTAAAAAACAAACATAACAGCTAATGTCGTTGATGTCGAAGTTGCTATCGCAGCTCCGGTGATACCAAAAGGAGGAATTAGTAACAGGTTGAAAACCATGTTCAGCACCAAACCTGCAATGCTAAGTTTGAATAACACTTTTACATAGCCCGTGCTGGAAAGGGTGCCCCCCACTGTCGTCAGTATCGCAGCAAATACGCCACCTATTAACAATATTTGAAAAGGGAGGACCGCTGGGGTGAATTTCTCCCCGAAAAGCAGTGTTATTATTTCATGAGACAGAAACACCATCAGGAAGACAATGGGTATGATGAAGATAGCCACAGTCTTCATCATCCTGTTTACCATGTTTTCGATTTGGCCTACGTCTCCCTTGCCCCAATAGGTAGCTATTGTGGGAGTGGTAATTATTTGAATGGCTAACGATGGTATTTGTATTACCTGAGATAATAGGAATGCCACGGCATAAAGTCCCACAGCTTCTTCGCTCAAGAAGCCTCCAATCATAAGGCTATCCATATTACCCCATAGCATTCCTATGCCATTTGTCAGAGCAACATATACCCCAAAGACCAGAAGCGTTCTGGTAACAGGGATATATTGTTCAAATGTTGTTTTCCCCAACGATGTTCGTATGGCAAACAAGGAGAAAAGGCTGCATATGCATATCGGCACCACCAAACCGACTACAGCACCGGTGAGGCCGCATCCGAGAAGGACTAGGATCAGTGTGAAAATGATTGTCAGTATATTTTGTGTAATATTAATGGAGGCAAAAAGACTCATTAGTCTTTTCCCATTGAGGAAACCTAAAGTGGCTTTTTCCAACGCAATGAAAGGAAATGCAAATGCAACGATGTGTAATAGTTTCTCCAACTCCGGCATATCGAAGAAATTGTTGGCTATGGTAGAAGAAGAGGCATAGAGGACAAGTCCCACAATACTCCCAATGAGAAACGCAGTGATAGTTCCACTTGATACCATGATTCCTATCTTGGCAGCATCTTCTTTGTTTTCGGCAACGTACTTGATTAGCGCAGCCCCGATACCAACGGCGGCAAAGATCATGCCGAAGGAGTAGACGGTGAAGGCAAGGGTGTAGAGTCCCAAATCATCGGTGCCCAGGTATCTGGCCAGGAATGTACGGAGGATAAAGTGGGCAAAGGCTGAGATAGCCAGACTGGCAAATGACCAGCCTACATCACGGATGAATCGTTGTACTCCACTTGCCATGTCTCAGTCATTCCCCTGGCAAAAATATTCCGGAGGCATTATTGGTATAAATGAGATCGTGCGAGTTTTCCAGATTCTGCTTGTAGGAATCCCCCAGAATCACCGTTTGATCAGGGGTTTGGATAGGCCGGTCTGCCATAATGTTTCGCCAGATAACAATGGGGGCAATCCTTTTTATCCATTCCTCATTCTGCATATCTCTGGCTACAGAGTCTCTTCCCATATGCGTGGTCAATACCCGTCCACCGTACTGCAAGTCAGTAACTACCCACCGTTCCCCAGAGACTTCAATAATTTTTCTGGCTGTTGCCATCTCGGCATCAGTATATACCATCTGCTGGTTCAATTCACGACTGTAGATTGGGCTATCCGTGTTGGTAAAACTGTTAGTCAGCATCAAAAAAGTAATAGAAAACGTGATACATATTAACACAATCTTAGTGAGTCCCCATAAATACAGACGTTGAACAACTGTGAATATAGCTACGGCCGCCGGGACACTCAGGATAATATATATGAAGGCGTACCACCTGTAGGGCATTATGTTGCGTATTCCCATTACAGGAAACAGAAGTGCGGAAATTGTTAGCAAAGTAACAGCGCAAATCAGGACTATTCTGTTCCTATCAATATTTTTCCTGGCAAGCCATATAAGGATTCCCAGTGTGCCAAAGAGATAAATCATCACGAAACCGGCAATATCCATGATGGGCTTTAAATAACCATATTGGGCAATAGGTGATTCCGGTCGCGCCAGCAAACCGGCTTCCTCTGCGAGGGAGTTATAGAGTCCCTCTACGATGTTTTCAAAGAAACTCCGTCCTTCCTGAAATCCAGCATAGATCCAGTATCCCAGCATAGCAATAATAAACATGAGCACGATTGAAGGTAGAGGAATCGGGGAAGAATCTTTTAACCTGGCTTTTGACTGAAACAGTACCTTGTAAACATATACACCGATAAGGAAAGAAGCCAGCAGACATAGCAATACAAAGCTGGACATATTATGAGTAATGATTATCAAGAAGAGGAATGCGATCAGTCCTATTCTCACTAATTGACCGGTGCCTCTTTTGCGCAGAAGCAAGCAGGCAATAATGGCAAAGAACATTATTCCATAGGAAGTTGGCATCAAATCTATTCCAAACTGCAGATGGACATCGCTCAACCCGGTCAGTAATGCCGCTAAAAGGCCTATTTTAACACCAGCCAGGCTACGGCCAATCAGAAACACAAAGACAGCGCTCAAAGCATAGGGCAGGCCAATGCCCAGGAACATGGCTGCTTTATAGTCAACATTTGCCAGCAGTTTTGCCGCGACTACATTGAGGTGAGTTATGGGATAATTGAGGTACACAATCCAGCCCCTGGTGGATTCGATGTGTTCCGTATTCACAAAATCCCGTACATATTCCACGTGTGCCCATGGGTCCGAGCCATGGATAGTAGGGAATACCCAGTAAGCGCTTATGCCCACACTGAGGGTTAGAAGCAGAATCTCAAACAACACCAAAACGGTGGTTCTTGTTGTCCGTACATATAATATTTGTGTTGCTACCATGGAAGCAGCGAAGGCAGTGAGGATGAAATAGGCAGGGGGGCGGTGGAGGGTTTCCGTGCTGAGGGTGTAAATGCTAACAGCAAAGGAAAGCCAGAAAAGGATGTTCACCAGGAGTACGAAGTGTTGGCTTGTCTGCGGTTCCGAGGTTTCCGCCAGCAGCCTGTGCCGGAACAGGAGATAGAAGGCACAGGTAATGATGAGCATAGGGCCAATGGTGATGAGATAGGCATTGGAATAGATAAGGTTCATCGCGGAGATCACCGCCCCGAGAAAAATGCCACCTATAGCGGCAATGATGTCCATTTTCTCTGGTACCCGATCACGGATATGCTCGGCTATTTTACTCATTTTGTCCTGGTCTTTTCCTATTTAGTGACCTCGATTTGCAAATGAAGCATCAGGTAATCATCAGGAGGGGAGTTCTCCTGATATATGAGTTCTCCATTTTGGTACAAGTAGAACTCCATATCCTTCACTTCGCTATCATCTGTGACGAGTATTATTTCCTCGTTCCACTTCTCGCCGGAACCAAGCCGAAAAGGCCCGATTTCCTTAGTAACGGTTTGATACCCAACCTCTGGCTGTGCCCGAATCTGTAGAGAGTAATCCGCCTCTTTGTCACTGAGGTTCGCAACCATTACACTCATTCCGTGATTTCCTGCCCATATAGAAAGCGATGATTGCTCCTGCCCCGGTGCACCGAGCATGTGCACTTTGTGCAATCTGAATTCAACCCGCTGGGTTTTGGTAACTTTTGTACCGACGGGATAAGATGTGCCAAGTGTTTCTGTAAGTATGAATGAATGTTCTCTGATCTCTTTTATTCGGGTTCTATCCTCGCCAATAATAACCTCATCTCCCGAAGCGAAGCCATCTGTGGACCGAACTGCAACGACCCGTTGATCTTCGGTAAGCGATTCTGCCAATGTGGTAACAGCGGAAGCTTCAGTGGGCACAAATCCCGTTTCGCCTTCCCATGTTTCCCCGTGAGATAGTTCAACCGGACCAATGGTGGCAGAATGATTGCTATCCACTAATATTTCCACTTCGTATAACATGGTTCGGTGTTCCTGATTTGCAACACCCAGCAGTATTCGAGCACTTTCGTCTTTCTCTTCGATCATCTCCGGTTCCGGCAGAACTTGTCCTCCATAATCCTTCTTTAGATAAGCGTATTTAACCGATGCTATATTTCCCTCTTTATCAAGTTCGATTTCCCTGGGGTAACCATCCATTTTACCTTCAAATCCCAAGACATAAAACTCGGTGTATTCCTCCTCGCCGGGGAAATGGAAGGCGGTATAGGCTGTAGCTGCAATAGCACTAATAACCGAGAGAACCAGAAGTATGGATAACACTCTCTCCAGTGTGCCGGACTTATTGAGTTGTGGCAGGGGCAAGTGGAGAACAAGGGCTGATCTTTCATCTTCCGAAATGCTGCGTTTGCGATACCATGCAATTGCGGAGGTAATAGCGATGAAGAGAACCAGGAATGTAAGGATAGTGCCAAGCCGGATGGCCCAGATATAATTGAGAAGAAGCCCGGTAAGGGGCACAATCGCTATGGACAATCCAATAGAGAACGCTACTCTTTCAATGCCGTCTTCCAGATCGGAATTTCTATGAAATACGGCCGCTATGAGGGTGTATCCGGGGAGAAAAAGTAAGAAAGGGAGACTAACTGCGATCCGAAGCGGCTCAATGCTGGTAAGGGTTACTATTAGAACTACAAATAATGAATAGAAGTTTATCAGCAGCAACTCGTATTTCGCAGGTATACGCATATAATTATATTAACCCGGCAATTAAATAAGGATGCTAGCGGCATAAGCGATTTTTGGATGCTTGAAATATTTTTTCACTCTCATCGGAAGTTTCTGGAGCATACACAAATGAGATATTGCCTT
>Ga0233430_1000706_pt1 | contig 56588 bp, 65 predicted proteins | sample SI_118_April2016_2_FD_179883 | JGI IMG/M metagenome (GOLD analysis project Ga0233430, IMG submission 179883) | Seawater microbial communities from Saanich Inlet, British Columbia, Canada - SI_118_April2016_150_MG | ecosystem: Environmental > Aquatic > Marine > Inlet | place: Canada: British... | reverse complement strand
AGTGTACTTAATCCAACACCTGCAGCAACGATATCATCTCCAGCAATAACTAAGTTATAAAACTGTAAATTATTATCTGTATAGTATATCTCTATGTCTGCTCCAGGAGTTATTATTTCCATAGTTCCGCCACCGTGAATGAAGAGGTTCCAATCAGAAAATGCGTTATCCCATTTGGCGTCTGATGAAATAATTCTAGTTATTCCAGACGATGCGTGATATGTCCCACTATTATTTATAAGTATGGCACCAAATTCTTGATCACCACCTTGACTTGCATTTAAAACTCCGTCAATATCTGCAGTATCAGATACATTATATGAATAAACTGAAGTATTAACGGTAACTCCGTCAATAATAGTTAAATTTGTACAATTTACATTTGCTACTAGTTGTATATCGACACTCGGTTCACAAGCATCACCAATACCATAATAACTAAATCCAGATACATTAAAGTAATATGTCCCACCACCAACATCAGTTATTGCACTACAATCAGATCCGCAACCTATCCCATTTTTCAAAGGAACGGGGCTTTCAATGCCAGATACGCTATAAAAAGTAAGATTTGCAGCATTACTTAAAGCATCAATACTTGGTTCAACAGATATTTCATTGCTAGAAATATTAACTGTTGTTCCTAAACTAATTATTCCTGCATCTGCTGTATACATGTTTTGATTCATCCAATAAACTTGACCAAAAGAATTATTGTAAATCAAATCATGATTTCCAATAGAATCAATTAAATTTGCACTTGTTGCAGTAATATTGTTATTTTGAAATGTATGTAATTCTGAAATGACGCCAAATGAATATATTGCTGTATCTTCCCCAGATATATAATTATCTGAAACATAATTAGCACCTGTCGGAGCTTGAAATGCTAATAGATTATCTACGCCCGTCATATTATTATATGAGATATTATTAAATCCAGAGTAATGTATAAAGAGCGGGCTATTTGCGGCAGTAGTTAAATTATTATAAAGTACTTGACTATAATTAGTATATGAAATTTTTACTGCTTGATGTGTGGTGGAAGTTACATTATTATACAAAAGATCACTATCAATACTGTAATTAAAAAATATTGATACGAACGAAGCACGTACATCATTGTTCTGAACAGATATGTTTTCGCTGTAATCTATCGCAATAGCATAATCATTTGTAATAGTTACATTATTATTATCGATATAACAATCGGATGAATTAAAGAAATAAATACCATAATCTTCAGAACCTCCACTTAATTGAACATTACAATTTTTTACAGTTATACCTGTTCCATTTACATAAAATCCAAAATTCTCTGTTCCTTGAACAAGATAACCATCACAATCAAAAACAACATCATCTGCTGTAATACTAATTATTTTCTCTGATGAACAAGAACTTATACTTTCGGTCATTGTGGCGCTCGCAGTAACTTCTTGGTTACATAAACCTTGAACAAATGCATCATATGCATAATCAGTCACATTCGCGGTTTGATTATAAAAATCAAAGCGAAGGGTTGCATATCCAGCTGTATGCATTAGATTAGAAAAGTAAGCAGTTTCATTACAGGTATAATTCTCAACTAACCAATAATCTGGCTTTATTGATTGGTTTTCTAAGATTTGAGAGTAATTGTAACTATTGTTACTCTGGTCAAATATAATTAAATCATTAGCAAGGTCTTCATCTGCGCAAGTCAGATTCAAGAATAGCATTTCATCATTAGTTTCATTCAAATCTGTTTGAATCTCTGTCCAATTGGCATTTGGTGATGAAATCTTCAGATTAGCAGTTCCGGTTGTGTTAAATGCAACAGTCCATGTTTCATTATCCCTAACATATGTATATGGATTAAGCACAATCAGCTCAATTTCAAAAGTCTGATTTGAAAGATGTGGCGTTATCCACTCAAGGTAATCAACTAATCCATTTTCGTCAGTATCTATCTTCCACAGTTCAATCTCAACGTTGTTAGTTACATCAACTCTTTCTGTTGTATAGGTGGTTTCATTTGTCTCGTTATCAAATTGCTCAACTTCTTGGAATTGATATAATTTAACTGCCTCTTCTGGAACTTGCTGCTCAAGGATTGTGTATGTAAGTATGTTTTCATAATGAACATCTGAAGAAACAACTACTCTCTTTCCAAAAGATGTTCGCTCTTCAGTTGTGATTGGGGCAGGTGTCTCGTATTCAACTACAATTTCATCTTGTTGAGTTATTGTTTCACTGATTGTAATTGTTTTATTTGGAACTTCAACAGGTTCTGGTTGTGGTTCAGATGCTGCAAATCCTGTAATTCCACCACTAAAAAAGTTCAGGAACCAATCCCAGAAGGCAATTACTTGTTCTCGAAGTAACTCTGAAGTTACTGCTCCCGTGATTGAGAATTCATCTGCTGATGGAGGTAATTCTACCTCAGGATCAGCTGCAATATTAAATTCATCTAAATCTTCTAAAGCAATTCCATCTAAATGCTCATCAGGAATGATCTGCTCATCACCATTTTCTTTGATTTTTTTAATTTTAATATTAGTTGCTGGCTCTGGAACTTCAACTTCCAACTGAGCTATATTTTCAGCAGAAGTTACATTTACTTGCCATTGAACTGGTTGGAAAATTGTTGCACCTAATTGAACCGTTCGAACTCGAGATGTAACATTTGGTGTTAGTTCAATAGTCTCATTTAGCGTCTCGTTGACGGTTTCATTAAAAGTCTCATTTATTAGTTGTATTGTATTGTTTAGGGTATCATTTACCGGAGAGATTGTGTCATTAATTGTATCATTTGTTGGAATTGGAATTTCAAATTCAGGCTCTTGTTCTCCTTCAACAGGTTCTTCCGGAGTTGGTTCTTCAGTTACTTCTTCAGGAATTGAACCATAGAAAATATGATAAGTGATAGTTTGTTCGTCTTCTGGGAATGCTGAGACTGCACCGGTTACTTCAAATGAAGGTTCTGAAGATGCTTCTGGTTCTGGAGTTGGTTCAGGTTCACTTTCAGGGTCAGGTGTTTCTTCTTCTGATTCATCTTGTGGTTCTGCAGGGCTTTGCTCAGTTGTATCTGAAGATTCAGAAGAAGGCTCTTCTGTTGAGGGTTCTCCTTGGGAAGCATCGCTTCCTGAGGTAGGTGGAACTTCTGGTTCCGACGTATCAGATTGTTCGGATTCTGAGGGTGTTTCAATCGGTTGTTCTTCAACAGGTTCTGGAGTTGGTTCGGGGATTCCAAATTCAGGTTCAGTTGTTCCTTCTGATTCATCTGGGCTTGGTTCAGTTGTATCTTCTTCCTCTTCTTCAGGAGCTTCATAAATCAAATTATCAAAAGCAACATCTACTTGTGTGCAAAGATTGTTTTCATAAACTTCGTTCTGAGTTTCAAATTGAACTTCTATTGTGTCTGAAGTATAAACTGCAATTCCATCAGAACAAGTTTCTGGCATGTATTCACCAAAGATGATTGTTTCAATTATTGTTTCAGCACTGGTTTCAGCAGTAATTGTGATAGAGTTTTCCCATTCAGATTCAATATCTGTAAATGTAAAACCTGTAACACTTGTTGAAGTTGGCATGTAAGGCAGAGCCATGATAACTGCTAACAGGAGTGCAACAGAAACCACTATGCTATGATTATATTTCATTCTTAACCAAAGCCTCCATACCTTTTTGGGTAATTTCAAAAATTCGGACTTGGGGACTGCTAAAAACCTCTCTAGCATAACCCATGCCCAAGAAAAATATCATATGATCGCGTGTAGTGCGCCAATTAACTTTAGAAGTAGTTGCTAGCTCGCGTATGTTTTTTTGACTAAGAGCTAAATTCTTCAGCAAAGCATATCTAATTTTTGAAAATGTCCTTCGCTTACTCTGTTTCTTATGACTACTAACTCTCACCCGAACCATCTGCTAAACTACCCTCTATTACTTATCCACAAAACTGCATCCCTGAGAAGATATTATAGGTAGATATCGACATATATAAATGTTACGTAAATAGTTATACGTTATGACTAAAATAGACATAGGTTATATCTATAATAGTATTAAGTTAACACTATTAATAACGTTATAGTAATAGGTTATGACTAAAATAGACATAAGGTAGTATTATAATATTATATGATATATTCTAACGTTGTTAATATCGATGAGCACTGACGCTACGCGTAACAATGTTAATAGCGTTAAAACAGACTAAAATTTGCTCCAAACCCTTTTATATTTCTATGGTGGTGTATGTATACAATGGCAAAAGCAAAGACAATGGAATTTAAGAGTATTGATGTCATGTCACTAGCAAAGATTGGTAGCTTATTTGGAGTAATCTTAGGATTTTTAGCAGGAATTGGAATTGCATTTATTAGCCAATATCCTATACCTAATATGCCTCTAATGATGCCGGCAAACTTCGGAGTTATAGCAATAGTTGTATTCCCAATAATATATGGTATATTTTACTTCATAATTGGTGCTATCGCTGCTTTGATATACAATCTATTAGCTAAAAAAATTGGTGGCGTAAAAGTCAATATATCATAAATTAAAATTTATGGGATTGAAAATCTAAGATTTTCAATATAAACAAAAAAATTATTTTATTTTTTTAATTTCTATTCCAAATTTACTAATATCTTTAGATAAAGAAGCTAAAGTATCATTCCAAACTTTCTTTGCATCTTTACTCTTAGTTCGTAATGTAAATACTAACTCTCCTGATTCTGGATGGGTTACTTTAAAACCTGCAATTTCTGTAGATTTATCTTCCCAAAGCTTAGTTTTAACTAAATTAATAAATCCCTGATCAATTTCCTTGAATGACAGCTTAAGTAAGTCTTTTTTTGACTCAATAATTGTTGGTTCCATAAGATTTACTTAAAAATAGGATTTATAAGGCTTTCTCTGTGAGAAAGCGTTAATAGCAAAATAAGTTTTGCTTTGTAAGGTTTATGCATTATGCTATCCAATCAGCATTTACAAAGGTCTTAGGCCAAGAGTCTTCTACTAATCTGGGGCATGCAGTGTTTATCCAGCAGTCAATATCTGGGAAGTTTAGTAAATCTGATGCTGTAATCATATCTGAGATAAAAACATAAGAATTATTGAATTTTTTACTTAGCTTCTCAGCAAGCTTTGGCTTATACTGACCAGGCTTTGTTGATAAGATTATGCCGATCTTCTTTGAATAATTTAGCTTATCTAATCTCGCTGCTTTTCTAGCTAACCATTTCTTTTTATCTTGTTGGCTAATTTGATATAATTTCTTTGTAATTGGATTTAATTTAAACACGGGCTTTTCAGTTTCAAGAGCAATTGCAATTGGGTGGAATTCACCTGTTCCAATATATACATAAGAGTCTACATTTAGGTTATTTGCAGCACTAGCATCACAGCCAAGCACCTGACCTGTATAGAATGAACATGGACCTTGACAGATTGCAGATTTCTTAGACTTTCCAGTTAAAATTTTAATGTTATTTTTCTCTAGAAAATCCTTAGCTTTTTCAAGCTGATTAATGTGCTGAACCGTTGTAAATAAACCAACTTTACCGAATTTCTTCAAGATAGATAGATTCGCTCTTATTGCGGGAATCAGAGGCTGATCAGATCGAGCTTCTATGAATAAAGTTTGCATATTATATGCTACATTATATGATTTAAAAATTAACCGATAACTATCACTAGAAGAATAAAAAAATTAAAAAGAAAAAAACAACAGATCTCTTATTTACTTAATTTTTGAAAAGATCTGAAATGCCATTGTGATGGCTCCGATTAGCACTAATATGAATGCGATGACTACGAAGATTAATTCAATCCATGTTACGGCTGCGCCTATACCAGGAATACCTGAAGCTGTTGTAACAACAGATCCTAGCAATAGGAAAATTGCTCCTGACGCAATGTAACTTAGTTCTTTTTTGATTAAATCTACATAACCACTGTACTTCAAAAATGCTAATCCCAATAGTAGGCCGATGCCCACACCAAGACTTCCTTCAAAACCTAGCATATCCGCTCACCTAAGTTGAATATGTATATAGTCAATACTATATAAAATTGATTTATTACTGTGTAAAAATGAAAACTATATTTTAGCGTGTCCGAAGTTAACAATTAAATCAAATTTTAGCTTCTTAAGATGCAAAGGAACGTCGCAAGCACCAAAATTACTCCCTAGCCAAATATATATTTTTGCACTAGTTTTTTTACTTAATTCATCAGAAAGTTTAGTTGCTTTTGGCTTAAGTCCATCTGGTAGCTGAATACAAACTTTCTTTGCTTTAGAACGCTTAATATGTCTAATTACTTTGTCTATCTCAAGATCATAGTTCAAAATACTCACCTCTAACTAACAACTATTTCGAAAATATTGTTATTATTATTTGTTTCAGCAACCTGTGAATCATCATCTACAATAACTCTAATTGTATATGGCTTATCTGGTGCTACAAATGGGACATTAAATACCTCAGATTCTCCAAATGAACTAATTGTTAAATCACTAATCAATTTTTCTCCATTTCTTATAAGGTATGTATTAATTACAAATTCATCTTCAAAATCAGATCCGGCATTTGATACTTCAAATAATACCTTATCATCAATTACATCTAAATAAGATATATATAAATCTGGAGTAATTGTTCCGGAAACAAATGGTGCGGTTCTTAAATTGTTAGCTTCATTTGCTTCTCTAATATAATCTTCTGGATCTAACATTACTACAACTTCATTATTTCTTACAATAGTTGATGTCCATCCAACAGTAAATGTTTCTGGATCTTTATCATTTAGGCCATCTTTGAAAAATTGCCTAGCAACTAAATTTCCATCATCAATGCTACCGATTTCTCGTTCATAAAAATTTACTGCAAAGCGATGTTTTGTTCCTTGTCCAATATTTTGTATTGTTGTAGTTATATACTCACTAGTAACTTCAACATCAACAATCTCTAATTCAGGTAAAACTGTTAATGTGCTTCCAACTGCACCAGTAGTATAATATTGCGAAAATAGTGCAAAAGACGCGATTACAAGAACAACAATAATTGCTAAATATCCATCTCTTCCTTTTTGCATAAAGATTAAAAGGTCTGATTTTATTTAAAGTTTATGAACAATTCAAAAGTTACAAAAGAGAAATTAGATAAATATTTTTTACTGACAGATACTGCATTTAAAATGGCTAAAGTTAAGAAAGATTTGCCTAGGAAAGACCAGAAAAAATGTGAGCAATTTCTTGATTTTTGTATAAGATATGTTACGGATGCTGAGCACTTTAAAGAAAAAGGTGATTATGTAACTTCTTTTGCAGCGCTTAATTATGCTCATGCTTGGTTAGATGCCGCAGCTGTTGCTGGCTGGCTAACAATTACACATAAAGACCGAAACAAATATTTTACGATTGATTAGAACTATCTAATTTCTTTCTAAGATTGCGGATTTGCCACTCTAATTCAGATATTAATTGAGATTTTCTATGATCTTCTTCTGAAGTATGTTCTCCAGCTGCTCTGCGTTGAGCTTCCTTTGAAACTTGCTCTGTTAAGCTTCTTTCCAGCTGCTCAAACTGTGTTCTAATTGTAGCAAAATCATCTTGCTCTGATGTTGCATAACTTGTAGGTTGTTGCTGTTCTGAATAAGGTTGCTGAACTTGTTGCTGAGATTGTTGAAGTGATGGAGCATAACTTGGCTCAGCAATATGTTGTGGAGGCGGTGCAACAGGCTGAACAATCTCACAATTTTGTCCATTAAATCTAACTTCTTGTCCCTCTGCTACTCTATCAAAATTATCCTTTGCTTGGAACAAAGCAGGAATTGAAAAATCTCTACAGATCTGCGATAACGGGGAAGTTAATCCATTTGCTTTACTAACAAAACCTGTAGACTGAACTAAATAGGGAAATATATTTCGCTCAGTGATGCTTGTAAGTATAATACTCTCGGAAGTTATTCTTGAATAATCTTCCTTTGATAAAACATGAATTGCGTTTCCAGAAGAAGTTAATGAATTTAATAGAACTCCAAATTCAGAAGAAATCAATGGCTTTTCAAAAATTCTAGTTATTGGTCTAGTTTGAATAACAAGAATAGCATTTCGCTCTACAGCCCACTCAATATGCTGTGGAAAATTCATAATGTGCTCTACTTTAGCTGCTAAATCTGCTAAAACAGTAAGTTCTCTTTCAGTAAGAACAGATATACTTTTCATATTATCTGGAAGTGGTTCCAAAAGAAGTTCTCCAAACTGAGCATTTCTTGTATAATATTTATCTTGCTCTGTTTCTCGTTTGTCTAAAATCTTCTTTGCATGCTTATCAAAAACATATGAACTTGGATTACTCATAAGATTATTATTAATGCCCCAAACTGCTTGAGCATAAATCTCTGACTTTGAATTTTTAATTGGATTTATTGTGAACATATCTCCGGATTTTACAGCATGAGCCATTTTCTGGACAATTATAGCTATAGAAAAATCAAAATGACCTATGTTGTGCTTATATCTGTAATAAATTGCTTGTGGAGAAAAGGTAGATAAAATAATCTTCTTAATTGCATCTGAAATCTGCTCAATTCCATATGCGTTTAAAACAGGTTTAAACTGAAAGGGCATATTTTTAGTCGGAGATGCTCTAATCGCAACAAATGGGAGATCTCTACCAGAAGTTACTAATTGCTTTGTCAACTCGCTCATTCTCTCATGCTCAACATAATCAGGGATTTTCCTATATTGGTCAAGCAAGGTATCTCTTGATTCTTGCGTTAATGAAAATTTTGATAAAATATCTTTGATCTTTGTTGCGGCATTATATGCAGATTGTAGATCTGAAACAGAAGATAATGCATCTTCAATTTCTGTTCTAAAGCTTGTTATAACTTTATCATAAAATTCTGTGCTAATTACAAAAGCATTTGGCACAGGTATTTGTTTATTATGTAATTCTGCTAAGTATGCTGCTTTTTCACCAACTTGACTTGAATCAGCTACAGATAAGTTTTTTAGCCAGTAAATAAATGAATGATCCATAATAAATACAAGGCATTAGTTGATTAAAAAGTTTGTATATGGTGGAGAAAATAATTACTCTGTTTTCTTAACTTTCTTTATTTTTTCTGCTTTCTTTGCTTTCTTAACAATTGGTTCTATTTTTTCTACACTACATTTAATCGGAAACTTAGAACTAGATTTTCTAAGAGCTTCTCTTGCAAAGTGAGCTCCGTTTTCAGGAACACCGACAGTCATTATGACTTTTCCTTTTTTAACTTGAGCAGATTTACCAATAGATTTTCCAAAAGCATTTCTCATACCTGTCTGCATTCGATCTGCTCCTGCACCCGTAGCCAGAGCATTTTCTCTCATAATATGGTGTGGAAATGCATGAATATGAAGTGTAAAACCTTTCTTACCAAATTGTCTTCCAAGTAAGTGTGTTGCAGCCATTCTTCCTGCTTCTAAAGCATTGTGTCTTAAATTAATATCTTTAGTTGCAACTAGCCGATATTTTATTGGAAAATCTGTAGTAAGATCGCCCATATCAAATAACTGAATTCTAGACCCCGGAACTCCCTTTATGTAGGATTTTCGCTTATATTTTGACATTCTAGTATAAGGTCTCTTAATTCTTCGATATGCATTAGCATTTCTTAGCTTTGCCATTAAGTTAGACGGTTTGAGTGATTTTTAAAGGTTATGTTTTCAGAAGTATTAAATAGAACATCAGATTTAGATTATATGGTTGAAAAAGAAGCTTTTACAGAGGTAAGTTACAGCCTACTTATTTTTGCATTAGGGTTTGTTGCTTTCGGAATAAGTAAACTTTTAGCATTAGAAACATTAATATCTTATTGGATGGCAGGCGTTTTAGTTTTCTTATCAGTTATGACTTGTGTAGCTGGACTCATACATTATTGGCGATATGGTCAGTTTAAGTAAGTTCTATATTATTGAAAAGCTTAAATCTCTTTCTTTTGTAGTATATATGACATGTTTCACAGGCAAGTAACTCGGCCTATAAATCGTACTCCTAGATCTAATCCTAAATTTAACACAAATCACCTAAAAAGTCAAAAAAGATCTGAAATTCACCATTCAAACCAACTTCGAAAGCAAGATCTGGAAAATCAAGAAATAGAAGCGGCAATTAATGCAGCATATGGTGCTAGAAGTCATCAAACTCAATGGGATATAGAAAAAGAAAAAAGATCTGATCAGAATCTTAAAGAGCACCATAAAGTAAAATATTTTGCTAAAAAATTTGCTAGCGTAGTAGTTCCTGCATTAATTGTAACTAATATAGCGATGGGCATGGTTAATTCAGTAAATGGTGAACAAGAAGATCTTGAAGATAGAGTAAATGATCCAAATGTAGAAGATACACGGCAAGGAATTGTTCCTAAATCAAATCCACTTATTCAACCACTTAGCACAACTGGAGAAGGTTTAATTGGAGATATTGATGAATATAGTGTTGATGGAAATAATTATGTTATAACTGAATTTGAACCTGAAGATTCTGATGAATATATCGCGATTGTCAACATATCTGATCCTGAAAATATTGAAGTAGAAGATGGATTTAAAATGGAAGAAATAAAAGATTTTGATTTTGATCCAGAGGAAAAGGATTTATTTTTTACTGCTAAAGACGACAATAATCATAAATTATATCACTTTAAAGTAAAAGGAGATACACTAGAATATGTTAGAAATGTTGATATTGAGGAAACTCTACGAGACGTAGTTTGCTTTAAAGATAAAATATATCTCGGGAACTCAAGCGGACCCAATAGATTATTTGAACGAAGCACGCTTGAGATGACTGATGAACGTCTAACTACAAAATACATAGAAATAAATGGTGAAATATTAGAATATGCACATATGGGTCTTTGGACTAGCACATTATATAGAACAAATCGAAATATGGAAAGATTAAAACAAATTCCTGTTTCATTTGAAGGAATAACTTCCCCTTTTATTGATTTTACAACATATGGAAATAAAATGGCCTTATCTGTTAGTTACAATTTTGATAATGGAACAACAATATTACTTGAAGATAATGGAACTGCTATAAACGTCTTAACTGAAATTGATGACGGTGTAATGAATGTCCTTGTAAGTGAAGATGAATTAATTACAACAGAATTTGCTGCATTTGGAGGTAGTTTTGGTAATGTTTACAATAAAATGTGGAACATTAAGAATTTAGACTTTGTATATAAAACAAAAAGTTATGTTGATGAAGAAGGTCGGCTAATGTTATTTAACTCTAAATATAATTCTACACTGGGCTTTGGCCTTGGAAAAGATTCTAAAGGTTTATCTGCTATGAAAATCGATCGCCCAGACTATTCTAATATTTTCCATATTAATTCGATTGAATTATATCCATTTACTGAAAATGATCTTCTTAATATATTTAAACACATGTTTAATGAAAATGTTGAAAATCCAAGCACAGAAATTCATGATCTTCTTAAGGGAACATTTCATGGCGGTGGTGAGCAACCAATTATTTCTCTTTATGATAATGACAATAAAGAAGTTATTCAAAATTATAGTATAAAAATTAATGAAAATGGGACTTGGGAAAGAGAAGTTAAGTATGGCGCTATAAATCTAAATTATGCTAGTGCTTTAGCCGAAGTTTTTGGAGGTTTTGGATTAACTGAAGCTATTAAATATGGACTAATTAATTATAATTTTAGTTATATTAAAAGTCATTACGGACCGAGAGGACATTTACACAAAGAATTTTCTGGATTAAAAGCAAATACGTTTATGGAAAAAATGACTGACGTGGAATTTAAGTTAGAAGGAAGTTATCAACAATATATTGCATCTCCTGCGCATGGTGAATTTAAACATAAAGATGGAACTTTATTTGGATTGCTAAATGGTTCAAGAGTAAATCCCTTTCCAAACTCAACATATGTTTCTCCCGAGGGTAGATTTATGTTTACTTGGGAGAAGCTTAAGCATATGAAAATAGTAGGCCATGGAGAAGGTGGAGATTATAGAGCATCAGTTAGAGGTCCAGATGTTAGTGAAGATTATTATGGGACCATAATGCCTGAAGAAGTTATATGGGCTTATGGAGAGCCACCAATTCCACCTAAAGATCGAGATAATTCTGGAGTTGTTATTCAACCGTGGCAGATTGGGACAATGATAGGCGTAGCTGCCACAGCAATTGGGGGTTTATTTGCTAGACATAGCAATAAAAAACACAAAAAGCCACAGATTCACCTGCAATCACAAATACAAGCAATTCAGCCACAGGTTCCTGTTCAGCAGCCTCAGACGCAATATTATCAACAACAGCAAGTTCCAGCTCAGCAATATTATCAATCTCCGGGCCATGCCCCTGGAGCAACCTCCCCCGCTGCTTCGCAGCTCCCCCAATATCAACAGCCACCTATGCAGCAGATGCCAATGCAAAACATACCGCAACAACCTCAAATTCCGTCTCAGCAACCACATATACCCACTCAACAACAAATTCAAATACAATCTAGGCCATTTATTCCTCATCAAGAAATGCAGCAGATGCCTACTCAACCAATACCTGAACTTCCTCAAATAGGAAACATACCACTAGAATTTTATCAAAGAAAACAAGATTAAAGCTTGCTAAGTGCAGCTATAAATTCGGGCTTAGTTAAATCATTACAAACTTTAGTTAAATCAACTGAAAAATCTGCTAAGATTGTGGTTTTCAAATTAAGTCCTGAACCGGCAGTTAAGCTATTTACTTCTTTCTCAACAACTAATTCTTCAGAACTAATTCCTGTTAGAATATTATTTTCAATAGTATATTTGTACGCATCTAAATCTTCAAATACAATATCTATATCCATATTTTTTTCAGGTAAATTCAAATTTTGTTCAAAACGTGATTCAAATTCAGCTAAGTATGCAATCTCATCGTTATCACTACAATAATCATCATTATTAGCTGAAATTAATGCAGCGTAATAAGCAGAATTATCAATATAATTACGAGCTCCTTCTGCAACAGTATAGCTATCAAGAATTGCGTTTTGATATGATCCAATCTGTTCTGTTGAATTAATATCTTTCTGACTATAAACTACAATACCTGAAAGAATAATCATAACTACAATCAAAATTCCAAAATTTACAAGTGATGCTTTTTTATTTATTTTCATTTTTTAATAATACGAACGTCTATACAGCCCCCATCAAAGCCGGGAACTTTTTGTGAGCAAAACTGCTCATTAGAATTTTTAATACTTGCACAAGATTTCCATGCAACATCAACATTTGAATACATCTTATTAATAATTTTATTTGACTCTTGAGTAAAATACTGTGTATCTGCATCACTTAAAGCGCCAATTTCATCTAACGCAATTGCATCTCCAAAAGTATATGTTTTAGTTGGAACTTGTGTTTGTAAGAGATTTAAAAGAGTGATATCGCATCCTTGAAAGCGAGTTACTCCCTCAATTTGATATTCTGCATCTAAATCTGTATCTCCAATAATTCCAGTAAGAGATATAATATTTGTAAATACTGCAAGGATAACTAATACTACAAAAACAACTGCAAAACTAACTAAATCAGACACTCCTTTTTTAATTAAACCCCACCTCCAAAATTCCTGTTTTAATATTTGTATCTGAGCTATCAGTTATATATCTGATTAAAAATCTTGATGTATAAGTATCATCTGAAGGTGAATCAATTGAGTTTAAATCTTCATTGTTTCCATAAAGATCTGATAAACTAAGATACGTTGTTCTTCCTATACAATTATTAACTTGATTTATTTTTGATAAATCAATTAATCCGGGATGAACTCTTCCTAAGTCATCTTCAAAGGCCATACATTCTGGAGCACTAACCACTCTTGTTGACCATATATCCTGAGTAAGAACATTTGTTGAAAATTCTGTTGATACATAATAGTTTCCAATAAGTGGCAGACAAACTACAAATATACCAAATAATAGCAGAAAAACACTTCCAATTAAAGAAACAAGCTTTATTGGAAAACCTTGAGCTTTTGAATTCAGCATCCAGGACTTACCTCCAATTCACCATTTGATTTTGATATTGTAATATATTTAGGAGATGGATATATCTTATATTCATCTAAAAACCCATTTAGTTCTTCCCAAACATCATCAACTAAATTTGCTGCAATCGGTTCTTTTGTAGATACAACAAAAACTACTACATCTTTAGCAACACTACTAACATCTAATATAAAATCTGTCATCATTTTTTCTGTTTCTGAACAGCTCATAGACATACCTGCATCAGTGCAAAAATTAGCTTTATATGTAAAAACATCACCTGATTCAAAATATTCTATTTTTGTATTTTCTGCAAATACATAATTAATATTTTTTGATCTTGAATAACTAAATCCTTGCATATATTGATCCATTACTTTATCATAATCAGGAATAACAACCTCATCACCATTTATAAATGGTATAATAACATTTCCAGTTATTTGCTCTCCATATGTATCTGTAGGTCTATCTGCAACAGCCCAGGGCTTAAGATTAGAAAGTCCTTTTCCGATTCTACCTACACCACTACTCAGTCCACTTCCTACTGCCCCTAATGCCTTGCCGGCACCACCTACTAAATCTTTAGCACCATCATAAACAAACATAACACCGTCCCAGTACCATCCAAGATGATTATATATAGATTCAACTATTGCATCAACTGTTTCTTGAACTAAAGCAGACATTAATTGACATAAATCAAATCTGGAAACAAACACTTTATTTCCATTTTCTGAAAACCAAACTGAAGCTACAACTCTTTCTGTTCTAGTAGAAACTTGATCTGGAACTAAACTTTCTAAGGCATATCCATCTCTCCAAAAATCTGTTGGCATATCATATTGAACATCTACTTGTTCTGGTGCAGCTACTGTTGCATCCATAGTAAGCACCAAGTTTTTAGCAATATATTTTGGGCTTCGATCTGCTAAGGAAATTAAATTTGGTCCAATAATAATTACTGCAATTGTTGAAATAAGAACTCCTATAATCAATATGATTTCTAATGTTGAACTCATAACGTTGCCCTCATAACAACAACTAAAAAAACTAAAAAAATAATTGCTACTATCATATAAAACGCTATCATACCCCAACTTCCAATAGTAATTGCTTTTTTATTCATAGGGTATAATTCACCACATACATAAAAAGTTTAGTATTAAGCACACGGAAATTGTTTATGATATTCAGAACGTTCTATAAAATGTAAATTCGTATTTACATCTTCCTTATTTTTTTCCCAATTAATATAATATTTATCTCCAAAAATATAACTTGAACATTCCTCAGAAGGAATGCCTAAAGAAGTACATGTATTTTCATTTCCTTCTACATCTATATCCTCTAATGCAATTTCACTTGCTTCAAAAGAAGTTTCACTTTTTGAATGAAACGATTTTGTAAATTGTGAAACATATTGTATTTGACTAAGCGTAATATATGCATCTGGACCAGTACTTATTGTTTTTGTTTGAAATAAGAAACAAGGCACAGTTACATCTTTTGATTTGCCGCTTATATCTATGCATCTTTCTATTAAGTGTGCAAGTTGTTGTTCTTCATAGGTTTTCTTCATAAAAGGTTCATTAATATTATCCTCACACCATTTTTTATATTGACAGTTCTCTTCTAGAAAATCTTTACCATTTACTTGAATAAAATTATTTTGTGCAGATTTTGATAAACTATAATAGTTATCTATAGCATAAGGACATTCAGTTAATGGAAATTTCTTATCATCTTTCTTAAAATTTATAAAATCATCACAATCAACATCACTATCTACTTCTATAAAATTTTTATCAGGATGACAAAAAAGATTATGCATTCCACCACAGCCCGCAATTAAAGTTCCAGTAAATTCTGCAACCCATGCACCTGGAAATTCCATTACTCTTACATTAACATTACAAAAAGCATCTGTAGTTGATCCAGAAAGCCGATATAATATTCCACTATAAATAAAAATCCCTGATAAAATTACAATAATCATAATAACAACTGCTCCAACAATTTTCATACTGATTTCTGCTTTTTTGTTCATTTTAGATTACTCCAAATTAAGTCAGTTATCGCACCTTGACTGCCTGTTGCTAAATGAGAATATATTGAATATATAATTACAACTCCAATAATTACAAGTATTAAGTAAACTGCTGCTTTAAAAGCACTTATTCCATCCATAGTTTACAGAACAAAGGTTTGTAATAAAAGTTGTGGTATAATTAAAAAATCATTGACAATCATCTTCACAATCTGTATCATCACAATCAATTTTACCATCTGCATCATTATCCTCTTGATCTGAACAATAACGTTCTTTTCCATACTGGCAAAAGAAGCCATCATCATCACCTGAAGCACACTTACCTTCTGGAGCATGTTGACACATTACATAATATCCTGCACATCCAGAATCTGCGCAATCAATAGTACCATCGTTATCATTATCAAACATATCTTGACAATTAAATCCATAGCCCTTTCTTTCATTGCCACATGAACCAAAACTTATACAATCATGATCTGCACAATCTATTTTACCATCTGCATCATTATCTATATCATCATCGCAAGAAGTTTCGTGCTTTTCACTACTTTTACACTCGCATCCAGAACCACAAGATCTTAGGAAACAATCATTATCTTCGCAATCAGTTAATCCATCATTATCATTATCTAACGCATCATAACAAATTGCTTCAGGTGCTTCATAAATCTGAATATTATCAATATAAACATCTTTAAACTTAATGGCTTTATCTGTTTTAGCTCTAAAAAGTAAAATCATATCTTCTGCTACACAAGAACTTGGTAAATCATATCTAACTTTAATCCAGTGATTAAGCGCGCCAGGTACTTTTTCTGACTCTCTACAATTACCTGATTCACATATATCTGAATTTGTAATAATTCCAATATATTCTAAATCAGCTGTAAGAGACGGTGCACAATAAAGGAATACATTATCATAATCTCTTCCTTCTAAAGTAAATTTAGCTTGAAAATTAATAAGCAAACTTGAGCTACTATACTCAACATATTTTAATGGTTGAGTATAAACACAACTATCTAAATTAAATACTGTTGTATCTATATTCAGTGATCCTTTTGAAAGATCATATCCATAATATTCTCCTCTTTCATCTATCCATGCAATATTCCAATCTGCATCATCTGCTTCGCAAATATATTCTTCATTATATTGAAGAGGTTTATAAATTTTATTAAATCCAATTGTGCTTATCTCAATTTCACGAATTTTATTAAATCCATATGTACTCAAATCTAAATAATGATCATCATTATATTCATCTTCTGAAGCTTCAGTTGGATCTGAATCAAAAGTATATTCATTAATTAAGTCTAATTCTTCAGAACATTCTGTTGAACTATCTGCAGCAATACGGTCAGTCCATAAGCAATGAATATCATGTGATCCGGGACTTACAGTCCATCCAATATAATTAGAATAACAATAAGGTTCTTCATAATCAAAATTGTTTCCCTTACATAAAACACACTCATCTTTTGCAACAGAATTAGTACCGGTTATATAATATATGTCCTTAACTTCTTCATAACCATAATTATCTCCACAAGAATTACATTGTTCAAAGCAATCATCATCTGCGCAGTCGGTGTATTGATCTCGATCATTATCAAATTCATCATCACAACTAATTTCTTTGCTATATTCGCACTTACCATATTCAGAAATTAAACCATCACATATCGCATTTCTGCAGCAAGTAGTATCTTCACAATCAATTGCACCATTATAGTTATTATCAAAACCATCATCACAAGTATCTTCTGCTATAAACTCGCAATTAAATCCATCTGGTCCCATTAAATTATCGCAAAAAGGATCATCACAATCAATTAATTTATTATCATCATTATCTATTCCATCATCACATTCAGACTCATACACTGGAGGCTTACAATACAGCTCATCTGTACAATCTGAATCTCCACAATCTATATCTTTATCACCATCATCATCTTTTCCATTATCACAATAACATTCCATTGGCGGCCATGCAATAATTTTAATATCATCTATATACACATAGCTATCTGAACTTCCTGAATCAGTTATATATCTAAAAAATAAATTTAAATCCTCATTTTCTAAACAAACTTTTGGGATATCTTGTTCAAAATAAATCCATTTATAATATTTAGCTTCTTCTCCAGCAAGTACATCTGCATAATCAATTGGTTCTCCTGCAATTGGATACTCCCAATCCTTAGAATTACTTTCTTCTGTTCCAGGGAAGCTAAATATTGGGTAACCTACTGAATCCACTACACAATATAAATTAGTATTTTCAGAATTAACCTCAGTTCCACCTGCTAGATTAAAATTAGCCCAGAAACTAACTTTTATATTTGCACTTCTAAGAGCATCAGACATATCCCAAAGAGCCAATGCTGAAATACATGCATCTTTTCCTCCACCTGTAGCATGAACACTATGTCCTGAGTGAAATGCGAGATTTGTAACTTTCCAAACACCGGTATCTTTACAATAATCTTCTTTTGTTATCTCTGGCAAATTATGATTTTCAGGATCGATTGAAGTTCCATCTTCAAAACCATAATTATTAAGCACCTGGCCTTCACAAACAGTTGGATTATAAACATCATAAGTATCTGTGCAATCACCATCATCATAATTACAGTTTAAATTATTACAATAAACATCACATACATCATTACCTAACCATTCATCTAAGCATCTTGCTGGGCAGTCCTTAGCAGGATCATATTCTCGATATTCTCCCCCTTCTAAAAGATTATCAAAAGCATCTTTTATTCCTGCTCCTGTTTCAGTTTGTGTTACAATAAAAAACCCACTTACACTTAATAATATAATCATACCAACAATTACACCCATACTTAGTTGTGCTTTTTTAGAACTTATCAAACGCATTAGATATTATATACTAGAAAATATAAAAGACTTCTTATAGAACACCTTCACCTAAAATAATCCACTGTTCATTAGCTGTATCCCATTTAACTGTTGCTTCTTTATCATTATTTGATATATCATCATCTCCAGCACAATTACTATTATATGGATCTAAATTAACTTCTATTTTATATTCATCGCCTGAAGATCCATAGGAAGGAAGACTAAATGGAATGCCTCTTATACTAGATTCTCCACCTGTTGGCTGAAGATACGTATCTGTTTTTTTTACACCATCAACCCAAGTTCTAAAACTAACACTTGACTCAATTCCGTCTATAACATAATTAAAAAATACATTACTACCTATTATAACTATTTCTTCCACTCTACAATCCACACTATCGCCATCATTTCTATGTATTATTGTCTCATCATTATTTGTCTCATCATCTTCTATTGTTGTATCATAAGGATCTAATTCAACTCTAATCGTATATTCACCATTATTTTTAAGAATGCCTTTAATCGCAGGAGTTGATATTGCTTCAAAAAGTTCTTTTCCTTCTTCACTACCTAATGCAGATATTGATCCTGAATATAATCTTACATCATCAATAAATACCTGTACGGAGGTTATTGTATGAGCTTCAATTCTATGGAATATATATCTAAGATTAATATTATTTTGAAATACACTTACTTGAGTAAGTTCATAATCTGTTCCTGGAGGACATTGATCTCTAGCAGAATCATCTATTATACATGCACCATCTTTCATATATCTGGATTTAATTTGCGTTCCATCAGCACAAGTAACAAACTCATCACTACAATCGATACATGCACCATCATCACAAACTTCTCCATCTTCACATTTAAAGTTTAATTCTAATATTGATTCTCCGCTATCTGAACAATAATGTTCTTGAACTTCAGCATTAGTATATATACAAATATCTGTACGGATATCTGTACCAAGAGTTGTGGTTCCCTTTATAGTAGGGTCTTTACCATCTGAATCTGTACATACTGCTCCGCTCTCTCCACATTTATTATTTTCGCAAGCAAATTCACAATATGATGTAAGTATATCAAAACAGCCGTCTGTTCGTTCTACGCAAATCTTTTCAGCACCATCTTCACATGTAGGAAATAAAGTTTCATCACACTCATCTGTGCAGTCTACTTCACATACTGATGGATCAGGTTCACATTTACCTACACCTCCAAAAGAAATGAAATTACAAAAATCCTCATTACAAGTTGATCTTAAACAAAGTAAGCCACATGCAGCACAATCACTACAAGATCCCTCACCTTCTACACAAGCACCATCATCTCCACATATATATTTTGGTCCATATATAGAAACGCAATCAGGATCATTTGAGCATTCAGGTTCTTCTGTAATACAAGCACCACTTTTACAAACTTCTCCAGTAGCACAAAAAATAGTTTTTACATCATGACAACCATCTTTTTGTAAAACACAATCAACTACATCCTGGCCACTATTATCACATATAGGAAATAAAGCGTCATCACAATCATCACTACATGTAGATCCACTATCTACACAAGTGCCACTTTTACAAACTTCTCCAGTAGCACAAAAAGTAGGTTTTATATCAAAACAGCCATCTTTTTGTAAAACGCAATTTATTACGTTAAGGTCATCATTATCACATACAGGAAATAAAGTTTCATCACAATCATCACTACACGCTGATCCGTCATCTACACAAATATTATTTTTACAAACATAAGTTGAGCCCTTAGTTTTACAATCATGATCTGTTGAGCATTCTGGCGAGGGTTCATTACTAACTGTAAAAGTTAGATGTTTTTCATTATTATCCCAATTTGTATCTTTAATATCCACACCCTCATTATAATTTGTAAAACCCATCCTTACCTTAATTGTATGACTACCTAAAGCTAATGAACTAACATCATAACTATTATAATATTCATCAGTAGCAATATCAGATATACGGTCAATTGGAATATCTTCACTACCAATATATATATCAATAAAACTTTTAAGTTTAGGGTATTCGCTTCCGGTATTATATCCAATATTTATTTTTTTATTTTTATTATCATAACTTAAAGCAATAATTTTATAATCTACACTTAAATCACACACACTCGGATCTGGATCACAATCTCCTGCTGTTCCTCCACCATAGTTACATGGACCTAAATCACCACATTCATTTCCATCACATATATTCCTCCAACCATCACCACATTCTGAACATTTATCACAATTATCTAAACAATATTTATTTGACATAAATTCTTCATAACAACCACAATTTCCTTCAATATTAATATTACAAATATTAATTTTATTTCCTAATTCTGGGCAAGTATAAAATTTTTCACACTTTACTACATGAGAAATAGATTTTTCATTATTGGTTGTATCTTCTTCAGCATTATTTGGCTCAATACTAACTTTAATTGTAGAAGTTTTTCCTATAGGAAGATCGTAATTATGGGTAGAAGTAATTTCTTTAGCACTAATAATTGCTCTTTTTACAAATACATCATTAACTTTTATATTAGCAACAGCATTAGTCATTTGATTAACATTTATCATTTCATATCCAAAAGTAATTGTTCCTCTCTCATATTTTAAATGTGTAATTTTATAATCAACAGGATCTGGATCATTTAAATTTAAACCGATATTAGTTTGATCTTTATTATTAGCTAAATCAATATCAATATTTCCCGCGCCATCATCATAACCCGTTATTTCAGCAGAAATATCATAAGCACCATTAGGAATCTTATATGCATGAGTAAGAACATTTTCATTACTATAAACTTTAAGTTTTTTATTTATTACATAACTATTATCTGCTTTATTTTTTACAACTAAATGAATTTCTGTTTCAGTAACTTCGGTGATTTTAGGAACACCACTCATTTCATAAGTAATAGTTATAATTTCATCATCACTAGTATAGCCGATGTTTGTAACTGCATAATCTGCTTCAACAGTAATGTCTTCAGTCAATTCATTATTAGTTTCACTTTTTTCTGTAACTAATTCCTTTGCATCAATCTTAACTTCAATTTTATGATCTCCGGGATAAAGTAAATGCTCTGAAGCTAACGCCCAAGTAACTTCATTATTTGTACTAGATATTTCGAGATTTGTTCGTGTCTCCCAATTATCGTCAAGTTCTACTTTAAGGTCTGTTTTAGTTCCAGCAGGAACACCTTTCATTTCATAACCAATAACTATTGCTTCATTTTCATATCTTAATCCAACAATTTCATAATCTGGATCTCCTTGAGGTATTTGTTCTCTTACACATTCTTCATTTACACATTTATATCCAAAATTACAATCAGAATCATCTTCACATAACTCTTCATCATCGTCATCATCGTCATCTCCTGAAGCATCTCCAAGAGGATTTATACCACCAAAATCAAAATCGCGCAGAGTATCTATAAAACCATCTGTTGAATCTCCCAATGTACCAATATTACCTGTGAACATTAACATAACCACCACAAGAATACTTAAAATAAGAATTATTTTAGCAATTAATAGCATTCCTGAAGCGAATGTTCCTTTTTTATTCATTTTCATTTTATGGACTTGGGACCTTCTTTGCAAGATCAAGCAAACCTCCAAGAGATTCTTTTATTCCTGCACCTGATTCTGTAAATAAAGCAAATATGAAAATTGCTACAAATAATATTATAACCATTCCAATAATTACCCAATACCATTCTGCAGCGCCTTTCTTTTTTAAATTTTTTAAGAACATACTACTCCAGGGCAACTAACTTTCTTGTTATCTAACAAACCTTTACATTCTATGCAAAATTCAGTGTCTAGTTGATCTTCTGCAGCAAAACCTTTTGCTTCTATGCAAAGATTACCACATTTAACTTTTAAAATCCCATCTGCATTAATCCCACTACTATCAGTTATTTTATCTGTTTTTTCTGTTGTGCTGGAAAATGCAGGTAAGAACCAAACAATAACTGCAACAAGAACTATGGTTATAATAACAAGTGAAACAATTGTTGTAAATGCCAATTCTCCTTTATTATTTTTCATAACTATATAATCCACTAGACATATATATAATTTACTTTACTTATAATTTAAAATTTAAAGAAAAAAAGAAAAATTCTTTGTTTTTTGGTTCTATATTTTATGCGGTTGGTGCGGTGTATGTACAACCTGTTGTAACAAATTCACATGTGCTTGAACAAGTTACTAATCCTGGATCAAATGTATTATCATCTGCATCTTTAAAGTCTATACAAGTTTTACTATCTAATGCAGTTAAATCACAAGCTTCTGCACCATTTATTGTGTTATCTCCGCAATATTCACCAGTTAGCGAAAGTGTTGCTGAACAATCTGAATTACATGCTGTGCAAGTTGCAGATCCATATGGACATTCTGTTTCAGTTACAGTATTGCTATCATCACATGTTTCTATTCCATCTACAGCACCGTCTCCGCAAACATAACAATTAAGTCCAACATTTGCACACTCTGCGTCATTTGTTCCCTCCCAGCAATCATCACACCAATCTGAATCAGATTTATCTGCAGCAGAATTTAAATCCTGTGCATTAATACAAGTTGCTTCACATTTTGCTTCAAAAACTTCTGATTTTGTTGCGCCTGCTTGTTCTCCAAGATCAGCAAGCTCTGATGAACTACTAGAAAACGTAGGTAAGAACCAAATTATTACTGCGACTAAAACTATAGCTGTTATAACTAACAAAGCAATAGTTGTAAATTGCATCTCACCTTTTGCCATCGTTATTTATATACTATAATAGATATATAAAACAATTACTAAAATTTAAGAATATAAAAATAAATAGAAAAACTTCTTTGTGGTTCTTAATTTCTAATTATGCTGTTGGACAAGTTATTTCTGAACAAACATATGTACTACAACCAGAATCTGCTTCACAGAAATCTGTTTCGCTTCCTGAAATACACCATGCTTCACATTTTGCTTCTACTACTTCTTCTGCAGTTGCGCCTGCTTCTTCTCCAAGACCAGCTAAATCTCCAGAGCTTTCTGAAAATGTTGGTAAAAACCAAATTATTACTGCGACTAAAACTATAGCTGTTATAACTAACAAAGCAATAGTTGTAAATTGCATCTCACCTTTTGCCATCTTAGTAATACGAAGATACCGATATATATAAAGATTATTTGCTCTTGCTCAGTTGTGATTTACTCAATTATTGGCTCCAATCACCATTATTCTTTGCGCAAGAATTATAACTATCTTCATCAGGACAATCTATTTTATCATCTGTTTCATTTGTGCAATGAGAACATTTTATTTCTGAGCAACCTTTATCACAGCTATCTTGATTACAAGTCCAAAATGCATTATATACATCACTTCCCGATGTTGAGCAATCAACATTTACTGGTGCTTCCCAGCAATTTGTTGGATTATCTTCAAATACAAACGTTCTTGAACAATAGCTTTCTGCACCCCATTGCTCTGGCATATCTACCGTTCTTGCATTAGAACAAAGGTTTTTGCAAGTTGCTTTTGCAACATCAACATCTGCGTTTTCAGTTGATTGTTCACTTGTCTGAAATATTTTAGATAAAGATGTACCTAAGCCCGTTGTTGTAAAAGCCACTATAATAATCAACACAAGAGCTGCAATAATCGCAATTACAATATAATTTAAACTTAAACCTTGTGCTTTCTTTGACATTAAATATACATACTAAATGAAATATATAATACTATTGTTAATTATATCTTATGCCATATTCCTTCATTGCAAGACCATGCGCCTTCAAAATACGTTTTTCCAGAACTGCGACAAACAAGCTCACAATCAACACAATCATTTTCATTAGGACATCTTTGAAGTGCAGAACCTACAGGACAATCTGCGTGTTTCTCAGAAGCTGCATCATATTTATTTGTTTTTAAATAATCTTCAGGTTCTTCTTCATTAGGTTCATTAGGTTCATTAGGTTCATTGGGATTATTAGGATCAGGACATCCTTCATCTGGACAATCGTCATCATCATCTCCGCCAGTATTAGAAGACGTATCTACAGATTCTATTTCATTTATACTTGTATCTAAACCTGAAGAAGAAGATTGAGTTACGCCAACACTACTAAGCCAATCAGTTATTCTAACTTCCTTACTAACACCTAAAACAGTATTTGGTCCAAAAGTTATAACAAAAATAAATCCTGCAATAAAAATAAGTATTAATATTATCCAACCAATTGTAGCTAAACCTTTTTTCATATTCCTAACCTCAACATATCAGACAGAGAATTTGTATCAGTTATCCAACCATAAAGAACATATAACGCAATTCCTAAAATAATAAAAGCAGCAAGTATTGCTAAAAAATAACTCATATTTACATCAACTCCTCGCTTGTCCATACAATTCAAAACAGTGGTTAAATAAAATATTATCTATTATTGAAAATCGAAGATTTGCAATCCCGCAATTAGTAATTAGCATTATCACTTGAAAATATCCATTACTGAAAAAATGCTGTTATAAACACCACCTTCTACATTCCTAAGCAAAACAAATGCAGCGATTAGTATAACTGCGACTATAATTAATGCTATTGCAAAATTGATATTAATTTGTGCTTTCATATTATTGCCAAACTACTCCAAAAATATAACATAATTAAAACTACACTTATTCCAACTACCATCCATAATAATAATTTTGTTGTCATTATACGCCTGATCCCATTCCTTTTGTTATTAACATAAACATTGTGCTCATTGCAAGAGCGACAATAAAATATATTGTAGTACTAATAAATAAGTTTTTCTGAATTGTATTACCTCTTTCAACTTTTTGTGCTCCATGAACAATACCTGAAAGCAAGTATGACATTAAAATTGTAACTTGAATTAAATAAACACCTACAACTAATTGAAAAATCCATGAGGGAATTAAATAATCTACTTTAAAAATATCTAATAATGTTGTTCCAAAACTAAGTGAGTCTTCACCTGAGCCAAGATTTCCTAGCTCACCAATCTGTGCAGATAAACTAACTAAAATATTTGTTGTAAGAACTGCCATAGAAACAACAATTCCAATTATAAGCGGTATAAATATTTTAACTTCAGATTCTAATGATGCAATAGTTTCTGCTAGCAAATCCTTAAGCCGCTCATTTACATTTTTAATTGAGTTTAAGAAGCGAGATATTGTAATCAAAGAGTAGGATACAATCTTAGATCCTTTTTGAGAACCTTCTACAATTATTCGCATAACTCCTCGAATTAATGACGAATTTATTCTAGAAACAGCACCAATCTTTGAGTCAAAGATTGCTTGCTTAAGATTCATCCGATTTGTAACTAAGTTATTATAGATATTTGTAAATAAAACTGAAACAGGCGAATGAGGCATAGTCTCTGCCACTTTCTTAAATGCTTTTTCAACAGGAATTCCTTCTTCTAATCGATTACCTAATTGAAATACACTATTTGCAAACTCTTCATCAAGTTTATTTAAGTCATTTTGCTGTTTTACTAAATCTTTAACCCTAAGTTTGTAATATGTTCCAAAACCATACCCTAAACCTACAATAGATAGTAAACTAAACAAAAGTGTTGTAAGCGTATTCTCAGTAGTAAGTAGTATGTTTGGATCAGAATAAAGATTTGCAAAATAAAGAATTGATGGAATAATAAAAACTGCAGCTACTGCAATTCCCATCAAAGTAGGACTAACGCGTAAGTTTTTGTTTCCAATTTTAACTGTAGCTTTGTAATTTTTATCTGCATAAAAATCATATATATCACTCGTGCTCACACCTGATGGACGATTATTAATTGTATTTCTTGCTAAAAGATATACTATGGATGGAAGTGCTATATTATATAATAAAATTATATGCCATATTTTTACAACATCACCCATAAATGAAACAACCATAGGAAGCATAACCAGACCCATAACTGGAAGAATTATACCCAACATGTGAACTGCTTGAACAGGATTCTGAGTTTCTCTAGCATACTTCATCATATTATGCTCTGTGCTCTCTAAAATTGTATTAATTGTTCTTTCAAGAACTTCGTGCCTGTGTGCATCTGTGCTAACATAAAGAGATGATTGAATAAGATGAATGGATTCAACAAAACCCGGATTATGATCTTGCCAAACTTTTGAATAATCTTCAAGTGAATCTGATATATTTGAGTATTTTCCAGATTCTACAAGCCACAAAATCCGAATAAAATCAAGAGAAAGTGGTGGTGGTAAGTTCTTTGCAGCAAAATAAACTGCTTGCTCTAAATTTGATGTGTGCTCAAGATAAATTACCATGTAAAGAACTGCCGAAATTAATTGATCTGAAGCTCTTGCTCGCCACATCTTAAACATCAAGTCTGGAGCTTTATACAAAACATAAAAAGTTGCACCGACAATAACTAAGCCAAATACTAATGTGTATATACTCACAAACATAACTGTTAACAAAAGCGCTAACAAAAGAGCAAAAACTGTACCTAAATAAGCAAGAGATCTTGTGCTTTGTGGCGTAATACTAATGTGAAGTAGCTGCAAATAAGAATCAACTTTCTTTTCATCTTCTGGAGTTATATGAGCAGGAATAATCTTTTCTGCAAATTTACATAATTTAGCATAAAACTTCTGGCTTGAGTTGGTTTGCTCTTTTAGAAACTGCCTATATTCAAGAGAATAGTTTGGATTATCTGCTTTTGGATCAATCTCACTCTTCAGCTCACGCTCATATTTTGTTTCGTCAATCATTATATTCTAAATCATACAGAATTAATATACTTTACTTAGATTTTGAAAAAGATTATTTATCTTTGGACTTGTAAAGCTCATTAATATCTCCTTCCTGGAAATCAAATTCTTTTTTTGCTTGCTTAATAGATAGAAGTAACTCGCTAGAAGATAAATTCATTTTATCTTCATCAGGTTTATTTGAAAAAGATCCAGAAATATATGGTGGTTGTGTTTCAGTTTCAATCAAAATATGCGTTATACATTCAATAGTTGGATCATATAAATTATATATTAGCGTTTTCTTTTGCGCATCATCTGCCATATTACTACCATAAAATACAATTTTTAAGTGTTTTGAAAACTAATCTATATTATTTATCTTTTGTTTGAACCCCGCAAGTCATTCGGGGAAAAGAAACACTTAAAAAGGACAGTTTTACCTTATAAGTAGTATGGCATCAATTCCATTTATGGTAAACTCTGGAAATTTAGAAACATTAGCAGAGCAATCGCCAAATTTTGATAAAACTCAGACTAAAATGTTTTTCGACTCAGTTGAAAACCTTTCAACACATCTAAAAGCAGATGTCTTAAATGATGAACTTGCTTTAAACATAGGTATTAATTTAAGTAAGCAAGATTATGATTCAGAAAACACAAGATTAACTGCAAAATATTTAATTTCAGCAGGTATGCCTCTATCAGAAGTAGCAGAACTTGCTATTCCAAAATTTGAAGCATATACTTCAAAAGAAAACGCTTCAGAAGCAATGAGCGGTCTCATATATGCATCAAGATTAATGCCTTCTTGGGTGGGCATTTCAGATGAACTTCAAGATGCTCAACTTAATAGCGTAACTCAAATGTGCGAGGTAGCTAGAAAAGCTATCCATTATAGTGATATTGAAACTGCTTATTTAGCACTTAGTATTATAGATAATTTTAGTGATATCACTGAAAAAAATGATACATTAAGTGAGAAAATAGAAGGATTACATTCAAAATTACATATTAGATTCTATCAAGAATCCTCAAGTTTTCTAGGAAATGAAGTACTAGATTGTTATAATAATATAATTGATAGTGTTGCTGAAGAAAATAAAATTGCAAATGAACAATCGTTTGAAGAATTTGATAAAATGGGAAATAAGATAAGAGAACACTATATGAATAAATATGGTGAAGCTCAATTCTATGATTCTCGCGTACAAAAAGTAATGAATGCAGAATTAGATTTAGAAACTTTAAAATTAAAATTAGAAAGTAAATTAAAACGCGATGAGAAATTAGTTGAAAAAGATAAACAATATCAATCTTTTGTCTTAAGCGGATTGTCAAAAGAATTTCAAGCAGATTTATTATATGATCATTTTGGAGATTATAAATTTGAACATGATAAGATGAACCTAACTAGAATTTTAATGAATGCAAGACAAATTTTATCTGATCAAAAACCTGAATTTGATATTAGTAATTTTGGAATAGAGTATTAGTCAATCTTAGCGATCTTTTGTCTGAACCAGGCTAGCCATTCAGAATAGATAAGTTTTGTATCAGTTTTGCCTTCAGATTCCTTTATTTGATCCATGATAGTGTGGAGAACGTCGTTTGATTGGACAATAAAATCTGCTTCTAGGATTTGTGGCTTGTTTTGCTTTTCAGCAGCATCTATAATATCTTGAGTAACTTTTGCTCGAAGTTCAATGTTTTGCCAAATTGCATCAAAATCTCCTGCCCATTCTCTAACTCGAGAGCCAATTGACTTTAATATGTCGCTCTCTCCTTGAAGTAGGGCGTCTGTTGCTTCAAGCTGGTCTGTTTTAGGATTGTAAACCATTAGATCAACAAAAGCATGTTCTTTTAGTGGATCTTCATCCCAATCCTTTCTAATCTCTGTAATCTGAACAACTCTTCTTTTTTGCTTAAGTCCAGATGCCGATTTAACTGGATTACAAACCACAATAATATCTGTGGCTTTGAAACTTGTTTTTGGAACTTTCAAATCATTTACAACTCTATCATATACACCATAAGGACTATCTCCATGAATTGTTCCTGCAACAACATTTGCAAGAGCACCTACTCTCATTGCTTCATAAAGTGCGAGTGCTTCTTCAGAACGAACTTCTCCAACAATTAAACTAGAATCTCCCATTCGCAAGCTTGTTCGTATTCCTTCCGCAGCAGTTATCTCCTGATCGCCTTTTGTTATAACTGCTTGGACTTTAAGTGATTGAATATCATAATTTAATTTCTTAAATTCATAAACAGGTATTTCCAATGTATCTTCAACTGTAATTATCCGAACAGTTCTTGGAATCTGAATCATAAGTGAAGCTAAAAGACTTGTTTTTCCTGCAGATCGTGTTCCTGCAACTAACATTGTTCTTCCGCCCTGAATAATAAAATCTAAAAGTCCTGCTGCTAAAGGTGTAACCATTCCATTCTTAACAAAAAGAGGTAAAGTCCATGGCTTATCCCTATGTCTTCTAAATGAAAAGGCTAATCCACTAGGGCTAAGTGGTGCTTGTATAACTGCAACTCTAGATCGTGAGCCTGGAACTAATAGCTCTGCATCTAAAACAGGATTTGATTCATCAAGAGGTCTACCTGACATTAATCTAAGTTTTGTTGCCCAACTATCGACATCAAGTGGAGTGATTGTTATATTTGTAACACATTCACCATAATCTGCATGTATAATTGTAATCGGAGTCATTAATGCAGGAGAATTTATAGAAATGTCTTGAACTTTTGGATCTTTTAATATTAGCTCAATTAATCCAAATCCTATTGTGTATCTAACAAGAATATCTGCAAGTTTGTTAATTAATTCATAATCAACTTCCATTCCCTTTGATTTAACAAGATCTGAAATTAGATCTTTTCCAACTTTTCTAAAAACTTCTCTTGTATGTTCAGGATCAACAAATTCAGATTTTGTTGGTTTATGTTTTGCTAAAATATCTTTTGCTCTGCCAAGAATTAAATAATGTTCTTCTAAAAGATTATATTCTGGAGGAATTAAATGATATATTGTTCTAATATCTTCCTTTTTCTTAAGAAGAATAACTCGATTTCCATCAACATCATATGCATCAAGTTCTTTTGCACCCACGGGAAGAGTTTTTGCAACTTTTGCAAACAAAAAGTTTGGCTTGATCTCTGGATTAAATACGAATTTGTATATATCGCGATTACTTGGATCATAATCTTTCAGGTGAGGTAATACTTGCTTTATGATTGCAAGCTTTGACATTTTAGTAAATATTTTCTCAAGTAGATTTGCAAATTGATCATTATTTTTTTTGCAATTGTTGCAGACTTTTTTTGTTAATTTCTCCTCCTGAAGCCGCTTAGTAAGATGAATATATGCGCCAATTGGATCTTCTCGCAGCTCAGACATAACAAATATTTCCATAAAGTTTCTACGTGCAGGTAAGCAAACAGAACATCCACCTAAAGACGTTCCATCCAAAATTTTATCTTGCTCCAATAAATTTTTAATAAATTCTGCTAACGCTGAAAGTGCTTCTGCTTGAGCACCGTCATAAATAAAATCTTCTCGCTGTCTAAAAACGACTTGAGTTACAGAACCAACATCAAGTATAAGATTAATCACTTGTGCCATGCAAAAAGGTTTGTCTTCAATACTTGGGACTATTGCATAGCCTTCATAATTAATAAATAAGGTTTTTTGATCTCCCTCAGCTACAATTCTATAATTTTTCTGAGGTTTCTTTTCAGTTTTTACCATTGCTAAGGATTAAGTAACATTTATAGTTATATAAAACATAAATATGTATAAGATATATAGTTTTTGGAGCTAAAATGAAACCTGAACAAGACGGACAAAGAATGATTGTAAGTGCGCTTTCGCAAATGGATAGAAAAATTAAATTAGTGGAAGAAAGAATATCTGGTTTAAGAAATCATATTGAACTTCTTGAGAATAATTTAATTGAAACAAATCAAAAACTTGTGCAAGAAGCTGAAGACTTTAACAAAACTGCACAAGATCTAAGAAAACAAATGCAAGAGAATTTAGATCAACTAAACAAGATATCAGATCATATTACTAACTTTGCTAGCAAAGATAGTGTTAAGGTTATTGAAAAATATATAGAAATAATAAATCCGCTAAGTATTATGAATAAGGAAGATGTTGAAGAAATGATTGACGAAAAGATCAATAACAAAGAAGAATAGCTGAAAATTATTGAAAATATATTATTTTCAATTCCACGATGGGTTGTTTAACCAATAATGTTATATATATTTGAAACTATATATTAAAAGATATAAGATGGGAGTATTTGATTTTTTAAAAAAGCAGAAAGCTGAACCAGAACTATCTCCAGATAAATTTGGAGAAAATGATGATTTCTTTCCACCTCCACCTGGCGGAGGTCCTATGCCCGAACCAAGTATATCTCCTGCACTAAAACAACAAATGGGCGTACCACCACAATTACCACCTCCAAATATGAATCCTAATCAATTTGGCTCTGCATCTCAATTTGGAGCACCCTCAATTCAACCACCACAAGCAGTACCACAATTACCTCCACCACAAGCAGTACCACAATTACCTCCTCCAAACATGCCAAATATGAATATTCCTTCAATAGATAATAGCATTCCAGAACCACCCATGCCTCCTATGAATGAAATTAAACCTATTGCGCAGGAAGAACCTAAAGATCATGTTACGCTTATGACTGATGATATTGAACAAATTGTAGAAACTGTTATTGATGAAAAATTCGAAAAGATAGCTGCAAAAATTAATAATCTTGATGGCTTGAAAAAAGATATGGATACTCAAATTCAAAACATGACTAAAAGTGTAGATAGTATGCAAAAAAGATTAGATGAAACTCAGAAATCAATTATGAATAAGGTCTCAGAATATAATAAAAGCATAATGAATGTTGATTCTGAAATAAAAGCACTTACACAAGTATTTAGCAAGATAATGCCAACATTTACATCAAATGTAAAAGAACTTTCTAAAGCAGTTGGTAGAGTTAAGAAAAAACCAAGTACAACTTCTTCTACAAGTAAACGTCGACCTAAGAAAAAATAATTTTTAATTTTATGCTTCTTTAATTACTGTAACCATATATGCAGCTACACCAAATGTAATAAACATAACTAATAAAGATAGAATTGTTGGGTGAAAAACCGTATTTCTGAGCAGATCCTGACGTTCGTCAACATCACTATCTTTGGGTATAACGGTAGTTGTTCCATCATCTGTTTCAGTTATTAGAACAGTATTAGATCCAGAAGAAGAACTATCTCCTGTATTAATACCACTTAGGCCGCCTCCAGATGATCCGCTATCTTGATTTGCAACACTAAGCTCAGGGAAACTTTCACTAAGGAAAATAAAAACGCCTATAAGAAGAACTGCAATGATAACACCATAAACTCCTGGATGAGTCATTGCACCTTGCATAGTATCTTCTTTAACACCTATAAACCTAAACAAAATAATTATAAGAATCATAACTAAGAATAATCCAAATATGTATGGAACTATAAGTTGAATAAAGATTAGAATTGGCATAAATTGAATTGACAAAAATGCAATTATGAACGCTAAAATACCATTTACGATCTTATCATCGCCAAAGGGTTTTATGTAAGACAAAACACCATAAGTTAATGTAAATACAAGTAAGAATGGCATAACTATCGTAAATATACCAAATTCTTTTAGAAACTGAACTCCTGATAGTAATGATACCATTATTTTGCTTTTACAATGAAATATATTGTCGCGAGAGGCAAACCAACCATTAATGCGAGCACGATTGCGAAATTAATAATTATACTAATTTGTTCATTAGAAAGTCCAGATCCTCCTCCACTTGAACTACTCGAATCTCCGCCATCTCCAGAGTCTCCACCATCTACAAATCCGCCAGCAACATCATGAATAACAGGGATTTCAACACTTTCAAGAGACATGTCAACAACTCCAAGGAAAATAATAATTAAGATTAAAACAATAAGTTTTGCAGCCCATCCAGTCTTTTCAAAATAATCTTTTTTTGCAGGTCGAATACCTACCATCCCTAAAACCATTAGAGAAAGCACAACCAATATTAACATAAAAGATGCTGCAGGAATTATTTCATTAATCATTTTAACAACATCAGTTGAAGCAATTACAAAAAAAGCTGCAACGAATGCGATTATTGCATAAAGAGGTCTTGTTTTTTCATCGGGCTCACCAAAAATATGTGTAAATGTAAGAACACCATAAAAAATTGCAAATACTAAAATAAGAGGTAGAACAACGTCAAAAAATCCAAAATCTTTCATAAACTGTAGTGATTCTGATAATGGTGCGATTTGTGTATCTGCTAAGGTGGCGTTTGCCATTTAATCTGTATGCTATAGTTTAATATAAATGTTTCTCTGTAAAAACCAATTGAAGGGATATATTTTAAATAATAACAATATTTTTAAAGTGCTATTACTGAAAGATGGTATGGCATATATCCCATATACACATATAAGAATTCCACTTACAGCATTAAATATAGAACCTCATTGTCAAGATTTAGATTTTTTCTCAGAAGGATCACCTAATTTATTAGATATAACTGAACTCATAGCTTCAAAATATGGTATACCTAAAGAAGAAATTCACAATATAGAATTATTTGAATCTGACGACATTAATGGATATACAATTACAGATCTACCTAATCATATATTAAAAGACAGAAAATTAAACCCTCTTCTTAAAAATAAATTAAAAGAATTGCAAGACCAAGTTATAATGAAAAAAACACCGGGTGCAATTTTAACAATGGGTGATGGTGATAAATTAGAAGAAATAATATCTTACTCAACACATAAAAATGATCCGGGAAAAGGTAAAGTTATTGCTAGATTATATTCAGTATTTCCAATTGCAGATCGTAAAAAAACTACAATAAAATATAAAAACAGAGAATCAACAGAAACAGCTTTACAAAGAAATAATATCAAACGCAAAGATCTTTCTGAATCATTAACAACAATTAGAATAGATCGTAATTTACATGAAAAAGCAGGGTATAAAAGCAAAGACGCATTACATACAAAATTATTACTTTATTCTGCTGAAATAGAAGGAATATATACTCCAGTTATATTATCTGCTATAAAACTTACAAAAGACCATAAAATGAATATTATAGATTCAGATATAAATTGGGCAGGAGAAGCAGTTTATTTAATCGATGATATATATGTTCCGGGATTTAAAGAAGCAAAAGAGAATATAACGGTAGAGAGTGCTGCAAGATCCTTATCTCAACTAATGCAACCAAATTTACCTGCACCACCACCAAATCCTCCAACTAATCTTCCTCCAATATTACCGATGATTACTACACCTCCAGCACCAATACTTACCCCTCCAACTAACTTACCTCTTCCTCTTCCAACTAATATTCCTACAATTACACCTCCCGTACCTACAGTTACACAACTTGCTAATACACCAACACCTACTAATGTGCCAATAAATACATCATATACGCCCGCTACACAATTTACACCTAATCCAGTTACTGCTCCTACACAAACACCCTCTACACCTGCTCCTACATTAAATATCACTCCAACAACTCCCGCAACCCCATCTACTACTCCTGGAACTAATCCACTACAATCTCAATTAACTAGTTCACCTATAGCTCCAAATATACCACTTACACAAGTAACTACAACTACACCACCTGCACCTACAACACCACCCGTTACTGGAACACCTCCAATACCATTTACACCTTCCGGATCATTAGTGTCTACTATAGCGCCACCAGCTACCCTTGCTACACCTATAGCACCTGGAACGGGGACACCACCTACTACTGGAACTCCTCCTGCACCAACACAAAATACACAAACAAATACAGGTGATACAATTGAGTGGGTATAATTTTAGAATATAATTAATTATTGTGAAATAAGTCTTGGAGATCCACTTGCTTGTCTTCTAGTTGTTTTTGCAATAAGTGCTTCATCTCGAATAATTTTATAAAAGTCTTGCTCGATTTCCATTAATTTATCAAGCTCATCACCGCCGGCAGATCTTTTTGACGTTTCAATAATTCTAATTGAATCTTTAGCTAATTTAATAACCGTTAAAGCAAGTGCTTTAATCTGTTTACGATCTTTTGCATTATATGGATTTTCTTCTAAATCTCTTGCGTCCATGTATTCCATACGAAATCCTCTATAAATTTTTGCAACTTCTTTTTGCAAAGCAGTAAACTCTGGCTTATCTTTAAGAGGTCTTAATTTTGCTTCTATATCTTTTAATCTATTTAGTATATCTTTCATTGCTTGGATTTTTGCAAATTCAGCTTGCTTAAATTCAGCATCTTCTTGTTTAGCTCCTTTTGCATCTTTTACAATTTCTTGATATTCTTCTCCAAGAATTTCTTCTCTTTTTTTCTCAAGAGCATGGAAGTCTTGCTCTGCTTTTACAAACCATTTTGAAAGAATTTGAATTGCCATTCTCTTTGCAGTCTGCCAATCAAGTCGTTTAATCATATAGGGCTTCTCATGTTTCATTGATTTCTTTAAATAAATAAGCAATGTTGATCGCCTTACTTTCATTCCACCTCTTCCAAATCGATAATAACGTTTGCCTAATATATTTTCTCTCTCTTGGACATTCTTCTCCATCAGATTAAAAACTTCTTTTAATTCCTTGTTGCCTTTGTGTAATTTAACCTTCATAACTTTCTTTCTATGTTTTTCAAGAATTTTTATTTCTGTTTGCAAGCGATTTAATTCAACTACAGCTAAACGATAAGCTTCTCGATAATTATCTCTTGAAAGTGCATTAATTATCTGATTAGCAATAAGTTCTGAGTCTCGCTCAAGCCCAGGAATTTCAGGAGATTTTAGCTCACCCCCTATATCTTTTAAATTATCAATATCTTGTTCATATCTTTTCGTAGGCGGTAAATCAGAATTATTATTTCCTCCCTTGCCAAAATCCCATTTGCTCATGGTTCCAATTATACCAACAATCACTAAAATAACTCCAATAATTGCAACTATTGCGCCCCAACCTTTCATTGCAAGATATTCAAAATAAAACATTGAGAGTCCTAAGATAGTAAAACCAACTCCTGATGCAAATAAAGTATGCCAAGCATTTCTATCTCCATCCTTTAATTTTAGTATATATCCACCTAATGTTGTTGCAAACATAATCGCTAAGAAAAACGCGAGATATCTAACAATAAATTCAGAATAATACCAAGACCCCATTAAAGAACCAGCTAAAGCAAATATTGATACTGCAGCATTACCTGAACCAGCTCCAAAACTACCTGCACTAGCGCCAAATGCCATTCCTGATGCATAATACATAACTGCAAAAGTCATGATAAAAGATATAATAAAATTAATCATATCCTCGCCAAGAGACTCTTTTGTAACATTAAAATAATCACTTGCAGTACTAGCACTTTCAAAATCCCATGCTTCACCGGTTGCTGCGCCAGTTATATCTCCTACAAATAACTGCCCTGCGAGAAATGCTCCTAGCATTAAGAGCATTGTAAATAGAAATACTGTCCTCTCTCTACGAGATTGCATAAATTATATACTATAGGATATTTATATACATTTTGTAACCATTTACGAATAAGTTAGTGTATTGGACATGTGTTCAATACGCTCACCAAGCAAATAAAATATTTGCGTGGCCTACCAAATATTATTTTGGTCGGAATTGCCCGCTTTTTTGAAAGCTGTTCTATTGGAAAAAGAATGTCTTATGGAACTTTCTAAGCGGTGTAATATATCGCTTAAAGTGCCTGCTATAATCGCGTTTACTAATATCTCCTTTTTGAACTGCTTCTTCAACTCTCAATTCAAATGCTTCTAATTCACCTAAAAGAATTTGAAATTGCTTTTCTAAATCCTTTTTAACAAATTTTCTTATATTTGGAACATCTTTATTTATATCTCTACTAAGAAGATTTTCTTCACTAATAAGAATTTCATATTCTCTTACGAGTAATTTTCTTTCATAAATAAGATCTTGATAATTAAGTTTCTGACTTTTGCGAATCTTAATTGTTTTAATCATATTTTTAACTTTATCTCGAAGAATTTTCTGTTTCTTTCTAATTATATCACGTTCTTGTTTCATTCTTGCAATATCTTTATCTTCAGTAATAAAATTCTTAAGCAGAGATTCAGTTCTTTGCAAATTATAAAAAAAGTGCCCTCGCATATCGGGAGTTGTTTTCTTATACATTTTCTTGTAAGCTTTTCTAACTCGTTTAAGATATCTGCCAAGTTTCCATTTCTCAATTCTTCCCATTTAATACCTCTTTTTCATAATCAGCTAATTTTCCAGGAATAATTAAACAAGCAGGTGTTCCAAATCGTTTATTCATTAGTTCTTTGGCAGTTCCAGATTTTATAATTTGCTTCTCTGTTCCTAATTGCGAGCAGCCAACACACAACGTGTTTGCAGTAAATAAATTTGATTTGCGCTTTCTTGCAATCTTAAGTAAAATATCAATTGCTTGTTTTATCGTCATCATTGCCAAAGGATTTGGTGATGAGACAGCAAAATTCTTTTTAGAATTTTGGTGTATAAACTGATTTTGCTCAGGTTTTAGATCTAAAAGGAAAAGTGTATGTGCTTGAATCTTCTGGTTATCATCCAAAATATCGAAAAAGCTTTCTGGCTTAAAATTCTCTAACCAAAAAGGAACTGATCCAGTCTTTCCAAACTTGTAAAGCGATAATCCCGTATCTGCAACAGCAGTTAGGATTGAAGGTCCGTGCAAAACTTCAACTTTAATTTTGTTTTTCTTTGCAGTCTGAAGAATCTCAGTATGTGTTGTAGCTGAAAGTGCATCACCATAAACCAAAAGTGCTACGTTTCTTGACTTTGCATTATTAAAAAATGGCTTTACAGTTTCAACATGTTCTCTATCTAAAACTCTAACTTTCTTTCCAACTAACTTCTCAAGTTGTTTTAGAGAAAAGTTGCTCGCAGAAGTATAGTTTTCAAGATAAATTTCAGAGCACTTTCTAAGAACCTCTAGCGATCTAACTGACATGTCTTTAAAACTCAGACCTAAACTAATCAAGTATAACATATTTGTTTAATGTAGGCTATAAATAAAAGCATTTTGGGCAATTATGCATTTGCAGCTGCATTAGGATTAAGTGTAGCAGGATCGAGGATAACACTGTGTTCTTTAGCCGATACTTTAATAATCTGCTGATCTTCTCCATATTCGATTTCTACATCTTTTATTAAATTTTCATGAATTGTTTTTACACTTTTTGCATGTTCATTAAAATTCTTAAGAACATTCATTAATTTATTTAATTCATTTAAGAAATCATTATATTTTTTAAATTGTATTTTAGCTTCAGTTACATCTACTCTAGCAAGTTCATTTTGTTTACGATATGAAATATTTTCTGCATCAGTATATTTCTTACCTGCTTTAAACATCATAAATCTAAATCTAGCCATTTTAGCTTTGTATCTTCGCATAAGAAGAGATTGTTGTAATCGCTTAGATTCTTCAGCAGCAAAACTTTCTGCAAGTTTACTAACACTAATAAGATAATCATACAAAACTTGTGTTTCTTTAACCATTATATGTAAATCATCTACTTCTTTATGAATTAAACTTAGGTCTTTTTCTTCTTCTTTTGTAACTCTACGAAGTGCCCATGCAAGTTTTTTATCCAATTTCATATATCTACGTATCCCACCTTTAGCTGAATTATGAAAATGTCTAGACCACCAGGAATCTCTTCGAGCAGTAGAATCAAATGGTGCCATTTAAATTTTTGAATTAAATAATTTAATTTTATTCAACCTCTCACTTAATTTAATAAATGCATTATGTTGCATAGTTTTCTTTTTTTCTTTTTTTACTTCTTTAGCCATTGCATTTGTTACCTCTCGCCAATATAAAAATCTAGCAAGATTCATATAATGCTCTTCCTCAGATAACTTTTTTTTATGTGTATTTCTAGAACTAACTTTTGGCATACATTTTTTATATCCCTTAATATAAAAAAATTTCGTAAAGAAAATTAACTATATAATATTGAATGTTTCTCATTTAAAATTTGATTTTTTATACCTAAAATATGATTCATTCTATCCGCATTTAATGGCTCTTGATCAATTGTTTTACCTTGTGTTGTAGTTCGATATAGTTCTTGTCTTACAGTTTGCATGGTCGCTGCTTCTTCAGCATTAAATGATTTATTAAAATTACTTGGGATTAAATCAATTATCCTTAATGCAAAATAAGCAAAGGACCTATCACTAATACCTCTATTTACATCTACTGTAAATATACCTAACCTAGATAACTTAACAATTTCAGATTTTTTAGAGTTTCTAAACGTGAACCAAGAATTATATATTCTTTGAAGCGGTTTCTCTGCAAAATACCCATTATAAATATCCGCATATAACCTTTGCCTTAAATGAGAAAAGTTCTTATCTTGTGCGTATTTTGTAAAAATTTCCATTAAATCTCTACACATATACCTATCTTTTTCTAAATTTTGCTTTCTATGCTTGCGATAATTTCTAGTTTCACTAGCAAGATTATATAATCTATTTGAAATCACACTATGATCCTCACCACAACCAAGATCTTCAACAATATCTTCTAAAGGCCACCAAAGATGCTCATTTCCTTTAGTAAAATCTGGATTCTGAGAGCTTGCTTGATAAAGCATGTTCTCTAAATTATTATTAATATTAATAGAAGACATAGAAGGTGTTGCTATCATTAAATAGTATAATATATAAAAACTTAAAAACCTAGTTAGACCACAGCGCAGTTAATTGTTATATATTTTTATATGTTCGATTATGTAGCTGCTGCTTCTGCGACATCAGAGCTTCCTACTTTAATAAATACTTTCTTAATAATCTTATGACTATTTTCAATACCTGTAAGCATGGTATTTAACTCTGTTTCTTTTTTTATTGTATATTTATCTTCGGCTCCCAAGTTAGCTAAAATATCTTTTATATGTTTTATTTTAAAATCAATATCTGCTATAAGTGCTAATGCATCTTTTTCCTTAAAATATGCTCTTTTTTCTAATGTTCTAATTGCTTTACGATCTGCCCTATTTGGATTAACGCCTTTTTTGTAATTAGATTTAATATCTTGTATTCTTTTTACAAATACCGTATCTCCATCTAAACGACGTATTTCGCTAAATATTACAGGAAGAAGCTGATGAATGTTTTTTGTTCCTACTATTTTTTTCTCATCAGTATTATATGTTTCTACTAAATCAGTCATTGCTTTTTTATATGCTTTATTATCAATCTGCTCCATTTTTAGAGTTTTGAACATTTCTCTTGATTTCATTTTATCAAAACTCGAATCTGTTTTTTTTCGCCCAAACATTAAATATCACCTATTAATTAAAAGAGCGCATTACTCATTAATATATATTTGTAACCTCTGGAGAATAGTATAATCACTTCAAAATGCTTTTATAAAATAAATCTATGATATGTAATGGGTTCTATGTTTGATACTGAAAATATTAAGAAATACAGACGTGAAATCATGAAAAACAAAAACAAAGGAGCTAGATTATGGAATAGCGGCACATACATAAAAAGACGAATCGACACTTATGAAGAAAATATCGTTCGAGTTAGTCGAGATCCAAGTAGAAGTCCTGAATCCAAAAGAAGAATCATATTAAATCTTAGAACAGACATAGCAAAAGAAAGAGAAACACTCATACAATTAGAATTAAAATTACTTAAAATTATTAATGATGATATTAAAAAAGAAAAAATTATAGGTATAAAAACGCCGATAGAAGAACAAACGAACTTACCTAAAATCATAAAAAAAGATATTAAACAACAATGGCGTTTTGAACAAACAGATCAAAAAGCTAGAGAAGATCTTCAAAAAATAAAAAATCCAACTGTTGCTCAGAATTTAGCTGCAAAAGAAAAGAAAAAGAAAGGTTTCTTTGATGATTTATTTAGTGGATGGCATAGTAGAGGAAAAGGAGAAGCATAATTTAGAGAATTTTCAATAGTTTTATATTCTTAATTACATAATTTAAACATGACCAGATGTTTTAAAACTAAAAAGGAAAATACGCAGGAGCTTAATAAATTCTTACGAAGCAAGAGTTGGTTTAATGATCAATTTAAGATTGGACACTCTGGCAAATATGTTCTAATTCCCATCACAGATAAAGTTAAACAAAAAGACTTAGCAAACAAATTCAAAGGAACTATCGAAGAACGAAATTTGATTAAAATAGATGATAAGAAAGTTGAAAATTTGAAAGAAGCATTGAAGAAAGTTATTCCTGCAGACAAAGTTGAATCAATAAATCGTGGTTTTGAAGTTGTTGGAGATATTGCTGTTCTTGAAGTTCCAGAAGAGATTGTTCCTTTAGAAAAAAGCATTGCTTGGACACTAAAACGAATGAAACCAAGTATAAATATTGTAGCTAAAAAAGCAAATAAAACTAATGGCAAATATAGAATACGGAAAATCAAAGTTTTAGTGGGAGAAAACAGAACTGAAACAATTCATAAGGAATCGGGTGTTAAAATTAAAACAGATTTAAATAAAGCTTATTTTTCTGCTAGGCTAGGCACTGAAAGATTACGAATTTTAAAGTTGATTAAGCCAAAAGAAAATATATTAGTTGTATTTGCAGGCGTAGGACCATATCCACTAGTAATTGCAAAGCATAAACGTAATGCAAAGATAACTGCAATTGAATGGAATCCTGCAGCTGTGCGATTCTTTAAAGAAAATTTAAAGTTGAACAAATTTGAAAATAGAATAAATATAATCAAAGGAGATGCACATATCGAAATTCCTAAGTTAAAAGAAAAGTTCGACCGAATTATTATGGTGCTTCCTGGAGAATCACATAAATTTTTGAAAGAAACACTTGGCGTTGCAAAGAAAAGTGCTATTATTCATCTATATCAATTCGAGCACATGGATAAAGTTAAAGAACGTGGTGCTGAAATCAAGCAGATGATTGAAAAATTAGGAAAAAAAGTCAAATCAATTAAGGGCGTCCGGAGTGGATATTTTGCCCCTAAAATAAATAGATATTCTTATGATATTTTACTTGAATAACACTATTGATCGTATCAATAGAAATCTTTAAGAATGATTTAATCGAATTCTAAATATGCTAACAGGTGAGTATCCCTGGACACTCTAAGAACATCTTGCTAGCTAAAACTCTCGACTTATTTGGTGATTATGCGTGGAAAAAGCGAGAGCAATCGAAATAGGGGTCGTAGCATAAAGCAAAACGAGGTCTTGCTAACAAGCAAACTTCATTTGCATGTAACCCGGCAGTGTGGCCGGCTCCAAATGCCTTTCTCTTATATGAAGAGAATAATCCGAGAAATAATTTCTCGTGGCTATAGAACCCGGTTAATGGGGGTTCAAAGCGAATTCATTTGCTTGATGCGAACGTGTTCGAAGAAAATCCCTCCGACCCCACTAAGCTTTTTCTTTGAAAAGAAAAGGTTTGCAAAAAGAAACTATAATAATATTGAAGGATGTACTTTATGATGACTGAAAAAGAAAATAAAGTTGATGCATTCGGAGTATCTGATATTAAAGATTATAATAAAATAATTAAGGAGTTTGGAGTATCGCCAATGGAACCTCTTCTTAGATATATGCCAAATCCAACTTTATTATATCGAAGAGGTATTGTATTTGCACATAGAGATTTCGATATGATCCTTGATGCTATGGAAAAGCAGACTCCTTTTGTTATAATGACCGGTATCAAACCCTCAAATTATTTTCATTTTGGATCAAGAATAGTAGTTGACCAGCTAGTTTATTTGCAAAAGCACGGTGGAAATATGGTATTTGCTGTTGCAGATATTGAAAGCTTAGCTGATAATGAAATGCCGCTAGAAAAAGCAAAAGAAATTGCAAGAGATAATATTATTGATTGTATTGCTTTGGGACTAGATCCCGATCCAAAGAAAACAATATTTTACAAGCAGAGTAAGGATCTAACAGTTCTAAGATCTGCGCAGGTTTTTGCTAGCAATGTTACAAATAACATGTTAAAAGCAATTTATGGTCCTCATGAAATTAAAATTTATAATGCTGCACTTGTGCAAGTTGGAGATATTCTAAAACCACAAATTGAAAATGGGAAAACAAGAACAGTTGTTCCTGTTGGATTTGACCAAGATCCACATATTAGATTAACTCGAGATATTGCGCGAAAGCATAATTTAATTCCTCCTGCTGGAACATACAATAAATTTATAGGTTCTCTCACAGGTTCTGCAAAAATGAGTAAAAGAGAACCAGAAGGAATAATCTTTCTAAATGAAAGCGCAGAACTAGCTTGCAAGAAGATAAAGAAAAAAGCATTTACAGGTGGAAGAGATACTCTTGCAGAACAAAAACAGCTAGGTGGCCAGCCAGATATTTGTAAAATATATGAGCTTTATGAATTTGGATTAATTGAATATGATAAAGAACTTGAGGATATAAACAAACGCTGCAAAAGTGGAAATTTATTATGTGGCGATTGCAAAGAGATTGCTTGTAAGAAAATGACTAACTTTCTTAATGAACATCAAAAGAAACGTAAGGAAGCTAGAAAGATCGTAGACAAGGTGTTTAAGTAAACAAATTAATTTAAAACACAAATATATTCTAAGTTATGGATTTAGATATTCTAAAAGAAAAATTTGAAATAACTACTAAATTCTTAAAATATTTTTCTTTAGTATTAGCAATTATTCTATCATTAAACTTAGCAGGATATTTACTTAAAAGATTAGACTTAACTGCAATAGGAACTATATTTATTTTATTCTTCTATTGGATTTGGTCTATAGATACAAAGATAGATAGATTAGAAAAGACTTTAATAAAAAAGAAAACTATATCTATTAAGGAACTAAAAATGAGTAAAAAAGGCGCTTCTGATTTAGGAAATGCAATATCTGCGGGTATGGGAACTATTGTATTAATATATTTACTCTATCTATTAGTTACAAAATATGGACTTCCACTTTAAGTAATCTTTATATGTTTTGAACAGCATAGTTTGAATGCTATGGTTGTTCTTCCTGCTAATAATTATAATTGCTATTCTTGAATTTTTAGATGAAATAACTACGCGTGTGGATCTAAAGCGATTTGGAATCCAGCAGGAAAGTAATAAAATAATTAAAAAATTAGAGGAAACAGAGGGAGAAAAAGGTGTCTTTCTTTACAAACTGATCTCAACAATTGGCTTTGCAGTAATTGGATATATTATATACACCGTTGATCCAATTTACTTTTATATTCTTTCAAGTATTGTAATTGTGCTATACACCGGAGTTGTTATCCATAATTACAGATTAGAACAACAAGACTAAATTATTGTGGATCACCCGATTTTTGATATCTTATGTGCGTACCTATCGCATACTGTTCAACTGCTTTTAATATTTCATCTGCTTTAGAAGTATTTGCTTTTAAATTTAAACGGTGTCGTAGGCTAATATTTTTACTAAGAACTATGCTATAATCTTTTCCATTAATATAACACGTTGAATCATTATCTTTAATCTTAGTAACATCTATATTATTATTTATTAATTGCTATTTAGCTCGCTTAATCCAATATCTCCTTTCAAAACAACTTCTAAATTAATTACTTTTTTAGTTGGATGGCGAAGACTATCTCTTTGACTAAAATATTTAATTTCTCCGAAAAGAGTTATTTTACCTAATGAAACCATGGTTATTCATATAGATAAAACTTAAAAACACTTCGCTAGAGCAATAACTGCTTAGAAATCAGCTAAGCTCTTTTGGTTCTTGTTTGTCTGAGCTTTATTTAAGCCAATAGCAGAATCAATTCGAGATTCATTAAAGCCATGTCTCTGGCAAAGGATTTCTTTAACTTTATTTATGTCCAAAGGTTTCCACTCAAATGTATATCCTGTTGTAATTGCAGGCTTAAGAAATATGCCTTGAACTGCATCAAACTTTGGCATGTCTGCTCTGTATTTTTCAACATTTCCTTCCTGAACAATCTTAACTGCGGTTTTTGGTCCAACACCTTTTACACCTGAATTAAAATCTGTTCCAACCAGAATTGCTACATTAATCAAACCTTTATGATCGATTTTTAATGAATTTAATGTATCAGTTAAGCTAATTATCTCGGGAGTTATTATTTTAGTTCCTCGCTTTTTCTGAGATATAGTTAAATTACGAACAACTCTTTGTGCTCCAAAAAGCAGGGTATCATAATCTTGAGAAACTACTGCCCAAACCAAACCTTTTTGACACATGTATGCTGCTTGTGCCTCCGCATCACCTAATGCCTGGATAACTGGCAGACCCATTGCTTGAATAAGTTCTTTTGATTCTTTAATCATATCTGAATTTAGCGTTACTGCTTGTTGACCATATTTTCTAGCATTCTCAATATCTCCTGCAGCAAGAGCTGCTTCATGTTTTACTTTAGCTGTTGCACGAATCTCCCTTCGAGCTGCTTGTGTGTCTGCTTTTAATTCGGGTGCATCTCCATCAAATACAAAGCATGGCTGAACACCTGCTTGCATTAGCTTTAAAGTACGATGGAAAATGCCACTTAAATGAGACGTTATATTACCTTGCTCATCTTTCAGAGGTGTTCCATCTCTCTGTCGAATAGCTGATAAGAACTGAAAAAGAACATTATATGCATCAATAGCTACCTTTTTGCCTGCTAATTCTTCTATAGAAATTGGTTCTTTTACAACTAAATCTTTAAACGGAACGCCCACAGCCTTTTTACAAAAACGCTGGCGAAAAAACGTTGCTATCGCAACTGTTCACTTCGCTCACAAATACGCTTGATAACCTCCGATAATATCACCTAAATAAGGTATAATTATAAGATTTTAAAGTTTTAGCTAATTTACTTAAGTTTAGCTATTTTCTTTAATCCGAAAAATAAGTTTCCTATAAGCAATGCTTTCTTGCCATTTGGATAAACTAAAAATCTCTGTCCGTGAAGATCTTCATCATGAAATTTTGCTATAACTGCTTGAAAACCTCCATTTGTAAGCGTAGATTTATTTTCCTTTAGAATTTTACCTACACTTGAATTAACTTTATGATAGCTTCCGTCGCATGATTTTACACATAGAATAACTTTACTAACATCGATAGATTTATCAATTTCTTCTTCTGGAGCTAGCTTCTCTGCTCGAAAGGAATTATCCCTCATCTTTTGTAATACAGCTGTATTTACCATCATGTTACTACTACAAAAATCGATTTATAAACCTTATCTTTTAGTAAAAATCTATCCGAAAGCACGTCTTACGTCGATTACATCTACTGATTGAACGCCTTTGATCTTTGCGAATTCTTTTTCCATTGGTTCTGTATCGCCCTTGCTTTCATCACGCATAAATATGAATTCTAATGCTTTTAATCCAAATGCAATTGGAATAACTTCAGAAGTATGATATTTGCTACCATCTTTTTCGACAATTTTCTTTACTTCAGTTTCAATTTTACCTAAATCAACATCAGGAGATTCAGGCATTATTTTTGTTTTAACATAAACCATAGCCATTTTTAATTACCTCTAAGGACCTTCAAAACCACACTTACATATGTATTTTGTTCCTAATTTTCTACATTTTCCGCATCTTAAAACATCTTCTTTACCACACTCTGGACATTTAAATCCAGTTGAGCTCAGGTCGTTAGTTAAACTTGAGTTGCAAGATGTGCATCTTCGTTCTGCCATTGTTGGAAGAACAAAAAGGCATTTAAAAGCGTTGCGCTGAATAAAATATGTTTGAATATTTGATTATATTTATTTTAGGAGGATTTCCTATTGCTGAGATCCGTGGTGCTATAATTTATGGATTAGCTATGAATCTTAATATGTATTATGTTTTTGCAATAGGCGCACTAGGTAATATAATCGCAATCCCGATTATATTTTTTGTACTTGAAAAATTACATTTTATTGGTTTAGCTAAGCGTTTATTTGGTAAAAGAACATATAATAAAATTGAAAAGCACCAAAAGGCTATAGACAAATGGGGAGAACTTGCATTATTAACTTTTGTAGCGATTCCTCTTCCTTTTACAGGTGGCTGGACTGGCGCTTTTGCTGCAACGATACTTAAAATGAATAAGAAAAAATCCTTTGCAGTTATTACATTAGGAATATTAATTGCAGGAGCTATAACTTGGGCAGTTGCAGCAGGAGTTCTTGCAGGTTTAAGTTCAATAATATGAAAATAAAAGATAAGCCAGAAGACTTTATTGTAGAAGAAATATCTGAAGTAAAGCCAGAAAAAACCGGTGAATATACTTATGTCCAACTAAAAAAAGAAAACTGGACAACTCAACGAGCTATTCAACAGCTATCTCGAAGATTGCGTGTATCAAACAATAGAATTGGGTTTGCAGGTAATAAAGATAAATTTGCTATTACAACTCAAGTCTGCTCTATTTGGAAAATTGAACCTGCGCAAATAGAACAAGTAAATATCAAAGATATTGAACTAAAAGTGCTTGGAAAAGGAGACGAGCGAATAAATCTTGGAGATCTAAAAGCAAATAAATTCAAAATAATTGTTAGAGACGTTAGTAAAACTGAACTAGAAAAATTAGAAAAGAACTTTCCAAAGGTCAAAAAACAGGGCTTTGTAAATATATTTGGAAGACAAAGATTTGGAAGTGCAGGTAATTCTGGGGAAATTGGAGCTGAAATAATTAAAGGTGATCTTGAAAAGGCTGCTAAGTTATTTATAACCGAACATGGCGATAATGAACGAGCTCAGGAATTTGGTGTATTTGCTAAGAAAAACTGGGGTAAATGGAAGGAAATCATCAAAGAATGCCCTGATTTTCTAGGACTTGAAAAAGCCGTCTTAAATTGGTTAGTAAGAGTGCCTACTGATTTTGGTGGTGCAATAAGAGAAATTCCAAAGCCAACAAGGCGGATTTTTGTAAGTGCGTATCAAAGCGAGATATGGAATAAAGAATCTCAGAAAAATAAAGCAAAGATAATCAAGATAGCTCCAATTGAAATAACGCGCATGCCTGAACTAAATATGCGTGGTGCTGAAAGACAAAGAATTGTTAAGCCAAGAAACTTGAAAAAGAAAATCAAAGCCAAAACAATTGAGCTTGAGTTTGAATTACAAAAAGGATGCTATGCTACTGTATTGATTGATAATTTATTCAGATAATGTTCTTTCCGCGAACGCTTTCCAGAGCGAAACAAAGTTTCGCGTGGTCCCACGAAGCTTTTCTTCGTTAGGACTTTCTAAGAACGGGTTCAAATGTAGTTATGCTACTGTGCTTACTGATGCTTTATTTAGTGCTTGAGTAATTGCTGTTTGACTTAATACTCCACTAATTGTTTCTTTTTCATTAATAACTATGCTTGGAACTTCATGAATACTAAACTGTTTTGTGACTAAATTTATTGATTCAATATCTAAATCTATAGGTAATGGAACAAGAATAACCTTTGGTCCTCTATTTTGTTTCAAATTAAACAAAACATTACTCATTGCGTTTTGTTTTACTTCTTCGATAGCATTTGGTTCATCTTTATAAAAATAAAGAATGATATCATAATCTGCTCTACACGAATCTCGTAACTCTATTGCATTCATCCAAAATTGGAACTTTAATAGTGCATATTCACGTTTATCTTGCTTAACAGCTTCTAGAAATTTACTTTGCTCTTCATAACGCTCAATTTCTAATCCTTGTGAGTATATTTCATCTGAAAATTCTAAATTACTATCAATCATAATTTCACAGTAATCTGTAATTCCTGGATATAATTTATAATAATCTGATTTAATTTGCATATCATACCAATCTAATTCTGTTTGCTTATATCTATCTTGAATAGTATTTAATTTCATAGTATCTAATTGAACGCCCACAATAACTCCTAAAATAAAAATTATTGCAGTTATTAATGCCGCTACTAAAAAATATTTTCTTATTAATACCATGACATATCTCCTACACATAATCTATACATAGCAATAAGTAAAATTACTGGAAAAATAGTAACATATATTGTTAAATATGCTAGCAAATCAATTATTCTCAAACGTTTAAAACTAAGATATTTTTTATTATTCATAGTATGTAACCCAAAATATACATAAGCCAAAGACAATATAAATATTATTATACCAAAGTATAAGAATACACTTGGTAACATAAATATATCTTTATAATACTGAAACATTTTATTAGGTGCTAAAAAAGCATACAGGATTTTTATTAGAGTTAAGCCCATTGTATATGAAAATACAACAAATCCGCTTAAACTAACAAATATAGATAATAAAAAAAAAGGCCCAACAAACTTTCCCAACATACCATATTTTTTCTTAAACAATGTATGTTTATATTTCATCAAGGTCTGTATACCGCCCATAGACCAACGTTGTCTTTGACGCCACCATTTTTTGAAACTCTTATGCGAATCAACAAGAACTTTAGCACCTAATGCCATACGAACTTTATATCCATAATACATAACTCTCCAAGCAATTTCAATATCCTCTGTTATATTTTTATGATCAAATCCTCCAATTTCTTTTAATACAGAGGTTCGATATAATGCAAGAGGTCCAGGAGTCACATAAATAGAATCTATAGATTGTAAAAGTTTACGAACCCATACAATAATCGTGTATTCAATATCTTGAAGGCGCTGGAGAAAATTTTCAGTTCCTTTAGTTGTTATTGCACAAGTAACTGCTCCAATTTTATCATTTTCAATTATTTTTCCAACAATTAATTTAAGAGCATTTTTATCAATAAATGCGTCACCATCAATAACTGCTACAAGATCAGATTTAACTAATTTAAGTCCTTTATTAATTGTTAAAGCCTTACCCATATTTTTAGCATTTGATATAATTTTAATTCCTTTTATTTTTTTTAGTATATTTAAAGAATTATCTGTGCTTTGATCATCCATAGCTATAATTATTAATTTGTTTTTGGGGTAATCTGCTGCTTTAATTAATCGAATACATTCTGCAATATCTCTTGCTTTATTATGTATAGGTATAAGAACAGTTAAACTCGGCCAATGCTTTGGAAGATTATCTTTTAGTAATTCTTTACGCTGATCAAAAAAGATTAGTAAGAATAGTATTGTAAAATAAAGTGATAACGCAATAAATAACATATAAATTATATCAATTACTAGCATAAAATAATCATAAAATCTGCTTTAAATCAATTATGCTACTGTGTTATACTTTTAATCCAAGTAGGTGCATACTAAATTTATCATGAAACTTTCAAGTTTCATCAAACGTCTAATGGTAACAGAATGCCGACATTAAAATTATACTTTAAGACCTAGGAGGTGCATACTAAATTTATCAGCTGTAGCAATTAAGCTCTCACTAGTTTTACCTGAGACAATTGTACAATCTCCTTGCATTTTAACTTCATCTTTTCCATTTATTGTAAATAATAACACTGCGGTTGTGCTTGTAGAATCATTACAAGACTTTATTGGAACTTTATCATCATATGTCTCATTTGGTATATCTGCAGTTAAAGCTGAACTTGGATATATTCCATTAACATTTACAAGAACTATAAGCCGACTAACCTCTGCTAAAGCAAGCTGAATATTGTTTTTTGTATCATCAAAATCTTCGGTGTTTGGGTTAAAAACTAAGTATATTTTCTCAGAATTTACGATTTTATCAACAGCTACTTCTTCTATTTTAATATGTGATATGTTTCGAGGGTCTGTTCTAAATGGGACCATGGTTCCGTCTCCTAATTCATTAACAATAAGTGCTTCAAAGCTTTCTTGATAAGGATCTTCATAAAAATAAAATCCATTTACATCTATTGGTTCTCTACCTGCAATTACTGCACTATTTGGAATTGTTTCTTCTTCCTCATCACTACCCATATTATTAGCAGCAATTCCCATAAGAGATCCTAACATAATAAATACTACAAGCAATCCAAAGATTCTATCATATCTCATAACAAATAAAATTGATTTAATATAAAAGCTTAGCGCTAGTTAATAAAATGAAAAAATAAAAAAGAAAGGGACGAATCCCTTTATTCTATAGCAGCTGCATCATCAGCAACTACTTCTTCTTCTACAGCGACAGTTTCAGTTACAGCAGTAATGCTTGTTCCTGAGACTTCAACAGCCATTTTACCATCTAATTGTGTTGCGTAAGTAGCATAGTCTTTCAATATACTTGTTGCGTCTCTTGTGTTTGCTGCTTCCCATCCAGCGACTACTAATGCGACATTTGTTCCGCCAAAAGCATTCTCATATAATTTGATAAGTGCTTTATCTTGTGGGATTCCAGATGCTGCTCCATATGCTGGGAAAGTTAGTCCCATTGCTTCTGCAGCTAGAGGGTTGATAGCTGGTCCACCAACGATAATCATTGGTTTACTAGTCTTATCTGTTACTTCTGTATCTAATTTAACTAAGTCGACACCTGCAATTGAGTTAACTTGTACTGAGCCACCTGATGTTGAAACTGTTGTTGATGCACCTTGTACAATTAGGTTTGCTCGGATTTGATCGCTTGGAACACTTATCTTTACTTCATCTGAAGCACCGTTGCTCTTTGGATCATATACCATAATTCCATATTGTGTCAAGTGGTTTTCATCTTTAGTACTGATGTCGGTCATTGGGTGACCCCATGACATTTCTCCAGCTTCATTTGCGCCAAGTGTTGGACCAAGAGATACAAATTTTAATCCATTTGTTGTCCAATTTGTCTCTATATCATCTGCACCATTTACAAATTTTGTATCGTCATCTCTTACATCAATTGTAATATTAACTACCGTTGCAGAAACATTTCCTACAGCCATACCTACATTACCTGATTTTGTTGAACCATATACCACTTGTAAGAAATCTAATACAACATCACTAGTACCCCAAGTTACGTTACCTGCGCCAACTAAATTATTGTTTGAGTCAGTATAGAAAACTTCCATCTGCATTGTTGCAGAATCATTTAACCATAACCATACTTCATCGGTCTTTGTTGCTGCGCTTAATCCATTAATAGCGTCTGCTTGTAATTCTAATGTATCTTCTACACTTGAAGTTATATAAACTGTTTCTTCAGATGTCTTTGATGCATCTTCATTTGAAAGATCTGTATCAGATTCAAATGCCATTGTTATATCAATATAGTCATCAGTTGTTAAACTATCAAAGCAAATTTCTAAGTATCCATTTGGTAAATCATAACATCCACCAACGGTAATTGGGTCGTCATCATCTCCATTTATAACAAAGTCATTCTTTATTCCAATAGTTGGTCCTGCTGAACCATCTGTCTGGTTTGTGTCTCCAACTGCATTACCTTCTAATCCATTAATAACCCATTTCCAGTCTGGATCAGTTTTCTTACAGCTTGCACTTGCCCATTTTACACCACAGTAATCAACATATTCATCATTATTCTTGTAAGATTCTGATGATTGCTCGCCGATAACTATACTTGCAGAACGTTCTGCAGTTGTATCTGAGTAAAATGTTTCATCAACAGTTAATTCAATAGCGCCGACAGTTTCTGTTCCAGAAATAGTTTCTTGAACACCATCAACATCCACAATAACATTACATGGACTACTTGAACAAGATGCTACATTATTCAAAGTTACAACTTTACCATTAACAGTTACACTATCACCAACATTAAGGAAATATTCATCTCCAACATATGCTGTAAATCCATTACCATTTGTATCAACAGATGTAATCTTTAATGATTTTCCTAAGAAATCAATTGTCAGTGGTTGACTTGTTGTTGCTGTGCTTGCATTTATTGCCTTATCAAATAAGTAATAATATTGTATTGTATTTCTTGAAACTTCCATGTATGGTGTTGTCTCATAATCATCATCTGAACCAGTTAAACTTGTATGAACAATTGGACTGTCCTGATTAAGTTTAAGCATTTCTCTACTATCGTAATCTGTACTTTGGAAAGTAATTTGACCATCTAATAACATTGAAATGTCATCATCTTCTAATTCATAGTCAAGTGCATCACCTATTGTGGAATTTGCAATTCCTTGTCCAAAGTGTGCTTTAGCAGATGTTCCACCAGTAACTACTGTTGTTCCTGTTCCAGAAACTGGACTTACTGCTTCTTGTGCTAGTCTTCCAACGATATCAGTTGCTCCAACTATGTCAGCTGCGTTTGCTCCGCTACCAACTACAACTAGAGCTCCCCATTGTCCTGCTGTGACAAATGGAGCTGGGTAATCTCCTAAATCAGTTGCTGCTACTGCGCCAAGTGCTGTTGCACCTAACATCAGTGCGCCTGTAGACATAGCCGCTACTCTCTTAATTGCGGTTTTTGCCTTTAAAACGAATTTTTCTTGCATTTTAATTTTCACCTCGAATACCATCCTGCAGAATTAATTCTGCAATCATTGATACTCCATTACTAATATAGAACTAAGTTCCATTTAAATACATTATGGTCATTTAAGCGCGGCATAGTGTTTTTTAGTGTATTTTTCTTCACTGAACAGTTACAAAACTGTTCTATTTTTGAAACACCTTTTTAATTACAAACAAAACCTTATATACTATTTCTTAGAAGTGAAATATGACTTCTGAAGAAGAGATTAAGCCAGAGAAGCTTGTAAAGGACTTAAAGATAATCACGGCTATTTCTCTTGGTAAGGATCGAAATAAAGAACTTGCTAAAGTTCTTGATACAGATAAATCATTTACATCTAAAAAAGTAAAAGAACTTGAAGAAAAGGGATTAATTTCCAAAATTGGTGAAGGAAAAGAAACAAGATACAAACTTAATCCATTTCATGTTATGCAATTTTTACAAAGCACAATTGTAATTACAACTAAAAAGAAAAAGGAGGTTAAAAAAGAAAATGATAGAATCCGAGAAGAAGATGAAATATGAAATAACAATGTATAAGTTATTAGTAATATTTATTATAGGACTTATAATATTCATGGGAATTGGTTTCTGGGTAGGAAATACTTTTGGATATTCTCGTGGTGTTGATGAAACAGATATAGTTGTCCCTGATTACTGTTCTGCTAGTTATCGGGGCGGACAAATTACAGTAACTTGCACAGAACTTGAAGATTACACTGCACTAGAACTATGTAATATGTTATCAAGTTCACTAAAGAATAAGATTAAAGTTGTAGTAATCGCAAATTAAAATATAATATATAACAGTAAATTGCGATTACTCTAAAATTATTTAGATTGTTTAATTTTTTGATATTCTTTCTTTAGAACTATATTCTCTGCTTTTAGTGCATGTATCATTTGATTGTATCTATGAAGCCGAGCTAGCAAATCGTTTAATATCATTGTAACTGCTTGTGGATCATCTGAGATTGGATCTTCTGGTTCAATAATTTCAACAGAACTTGGCAAGTAATCATAAACTAATCCCATTAGCAGAGTTAAAGATTCTGAAAGAATTTCTAATTCCATAAATGCAGAAAATACTTTATCTGAAACTTTTGTTGCTTTGTGTGCAGTTCTTTCTACAGTAATCATTCCTTTTTCTTTGTCTAACTTTTCTGCAATTGTTTTAATTGATTTGTCAATGTGTTCTTCTGGAAAGCCTGCTACTTCAATAATCATTTTTAGGCGAATCCATCCTTCTCTTATTTTCTGACTCATTTCTTGTTCTCTCATTTCTTTATTCTTGAAAATATGAACAACACATTTAAACTTATCGAAACTGTAAGCAATAAAAGTAATGGCAAATTGCTGCTTTCTTGCGCTTTTGATTCATAAACAACATTTGAAGTTATCGTATCAATAGGTTGTTCTTTTGGAACGAGTGCAATAATTTCTTCTTTAACTTCAGTATTTTGTATTTCTTCCTCAATAATATCTTCTTTTGGTTGTTCTTCGAATATGATTTCTTTATTAGATTCTTCATCGAGTTGTTCTTCTTCAATAAAGGATGGTTCTTCTTCAGATTCTTCATTAACTTGCTCGCAAAGGTTTTCTTGTCCAGGTGTTGGCTCTGCAGAACACCACTCTCCATCAACTAATTGTAAAGAATCTCCATTTCCATCTGCTCCCCAATCAGAAGAATAAGTTACACAAAACAAATCGGTTTTTTCAATATCCCTTATACAAAGTTCTTCTCCAGTATTCTTAAGAGAAAATGCTGAATCTAAAATAGTACAACTAAAATCTAAATTCTCAGGTTTATCTGCAATGATAATATAATCTCCTGCTGCAAAAGTGCAAACATCTCCTTTGATATAGTGATTTGTATCTGCTTCAAATAATTTATGTGCGCAAATATCTATGTCAATTTTATCAGCATATACTTCAATCCATTCAAAGCCCGTATCTTTACCTTCAACATTATACATAATTTCTGTAATCTGAACAGAAGCGCCAACAGGTAAAATCATACAAATCAGAATTGCTAATAATAACTCTCGCATAAATAGTATAAGATTCAGAATATATAGCAATTTCTATAGTAAATTATTAAAAGAAGAAGTGTTTGATATATTTGTGATAATATGGGATTACTAGATAGATTCAAGAAAAAAGAAGATAATTTTGATAATCTTCCGTTTTTACCAAATGAACCATCCTTGCCACCATTACCGCCACAAAAAGGTATGCAAATGGGTAGAGGTATGCCTCCAATGCGCAGAATGCCTCAAAAAATGAGTGGACCTGGAGATTTAC